>Ga0081538_10003470_pt1 | contig 14891 bp, 12 predicted proteins | sample TabmetS5T2R1_FD_71022 | JGI IMG/M metagenome (GOLD analysis project Ga0081538, IMG submission 71022) | Tabebuia heterophylla rhizosphere microbial communities from the University of Puerto Rico - S5T2R1 | ecosystem: Host-associated > Plants > Roots > Rhizosphere ... | reverse complement strand
CGCCGCCGACGAGCTGGCGCTCGCCCGACGTTGGGGTGACCCGCATGTCATCGGCGCCTCGCTGCGCGTGCTCGGTCTGATCGAAGGCAGGGCGGGAATCGGGCTGCTCCGGGAGGCGGTCGAGGTGCTCGCGGGCTCACAAGCGCGGCTCAAGTACGCGCACGCCCTGGTCGACCTTGGCGCCGCGCTCCGGCGCGAGAACCGGCGGACCGAGGCACGCGAGCGGCTCCGGGAGGGCGTCGACCTGGCGCTACGGAGCGGCGCATTCGGGCTCGCCGGGCGGGCGAACGAGGAGATCGCCGCCACCGGTGCGAGGCCGCGAAAGGTCCTCCAGACCGGGCTTGACGCACTGACTACGAGCGAGCGGCGCGTGGGACAGCTGGCGGCCGACGGGATGACGAACAAGGAGATCGCGCAAACGCTGTTCGTCACGATCAAGACGGTCGAGGTGCATTTGAGCCATGTCTATCGCAAGCTCGAGATCAGCTCCCGCGCGCAGCTCGAAAACGCCCTGTTGACTCCGGCCCCGAATTCGGCGTCTGCCTCGGCCTAATCGCTCGCCCTAATTATCGGGGCCGGGAAAGAACATTAGGGGCGAGGTTGGGGTCACCCCCGATGCGAATCAGCGCCTCCCGGCGCAGAGTCGCGCCTGCAATCTACTAGTCGAACTATCACGGGGGCGATCGACGATACCCATGGCCCTAGACCGTAACCGGGGAAGGTCGCCGTGAGCGATCGGACACCGCGACCGTGAACACCGACCGGAGCGGCATGACGGCGTTGAACGCCCCGATGATCAACAACCCGCAGCAAGAGCCCGACGGGCACGACCACAGGAACGCCGAACCACGGGAGTCGAGCTGGTCGCCGACGGCAACAGCGGCGCAGCCAGGCCGGTCATGGCCATTGGCCGGGTCCAGCCACCGGCAGCGCGGCATCCCAGGCCAGGAGGACATCATGCTGGTTGAGCACGCACACCAGCCGGGGCGCTTTGACCCCGGCCACTGCCGGGACTGCGCCCGTGAGAGCGACCTGCTGGACCACTACTGGCAGGTGCAACGCGAGGAGCAGGCCTTCAAGGAGGCACACCGGTGGGCCCGCCGGGCCCACCGGCACGCGAGCTGGGCGCTGTGGTGCTCCGGGGTCGGGAGCTTGCTGGCCGTCGTCGCGCTTCTCACAGGCTGATCATCGTGGACGCCGATGCGCGATGGGGCCTGCGGTGCACGATGACATCCGCGGCAACGGGCACCGCGACGGCCACTCGGTCGGCCTGGGTCGACGGTTTGCAGGCCAGCTGCGATGCCCGGCCGAGACGACGATCAGCGGGGGGTGGCCGACCAGGCGACCCTGCACGGCCTGCCCGCCAGGGTCCGCGACTGGGCCTTGAGCTGCTTGAGGTGGGGCGCACCGACCCGACCGACAACGGAGATGGAGCAACGCGATGCAGCAGGGACCAAGCCCAAGGCGCGAGGTGGCAACGCCCCGGCGCCGGCAGCGCTGGGTCGCCAGGCGGCAGCAGCGGCGCCGGCCGCCCAGCTCGATCGACCGACGCACGCCCTCCGGCCGGCTCCTGCCCTACTGACACCACCCAGGTCATCAACCGGTCAGACCTGCCGGGCCGACCGCATCCCAGCAGCCGTCCCCGGAGCCGACCGCACCCAAAGAAGTTGCCCGTGCAGGCTCGATGCGAGGAGCTATCTGATGACCCCGATCCTTGAGGCCGGCGGCCTCACCAGAGCGCGTCGGCGGCACTCGGACCGTTCCCGGGCGCAGTGAGGCACAGCCCGCAAAGCTTGACGACGAAACGCAATCGGAGATCTGGCAATGGGAATATCCAGCAATTTTCGGAAGGCCGCCAGACGCACGGCTGCCGACGGCGAAGACGCACCGAACCTTAAAGGCCGTATAGGCGCAGGACGGAGGTTGGCAGGTATACCGGGTGGAAGAAGGACCAAGTGGGTGGTCCTGGCCTTCTGGATCGCGGTGTTCGCGGTCGCCGGTCCCCTGGCCGGCAAGCTGAACAGCGCCCAGCAGAACGACGCGTCGGCCTGGCTGCCCCACAACGCCGAGTCGACCCAGGTGGTCGAGCAGGCCAAGCGATTCACGCCCAGCGACATCTTCCCGGCCCTGGTGGTCTACGAGCGCCCCGACGGCCCCATCACCCCGGCCGACCAGGCCAAGGCCGCCGCCGACATCCAGCGGTTCAAGGGTGTCCAGGACGTGACCGGCGAGATCATCGGGCCGGTCCCGTCCGAGGACGGCCGGGCGTTGCAGGTCGTGGTGCCGATCAAGGTCGCCGAGGAGGGCAACGGCTGGGAGCAGGTCGCCCCCAGGATCGAGGAGCTGCGCTCCATCGCCCAGGCCGACCCCGGCGGGCTGGGGGTGTATGTGACCGGGCCGGCCGGGTATTTCGCCGACTTCGCGAATGTGTTCTCGGGCTTCGACGCCACGCTGTTGTACATCACCGCCGTGATCGTGATCGTGATCTTGCTGGTCACCTACCGCAGCCCGGTGCTGTGGCTGCTCCCGCTGTCGTGTGTGTTCGTCGCCCTCACGGCCGCCCAGGCGGTGATCTACCTGCTGGCCCGCGACGGTGGCCTGACCGTCAATGGCCAGAGCGCGTTCATCCTGACCGTGCTGGTCTTTGGGGCCGGCACCGACTATGCGTTGCTGCTGACCGCCCGCTACCGGGAGGAGCTGCGCCGTCACCCCGACCGCCACCAGGCCATGGCGGTGGCGCTGGGTCGGGCGGCGCCGGCCATCATCGCCAGCGGCGCCACGGTGATCCTGAGCCTGCTGTGTCTGCTGGTGGCCGAGCTGGCCTCGACCCGGAGCCTCGGCCCGGTGATGGCCATCGGCGTCGCGGTCGGCCTGTTGGCCATGATCACCTTGTTGCCGGCGCTGCTGGTCATCTTCGGCCGCTGGGTGTTCTGGCCGCTGCGGCCCACGCTCGGCTCGGCCGAGCCGACCGAGCGCGGCCTATGGGCGCGGATCGGGGTCCGCGTGGCCCGCCGGCCCCGGGTCGTCTGGGTGGTGACCGCCCTGGTGCTGGCGGCCCTGACCCTGGGGGTGACCGGGCTGGACGCCAACGGCCTCCAGAGCAGGGACTCCTTCCGCACCAAGCCCGAGGCGGTGGTCGGCGAGGAGGTCCTGGCCCGTCACTTCCCGGCCGGTGCCGGCAACCCGGTCCAGGTCGTCGCCCGGGCCGAGGCCGCCAGCCAGCTGCAGACCGCCCTGTCCGGGACCGCCGGGGTGACCAACGTCACCCGCCCGGTCATCAGGGACGGCTACGCCTACCTGGAGGGGACGCTGACCAGCGCCGCCGACAGCCAGACCTCCTATGACCTGGTCGACCGGCTCCGCTCGACCGTCCATGCCATCCCGGGCGCCGACGCCAAGGTCGGCGGCGGCAGCGCCGTCAACCTCGACATCCTGCGCGCCTCCCGCCACGACCGGGACCTGGTGGTGCCGCTGGTGCTGGTCGTGGTGACGATCATCCTCGGCTTGCTGCTGCGGGCCGTCGTTGCCCCGCTGCTGCTGGTCGCCACGGTCGTGCTGTCGTTCGGGGCCGCGCTGGGCGTGAGCACCCTGGTCTTCGACCACGTGTTCGGCTTCGCCGGGGCCGATCCCTCGTTCCCGCTGTGGACCTTCGTGTTCCTCGTGGCCCTCGGCACCGACTACAACATCTTCCTCATGACCCGGGTCCACGAGGAGAGCAAGCTCCACGGCACCCGGCGGGGCGCGCTGATCGGCCTGGCCGCCACCGGCGGGGTGATCACCTCGGCGGGCATCGTGCTGGCCGGGACCTTCGCCGCCCTCGGCACGCTGCCGCTGGTGTTCGTCACCGAGATCGGCTTCGCCGTGGCCTTCGGGGTCCTGCTGGACACCTTCGTGGTCCGCTCGGTGCTGGTCACCGCGCTGAACCTCGACGTCGGCCGGCGGATCTGGTGGCCGAGCAGCCTGGCCCGCAAGGAGGACGTGGGGCTCGACGAGCTGGCCGAGGAGAAGACGGCGGCGCTGACCCGCTGACCGTCGCGCCACGCCAGCGGAGCTAGCCGGCGCTCTCCCGGGCGTGTCGGCAGTTGGAGAGCTCGAGCTGCCAGCGCCACTCGCTGTGGTCGGGGGCGTGCCACCAGGCGGTCAGGATACCGGCCTCGCCACCGGGCAGAATCACCAGCGGCCCAGGTCGCCCTGGTCCGGCCAATGGTCCCGCAGCTCGATCGCGCCGTCGTGGCGGACGAGCAGGCTCATCGGCCCGGGCTGGCCCCGCCGCAGCCCGCGCCCTTCCGCCACGACGGCGCCTCGCTCGTCGCGGACCGTCACCTCCAGCCGCCGTGGAGCGGCGTGGACCAGCACCCGGTCGGCGGCGGCGTCGGCGCCCACCCGGCAGCGGGCGAACGACAGGCCGGTCGCCCCGGCGTTCGGGAACCACAGGTCCCAGATCTCGATCATCGCTCTCCCCTGGGTGGGCGCCGGTTTCAGCGCTCGATGGGGGCGCCGACCAGCGAGCCCCATTCGGTCCAGGAGCCGTCGTAGTTGCGGACGTTCGGGTGGCCGAGCAGCTCGTGCAGCACGAACCAGGTGTGGGCGCTGCGCTCGCCGATGCGGCAGTAGGCCACCACCTCGAGGTCCGGGGTCAGGCCCTGGCCCTCGTAGAGGCTGCGCAGCTGCTCGGTCGGGAGGAACGCGCCGGTCTCGGCGTCGACCGCCTTGCTCCAGGGGATGTTGGCCGCCCCGGGGATGTGGCCTCGGCGCTGGGCGCCCTCCTGGGGCAGGTGCGGTGGCGCCATGATCTCGCCGCTGTACTCGGCCGGGGAGCGCACGTCGACCAGCCCGACCCCTGACCGGCCGAGCGCCTGCTCGACCTGGCCGCGCAGCGCCCGGATCTCCTCCACCTGGCCGTCGACCCGGTAGCCCCGGGTGGGCCTGACGGGCGGCACCTCGGTGGTGAGCGGACGGCCCTCGAGCTCCCAGGTCTTGCGGCCGCCGTCCAGCAGCCGGACCGCCCGGTGGCCGTAGACCTTGAAGTACCAGTAGGCGTAGGCGGCGAACCAGTTGCTGTTGCCGCCGTACAGGACGACCTCGGTGTCGTTGTCGATACCGAGCCGGTCCATGAGCGCGGCGAACGCCTCGGGGCCGATGAAGTCGCGCCGGACGGGGTCCTGGAGGTCGTGGCGCCAGTGGACGGCGAGCGCGCCGCGGAGGTGGCCGCGGCCATAGGCCTCGGTGTCCTCGTCCACCTCCAGGATGCGCCTGCCCGGGGACCGGGTGGTCCATGCGCCCGAGTCCGCCGCCAGCTCCTCGGTGCTCAGCAGCACCTCGCTTCTGGTGGTCGTGGTGGTCATGTCGATACCTCCCTGCCGTGATGCGGGGCACGGCTGCCCCGGTTGTCGACGGCCACGCTAGGCAGCCGGCATTCCGCGGCCGTTCCCGCCGCGTTCCCTGGTGCGCGACAATTGCCGGGTCGCGAACAGGAGGTCGCCGCTGGTGGGCGTCGATCTGCGGATATGGCTGCTGGGAGGTTTCAGGGCCACGGTCGACGGGTCGCCGGTCGCCGACCGATCCTGGCGCCGGAACAAGGCCAAGGCGGTCGTCAAGCTGCTGGCGCTGGCCGCCGGGCACCGGCTGCACCGTGAGCAGCTCATGGACGTGCTCTGGCCCGACCTGGCCCCCGAGGCGGCGGCGGGCAACCTCCGCAAGGCGGTGTACTTCGCCCGCCAGGCGCTGGCACCGGAGCACATCCGGGTCCACGGCGAGATGCTGCGCCTGGAGGCGCCGCGCCTGTGGATCGACGTCGAGGCCTTCGAGGCGGCCGCCGAGGCGGCCGACGTGAGGGCCGCGGTGGAGCTGTACGGCGGTGACCTGCTGCCCGAAGACCGCTTCGAGCCGTGGACCGAAGAGCGCCGCGACCAGCTGCACGCCTGGTTCGCCAGGCGGCTCCTGGAGCACGCTCGAGCGCTGGAGGCCGGCGGCGACGTCCACGCCGCCGTGACCGCGCTGGAGCGCCTGGCCGCCGTCGACCCGCTGAGCGAGGAGGCGGCCATCGGCGTGATCCGGGCGCACGCCCTGGCCGGGCAGCGCCATCTGGCGCTGCGCTCGTATCGGCAGCTCCAGACCCGCCTGGCCGAGGAGCTCGGCGTGGAGCCCGGCGCCGAGGCTCGCCGGCTGCGCGAGGAGATCGCGGCCGGCCGTTTCCCACCCGCCGCCGAGCCGCCGGTGGTGACCGCTCACTCGGCCGGGCAGACGGCGGTCGACCCCGGCGCCCAAGCGTCCGAGGAGCGCAAGCTCGTCACCGTGGTCCTGCTGGACGTCACGGTCCCGTCCACCGCCACGGACCCCGAGCGCGCGCGCCTGGAGCTGGATCGATCCGCGGGGCTGGTGGCAGAGGTGCTGGAGTCCTGGGGAGGCACCGCCGAGCGGCTGGTCGGCGGCTCGGTGCTGACCGTCTTCGGCGTCCCCACGGCCCATGAGGACGACGCGGGTCGCGCCCTCCGCGCCGGGCTGGAGCTCCTGGAGCGGTCGCCGATGCCGGTCAGGATCGGCGTCGCCACCGGCGAGGTGATCGCCCCGGCCGGGACTCGCGCGGACCCGCGCGAGATCGCCGGCGCGGCCCTCGAGGTGGCCGCGCGCCTGCGGGAGGAGGCCGAGCCGGGCACCGTCCTGGCCGACGAACGGACCTGCCGGGTCGCCGGTGCCGCCTTCGAGTTCGGTGCGCCGGCCGGGCTCACGCATGGCAGTGGCCTGGAGCTGTGGACCCGCCGCCTCGTCGGCCTGGCGAGCGGCGCATCGCCAGACCAGCCGCGGCTGCAGGGCCCGATGATCGGCCGGGACGCCGAGCTGGGCGTGCTGCTCAGCCTCCTCGACGAGGTGGTCGCAACCGGCCAGCCGCGGCTGCTGAGCGTGGTCGGCTCGGCCGGGATCGGCAAGAGCCGGCTGGTCGCTGAGGCGGCGGCGGCGATGACCACCCGGCGCCCCGACATGCTGGTCCTGCGCGGTCGCTGCTCCTCGGCGGGTCGTGGCACCACCTACTGGGCGTTGGGTGAGATCCTCCGGGAGGCCTGCGGCGTCTCGCTCACCGACCCGCTGGCCATATCCCAGGACAAATGCTCGAAGGCCCTCCGCGAGATCCTCGGCCGGTCGGGGTCATCCGGTGACCTGGACGCCACCGTGTTCGCGCTCGCCGCCACATGCGGGGTCAGCCTGCCCGGGAGCCCGCTCGACCGACTCGAGCCCGAGGCGGTGGCCGCCGAGCTGGCAAACGCCTGGCCCCGGTTCGCCACCGCCTGCACGTCCGACGGCCCGGCGCTGCTGGTGGTCGAGGACCTGCACTGGGCCGGCCCGGAGCTGCTGGAGACCCTGGAGCTCACCGTGGCGCGCGCGACCGGGCCCCTGCTCGTCCTGGCCACGGCCCGGCCGGAGCTGGCCGAGGCCCATCCCGGCTTCGGCGGCCAGGCGGGCGAGGCCTTCGCCTCGATCTCGCTCCGGCCGCTGGCCGACGACCACAGCCGCGAGCTCCTGGCCAGCCTGACGTCGACGGGCCGACTGCCGGCCGGCCGAGGTGAGGAGGTCCTGGCCAGGGCGGAGGGCAACCCGCTGTTCCTGGAGGAGCTCGTCCTGCACCTGGCCGGAGCGGAGACGGGAGCGCTGCCCGACAGCCTGCAGGCGCTGCTGGCCGCCCGCATCGACGCCCTCTCGACCGCCGACAAGCGGGTGCTCCAGCAGGCGGCCGTGGTTGGCCGGGTCTTCTGGGAGGACCCGGTGCGGCGCGCCCTCGACGTCGAGACGGTCGCGACCGGCCTGGGCCACCTCGAGCGGCGTGGATTCGTCGTCCGGCGGCCGGCGTCCAGCCTGCCAGGGCAGGCCGAGCTCAGCTTCCGGCACGCGCTCATCCACGACGTGGCCTACCGGTCGCTCCCCAAGGCGCAGCGGGCCCGCGCCCACGCCGAGGTCGGCGCCTGGCTGGAGGAGCTGGCCGGGGACCGGCTCGACGAGTTCGCGGAGCTGCTCGCCTACCACTTCGGCGCGGCCGCGGCCGAGGAGACGGCCGAGCTGGCATGGCCCGAGCCGGTGGTCCGCCGGGAGGTCCGAGCCAGGGCGTTCGACCACCTGCTCCGGGCCGGCGCCGCCGCCCGGCGACGGTTCGCGGTCGCCAAGGCCGTCGAGCTGCACGAGCAGGCGGGGACCCTGGCCGCCAGCGAACGGGAACGCCGCCGCGTGCTCGAGGAGCTGGGTGACGACCAGAGCTCGGCCTATCACGGCGAGGAGGCGATGGGCTGGTGGGTCCAGGCGCTGGCCAGCGCGCGGGCGGACCGCTCGGGCGGCGCCGACCGGGCGCGGTTGTGCCGCAAGCTGGCCTGGATGATGGCCAACACGCCCGGGGCCTTCCGGATGAGCCCAGACCCCGCGCTCGTGGACCAGTTCGTCACCGAAGGGCTCGACGCCGCCGAGGACGCCGTGGCCCGCGCCTGGCTGCTCCTGGCCCGAGGCATCTCGGCGCGGCTGTGGCGGGGCAGCGAGCCGTTCGGGCAGGGCACGCAGCGGGACCCGGTGCCCATCGGGGAGCGGATCGCCGACGTCGAGCGGGCCCTGGCCGTCGGCGAGGCAGCTGGCCTCCCGGAGCTGGTCGGCGCGGCCACCTCGGCGCTGCGGGTCCTGTACGGGGTCGCAGGCCGCTACCAGGAGGTCCTGGCGATGGGCCGGCGCCAGCTGGACGGGCTGGCAGCGGTCGGGTCCAGGCGGGAGCAGGCCGACATCATGCGGACGATGGCGGTGCTGACGATCAACATCAGCGGCCGCTTCGAGGAGGGCCTCGAGCTGGCGCGGCGCAGCCATGCGCTCTCGGTCGACGCCAGCCCGCACCAGCGCATGCACGCCACCTGGCCGGTGATGGCCGCGCTGTACCACCTCGGCCGGTGGTCGGAGCTCCTGCCCACCGTGGACGAGCATGTCGCCGCGTTCGAGCAGGACCCGGCCGTCATCTGCCAGTTCGTGCGGGACGGGCCGGTCATCGGCGCCACGGTGCTGGCGCACCGAGGCGAGCTCGAGCGAGCTCGCCGCCTCGCGGCCATGGTCGGCGAGCCCATGCACGACCTGGACAGCGCCAGCGCCTGGCAGGCGCAATTCGCCACCGCGAGCGGGGACCCGGAGACCGCGCGGCACCTCTCGGTCGACAAGGCCCAGGACCCGCAGCTGTACGGCCCTCAGCATGCGCTGACGCTGCTCGAGGCGCTGGTGACGCTGGAGGACTGGCCGTCGGTCGGCGAGTTCCTTCCCTTGGCACGGGCCCGGGTCGCTGGGAACGCAGTGCTCGCGCCCGCCTGCGACCGGGCCGAGGGGCTCGCCCACGCCCAGGCGGGCCGGCCGGCCGAGGCCCTCCGGGCGTTGCGTCGCGCGCTTGCCCGGTTCGAGCGACTCGGCGTCCCCTTCGAGGCGGCGAGGACTCGCGAGCACCTCGCGGCGCTCGAGTCCCCCACCGCGGCCCGGCCGCTGCTGGAGGCGGCGCTCTCGACCTACGAGCGCCTGGCCTGCACGCCACGCCAGCACGCCGCGCGGGCCCGCCTCCTCGCACTGGCCTGACCGGCGATCGCATCAGACAAGGGGATGCCATGGACCAGCCGACCGATCCGCTGGCGCGCCAACTGGCGCTGTCGGCCTTGACCACCGAGCACTTCAACCTTCAGACCGCCCGGATGGGCACCATCGCCGAGGCCAACGGCCGCTCCACGCTGTACCTGGGCACCCTGTCCAGCGCGGTCATCGCCATCGCCTTCGTGGGACAGACCAATCAGCTCGGCGACAGCTTCTACCTGTTCGCGCTGACCCTGCTGCCAACGGTGTTCCTGCTGGGGGTGTTCAGCTACCTGCGGCTGGTCCAGACCTCGATCGAGGACATGGTCTATGCCGTGGGGTCGTTTCGGATCCGCCAGTACTTCCTTGGCCTGGACCCGGCGGCGGTGCCCTTCTTCCCACCGACCGACCCGTGGGGCATGACGAAATTGGAGCGCATCGGGGTCGCGACCGGCCCGCTGCAGATGTTGTTGACCGCGGCGAGCATGGTCGGCTGCATCAACGCGATCGTGGGCGGGGTGGCCGTGGCCCTGGCGGTGCGCTCCCTGCTGGAGGCATCGGTCCCGATCGCCGCGGTGACCGGCGCGGTGGCGGCCCTGGGGTTGGCGATCTTGTTCTTCGGCCACCAGGTCCGGCGCTTCCGGCGGGCAGCGGCCGTGGTCCCAGAGCTGTACGAGGGCCCAAGCCCGGACCTGCCCGGGTGGCCAACCGCGTGACAAGACCACAGAGAGATCACGCCTGGAACAGGCCGATGCCCAGGGTCACCACCCCCACCGCCAGCAGGAGCGCGGCCAGATAGATCAGATTGACCAGCCCGTTGGGCCGCTCCGCCTTGGGCGAGAGCACCGACAGGAAGAACCCGAGCGACACCAGGATCGGCGCCAGGAGCAGGCTCACCCGCACCAGTGACTTCAGGCCGTCCGACAGCGGTGTCTGGTCGACATAGAGCATGCCGACCAGGCCGAGCACCAGCCACACGCCCGGATGGGCATGGCCGGCGCGCCACATGTTCTGGCGCAGCGGGTTGTCGAGATAGCCGGGGATGCGGCGGGTGAGGAGAGTCAGCAGCGAGCCGCCGCCGAACTCGACCGCCACCAGCAAGAACAGCAGGATCGCGGCGAAGTTCCTGGACGTTGAAGTCATCGCTCCCACCTCGGAAGGATCACCGGTTGCGCCTTGTTGCCCGGCGCATCCTAACTTGGTCGATGGTGCGCGCGGTCGACCACTTGCACGAGAGGCAGAGGAAGCTGCGATGCTGTGAACATGCTCCGAGTTGACGCCTCGCCAGAGCTGGTTGCCCTGCTGCAGGACGTCCAGGCCGCGGACGGGCATCGCTATGGCACCGCCGATGACCAGGATGTGGGGATGGACACGGCCAAGATCATTCCCGGCCCGCCGGGCGAGGGCTATGTGGCCGTCTACCACCACCTGATCGGTGGGACCTTCGACGTCCGCCTGGCCACCTCAACCGACCTCCTCAATTGGCGCTACGTCGCCACGCTCGAGCGCGACGCCTCCCAGCCGACCATCGCCGAGCTCTCCGACGGCGGCTTTCTGGTGGCATATGAGAAGACAGGCGTGGGCTCATACTGCGGCGGCTCGGGCAGTTGCCTGGCCTTCCAGCACTATCCTCATGTCGACGCCCTGCTGGCGGGCGCAGAGGACCGGTCGGTGGCCGTGAACCGGACGCTGTCGCCCTGCAACGAGGGAACCCCGAACATCTACGCCGCGACGCTGGATCCCGACCTCGACCACTCGATCATCAACGTGGGGTTCCACTACTTCGAAGACTGCGACGTGGACCGCGAGGCGACCGGGACGCTGACCAACTTCTCCAGCTGGAGGACCCAGGCCGACAGCAACCTGAACGCGCTGTTCGCCAGTCTGGGGACGATCGGCGGCAACGTCGGCGACCGCGACGCCCTCCTCTACCAGGGCCGGCCGTACTCCCTGGTCGAGGCGCAGAACACCAAGAACGACTTCGGGACCTGGCGGCCCTACCTGTTCGACCCGACCGCCAACTCGCTGACCCGGCTGCGACTCAACACCCACGCCGGCAGCACCTCGTTCGGCAACCCGACGTACACCGAGCTCACGCTGCCCGGCGGCGACCGAGGGTTCGTCTCGACCCAGTTCATCTTCTCCGAGGGAGCCCAGGGCGGGGAGGCGGGCTCGCTGGTCTACTACCGGCGCCTCCCCACCGGCTAAGCTGGGCGCTGGGATCGGGAGGCGTCATGGACGTGTCGGCGAGCCAGCCAACCCAAGCGGCCGGTCGGGAAGTCGACCTCAGCCCTCCTGGAATTCGGCGCTCGCCTCGACGACGCCGTCCCTCCGGGCAGCCACCACCCCTGCCGCATCATCTTCAGACCACGGGCGTAGGCTGGCTGACCGCCGCGGTGGTGCTGGTGGCGCTGTCCCTGCTGGTCTTCGGGGGTGGCCTGCGCGGTCCGGCGGTGACGGTCACGGTGGTCGACGACGCGGTGGTGCGGTGGCTGGGCGGGTTGCAGCTACCCGGGCTGTCCGGGGCCATGCGGGCGGTGGCGGCACTGGGCTCCTGGATGGCGATCAACCTGCTGCTGTGGGGACTGCTGCTCGCCCTGTTGATCCTCAGGCGCGTCCGGCATCTGCTGGTCGTGCTGGTCGCCTGGATCCTGGAGGGCGTGGTGGTCCAGATCCTGCTGGCGCCGATCCTGCAGCGCCCGCGGCCCTTCGGGGTCGAGTTCCGGACCGACTGGACCGCCTGGGCGCTGCCCTCGGGGCAGCTGGCCGCGCTGGCGGTGGTCGTCGTCGGGATCCTGTACGGCCTGGTGCCGGAGGGTCGCTGGCGCCAGACCGGCAAGTGGGTGGCGACCGGCTTCATCGCCCTGGTCGCCACCGCGCATCTGTACCTGGGGATCGAGGCGCCCACCGACGTGCTGGTGGGTGTGGCCATCGGGGTCACCATCCCGCTCGTGCTGTTCCGGCGGTTCGCCCCCAACGAGGTCTTCCCGGTCAGCTACCGGCGCGGCCGCACCGCCCACCTGGACGTCGGCGGGGCCCGCGGCCAGGCCATCCGCCAGGCCCTCTCCGATCAGCTCGGCCTTGTCGTGGACGAGGTCGAGCCCTTCGGGCTGGCCGGGTCGGCCGGCTCCACCCCGCTGCGGATCAGGGTCAAGGGCGACCCGCCGACGATCCTGTTCGGCAAGCTGTATGCCCGCAGCCACCTGCGCGCAGACCGCTGGTACAAGCTGGGCCGGGAGCTGCTGTACGGCCGCCTGGAGGACGAGAAGCCGTTCAACACCGTGCGTCGGCTGGTCCAGCAGGAGGACTACGCCCTCCAGAAGCTCTATCTCGCGGGGCTGCCCACACCGCGGCCGTATGGTGTGGTCGAGCTCACCCCCGAGCGCGAGTACCTGCTGGTCAGCGAGTTCTTCGACGGCGCCACCGAACTCGGCGACGCCGAGGTGGACGACCAGGTGATCGACGACGGTCTGGGCATCATCCGCAAGCTGTGGGAGGCCGGGCTGGCCCACCGCGACATCAAGCCGGCCAACCTGCTGGTCCGCGACCGTCGGCTCCTGCTGATCGACGTCGCCTTCACCGAGCTCCGCCCGACCCCGTGGCGTCAGGCGGTCGACCTGGCCAACATGATGCTCTGCCTCGGGCTGCGCTCCAGCGCCGAGCGGGTCTACCAGCGGGCCCTGCGCCAGTTCAGCGTCGAGGAGATCAGCGAGGGGTTCGCCGCCGCCCGCGGCCTGGCCCTGCCCTCCCAGCTCCGGCGGATGCTGCGCGAGCGGGGCCGCGACCTGCACGCCGAGTTCCTGCGGCTGCTGCCGGCACGGCCCCGGCCGATCAGGATCCAGCGCTGGAGCGCGCGCCGGATCGGCCTGCTGCTGCTGGTGGCGTCGTTGACGGCCCTGCTCGCCGTGCTCTTCCCCATCGTGCTGGTCAACAACGACCAGACCACCACCCTGCTCAACGTCACCAGCCTGGATTGCGACCAGCCGGAGCCGTTGTGGCTGCAGGCCCAGGCGGTGCCGTCGGCCTCGCTGGTGCCATGTGTGTCGTCGTCGTTGCCGGCGGGCTGGAGGCTCGTCGACGCCAGCGAGGGACCGAGCCCATCGGCGGTCCGGAACGGCTGGTCCAGGTTCACCCTCGCCAAGATTCTGGTCGGGTCCCTGGACGTGCGGCTCAGCGCCACCTGCGACCTGACCGGGGCGACCCGGCGGCCGTCCGACCGGCCGGGAGCGCAACGCTATGAGCGGACCGACCAGGGGAGCTCCGGCCCCGCGGCGACCTGGTACACCGTCTTCCCGGGCGGCTGCGTGACCGCCCAGCTCGACGGGACCGGCGCCGCGGACCCCGCCTTCGCCACCGAGGCCAGCTCCATCGTCGATTTCACCACCCGCCACGCGCTCCAGCAGGCCCTCGAGCGGCGCTCGGGCGGACGACTCCAGCTCGACCCCTGACGGGCCGTGTTCTGGGTGCGGGCCGCGTTCGCGAAGGGTCGCTCCACGGCGGTCTCTCGACTACGCTGGAACGACCAGCGGGTTCGAGAGAGGCCAGTGGACGGCTCGACGCCGCCTCAGCCTTGCTGGACGACCCGAGCTGCTGGACGCAGTGCTGGATGATGACAGCGGTCTGGGCGCGCAAACCGGGCCCAGGGCCTGAACAAGCGAGAGGCCACCAGTGATCTGGATCATCACGCTCCTGCTGATCCTCGGCGCCTCCGCCGCGGTCGTCCTCAGGATCGACGCCCTCACACCCGACAAGCCGGCAGAGCCGCCGCTCGCCCAGCGATGGAAGGCCATGGGCGGCGGATAGCCTTCCACGAGGGGCTATCTGGTCCGGCGACGTGGGGTTGGCCGGATGGCCCGCCAGGCCGCCAGCAGCAGCACCGCGCCCAGGATCGAGCCGATGATGCCGCTCGGCCGCAGGGCCAGGCCGTCCCCGCTGAGCAGGCTGATCAGCAGCCCTCCGACGAACGATCCGGCCAGGCCGACGGCCAGCAGCTCGGCCCAGTTGATGGGCTCGTTGCGGGCCAGGAGCAGGTGAGCGATCCACCCGGCGAACATGCCCCAGACGAGGATGAACAACAGGATCATCGGTGCTCCTTCTCCAGCCGGGATGATCACCCCGGAGGGATGATGCCTGGTCGAGGCCCACCGGCCAAACTCGGTCGCTGTTCGTTAGGCTGACGCCCCCGTCCCCAGGAGGTGGCCATGACGTCAAGGCAGGACTTCACCGACGAGGAATGGACCCGGATCCGGCGGGCCCCGCTGGTCGCCGGGGTGGCGATCTCGCTCGCCGACCCCGGCGGGCCGATCGAGGTGGCCAAGGAGACG
>Ga0081538_10003469_pt1 | contig 14897 bp, 9 predicted proteins | sample TabmetS5T2R1_FD_71022 | JGI IMG/M metagenome (GOLD analysis project Ga0081538, IMG submission 71022) | Tabebuia heterophylla rhizosphere microbial communities from the University of Puerto Rico - S5T2R1 | ecosystem: Host-associated > Plants > Roots > Rhizosphere ... | reverse complement strand
GCCCCCCGACGCTGTGCTGGTGCTCGACGAACCTGCGGTTATCGAAGCCAAACTAGAGGAATTCGCCGCGGCCGCCGAGGAAGGCTACCAGCAAGCCCTCCTCAGGAAAGATCTCGTCGTCCCCCCTGCGGAGCGGTATCTGACGCCGTCCATGGTCACCGAGTGCTTTCAGGCGTGCCAACGCGTTGTGCTCCAGACCTTGGCAGGGGACCTGCGCGAGAGTCAGGAGACCGAGCTGCTTTCCGCCCACGTGCTGGGATCGTATCAAGGCCGCTGGGACACGCTGGTCCAACTGGTGGCCGCGCGGCTTCGGGAGGGCTATACCGTCCTGATCGCGGCGGCAAGCCTGACGCAGGCCCGCCATCTCCAAGATCTGCTCCGAGAGGCAGAGCTCGCCGCCGAGGTCCTGACCACTCCGCCCCAGCTGCTGGCCGGCATGGCGCAGACCCCGCATCCAACCTCTTCCCCGACGCCCTCCACGCGCACGGCCATCCCTGCAGCTGTACCAGCTGCTTCGCGCTTGCTCGTTTGCGTCGGCAGCCTCTCCAGCGGCTTCGTTTTGCCCTCAGCACATCTGATGTGCGTGGATGCGGGTGAGATTTGGGGGAGCCGACGATCCCGCGACCGCCGCCGGCGCCCCTCGGCCCGGGCGCGTCTGTTTAACTATCGCGATCTGAATCCTGGTGACCACATCGTCCACCTCGACTATGGCATCGGCCTCTACCGGGGCACCACGATCCTCAAAGTGGGTGCCGAGGAGAGCGAATTCCTGAGCCTGGAGTTCGCCGATCATGACAAGGTCTATGTGCCGATTGATGCGCTCCACCTGGTGCAGAAATACCTTGGAGCCGGCGGGGAGACTCCAGCGCTCAGCAAGCTCGGCAGTGGCGCGTGGCATCGGACCAAGCGTCGGGTGAAAGCGGCCATCCGCGAGACCGCACAGGAACTGCTGCGGCTCTATGCGGCGCGCGAGGTCAAGCCCGGTTTTGCGTTTTCGCCGGATACATCCTGGCATCAAGGGTTCGTTGAAGCCTTCGAGTTTGAGGAGACCGAGGATCAACTACGGGCCATCGAAGACGTCAAAGGCGATATGGAAAAACCGCATCCGATGGATCGCCTGGTCTGCGGCGATGTCGGCTACGGTAAAACCGAGGTGGCCTTGCGCGCCGCCTTCAAGGCCATCATGGATGGCAAGCAGGTGGCCATGCTGGTGCCCACGACGATCCTGGCCTTACAACATTGGCACACCTTCTCCAAACGCTTTGCACCCTATCCGATTGTCGTCGAGATGCTCAGCCGCTTCCGCCCCCCGGCCGAGCAAAAGAAGGTGGTCGAAGGGTTGCGCACCGGCAACGTGGATCTCGTCATCGCCACCCATCGCTTGTTGCAGAAGGATGTGGAGTTCCAGAATCTTGGGCTGCTGATCATCGATGAGGAGCATCGCTTTGGCGTCGCCCATAAGGAGCGCATCAAGCAACGCTACACGCAGGTCGATGTCCTCACCCTCACGGCCACGCCCATCCCGCGCACCTTGCATCTCTCGATGGTTGGGGTGCGCGATATGAGCGTGATCGAAACCCCGCCCCCCAATCGTCTCGCCGTACGCACCTACGTGCTCAAGTTCGGAGATACGGTGATCCAGGAGGCCATCACGCGCGAGCTCGAGCGCGGCGGCCAGGTGTTCTTCGTCCACAATCGGGTGGAAAGCATCGGCGCTATGTATCGCTACCTGCACCGTCTCGTCCCCCAAGCACGCATCGCCGTGGCCCATGGCCAACTGCCCGAGCAGCAACTGGAGCGGGTCATGGTGCGCTTCATCGACCGCGAAGTCGATGTGCTGCTCTGCACCACCATCATCGAATCGGGCCTCGACATTCCTTCGGCCAATACGATCATCGTCAACCGGGCCGATCGTTTCGGCCTGGCTCAGCTCTACCAACTCCGCGGACGGGTGGGCCGGGACCAGGAGCAGGCCTATGCCTATCTGTTGATTCCCGGGGAGCGAACGCTGGCCGGGCTGCCCTGGGAACGGCTCAAGGCCATGCTGGAGTTCGCCGACCTCGGCTCGGGGTTACGCCTGGCCATGCGCGATCTGGAGATTCGTGGCGCCGGCAATATCCTTGGCGTCCAGCAGTCCGGCCATATCGGGGCGGTCGGCTTCGATCTCTACTGCAAACTCATGGAAGAGACCATTCGCGAGCTCAAGGGCGAGCAGGTCGAGGAAGAGAAGGAACTGCAGGTCGTGCTCAAGATCGGCGGCTTCCTCCCCAAAGATTATATCCCCAACACCTCGCAGCGGCTCGATCTCTACCAGCGGTTGTACGCCGTCGCCGACGAGGCCATGCTGGCAGAGCTGCAGGCCGAGATGATCGATCGGTTCGGAGCTTTGCCGGAAGCGGTCGAAAAGCTGCTGTGCTTGGTCGAGCTGCGGACCCTCGCACGTCAGCTCCGTTTGCTCAAGATTGAGCGACGGCAACAGACGGTGGTCTTTGTGTTCGATCCTGGCACCCCGGTGCCGCCCGAAAAAATCGTCACGCTGCTGCATGCACACCGGCGTACGTTGCGCTTCATCCCCGAGCACACCCTCGAGCTGACGCTCACGCAGGATGCCTGGGGAGCGGTGTGCAACGCCGTCAAAAAAGTCTTGCAGCAGTTGCTGTAGAGTGATACGATTCTGCCCGTGTCAGTGACGACAGGGTCCTCCGCGCGTACTGCGAATCGTTTACCCTGCACACAGCGATTCCCCGCCAACCGTTCTACGACAGAGACACCAGGCGACCGGAGCAGACCGAGTCCCAGACGGCCGTCATGCTCAGGGAAGGGTGAGAATCATGGTTGATCGGCTGAAAGGTGTTCTGGGCAACTGGCGTTTGCTGATTCCCATCCTGTTTCTGGCCGTCGGCGTCGTGGTCGGGGCGAAGTACGGCGTCGAGTATTGGATTTACACCATGACCCATGTCTACACCGATGACGCCCGCGTGAAAGGGACGATGGTCTCGGTGAGTCCCGAAGTCTCCGGTCTCGTGCGGAAGATCCACGTCGATGAAGGGTATGAGGTCAAAAAGGGGATGGTGCTGGTCGAGATCGATCAAGCCGACTATCTGACACAGCTGGCCCAAGCCGAAGCGGCATACCAAGGAGTGCAGACGCAGTTGCTGGAAGCGCGACGCGACCTCGAATTGCAAATTCAACGTCAGGGTAGCGAGCTCGCACGTGCCAAGGCACTCGTTGATGCAAAGAAGAGCAAGCTCAGCGAGGCAGAAACCGACCTCGCCCTGGAGCGTGATAAGAGCAAGAATGGCATTCTCGAGGCCGAAGCCTCGTACAAAGCGGCCCTGTCGCGTCTCAAGGAGATGGAGCATGGCCTCAAGGCGGCGGATAGCGACCACGACCGCGCCAGAAGATTACTTGCTGAAGGCATTATCGCCACCGAGAGGCGCGATCAGACGCAGGTTGCCTATGATCAGGCCGCCGCACGGTACGCCTCCGCACGCGAAGGCGTGGAGCAAGCCAAAGCGCGCCATGCCGCCGCTATTGCGTCGGAGAAGATGGTTGAGCTCCAGTCACGCCGCGTGACCACATTACGGGCGGAGGTCAAGGAAACCGAAGCCGCCTATCAGCTCGCCGTTGCCAACGCTGGGATTGAGGATCTCAAACGCGAACGGATCAAGCTGCTCGAAGCCAAGCTGAAAGAGGAAGAGGCGAAAGTTGCCGCCGCCCGGCTGCGTCTGGAGAACACCGTGATCCATAGCCCCATCGACGGGGTCGTCAGTCGTAAGCGCGTCGAGCATGGGGAAATGGTCCAGCGCGGTCAACCGATTCTCGTCGTGAACGATCCTCGAGACGTGTGGGTGCTCACCAATGTGAAGGAAACCTACATCCGTGACGTGCATGTCGGCAGCCCCGTCGATGTCTGGGTTGATGCCTATCCGAGTCGCATTTTTCGGGGCACGGTGGAGAGCATCGGGGCAGCCGCGATCTCAGAATTTGCCCTCTTCCCCCCCACCGGGAATTTTACCAAAGTCGAGCAGCGCATCCCCGTTCGTATCACTGTTGATAGCGCCGATGGACTCCTCAAGCCCGGTATGATGGTCATCGTCGGGATCGAAATCCCCGGAGGAGGGAAGGAAGGGCGTGAGACTACGACGAAAGCTTCGAGTTCGGTCAACTAACGCGCCCTGGCGCGTGCTCGTTATCATCGTCTTCACGGCCTTCGCACTGTGCTGCTGGGATCGTCATCCAGGACAGGCGCTGATGATCGATCGCATCGTCGCCCGGGTGAATGATGACATCATCACGCTGAGCGAACTGCAGGAGGAAGGGCTTCCACTCTTCGAACGTCTGCGCGCAAATTACACCGGCAAAGAACTTGAATCCCAGGTTCAGCGTGCCGAACGTGAGTTCCTCGATCAGCTGATCCTCAGGCGATTACAGCTACAATACGCCAGCCAGATCGGCATCACCGCCTCTGAAAATGAGATCAATGCCGCCCTCAAGGATGTGCTGAATCGCAACAACCTGACCCAAGAGGCGCTGACCGATCTGCTGACACGTGAGGGGCTCACACTCCAGGACTACAAGGACCGTTTACGCGAGCAGATCATCCTAGCCCGTCTGATGAACCAGGCCGTGCGCTCCCGTGTCTCGGTCGATGCCAGCGAAGTGGAGGCCTACTATAAGGCTCATCAAGACGAATTTAACCAGCCCGCCCAAGCCAGGGTGCGACACATCTTTTTCCGTACCGATCCAGGTGCGGCACCACCGCAGGAGGATGCTGTGCGCGAACGTGCCTCCCGCGTGCTGCAGGAAGCCCGGAATGGCGGTAATTTCAGCGATCTGGCGCGACGCTACTCCGAGGATGCGACAGCGGCGAACGGCGGCGATCTGGGGGTCATCAAGCGTGGGCAGGCGCTGCCGGAGTTTGAGGAGGTCATCTTCGCGCTGAGGGAGGGCGACATCAGCGAAGTGATCCGCACTCCCAACGGCCTGCATATCGTCAAGATCGAAGCCTTCACTAAAGGGTCTGAGCAGTCGTTCCCGGAGATCAAAGCTGAGATCGAGCGTCGTCTGCTCCAGGGGAAAATTGAGCAGCGCTTCCAGGACTGGACGAACGAGTTGAAGGATAGGGCCTTCATCGAGATCACCCTCCATGAGGGTACCCCATAAGCCAGATGCCGTATTTCGCTGTTGAGGTTTGCGGAGTCTAGAAGTCATTTCAAAACCTACTGGTTGGAGTATGATAACGCCATGTGTTGCCATGCAAAACGGGAGGGCAGCCCATGGCGTGGCGAAAACTGACCCAGCAACAATGGGAAGCCATTCGCGTCCATCTCCCCCCACCCAAGACCTCCCCCCGAGGAGGACGCCCGCGGGTGGATGACCGGCGCTGCTTTGAAGGCAGCCTCTGGCTCCTCTGGACTGGGGCCCAATGGAGCGAGTTGCCCCGCCGGTATGGCCGTCCGCGCACCTGCTGGCGGCGACTCAAGCAGTGGGAGGAGACCGGCGTTCTGCTCAAGCTTTGGCGAGCCTTCTTGGCCCAGCTGAATGACCAGCAGAAGCTGCGTTGGGACGAGTGCTTTGTCGATGGGAGCTGTGTCCCCGCGAAAACAGGGGGCCCAAAGTCGGTCCCACCAAGCGGGGCAAGGGCACGAAGTGGATGGTTCTGGTCGATGGCGCGGGTACTCCGCTGGGAGCAGTCCTTGGACGCGGCATCCCCGGCGGAAGTCACCCTCCTCGAGCAAACGCTCGACACGGTCGCGATCGGCCGCCCCGGCAAACCCGGCCGACCCCGCAAGCGGCCCGAGCGGCTGATCGCGGATCGCGGCGATGACAGCAACCCCCTGCGCGCCCGCTTGGCTCAGCGGGGGATTGAACCGATCATTCCGGCTCGGCGGAACCACAAGAGAGCGACCCATCAAGATGGGCGGAAGTTGCGCCGCTATCGCCGCCGATGGATCGTCGAGCGGACGTTTGCCTGGTTGGGACACTTTCGGCGCCTCGTCGTCCGCTACGAACGTTTGATCACCACCTATGCAGGATTCTTTCATCTGGCTTGCGCCCTCCTCACCTTACGGAGGGTTTTGAAATGACTTCTAGTATGGTGCGTGCCGCATCGCATCTCCCCAATGTCCTAGGCATCCCCCAGACCGTGCTCATTCGGACAAGTGCGATGTCTCAGCGCGCGCATCCTCCTTGACATCAGGCGCTGAGGCGGCTATGATAATCTCAATTGTATCCCTTTAAAATAGTCCTGAGAGGCTATAAGGATACGTAGGTGGTGAATCTCCTTCTCTTGTCGACGGTCTCATTGGCCTCCTTACCATGGGTAAGGAGGTTTTTTTTTGAGCAAAGGCGAGAGTGGTGACAGACTCAACGGTGAAATCCGTGGTTATGGACGAGGTGGCGATCGATCGTGCCCTGACGCGCGTTGCTCACGAGATTTTGGAGCATAACAAAGGCTGCCAGGATCTGGTGCTGGTCGGCATCCGGACGCGAGGGATTCATCTCGCGCGGCGACTGGCGGAAAAGCTCCACGCCATTGAGGGAGAAATCGTGCCGCTGGGAGTGATGGATGTCACGCTCTACCGGGATGATCTGCGGCGTCGCGTCGACCACCCTAAGGTCGAACGTACGGAGATTCCGTTTCCGCTCACCGACAAATGCGTCATCCTGGTGGACGATGTGCTGTTTACCGGGCGTACCATCCGCGCCGCTCTCGACGGGCTCATGGACTTTGGACGACCACGGGCAATTCAGCTCGCGGTGCTGGTGGACCGGGGCCATCGTGAGTTACCCATTCGGGCTGATTATGTCGGTCGCAATGTTCCCACGGCGCTGCCGGAATCGGTCGAAGTGCGCCTGCGAGAGGTAGACGGTATGGAGCAGGTTGTCATCCTGGAGCGTCCAGAGTCCCGTCGAGGTCGCCGCCAGGCGTGACCCTATTCGGACGCGGGGAGGGAGATCTGCATGACCTTTACACGCAAGGATATCCTCGGCACACAGGATATGCACGCCTCGGAGATCGCCTATATTCTGGATGCGACTGAGTCATTCATCGAGGTGTCCACGCGGGAAGTTAAGAAAGTTCCCACGTTGCGCGGCAAGACAATCATCAACCTCTTCTACGAGCCGAGCACACGCACACGGACGTCCTTTGAGATCGCCGGCAAACGGCTCAGTGCTGATGTCATCAATATTTCCAACAGCAGCAGCAGTGCGGCCAAGGGGGAGAGTTTGAAGGATACGGCGCTGACGCTCGCCGCCATGGCCGCAGATATCATCGTCATCCGTCACCCTGCCTCCGGCGCCCCACACTTCCTGGCCCGTCATGTCCCAAGCGCCGTCATCAACGGCGGCGACGGGACCCATGAGCACCCTACCCAGGCTCTTCTCGACCTCTTTACTATCCGTCAGCGCAAAGGCGCGTTGGCAGGGCTACGAGTCAGCATCATCGGCGATATCGCCCATAGCCGCGTGGCACGCTCGAACATCTTCGCCATGCGCGCCATGGGGATGGAGGTGCGCGTCTGCGGTCCTGCCAGCCTCTTGCCGGTGCAGGTGGAAGCGCTGGGGGTACGTGCCTCCACTAATCTTGATACTGCCATCCACGACGCCGACATCATTATGGTCCTGCGCCTCCAACTGGAGCGTCAGGAGACGGGGCTGATCCCTTCGCTGCGGGAGTATTCGCAGCTCTATGGGCTCAACCTCAGACGTTTGGAACAGGCCAAGCCCGATGTCCTGATCATGCACCCTGGGCCGATTAACCGAGGCGTTGAGATCGCTCCCGAGGTGGCAGAAGGTCCTTACTCGCTAATTCTCGACCAGGTCGCCAATGGCGTCGCCCTGCGCATGGCTCTGCTGTACCTGCTGACTGGGGGGCCGGGATTGTGAGGGGGTCCGCGCCCATTGCCTTCTCTCCCGTTGGGAGCATAGGCGCTAGGTCACGCGCCCAGACGAAGTTCCCTCTACTGTTGGGCAAGGGCGAGGGAGGGGTATAGGCATGAGCATCTTGATTCGTGACGGACGCGTCATCGACCCTCGTTCAAACCTCGACGCCGTAGTGGATATTCTCATCGATGCCGGCAAAATCGGCTTCATCGGCACGGGTGCCATCGAGACAGCGTGGCATCGAGAGGGGTCGATGCTCCACACCCCCTTGGAAGTGATCGACGCGCATGGTCTGCTGGTCGTCCCCGGCTTGATCGACATCCATACGCATCTACGCGAACCCGGCTATGAATATAAGGAGAGCATCGAGAGTGGGTCGGCTGCCGCCGTGGCTGGCGGCTTCACCTCCATCGCTTGCATGGCGAATACGAACCCGGTTAATGACGATGCGGCGGTCACTGAGTATATTCTCGACAAAGCGCGTGCCGTCGGCTTGGCGCAGGTGTTTCCGATCGGCGCCGTCTCCGTAGGCCTGGCCGGGGAACGTCTGGCAGAGATCGGCGAGTTGAAGCAGGCAGGGGTGGTGGGCATCTCTGATGATGGGAAGTCGGTGATGAACAGTCAATTGATGCGCCGCGCCCTGGAATATGCGGGCATGTTTGGATTGCCAGTGATTTCGCATTGTGAGGATACCAACCTCGCGGCGCACGGGGTGATGCATGAGGGGCGGGTGTCCACCGAACTCGGCTTACGCGGCATCCCGGCGCAGGCCGAGGATATCATGGTCGCGCGCGATATCGCCTTAGCTGAGCTGACCGGAGGTCGCCTGCATATCGCCCATGTGAGCACGGCAGGAGCGGTGCGCTTAGTCCGTGATGCCAAAGCCAGGGGACTGCGCGTTACGGCGGAGGTCACGCCGCATCATCTCTTCCTGACCGATGAGGCGGTGCGTGGCTATGATCCGAATACCAAGATGTACCCGCCGTTGCGCACCGCAGCCGATGCCGAGGCCTTACGACAGGCGCTGAAAGACGGCACCATCGATGCCATTGCGACTGATCACGCCCCGCATGACCTCGCCGATAAAGAAGTCGAATTCGACCAGGCACCAGTGGGGATCATCGGCTTGGAAACCTCTCTGCCGTTAACCTTACGGTTGGTCAATGAAGGAGTCCTGACCCTCGCTGAGGCCGTCGCGAAACTCACCTGGGGGCCGTCCCAGGTCTTAGGGTTGGCCAAAGGCACGTTGCAGGTGGAGGCTGATGCTGATGTGACGCTGATCGACGTCCAGACGGACTACGTCGTCGATCGACGGGAATTTCGCTCGAAATCTCGAAACTCGCCTTTCCACGGCTGGACACTCAAGGGCCGGGCAGTGATGACGCTCTGTGCAGGCAAAGTCGTATACTCGCGTGTGCCTGAACGGATCACCTTCATGTCCGCACCTGCGGGGGAACGCCGGCCACGGGGACGCAGGGGACGGGAAGCATCGGGCGCATAGGGGAAGGAACGTACATGACACAGGCCCTATTAGCCCTTGAAGATGGCACCGTGTTCTGGGGCAAACCCTTTGGAGCACTCGGCGAGACCTTCGGCGAGGTGGTCTTTAACACCAACCTGACCGGCTACCAGGAAGTGCTCACCGATCCCTCCTACAAAGGTCAAATTGTCACCATGACCTATCCCTTGATAGGGAATTATGGCATCAACGACGCCGACCTCGAATCGGTGCATCCTCAGGTGGAGGGCTTTATCGTTAAGGAAGGCAGCAAGCAAGCCAGTAATTGGCGCGCACAGTACGGCCTAGAGGAATGGCTCCAGCGCCACGGCCTCGTCGGCATCCAAAGCCTCGACACCCGGGCTCTTACTCGTCATCTGCGCACACGTGGGGCGATGCGGGGGGCAATTTCGACCACCGATCTCGACCCCGACAGACTGATCGCCCGCGTCCACACGTCTCCGGGGTTGATCGGACGCGACCTGGTCTGCGAGGTGACCTGTGACGGACCGTACACGTGGACCGCTGGCGAATGGTGCTGGCCGCAGGGGTATGCCAAGGGCATTGCTGCCTCCCGGGAGCGGTCTCACGTCGTGGCCTATGACTTCGGCATCAAGCGCAACATCCTCCGCAAGCTGGTGAACAGCGGCTGCGACGTCACCGTCGTACCTGCCTCTACCACTGCCGCCGCGGCATTGCAGCTCAATCCCGATGGCATCTTTCTCTCAAATGGTCCCGGAGACCCCGAAGGGGTGCCGTATGCCATCGAGGCTGTGCGGCAGCTCATCGGCGTCAAGCCGATCTTCGGCATCTGCCTTGGGCATCAGATTCTCGGGCTGGCGTTCGGGGGCAAGACCTACAAACTCAAATTTGGCCATCGCGGCGGCAATCAACCGGTCATGCACTTGCCGACGCACAGGGTCGAAATCACCGCCCAGAATCACGGCTTTGCTGTCGATGCCGACAGCCTGCCCGCCGAGGTCGAGGTCACGCACCTGAATTTGAACGACCGCACCGTCGAAGGCATGCGTCACCGCGAACTGCCCGTCTTCTCCGTCCAATATCACCCAGAGGCCTCGCCAGGGCCGCATGACTCCTGGTATCTGTTTGAGCGCTTCCGAGCCATGCTCGGTGAGCAGACGACGGAGCGCAACAGGGTGCAGCGGGATCCAGGTCTTCTCGCCCGTCCATAGCGCAGGACAGGGTGTGAACTGCCCCCCGAGGGCACGTGTGTGCTGTGGGTCGACGGTAGTCGTCAGTAGAAGGAATGAGTTGTATGGCCAAGCGGGTGGACATCGAGAAAATTCTGATCGTGGGCGCGGGGCCCATCATCATCGGCCAGGCCTGCGAATTCGATTACTCGGGGACACAGGCGTGTAAAGCCCTCAAGGAGGAGGGCTATCGGGTCATTCTGGTGAACAGCAACCCCGCCACCATCATGACCGACCCCGAGATGGCCGACCGCACCTATATCGAGCCCATCACCCCTGAGGTCGTCGAGCAGATCATCGCCCGTGAACGACCCGACGCGCTGCTCTCAACCATGGGCGGCCAGACCGCGCTCAACATCGCCGTGGCGCTTGCCGAATCCGGTACGCTCGAACGCTATGGGGTGGAACTGATCGGTGCTAAGCTCGACGCCATCCGTAAGGCCGAAAGCCGTGAGCTGTTTAAAGCCTCGATGCAACGCATCGGCCTGGAGGTGCCGGCGAGCGGCCATGCCCGCTCGCGTGACGAGGCGCAGGCCATCGCCAGCACCTTAGGGTTCCCGGTCATCATTCGCCCGTCCTTCACGCTGGGCGGCACGGGCGGCAGCATCGCCTATAACCAGGAAGAGTTCGAGCGCCACGTCGAATGGGGGCTGAACGCCAGCCCTAATCACGAACTCCTCATCGAAGAATCGGTGATAGGCTGGAAAGAATTCGAATTGGAGGTCATGCGCGATCTGCGCGACAACGTGGTCATCATCTGCTCGATCGAAAATTTCGACCCCATGGGCGTGCACACCGGCGATAGTATCACCGTGGCTCCGGCCCAAACCCTGACGGACAAAGAATATCAGCGCATGCGCGATGCCGCCACCGCGATCATCCGCGAGATCGGCGTCGAGACGGGCGGGTCCAACATCCAGTTCGCGGTCAACCCCGAGAATGGCCGTATGGTGGTCATTGAGATGAACCCGCGCGTGTCGCGCAGCTCCGCCCTGGCTTCCAAAGCCACCGGCTTTGCCATCGCCAGGATCGCGGCCAAGCTCGCCATCGGCTACACCCTCGACGAGATCCCCAACGACATCACCCACGAGACGCCGGCCTCGTTCGAGCCGACGATCGATTATTGCGTCGTCAAAATCCCCCGCTTCGCCTTCGAAAAATTCCCACAGGCCGACCAGACGCTCACCACCCAAATGAAATCGGTGGGCGAGGTGATGGCTATTGGTCGCACCTTTAAAGAGGCACTGCTGAAGGCGGTGCGCTCATTGGAGATCGGTCGGTATGGGTTGCAACCGATCTTCTCCGAGGCGCAGCGACGAACCCCGGAGGTCTCTGAGACGCTGCAGCGCATGTTGCGCTGGCCGAACTGGGAGCGGTTGTGGTATATCGCCGAGGCCTTTCGGGCAGGCTTCAGCATAGAGGCCATTCATGAACTCTCACACATCGATCCATGGTTCCTAGCCAATATTCAGGAGATCGTGGCATTCGAGGATCGATTGACGAAAGCCTTAGATCGGCCACCCCCACCCTACCCCTCCCCCCTCGAGGGGGAGGACACAACACAGACGTCGCCTTCCTTTCCCTCCTCCTCGACGGGGGAGGGGTGGGGTGGGGAGGAGCTGCTCCGCGAAGCCAAGGAACTCGGCTATGCCGATCGTGACCTTGCCACCCGGCTCGGCCAAGGGGAGCTCGGGATCCGCGCTCATCGCCTGCAGGCGGGCATTAAAGCCACCTTCAAACGCGTCGACACCTGTGCGGCCGAGTTCGAAGCCTATACGCCTTATCTGTACTCCACCTACGAGCGCGAGTGTGAGGCGAATCCCACGTCGCGGCGCAAAATCATGATCCTGGGTGGCGGCCCGAACCGCATCGGCCAAGGGATCGAGTTCGACTACTGCTGTGTCCATGGTGTCTGGGGGCTGAAAGCGGATGGCTTCGAGACTATCATGGTCAACTGTAATCCGGAGACCGTTAGCACCGATTACGATACCTCCGATCGCCTGTACTTCGAGCCTTTGACGCTGGAGGATGTGCTCAACATTGTGGACGTTGAACAGCCCGAGGGGGTGATCGTGCAGTTCGGCGGGCAGACTCCGCTCAATCTGGCGGTGCCACTGCTCAACGCCGGCGTCAACATCCTTGGCACCTCGCCCGATAGCATCGACCGTGCCGAAGATCGGGAGCGTTTTAAAGATCTTCTTCAGCGACTGGGTATACGGCAACCAGCCAACGGCACGGCCACCTCAGTGGATGGGGCACTGGACATTGCCCATCAAATTGGCTATCCAATCATCGTCCGTCCTTCGTATGTCCTAGGCGGTCGCGCCATGGAAGTGGTGCATGATGAGAGTGACCTGCGCGAATACGTCGACCGTGCCGTGAAAGCTTCCCCCGAACATCCTCTGCTGATCGATAAATTCCTCGAAGACGCCACCGAAGTCGATGTGGATGCTATCGCCGATGGCCAGACGGTGGTGATCGGGGGTATCATGGAGCACATCGAGGAGGCCGGAGTCCACTCCGGGGACAGCGCTTGCTCGCTGCCGCCGTATTCGCTGTCATCCCGCATCATCGCGGAGATCAAGGATCAAACCAAACGTTTGGCCTTGGAACTGCGGGTGGTGGGACTTATTAATATTCAGTTTGCGGTGAAGAACGGCGATGTCTACGTGCTGGAGGTCAATCCACGCGCGTCCCGCACGGTTCCGTTCGTCAGCAAAGCGATTGGGGTTCCCCTCGCCAAACTCGCGGCACGGGTGATGGCCGGTAAGACCTTGCAGGAACTCGGCTTCACGAAGGAGCGCGAGATCAACCACATCGCCCTCAAAGAGGCCGTCTTCCCGTTCATCAAATTTCCGGGAGTGGACACGATCCTCGGTCCTGAAATGAAATCGACCGGCGAAGTCATGGGGATCGATCTAACATTCGGCCGCGCTTTCGCAAAATCCCAGTTGAGCGTTGGCCCTGCGGGCAGTCTGCCCACCGGTGGAACCGTGTTCATCAGTGTCAAGGACAAGGATAAGCCGGCGGCCATTCAGCTTGCCAAAGCGCTGCGTGAGCTGGGGTTCACTATTCTCGCTACACGTGGCACGGCCGATGCGATCCGCTCCTCGGACATCCCGGTTGAGGTCATCCTGAAGGTGACTGAGGGGCGGCCCCATGTCGTCGATTACATCAAAAACGGTGCAGTGCAATTGCTGATCAATACCACCATGGGGAAAAACTCCATCCGCGATTCATACGATATCCGACGTGCGGCTCTGGTGTATAATATCCCCTATTGCACGACCATCCCCGGGGCCTTTGCGGCGACCCATGGCATCAAGGCCCTGCTCGATGGTCCACTGGCGATCAACTCCCTGCAGGAATATCATCACCACGTCCTAGTGTGAGACGGTAACAGCCCGACAGCCCTGCGGTTCTCCGCTGGTATTGGGCGGTCGCACGCGATGGCAGAATCGAGGCTCAGCCAGGGGCGACAGGGTCATCACCCTAGGCTGTTCTTCCAGGAGAATGGTGTGGCAGAGAAACGGGTCAAGGTTGGAACGCTGAAAGAAATTCCCCGCAGCTACAGCAAGGTGGTACAGGCCGGGGGCAGACTCATCGCGCTCTTTAAGATGCAGGACACAGTATATGCCATCGATAACGAATGCCCTCATCGGGGGGGACCAATCGGCGAGGGGTCCGTCAAGGGCAAGATCGTCAGTTGCCCCTGGCATCTCTGGGCCTTCGACATAACCTCCGGTCAGTGTCTCTCCAACCCCTATGGGCATGTCCGTAGCTATCCAGTCAGCGTCGACGGCGAGGATGTGTGGGTCGCGGTCGATTGATCTCCCACGCCACCGCCAGGAGCGTTCCGGGATCGGGAGCTATCTCATCCAGAGAGATGGCTCCCCTCGCCGCCATTGTGCTCCCCGCCACCAACGCGTGGTACCGTCTGCACGGATAACACCGTTCCAGTAGATCCCTGACAGTCATTCCCGAGCTGCATCGATAGAGGCCCTCTGTTTGCCGCGTCACAGTCCGCCGCCCACCCCTTCCGCCGCTCTCGCGATGTCGATAATCCCTTTGAACGATAAAGAGATTTTCCGCTTGACCCCTGTACACCATTCATCGATAATGCGCCTGGTTTTGTAACATAAGTGCTGAGGCACTGAGACAAACAATGCCGAGTGATGAGTGCTGATTCATGAGCCAAGCGAGCTCTGAGCGCTCAGCATTCACCGCTCGTGATTCGCACTATTCTCATAGATTCCGTAAGGCCTTGGTATGGGGAGACCTCAGGCCTGGGCCACTGC
>Ga0081538_10003468_pt1 | contig 14898 bp, 15 predicted proteins | sample TabmetS5T2R1_FD_71022 | JGI IMG/M metagenome (GOLD analysis project Ga0081538, IMG submission 71022) | Tabebuia heterophylla rhizosphere microbial communities from the University of Puerto Rico - S5T2R1 | ecosystem: Host-associated > Plants > Roots > Rhizosphere ... | reverse complement strand
CGCCTGGGGGAAGTTGCCCAGCTGCTCGCCCGTCTGGCCGATCTCCTCGGCGTACAGGCCCAGGTGGTTGGCGTAGGTGAACATCTTCTCCAAGGTCAGCCGGGCCTGCTCCAACCGGCCCGAGCGGGCCAGGGCGTCCACGTACCAGAAGGTGCAGATCGAGAAGGTCCCCTCATGGCCGCGCAGCCCGTCGGGGGAGGCGGCGGGGTCGTAGCGGTAGACCAGGCTGTCGGAGACCAGCTCGCCGTCCATGGCGTCCAGGGTCTGAAGCCACCTCGGATCGGTGGGGACGACGAAGCCGACCAGGGGCATCATCAGCAGCGAGGCGTCCAGCACCTGGGTCTGGTCGTGCTGGGTGAAGGCCCGCCGCTCAGGGTTCCAGCCCCGCTCCATGAGCTGGGTGTAGATCCGGTCGCGCTGCTCGACCCAGCGGCCGAGGTCGGCGGGGCGGCCATGCTCGCGGGCGAGGCGGACCATGCGGTCCAGGGCGACCCAGCACATCAGCCGGCCGTAGGTGAAGTTCTGCCGGCCGCCGCGGGTCTCCCAGATCCCCTCGTCGGGCTGGTCCCAGTGCTCACACAGCCAGTCGGCCAGCTGGGCGAGCTTGACCCAGCCGGGGTGGCCGACCCGGATGCCGTGGCGGTCGGCGAGCCAGACCGAGTCCAGCAGCTCGCCGTAGATGTCGAGCTGGAGCTGGTCGGCGGCGCCGTTGCCGATCCGGACCGGCTTGGACCCGCCATAGCCCTCCCAGTGGTCCAGGCTCTCCTCCTCCAGCTCCGAGGAGCCGTCGATGCGGTACATGATCTTCAGCGGCCCCGACCCCTCCGGCTGGCCGGCCTGCTCGTCGACGCGGTCGCCCACCCAGCCCATGAAGGCCTCGGCCTCCTCGGTGAACCCCAGCCCGAGCAGGGCGTGGATCGAGAAGGAGCCGTCCCGGATCCAGGTGAAGCGGTAGTCCCAGTTGCGTTCGCCCCCGACCAGCTCCGGCAGCCCGGCGGTCGGGGCGGCCACCAGGGCGCCGCTGGGCGCGTAGGTCAGCAGCTTCAGGGTGATCGCCGAGCGGTCGACCTGCTCGCGCCAGCGGCCCCGGTAGCTGGAGCGGGCCAGCCAGCCCCGCCAGAACCGCGCCGTCTCGTTGAAGGAGTCCAGCAGCTCCTCGGGGACGGTCTGGCGGGGTGGGCCCTGGGCGGCCGACTCCAGCACCAACCCCCCGGCCTCACCGGCCCGGACCGTCAGGGTGCCGCGCAGGTCGTCGCCGTCGCGCTGGATCGCCTGGCGCCCGGCGCCGTGCAGGGTCAACTCCAGGGTCGGGGTGCGGAACACCGCCCCCTCGTCGGTCAGCTCCAGCTCATGGGGTTGCCGCCCGTAGTCGAAGCGGGGCGCGCACTCGAACCCAAAGCGCATCTGGCCGCGCACGCACCGCACCACCCGGACCAGCCGGTGGCGGTCGCTGGCCCGCTGGGGGTCGTCGATGGGCATGAAGTCGATCACCTCACCGACCCCCTCGGCGGTCAGGAAGCGGGTGATCAGGACGGCGGTGTCGGGGAAGTACAGCTGCCTGGCGACATAGTCGTCCCCCTCGGGGCCGATGCGGCAGCGGCCACCGTTGTCGTGGTCCAGCAGGGCGCCGAACACGCTGGGGGAGTCGAACCGGGGGGTGCACCACCAGTCGACGGTGCCGTCGGTGGTGACCAGCGCGGTGGTCTGGAGATCTCCGATCAGCCCGTGCTCGGCGATCGGCGGATAACGATCCATGAGCGTCCTCCTCCTACAACTCCGACGTCGCTAACTCATGGGCTCCGCGGACGGGATTGTCCCCAGGTGCGAGCCCAGGGGCGGAACCGCCGGTCGCCCGGGTGGGTCGAGGATCAGGTCGACGACGAGGGCCGTCCAGCCGGTCTGGTGTGCCGCACCGATGCCGGCGCCGTTGTCGCCGTGGAAGTATTCGTTGAAGAAGAGGTTGTCCTTCCAGGCCGGGTCCTCCTGGAGGCGGCGCACGCCGCCGTAGAGCGGGCGGTGCCCGTTTTCGTCCGGCAGCCAGATCGACAGCAGCCGGTCGGCGAGGTCCTGCGCGATGTCACCGAAGGTGCGCAGCTGTCCCGAGCCGGTCGGGTAGTCGAGCTTGTAGCCGTCGCCGAAGAAGCGCTCGAGGATGACGAACTGGCGGATTGCCAGGTAGTTGAGGGGTATCCAGACCGGCCCGCGCCAGTTCGAGTTCCCGCCGAACATCGTCGTGGTCGATTCGGCCGGCTCGTAGTCGATCCATGCGCCGGGCACGCCCTCGAGCGTGTACGGGTTGTTCTCGTAGCGCTTCGAGACGGCGCGGAGGCCGTGCGGCGAGAGGAAGGCCGTCTCGTCGAAGAACTCCTTGAGCGTGCGCCGGAGGTCGTTCGGATCGAGCACCGAGAGCAGCACGGCGCGCCCGTCCCCGACTTCGCGAACGCGGCCGAGCGGGCTGCCGCCTGCGAACGTCTCGCGGAGCCGGGCGAACCGCTTGTGCAACTTCTCGGCGGCCGCGGTCGCGCGCGGCGGCACCCCGACGGCCGGCAGGAGCGGCATCAGCCCGGCGATGGTCTGCACCCGCACCTGCGTCGACGCGCCCCACGGGTATACGAGGCGGTCGTAGAAGAAGGCGTCCTCCTCGTCGTAGAGGCCCTGGGTCTCCAGCCCCCGGCCGATCATCAAGAACTGCTCGAGGAACTTGACCTCCATGTCCATGTAGACGTCGTTCTCCTCGGCGAGCACGATCGCGATGACCAGCATCCAGAGCGCGTAGTAGGCCATCCACGCCGTCCCGTCGGCCTGCTCGAGCGTGTAGCCCTCCGGCAGGTTGGATCGGTCGATCGGGCTGATGTTGTCGAGCCCGAGGAAGCCGCCGCTGAAGACGTTGTTCCCGTCGGCGTCCTGGCGATTGACCCACCACGTGAAGTTCACGAGCAGTTTCTGGAAGACGCGCTCGAGGAACTCGCGGTCGCGAGCGCCATCGATCGCGAACACCCGAAGCGCCGCCATCACATGCACGGGCGGGTTGATGTCGTCGAAGTTCCACTCGTAGGCCGGCAGCGCGCCGTTCGGGTGCTGGATCCACTCGCGCAGCATCACGACGATCTGGTACTTGGCGAACGCCGGATCGAGGTGGGCCCACGGCACGCAGTGGAAGCCGAGGTCCCACGCCGCGAACCACGGGTACTCCCACGGGTCCGGCATCGCGAGCACCTCGAACGAGTCGAGGTGGCGCCACGCCTGGTTGCGGATGTGCTTGTGCCCCTCGGGGGGCGGCGGCTGCGCCGGGTCGCCGTCCAGCCAGAGCGTGACGTCGTACGGGTAGATCTGCTTGCTCCAGACGAGCCCCGCCGAGGCCTGGCGGAGGATGCGCATGTGCTCGTCCGAGATGCCGTCGGGAGCGAGCGCGTTGTAAAACTCGTCCGCGTCGGTCTCGCGCGCGGCGACGACGTCGTCGAACGCCTCGGCCGACCACGTCCCGGCCGGTTTCGTTGCGGGCCGGTGCAGCCTGAGCCGCAGCTCGGCCTTACCCTGGGCGGGCACGGTGACGACGTAGAGGAACGCAGCCTTCGTGCCGAAGCCCTCGGCGTTGACCGTCGCGGCCCCCGAGACGACGTGGTCGTTGATCCCGTCCTTCGGGTACGGCGTGGTCGGGTCGGACCCGAACAGGCGTGGCGCGTTCGACTCGTTCTCGCAGAAGAGCACATCGGGCGCCGCACCGTCGGGACCGGGGGCCGCTTCGAGCCGGTAGCCGGCGAGGCGGTGGCCGTCCGCGATCCGCAGCGCCGACCCGTCACCCTCGATCCGCGGGCGCTCTCCGCCGCTCCACGACCACGTGTTGCGGAACCACAGCGTCGGCAGCACGTGGAGGGTCGCCTCATCCGGCCCGTGGTTCTCGAGCTCGATCCGCATCAGCACCTCGGTCGGCGAGGCCTTGGCGTAGGTGACCTCGACCGACCAGTAACGGTCATCGTCGAAGACGCCCGTGTCCAGCAGCTCGAGCTCGGCGTCGAGCAGCCCGCGGCCGTGATTCACCAGCTCCGTGTACGGGAACGCGGCCTGCGGGTAGTGGTAGCGCCACTTCAGCAGCGCGTGGCTCGGAAGCCCTTCGAGGTACCACCAGTACTCCTTGACGTCCTCGCCGTGGTTCCCCTGCGGGCCGGTGAGGCCGAACATCCGCTCCTTCAGGATCGGGTCGACCCCGTTCCAGATCGCGAGCGCCAGACAGAGCTCGTGGCGGATGTCCGAGATCCCCGCCATGCCGTCCTCGTTCCACCGGTACGCGCGCGAGCGAGCGTGGTCGTGCGGGAAGAAGGCCCAGGCTTCGCCGTCGGCGCTGTAGTCCTCGCGGACGGTGCCCCACGCGCGCTCGCTCAGGTACGGGCCCCACTCGTACCACGGATTCGCGTTGAAGAGGTCGTCCTCGGCGCGGCCCGTGGCGTCGGCGAGCCGCGTGTGCTCGGCAGTGGCCGCCATCGTCACTCCTCCAGAGGTTTGAGATCGAAAAGGTGCCAGCCCCAGGAATCGAGCGCGACGTACAGCCCGTTGCGAAGGTCGTCGCCGGCGCGGTCGTAAGTCTCGCCGGAGGCCGCGTCGTCGAGGCGCCACGTCCGGCCGCGCAGATCGTCCCACGGCAGCGACACCTGACCCGAGGCCGGCGCGTCGCCGAGGTTCACGACGACGAGCTTGCGCGGCGCGTCGTCGCGCCAACCCCAGGTGATCAGGTTGCGCCAGGTCTCGTTCCCCTCCCAACCCATGCGCCCGCCCAGCGCCCACGTACCCGTCCGGAACACGCCGTCGCCCAGCGCACTGAGCAGCCGCTTGTAGAACGAGTGCAGATCGGCGTCGGGCTCCTCGTCGGGACGGCGGGCGAGGAAGACCGGCACGCGCACCTTCCGGCCTTCGAGCTGCCCCTCGTGCACGAGCTTTGCGCCGGTCTGGCCCAGGGTCAGCACCGCCGCTGCGCGTGCCTTCGCGGGAGGGAACGTCGCCGCCGCCCGCGGCTCGTCGTGGTTCTCGAGGAACCGGACAAGCTTGCGCTGATAGCCGGTGTCGCCGCTTAGGTGGCCGTGGACGGACTCGGCGTCCTCGTGTTCGAGCCGGTGGTAGAGGCTCTTGTCGTAGCAGTAGTCGAAGCCCTGCTGCTGGAGCGCGTACTCAAGGTCCCAGTACGCCTCGGCGGCGAAGACGAAGTCCGGATGGTGCTCCTTGATCGCCGCGATCACGGTCGGCCAGTAGTCGGTCTCGGGCCGCACGCCGGCGCGCTCGCCCCAGGTGCGCTCGAAGACGTCGTTCATCATCAGCATCGCCATGTCGCACCGGATACCGTCGCACTGCTCGGCGATGGAGCCGAGCGTGTCGATCACGGCTCCGCGCAGCTCGGGCGAGAACGCGTTCATCTGCACGACGTCGGGCGTGGCGGGGAAGAACGGGTCGCGTCCGTTGGCGAGCACATGGTCGCCGACGCGCACGAACGACGCCGGCTCGCGCTCCAGGTCCTCGTCACCGCCCTGGACGGAGTACTCGGGGTGCGTCTCTGTCCAGACGTGGTCGGGCGCGTGTGGTTCGGCACGAAGTCGAGAATGAGCCCGAGTCCGCGCCGGGCGAGCGCCTTGCGCGCCGACTCCAGCCCCTTCGGCCCGCCGAGGTGCTGCGCGACCGTGTAGTCGCGGATGCAGTACGGCGAGCCTACGACGTCGGCGCTCGTGACGTCCGGCAGCGCGTCGCGGAAACTCTGCGTGAGCGCGTCGTTCTGGAGCGCGACCGCGATCCCGGCCGGGCTGCGCTCCCAGACGCCCATCAGCCAGACCGCGTCGAACCCGAGCGCCGCGATCGCGTCCCACTCGGGCGCGGGCACGTCCCCGAGCCCGATCTTCTTGCCGAGCCGCGCACGCAGTTCGTCGAGCCAGACCCAGGTGTTGATCTCGAAGATGAAGGGATGCTTCATCGCGACGCTCCTGGCACTGGGCCCGGTGGGCTTGACGGGGCCCGACATGACCGATGATTGCGCCAATGTCGGCCGCGCCGATCCCGATCATCGTCCGGTCCCTGTCGACCTCCCGGTCGGCCCGGGCCGCGAACGCCGACGAGGTCGAGATCGCGGATGATGATCTGGTAGTTGATCGGCGGGTTGCCGCCGCGGGATCGCTTGGGTGGCATCACCCTGCAATCTTCGGCCTGAGGGAGATGAGACGAGCTCATCAACCCGCTGGATTCATCTGGATGAGGTGGGTCGCCGGAGCGGCGGCTGCTGTTTGACCTGAACGACTTCGATGAGACGCTGCCGGGGCGGCACGCTGCAGCCCGACCGGCGACACCTGCTGGAGCAGTACGGGATGGTCGACATGGCCCGCAAGGTGGTCGGCGTGGGCACCCGCGCCTGGATCCTCCTCAAGGAGGGCCTCGACGGCGGGGATCCCGATCTTCCTGCAGGCCAGGAGGCGCAGGCCTCTGTGGCGTGGCTACACCTGGTCGAAGTCTGGGTTCCCGGTGCTGGTCGCGGTGGGGGCCATGGTGTTGGCCGGGCTGATCAGCCCGGCCGGCCCGATCGACCGCACCGCGCTGCGCTGGCATGTCCTGCTGTGGGACCTGTGGTTCCTGGTCTGGGGGCTGCTGCTCGGCGCGGCTGCCTGGCAGCACGGTCGGGAATCGAACCGACGACCCCATCCTTACCATTCGTGTTGCCGCGCACCCGTAATAAGGCGCCTGCAGGTCAGAGGACCGTGAGTGTCCGTAGTTGACCTTGAGGAACCGGTGGCGTCGTGCTGGGAATGGCACGGCCGGTGAGAACGGCCCCGGCTCCGGCCTGGCGGCGACGGGACCAGCTCGGGCGATGGGCGAGGCCCATCCAAGGCGACTCGAGCCCCGTTGGCACAGGTCCGGGGTGCCGTGTCGCTTGCGTCGGAGCACCGGATCCGGCGGTGGTCATCACTCTCTGCGGATGCGGTCAGCCGCTTGTGGGATAGTGACGATGTCAGCACGGTGAGACGCGGGTTGCGATCGACGAGTCATCGGATCGTCGTCCGTGGCCGACTGCACCTAACCGCACCTCCATGAGGTTGCACAAGACCGCCCTGGTGACGGGAAGGAGGCTCGGACATGCCCGAGGACATGAACCTGGAGGTTGCCCACAAGCTGACCGAGCGCGAGGAGCCCGTCAGGGAGAGCCGGCGCCGGGAAGAGGTCATCGAGATCCTGGGGGTCCTCATGCTCGCGGTGGCCGCGGTCGCCACCGCCTGGGGTGGCTTCCAGGCGGCCAAGGGGGACGGCCGCCAGTCGATCCTGTACGCCGAGGCGGGCGTGGACCGAGTGCACGCCACCACCGTCGCCATCGCCGGTCAGCAGCGGCTGGCGTCCGACGCATCCACGTTCAACGAATGGCTGGCGGCCAAGCGCACCAACGATGCGCAGCTGCAGGCGATGCTCGTGCGCCGGTTCAGCCCGGAATACCGCACGGCGTTCGCGGCCTGGCTGAAGACGGCACCGTTCACCACGGCGTCGGCGCCGCCGGGGCCGGCCTACATGAACCGCCCCGGGTTTACCGGAGGCTCGGTTGCTTGAGTCCGTCGATGCTATCTGGGGTCTGCTTGCTCCAGTAGGTGGCTTCGAACTCTGCTGGCGGGACGTGGCCGATCGGCTCCAGGAGCCGGCGGTGGTTGAACCAGTCGACCCACTCCAGGGTGGCGTACTCGACCTCGTCGAGGCTCTTCCAGGGACCGCGCCGGCGGATGAGCTCGGTCTTGTACAGGCCGATGACGGTCTCGGCCAGGGCGTTGTCGTAGCTGTCGCCGCGGGAGCCGACCGAGGTGACCGCGCCGGCGTCGGCGAGCCGTTCGGTGTAGCGGATCGACAGGTATTGCCCGGGTTCAAGGGGTCGTGGCAACACTGCCTTGTTGGACCAACAGTAGCTGCTCGTTGAGGGCCTCGGCGGGGGTCTTCCAACCCAGGGTCTTGCGGGGTCGGCTGTTGAGGGCAGCAGCGACGGCGTCGAGGTCGCCGCGGGTGTGCTTGCTGAGGTTGGTGCCCTTGGGGAAGTACTGGCGCAGCAGGCCGTTGGTGTTCTCGTTGGTGCCGCGCTGCCAGGGGCTGTGCGGGTCGCAGAAGAAGGTCGCCAGGCCGGTGTCGATGCGCAGCTGGGCGTGCTGGGCCAGCTCCGCGCCCTGGTCCCAGGTCAGGGAGCGGCGCAGCTGGTCGGGCAGCGACACGATCGAGGCGGCGATGGCGTCCCGGACGGCCTGGGCGCCGTGCCCGGCCAGCGCCGGACCGTTGTGGGCTCGCGGCTGGTCGCCGTGTCCTTGCATGCCGGGGCAGCTGCAGCAGCATCGTGAACCGGGTGGTGCGCTCGACCAGCGTCCCGATCGCGGAGCTGCCCAGCCCCAGGATCAGGTCGCCCTCCCAGTGTCCCGGGACGGCCCGGTCGGCGGCCTCGGCGGGTCGCTGGCTGATCAGGACCTCCGGGGTGACGAAGGCCTTGCCGCGCCCTCGGGTGCGGGCCCGCGGCACCCGCAGCGCCCGCCCGGTGCGCAGGCACGCGGTCAGCTCACGGCGCAGGGCGCCGCGGCCCTGGACGTACAGGGCCTGGTAGGTCGCCTCGTGCGAGATCCGCATCGACCCGTCATGGGGGAAGTCGACCCGGAGCCGGTTGGCGATCCGCTCCGGGCTCCACGACCTGGCCCAGCGCCGGTCCGCGCGGCGCCCGTGACGCCGCCCGATCCAGCGAACCTTCGGACCTGGCACCGCCGCGCCGTCGGGCGCGGTGACCCTGCCGGCAAGCCGGTCCTGCACGTACTGGCGCAGCGCGTCGTTGCCGGCGAGCTTGGCCAGCTTCGGGCGCCCGGCGCGCCGGTCGGCATGCCACTGCGCCGCCGAGGCGCGATAGTCCAGACGGCCGCCGCGGGTCGCGGCGTTACGGCGCAGCTCCCGCGGGATGGTCGACGCTGAACGGCCGACCCTGCGAGCGACCTCGCGCACGCCACAGTCTTGGGCCTTGAGGACGGTGATCTCGTCGCGCTCCGCGAACGAAAGGTAGCGACCTGACAGCGGAGCCAGACTGGTCGAAGGCATGCCGCCACCCTGCCGGAACCAGCGCCCGCCCACCGCCGGTGACGCACCGCACGACACCGCGGCGTCCTCGCTCGACAGCCCACGGGCGATCGCCTCCCAGAAACGCTGTGGATCCTCACGCCGCGCCACCGGCGGCCGACCAGGCGACCACATCGACGGCCTTCCCGTCACCGCTGCAGCCCAACCCGGTGGTCGTCCCATCCACACCTCCGTGCTCGAGGTGTTGCCACGACCAGTTGAATCCGCCTTGGCTGCCCCTGTCGGGGTGGTGCACCAGGCCACCCAGTCCACCGCGGCGGCGCCAGATGGCCATCTCTAGGGCGTCCAGGGCCAAGTCGGTGCGGAGCGAGCGGGCGGCCTGCCAGCCGACCAGGAAGCGGCTGAAGGCGTCGATGACGAAGGCCCCATAGACAAAGCCCGACCAGGTCGCCACGTAGGTGAGGTCGGCCACCCACAGCCGGTTGGGTCGCTGGGCGGCAAAGTGGCGGTCGACCAGGTCAGCCGGCCGAGCGGCGGTCTCGTCGGGCGTGGTGGTCCTGCGGCCCTTGCCGCGGCGGACCCCTTCCAGGCCCAGCTCACCCATCAGCCGCTCCACGGTGCAGCGGGCCACCACGATCCCTTCGCGGTGCAGCTGCCGCCAGAGCTTGCGGACACCGTAGACCCCGAAGTGCTCGGCGTGGATCCGGGAGATCTCGGCCCTGAGCTTGGCGTCGCGCACAGCGCGCGCTGAGGCGGGACGGCTCCTGGCGGCGTGGTAGGTGGAGGGGGCGATCGGCAGGACCCGGCAGATCGGCTCGACCCCGAACCGGTCCCTGTTGGCGTCGATGTAGGCGATCATCTCGGCGGTCGGCGGTCGAGCTCCGCCCCGAAGAAAGCCACCGCGGACCTCAGGATCTCATTGGCGCGGCGCAGCTCGCGGTTGTCCCGCTCCAGCGTCCTTAGCCGCTCGCGCTCGTCTGTGGTCAGCCCTGGGCGGAGGCCATCATCGGCCTCGGCCCTGCGGACCCAGTTGCGCAGCGTCTCGTGCGAGATGCCGAACTTCGAGGCGATCGAGCAGATCGCCGCCCACTGCGAGGGGTGCTCGTCCTGGTGCTCGAGCACCATGCGCACAGCCCGCTCCCGCAGCTCCTGAGGATACCTGCCTGGTCTGGTCATGGCTCCAACCTCTCACGAGTCGGAGCCTCCACAAATCCCGGGGCGGTTCAAGGCCCCATCGCCGTGCTGTCCACCGTCCTGAGGGGTGCGTGCCGTCCCGGTCCGATCAGCCGGAAGGAACGGCCATTGCAGAGCATGCCAGCCCCAACCGCCCCCGTCACCGTCGGGGTCGACACCCACCTGGACCTGCACGTGGCCGCGGTCCTGGATCACACTGGGCGGCTGCTGGCCAGCTAGGGGTTCCCGGCTTCGACCCGTGGCCATGTCGCCCTGGTGACCTGGGCCGAGCGCTTTGGACCGGTGGAGCGCATCGGGGTGGAAGGCACCGGCACCGACGGCGCCGGGCTGGCCCGGTTCGTGCCCGCCTATGGGCTGGAGGTCGTGGAGGTGAACCGGCCCGACCGCAGCCTGCGGCGGCGTCGCGGCAAGTCGGATCCGATTGACGCCCAGGCCGCTGCCCGGTCGACCCAGGCTGGGGTGGCCGCCACCGCGCCCAAGACCCGCGAGGGCCAGGTCGAGATGATCCGGGTCCTGCGCGTCGCCCGCCGTGACGCCCTCAAGGCCCGGGTGGCAGCCGCCGAGCAGCTCTATGGGGTGCTCTACAGCGCCCCCCAAGAGCTCCGCCGGTCGCTGCTGGGGCTCAAGACCAAGGCCTGGTTCGGGCGGGCGCGGGCTGCGGCCGGGCCCTGACCAGCCCAATGGCCGCGACCAAGACCAGCCTGCGGACCCTGGCCCGGCGCTGGCAGCAACTCCAGGCCGAGCTCGATCGGCTCGACCTCCAACTCCAGGCGCTGGTCAGCGCGGCCGCGCCCACCCTGGTCGCCCTGCCCGGGATCGGGATCGACACCGCCGGGCAGCTGCTGGTCACCGCCGGCGACAACCCCCAGCGGCTACGCTCAGAGGCTTCCTTCGCCCACCTGTGCGGCGTCGCCCCATCCCGGCGTCCTCGGGCCGCACCCACCGCCACCGGCTCAACCGCGGCGGCGATCGCCAGGCCAACCACGCCCGGTGGCGGATCGCCCTGGTCCGCATGCGCTGCCACCCACCGACCCGGGCCTAGGTCGAGCGGCGGACCAACCAAGGCCGGTCCAAGCTCGACATCCTGCGCTGCTCAAAGCGCTACATCGCCCGCGAGGTCGACCACCACCTCGCCGATCCACCAGCCATCACGCCCCCCACTTGCCTCAATAGGAGGCATCAGCCCCCTCAACAGCACGGACACAACGGAGCGGAACGCCAGCATGCTTCGCCTCACGTCCCGCACCGTCGCAGCGCTGGTCGAGCTGGCTGCCGGTCGGAACTGCGCGTGGTCCTGGTCGCCGGCGCCGTCGCCCAACGGAGGCCCCAGCTCCTCGGCGACGACCTCGACGGTTGAGCGGCGCTGCCGTCCTCGGCCGTCCAGCTCCGCTGCTGGAGCCGGGCGTCAGGTTCGCCGGCGGACGTAGTGGCCGATGAGGACTCCGATCACGGTGACGAGGTAGAGCTGTCCGGTGAGCATCTCCAGGACGGCGAGGGCGTGGCCGGTCGGGGTTGCGGCGGAGTAGTCGCCGAAGCCGGTCGTGGTCAGGACGGTGAACGAGTAGTAGACCCGGTCTCCGTCCGAGACGTCGGGGCCTTGCGCGAAGTACGGCTGGCTTTGGACCTCGGCGAGGAAGCCGATGATCGATGCGAACAGCAGGCCGAGCATGAGGTAGATGGCGATCGCGCCCGCGATCGCCTGGGGCGTGGCGCCGCGCTCGCCGACCAGTCGCAGCAACCCCCTGAAGAGGGTGACCGGCATCGCCAGGAGCAGCACCGCGAGGGCCGAGAACTCGACGGCGGGGGAGATGGCCCCGGTGGCGATCCCGACGACCATGGCGGCGACCGCGCCGCTCACCAGCAGGATGCGCTGGCCCCGTCTTGACGTGGGGAGGCGCCAGGTGGCAACGGCCATCACGAACGCCGCCCCGGCCAGAGCGAAGGCGACGGCGCGCTCCCAGTGGCCGGAGGGCGCCACGATCTCGAACAGCACGAGCGTGAGGATGAGGAGCAAGACGACGCCGTAGCGGAATGGCGCCTCCGGGAGCTCCGCCGCAGGAGGGCCATCCGCCGTGCGCGGCCGAGGTTCGGGGTCCACCCCGCGGGCGTTTATGTCGCTTGTATTGGGTTCACGTGCATCGGATCGCTCGACGCGACGCCGTCGGGCCTGGCCGATCCAGTGCCGGCGAGTCATGACCCGGCCCTCGCTCAGGCTGGCCGTGCGGTTGATCTAATCCAAAATCCCAGCGCCGTGACGGCCGCGCCCATCAGCGGGAAGGCGGCCATCCCGGTCACCCGGTACCCGTAGGCACCGCCACGGTCCATCAGCCCCACGAACAAGGCGCCGAAGGTCGTGCTGAGGACGTACTGCTCCTTGTCGATCACGCCCAGGACGATCAGCGGCACCAGGAACACCGCCAGGAGGACGAGCGCGCGCGGCAGAATGAATCCTTGGGGCTCAGGCGCGAAGACTTGCGCCAACCGGCTTACATCCCGTCCGCCGTCGGTGGGCTGCTCTCCCCCACTTGCCTTAGCTGTGGTCATGGTTGCTCCCCGATCTCGTGCACGGCTGGTAGCGACCGGCTCGTCCCCGCGTCGCCGACCCGCCCAGACGTTCGGATCGTGTCACACCCGCCCTCGGGCCATCATCCCCTTGGGATGATGCGAACACACAGAGCTGCCACCTCCAAGCGGTCAGCGCGAGGCTGCGCAGGGAAGCGACTACGCGCTTGCTTGAGGGCGCTCGGCTGGGGCCGAGCCTCGGTTGGTCGAGCTGCTACCGGTCCTGGCTCCTCGTCGGCGTGGTCGTCGCCGTCGCCCAGCGCAGACTCGCCCCCAGCTCCTCGGCCACGATCTCCACCACCGATCGGGCGCTGCCGTCCTCAGCGGTCCAGCTCCGCTGCTGGAGCCGGCCCACGACCCGGCTACCCTTGGCCAGGGACTCGGCCGCATGCTCGGCCTGGTCGCGCCAGACGACCACCGTGAAGAACGACGCCTCCTGCTCCCGCCGCCCCGACACCGCCACCCGGAACACCGCACGGGGTCCCACCCTCGGTGTAGCGGACCTCGGGGTCCTCGGTGAGGTTGCCGGCGAAGCTGACGCCTGCCTCGGTCATGGTCTGCCCCTTTCTGTTGCCTGGCCGGGCGGTCTGCCCTGCCCTTGGACCAGCGGGACGGTGGACGCCGTGGCATGCCAACAGGCCACCAGGGGCAAGCGACAGAGCCAACGAAGTCGGCCATGCGATCAGATCGCCGGCCATCGGCCGGCTCGGGTGTCGGCTTGGTTGGTGGGGCGCTTGCGGCTGGGGGTCGGGCATGCCAGCACCGTCCGGCCAGCTCCCTCCACCCGGGGCGCGGTGGAGAACGAGGCTCCCGCTACGAGGGCGGTCAGCGGCCGGCGGCGCCTAGGCCTCCCTGAGGGAGACGATCGCCCAGATCACGGCGATGTCCAGGGCGATGATGACCACCGCCCACAGGGGGTACTGGGGAAGGAACGCGAACATGACCAGGGCGCTGCACACCGCCAGCACGATCGCGAACGCCCGCGCCCAGGTTCGGCCGGTCAGGAGGCCGGCGCCCGCCGCGGTCACGAGCACGCCGAGGATCAGGTGGGTCCAACCCCAGCTGGTGCGGTCGAACTGGAACAGGTAGTCGCGGGCCGGGATCAGGAACTGGTCGTTGAAGATGGCCACCAGGCCGGTGACGGCCTGGAACGCGCCGCCCATGATCATCACGATCGCGGCGAACAGGAGCAGGCCGATTGCCCAGATGCCGGTGTCCTCGTCGTCGCCCATCGTCCGCCATTCGGGTTGCGACTGCTCGGTCACGGCCGATCCTCCTTCAGCGTGCTGGTGTCCTTCACCCTTGGATCGACAATGGGTGCGGGGAGGGGTCGTCGCCCGCCTTCGAGGACGCCTCGTCCGCCGGGCGGTAGGCCCAGTCGTAGACCACGACCGTCCCGACGACCAGGTCCTGCAGCGAGGCGTTGCGCCGGCTGGCCAGGGATCCACAGCAGCCCGGCCGGCTCCGACGGCAGCGCCAGCAACGCCCGCTCGCTGTGCTGCACCGCGACACCCTTCCGCTCCGGCCTCCCACCGTCGAGTTTCGCGCCGGCAGGGTGCGCTGGCTTCACCCATTCCAGGTGATCTGGCGGCGGATCCTCAGGGCGCTGAACCCTGTGCTCAACCCACCCCGGCTCGCCGAATGCCTGCCTTGCTTGATCATCCGTTTGATCATCCAGACGATCCTTTTTGGATCCGTCGGGAGCCGTCTGGACCGACGGGCCAGCAACGTGAGCAGGCCAGATGCGGGTGGCGCCTTCTGGTCCGACGCCGAGCATCCGGCTCGTAACCAGAAGGTCGCTCCAGTTCCGCCTTGCTCGCTGCGGAACGTCGGGCGGAAGCGTAGCAGCACGCAGACCGCCGCGGCCGGCAGGCTGCCCCAGTGCAGCGCAAGGCCGACGCCGAAGGCCACGGTGGCGACCATGCCCGCCGGGCCGGCCAGCCCGAGTGGGTTGTCGATCGGCAGCTCGTTCAACGGTCCCGGCGTCACGGCGCCGGCGAACTGGACGAGGGCGGCACCGGCCACACTGGTGATCACCACGACCCGCCAGCGCCGTGAGCGCAACCGCCCACAGGCCAGCCCGGCGATTGCATACAG
>Ga0081538_10003467_pt1 | contig 14898 bp, 14 predicted proteins | sample TabmetS5T2R1_FD_71022 | JGI IMG/M metagenome (GOLD analysis project Ga0081538, IMG submission 71022) | Tabebuia heterophylla rhizosphere microbial communities from the University of Puerto Rico - S5T2R1 | ecosystem: Host-associated > Plants > Roots > Rhizosphere ... | reverse complement strand
CCGCAAGTCCACACGCGACTCCGAACACGAGCTCGATCGCCCGCCGCCCCTCCTGACCGACGACGACGCCAGTGGATACCACAGCGGCTATCGCAGCGAAGAACGGCCGGTCGTGCCCCAGCGCAGCAGAAGCCAGAAACCACGCCAGACTCGCCGCCACCGCCGTCTGTAAGATGGGCCACACCCCAACTCCCAACCGGCCGAATGCCTCCTCAACCCGACTTCGTACCATCCAGAATCCGTCACCAGGCACAACGCGCGTAAGAACACTCAGGTTCACAACCAAACACCTCCTTCAAAACCACTCAGTATCTATATGCGCTCTGCACATAAGCGACATTAGCACGACGACCTTAGCGGTTAAAGGGCTTCGGGAGGTGTTTGAGCAATTTGTTATTGTGCTGTTACTTGGTTGTTACTTTCTCCAGATTCGACCCTGGCTGAGGACAGTGCGAGGGGTTGAAATCTCCGGAAGCACGTAGATGGCCGCGAGTTCGACTACTGTCTCGGAGAGCTGGCGGAAGTCTGCGAACCCGAGGACCTCTTCGTACGTTGCTGCTACCAGGAAGACGTTCGACTCCGTCCTGTGTCTGAGCCAGTCTGCCGAGTATGTCTGGCTCACGAACTTCCTCCGTACGCTCTCTGGATGGTCTCTCTGTAGGTATGATTCCAAGTGATCCGTGCCACTCGCTGGATCTCCCGAACGTCTTCGACGCCAGCGTCACGGATCTCGACTTGCCTGGTGTCGCGACTCACACCAGCTCTCCCCTCGCCACCATCTGCACCTTACCGCCGACGTCGACCCTCATCTCGTCTCCGTCTCTTGTGGCCCGCAGGTACAGGAGTGAGGGACGGTCGATCTCGTACCCTTGCTCGACACGCACGTCTACGGAATCGGTTCCGAGGTAGCTGTGTTCGAGCAGGTAAGCGGCCAGGCAGCCTGCTGCGCTGCCGGTCGCCGGGTCTTCGGGGACACCGAGGTCGTTTGCGAACATGCGGGCCGAGAGGTCGCCTGGACTATCGTCGTGCGGTTCCGGGCAGAAGACATACAGGTTCTTTCCGGAGCCGGCCACTTCCGTATAGCGTTCCCAATTTACCTTGCAGCGCCGCAAAGCGTCCAGGTCTCTCAGCGGGACGATAAGTGCGGGAAGTCCGGTGGATATTTCTTGCACGGGATAGTAGTCGTCGAGGTCCGCCGTTTCGAGATTCAGGGTTCGGGCGAGGAGGGCAGAGTCGAGGATCGCTCCGAGGGTGGGCGGGAGCTGGCGCATCCAGAGAACCTCGCCGAAGGTAACGGGTATCTCACCGGCCTTCAACCTCAGGGTGATACGCTCGACGGGACTGGCGAGTATTTCGTGTTGGATCACGTACGCCGTACCGAGGGTGGGGTGGCCGGCGAAGGGTATCTCATCACCAGGGGTGAAGATGCGGACGTCGTATCCCCCGTCGGTCACATCCTCCGACAGCACAAAGGTGGTCTCGGAGTAGTTCATCTCCAGGGCTATCTTCTGAAGTCTCTCATCTGGCAAGCCAGCGCCGCCACGAACGACGGCGAGCTGGTTGCCCGAGTATTTCTCTTCGGCGAAGACGTCGACGATGTAGAAAGTGAGGCTCAAAGTCGCTCCTAACCGTAGTCCGGGTCGCTGCGGGACAACCGCATGACGCCGATGAACATCTTGAAGGCCGTTTCGTAGTCTTCGTGCGTCCATGAGACGCGCCGGTCGTCCATACGCTCCAGGCCAGGGAAGAAGAGGACGCTCGCGGCCGAGCTGGCGCTCGCGAACTCGATGGTGAAGGAGTAGGGCGGCTCAGGCGCGTAAGGGGTCAGGTCTCCTTCCTCAGCCGCCCGCAGTGCCGCGTCCCTGATGCGCTCCCTGGCCACCTGTGGGGAGAGGCATCGGGCTGTGTAGCGGTCGACGGCGGTCTTCACCCGTGCGGTCTGCACGCCGGTGTAGAGGGCCTCTGCCTCTGCGCAGGCCAGGTCGTCACCGGTCACGAGGCCTACAGGAATGTCCCTGAGGCCGGCGAGCGTCGCGTTCATTCGCGCCTCGCTGCACGGCTCGCTGTTCAACCACACGCCCGTGACGACGGTAGGGCTGTCGAAGGTGTGGCTCAGGACCCCCTCCGTGCCGGCGCGAGCGTGGTAGCCGACGAAGAAAGCGAGGTCGGCGCCCTCGAAGCCCTGCATCATGGAGAGAGGCTTGCGCTGGCCGACGATCACCTCAGCCCGCGGGTCGAGGTCCTCCAGGAGAATATTCCGCATGCCGTCGTGGGCCTCGTTGACCAGGAACTCAGTGGCGCCGGCCTGCGCTGCGCCTTCGATGGCCGCGTTCACGTCAGCCGTCAGGAGCCCACGAAAGCGCTCGTATTGCGAGCGGCCAGGTATCACGTCCTGGGAGTGCGTCACCCCCGTCACGCCCTCCATGTCCGCCGAGATGTAGATATTCATGACCTCGACTCCTCTCCTGGTTGTTCGGAAGTCGACACGACCACGGAGTACTTTGGCCTTCCTTACCTGAATCAGTACCTGGGCAGGGGCCCTCCGGCATCTTCCAGGACGTAGTCGTCGAACATACGCCGCGCGACGTCGGGAAGATCTCCCGCGATGTCCTCGTGCATGCCAGGATCTTCTCTCAGATCGTAGAGTCTGGCCTCCGTTCCGTCGTTGCGGCTGATCATGGCGTACTCCTCGTCCCTGGTAAAGACGTGGTCGTGGTATCCGAGCGTGAAGTGGGGCCTCGCCTCGGGTTCTCCGCTATCCAGCATCACGCAGAGATCCTGGCCATCCAGCGGTTGCGGAGGTTCGATTCCGAGGAACCCGAGTATCGTAGGCGCGACGTCATGGGTGGAGGCGTAGTAATCGCTCGTCGTGCCCGCTCCTTTACCGTCTGGATGGCGGATCAGGAACGGGATGTCTGTAACCTCAGGCCAGAGAGATGAGGGAAGCTTACCGACGACGCCGTGTTCCCCGTGGGCGATGCCGTGGTCGGAGAGGAGTATGAGGAGGGTGTTGTCGAAGAGATCCAGCTCTTCCATCTTGTCCAGAAAGCGGCCCAGCCAACGGTCCGTCATCGTCACCTCGCCCGAGTAGAGGGCCCTCATGCGTCGGATCTGCCTCCCGCTCAGGTAGTCGGTGCCCCCGTCGACCGGCGCGAAAGGCTCGGGGCTATCGTAACCCCCATCGTACATATCTACGTACTCATCGGGAGGGTCCCACGGCGCGTGAGGATCGTAGCAGTCCACCGTAAGGAAAAAAGGCCTCCCCGATGTGGTGGACTCCAGGAACTCGGAGGCCCGAGTGAAGACCTGCGGGGCGAACCAATCCTCTTCCGATCTGCGGTACGCCGTATTGGCGAAGTACCGCTGGAAGTACGCTCTGCTCCCCGTCCCCAAAACGGCCCTATTCACCAGCGCCTGCTCGACCTTCGCGGGAGGGCATGTATAAAGTGGTCTGTAATTGTCTGTGGTCTGGCCGCGGATAAATTCGAAGGCTTCGAAGCCACGCTGGAAATTCATGGAGGCGTCGTACTGCTGCAGGTTATCGGTGACGAACAGCGTCTCGTAGCCCGCGCCTCGCATAGTCTCAGCTAGGGTGATCTGGTCGTTGGGGATCGGCTGCCAGCCCTGCAGACCGACGTTTATACCTTTGTAGCGTCGCCAGTCCTCGAAAGGCCAGGTCCTGAGACCCGTGTGAATGGCCCTCCTCGCGCAGATCGTCGGTGCGGACTCGGGGTAAGCCCTACTAAAGAGCAGGCTGTCTTTGGCGAGGGCGTCGATGTTGGGGGTCTGGATCTTCTCGTTGCCGTAGGCGCCGACGTGATCCTTCCTCAGGCTGTCCATGATGATCAGCACCACGTTGGTGTCCCTGGCAGCAGGCGGGGTATTGCCCGGGAGGTCAGGGAGCACACCCGCTCGTTCGCATCCGGCGAGCAACGATGCCCCGGCTACCCCCGCGCCAGACACCTTCAAGAACTCTCTTCGCGTTAACGTCCGCCTCAGTCTCTCCTCCTGCGTACCGCTCTCACAGACAATCATAGAGCAAGTTCAGTGGGAAGCCTCATCGTACCCGGGATCGCTGCGGGCGAAGCCTCCGGCCGAGCGATGTGATCCAGGTCAAGCCGGTGTACAATCTATGTATGACGGTCTTTCGTTACGGGCGCAAACACTTCGAGGAAGGGGAGTACGTACGCCGCGTGGAAGCGACGCCGGGCAATGGCCTCGACCCTGTAGTTCGCATCGTAGAGGACCTGGGGACGGTCGAAATCCCCTGCGGCAAAGTAGATTGCCGCAGTAATTGCCTGGAATACCTGGTCACCGCCGCCAGCAGGCGCAACGATTACACCCTGGCCGAGTGCAAGATCTCCACGCTGGTAAGCATCATATAGCCTTTCAGCACGCTCCAGCCTGTGGCTGTCACTTGTCAACATTTCAGCATTCGCATGTGCACGCCCCTGCTAACATGCTGAAAGCGAGGCCTGAAAGGTCCGAAGCGTGCTGAAAGGCTACTCCTGGGAGGAGTAGCCTTTCGGTTCCTGTGGTCTTTCGGCGGCGTAGAGCCGTTGGAGCGCGCCTCCGGCCAGGGGGGAGAGGAAGAGGCCGGCGAGGCCTGCCGGCAGCAGGTCACGGGCGATGGTCCAGGCCACGAGGAGCGGCACTCCTGGCGGATGGTTGGAATCTCCAATTAGGCGTAGAGGGTCGAGGACACCACCCCCAGGGAGAATGCCCGTCGCGTAGACAATGAGGGTGAGTACGCCGGAGATAAACCCTGTCAGCAGCGCAAGCGCGAGGCTGAGGACGAAGCGGGGACCGGAACCTTCCGAACGGCCACGCCTCAGGAGCAAGGCGCCGCCGAATATGGGCCCTGCGATGAGTCCCGCCAGCAGTCCGACGCCCATGTAGACGAGGGCCAGCGTGGTCAGGTCGCCCTCGCTGCTCTGTCCACCCTGCAGTATCAGGAGCACGAAAGGCTCAGGGAACAGCGATTTGACGAACATGAAGCCCACGCCATAGACGGCCCCTATCCCCAACAGACGCAGGAGGATCATGGTCCACTGCCAGTGAGACATTGATCGCTGGTTTTCGTCATCATGCCTCAGAATTTAACCACCAACCGCCGAAACGTCAGCAAGAGCTTTCACGAGGCGCCGTCTTGGCGCGCGGCCGGGTACAATCGGCGGCAGCATGCGACCAGTACAGGACCGGGCAGAGATGCGGAGCGTTCTCGAGGAGCGGGCTCGAGAAGCCGGCTTCGACCTCGTCGGCGTGACGAGCGCCGAGCCTCTGCGTGAGGGCGGCGAGCGACTGAGGGAGTGGCAGGAGGCGGGGATGGCAGCCGACATGGGCTATATGCACAGGCCCGTGGAGTTACTTTCAGATCCGAAGAAGCTCCAGAAGAGCGCAAGGAGCGTGGTCTCTCTCGGGGTCTCTTACTATCCTGGAGACCATCCCGAGAACGAAGATGGGGGCAGGGTGGCGCGGTACGCGTGGGGCCTCGACTACCACGAGGTCATAAAGGGGAGACTGTTCCAGCTGAGGGAAGAGCTCGAGGAAGAGCTGGGTGTCAGGATAAGAGCCCGCGGTTTCACTGATGCCGTGCCGCTCCTGGAGCGCTCCGCGGCCCAGCACGCGGGGCTGGGGTTTTTCGGGCGGAACTCTTGCCTGATAAACAACGAGATCGGGTCATACTTCTTTATAGCGGACCTGATCGTGGACCTCGACCTCGACCCCGATCCGCCCGGCGAAGGAACCTGCGGACGCTGTACGCGCTGCATGGACAGGTGCCCCACCGGCGCCATAAAGGCTCCCGGCGTCGTGGACGCCAGGCTCTGCATCTCGTACCTTACGATCGAGAACCGGGGTGAGATCCCTCGCCAGCTCCGTCCGAAAGTGGGAGACTGGGCCTTCGGCTGCGACGTATGCCAGGAGATCTGTCCCTACAACAAGACGAAGGCGTCGCGGAGCCGCTGGCCCGAGTTCTCGGGAGAGACCGGATCGGGACCGTACCTACAGATCGAAGAGGTCCTCAAGATAAGGACCGACGAGGAGTTCGAGGATCGCTTTGGGGGGACTCCTCTCACACGCCCCGGCCGGGCAGGCCTTTTGCGCAACTGCTGCGTGGCCGCAGGGAACCTGAAGCTAAAGAAGGCGGTGCCTCACCTCATCCTTGCCTTGAATGAGGACCCTTCGTCGCTCGTACGCGGACACGCGGCATGGGCGCTGGGCGAGATCGGGGGCGCCGAGGAGTCGCTAGCGGATGCATCAGAAACGGAGGAAGACACGTGGTGCCTGCAGGAGATCGGGCTCGCGCGGGCGGGCGGGACCACGAACGCTACCTTGGGTTAGAATAAGGAAACGATGGCGGACCAGATCAACTACTACGAGGTGCTCGGTGTACCACGCGAGGCCTCCCAGGCCGAGATCAGGAACGCTTACCGAAACCTGGCGAAGGAGCGTCACCCCGACCATCCCGGCGGGAGCGCGGAGGAGTTCTCCCGGCTGCAGGAGGCTAACGCGGTCCTCTCCGACCCGAACCGTCGCCGCCAGCACGACGAAGCGCTAGACCTGGCCCATGCTGCCGACGAGCTTGCCAGCCTCAACCTGGACTTCGGCTCCGCCGAGGACGAGCTCTCCGCCAAACGCAGGGAGCGCGAGTCAGGAGGTCCCTCCCTGGGCGAACGCCTGAGGGGCCGCTTCGGCAGGAAGGAAGAGGACCCTTACGACTCCCCGCGGAGAGAGACGCGCGGTTCAGGTCGCAGGACCAGGGGCCGCTACGACGTTAGCGAGGCCCGTTGGTACGAGCCCCACCGCTTCGATCCCGAGCCTGTAACCCTCAAGAGCGGCGCCCTAAGCTTCGTCACAGCCTTCCTCGCGTTTATCGCGATCGGCCAGATCGGGTGGTGGGCAACGGGACAAGATGATCCCGGAATCTTCGGTTTCGTTACCGTCCTGTCCCCGTTCATGCCTATCCTGTACTCGCTGGTCGGGCTGGTCGTGGCTTACTTCGCCTTCAGGGCCGCGGGTTATGCGGCGCTGGCCCTGACCTTCGTGGCCGCACTCGTCGTCGGCGGCCAGGGGCCCGAGGGACTCTTGCAGTTCGTCACCGTGGGCATCATCGTTCTTCTCGTAACGGTCTACCTCGGCAACCGCCGCGAGAGCGCCGCCCGGCGCTGATCCCGACCCCTTAGAAGGAGATTCGCGGGGGACTTCATGGCCTCCCGCTGCCGTCTTTCTCGACCTGGCATCGAGCGTATCTATACTGAAGTTTGATAGTGTAGTACTTTGCGCCTATTGTTGCGCTGCTGGCCTAGGCTCCTCTCTCCCTGGCTTCCCTGGCCATCTTCAGCAGACGGTCCATGTGCAAGCTCCGTAAAGAGTAGGGCAGCTCCTCGCGTCCGACAAAGCTCATAAGGTCGTCGAGACGTCTTATGTACTCGCGTAGCGCCTCGTCCTCGGTCATCTTCATGCGACTAGTATAGCTGCTGCAAGGTATGATGCGGCTACAACGAATCCTAGTACCGGAGGGTTGTGTGGCCACCGAGTTTAGCTCCATAGAAGACGTCGTCAGGGGCATCGAGGAGAGCACCTATGAGATCCAAACCGAGAGCAGGCTCGTCTATAGCGGCTTGAAGCGGGAACAGAACCTCGCCGAAATCCTGGAGAAGTACGCCTGGCTTTACAGCCCCGTGACAGTCCGGCGTGTCGAGGAGATGTACCGCGCAGAGATCAATCCGGAGAACGAAGAGCGACTGCGCCGAATCTACTACTACCTGCTCGAGGGCTATTTGGGGCAGAAGACCGCTCTCCAGGAAGACGAGCTTGTTTCCTTTGAAGCGAGCGCTAACGTGGAGGTTGACGGCGAGAGAATCCCTTACCACAACGTGCCCGTTCTGATCGCTGGCGAGCACGACTTCGAGCGGCGCGACCGGCTGCGGGAGGCCTCGCTACGCGTGGTCGAGCAGACCAACCCACGGCGTATGGAGATCCTGCGCACCACCCTGGCGACGCTAGCTGACGAATTCGGCCAAGACAGCTACACGACCTACAACGCAGAGAAGAAACGGATCGACTACGGTCTTCTGCGCTCACGCATGGAGGACTTCCTCTCGGAGACAGAGGAGCCTTATACGGCGCTGATGGGCCGATGGGTGGAGGAGACGACGGAACGGATGCTCGGCGAGATCGGCAGCCACCACTTCTCCTACATCAGTCGCGTGCCCCAGTATGACGAGTACTTTCGCAAAGATAGGCTCCACGGTGCCTACCAACGAACACTCTCGGGGATGGGACTCGACCTCGCCTCGCAGAAGAACATCCACATCGACGCCGAAGAGCGTGCCACCAAGAACCCCAGGGCCCGTTGCTACGCGCCCGATCCTCCGGGAGAGGTACACCTCCTGATCAAACCGGTAGGTGGCCTGGAAGACTACATGGCTTTCTTCCACGAGGCGGGCCACGCCCAACACTTCGGCAATGAGGATCCCGCGCTCGATTACATCGAACGCGCCGTCTCCACGAGCAACGCCCTCACCGAAATATACAGCTTCCTCCTCGAGCACCTAACCCAAAATCGGGCGTGGCTCACCGGGGTGGCCGGCTTGCCAAAGGTGAGAGCAAGGGAGGTGGCTTACCACGCAGAGCTCACGGAGCTCTTCTTCGTACGTCGGTACGCGGCCAAACTCGCCTACGAGCTTGACTTCTTCCAGGACCCGTTAGCGGAAGGACGCAACCGGCGACTCTACACTACGGCACTGTCCGCCGCGACACACTTTGTGTACACGCCCCAAAACTACCTGAACGACATGGATCCCGGCTACTACACCGCCGACTACCTGCGAGCTTGGATCACAGAAGCAATGCTCAGGCGCAACTTGGAGGAAACCTATGGTGAGGACTGGTTCGCACGCCCTGAGGCAGGCGAGCTCCTGCGCGGCCTCTGGGCTACTGGAGAGAGGCAGGAGAACGAGGACGTCGCCCGCGCGATCGGCTACGAGCCGTTCGACACCAGCTGCCTCGTCGAGCTGTTCCTCGGTCTCGCGTAAAGCAAGAGCCACCACGCGTCCGAGGGCACCGTCCGTCTCGGGAGCCATTTCCTACCTTGTCCGGACGGGGATCTCGACGCCTTCGAAGGAGCCGTCCCCGGCGTTCTCGGTCCCGACCTTCAAGGTCCCACTTCCCGACAACGCTGGCAGATCCAGGGTGGCTTCGAAGTATCCCCAGCTGTGGTTCCATTCGTTACTCTGGACGGATCTGCGTACCAGGACCTTCCCGTTCGAATCGATCAAGGTAATGGTATTCGCTGCTTCGGAGTTGCGAGAATATCCGTTCACTGTGAGGGGATCGGAGATACTGGCGTGCGGGCGCGGCTCGACGAGAACGGTGTCGCCATCCTTCGCGGGGAGCGGCGCTTTCAGGTCTCCCTTCGGCTTGAAGTCGACGACGAAGCGTGCGGGGTCCCCGAGCTCGACGATCCTGTAGAGGAACGACTCGCGCACGAAGATGTCCATGAACATGCCTCCCTCAGGGGCGCGCACGACGTGGAAACTGTCGAGCAACCCACCGCCGAACTCGCCATCCGATACGCACGTCGCGCTGGCCGAAGGCAGGGTTACGCGCAGTAGGCCGTTGCCCTCCTGGCTCACGAGGCTCCACTTCGGCACGAGACTGGCGGGCTCCAGCCCGGTCCCGAGGTCGATCACCACCCGCTCGTAATCCTCATTGACCTCGTAGCGCACCGCGAGCACCGTGTCAGCGTCGTAGCCGGAACCGCCGCTCGCCTGCGTCTTCGCGACGAAAGGGACCCCGGTGGAGGCCTCAGTAGCCCCAGCGAGATCGCCCTCGATCCGCGAGGCCCTGATGGTAGTGGCCTCGGGCATGCCTCCCACACCCGACACGTTCTCTTTCGAGGTCTCCGCGGGACCGCCCGACGCAGCCCCGGCAGAAGCCTCTACGGACCGGACCTCCGCGCCCTCATTCAGGCAGCCGGCGCAGAGCGCGGCCGCAAGGAGCGAGAGCAGCAAGAGAGCGGAAGTCCGCCTCACCTCCCACCCGCGTCCGGTCCTCGCACGTCCACATCACAATGTTCGGTCATCGGCGCGGGCCATTATAGGTGCGTTCACCTTGCGAGAGGTTTAACGCGATGTTGCGCTCCTGTTACGATGTTGGAGTATCGCCGGTCCTCACTCCAGGCGAAGAGGCGCACGAAAACATTATCGGATCACGGGACATAGAAGCCGCGCGCAGGTGTCTGCAGGGAGTGGCGCTCCGTACGCCCCTCGTGGGGTGTCCGCGCAGCGAGGAGGATAGGGCACTGTACTTCAAGCCGGAGAGCCTCCAGCCTACCGGCGCTTTCAAGCTGCGCGGCGCGTACAACAAGATCTCCTCCCTCTCCCCTGAGGATCGCCGCCGCGGGGTCGTCGCCCACTCCAGCGGGAACCACGCCCAGGCCGTAGCCTACGCGGCCCTGGCCCTCGGGGTGAAGGCCGCCATCGTCATGCCGCGGGGGGCATCTCGTGTAAAGCTCGACGCGACAGAGGAACTCGGGGCCGAGGTAGTCCTGGTCGGTCCCGGCAGCGCAGAGCGGTCTCGCAGGGCCCAGGAGCTTGCGGTCGAGCACGGTTACGTTCCGGTGCCTCCTTACGACGATGAGGTTCTCATGGCCGGCCAGGGTACTATCGGGGCGGAGATACTAGAGGACCTGCCCGACGTGGAGACCGTGCTGGTGCCGGTCAGCGGCGGCGGGCTCATCGGTGGGATCTCGGCCGCCATCAAGTTGGCCCGTCCCGAAGTGCGCGTGATCGGGGTCGAACCCGAGCTCGCGTCCGACGCCAGAGCCAGCCTGAAGAGCGGAAGGCTGGTCGAGTTTCCGGCGGATCAGGTCGCCCGCACGGTAGCTGATGGTCTGCGCGTACAAAAGCTCGGCGAGGCGCCCTTCGAGCACATCCGCGCCTTCGTCGACGACATCATCGCCGTAACGGAGAGGGAGATCCTGGAAGCCATGCGCCGCCTGGCGCTGCGGGTCAGGCTGGTCGCAGAGCCGAGCGGGGCCGTGACGTTCGCCGCTTACCTGTTCCACAGAGAAGAACTGCCCCCGTCTCGCCGAACCGTGGCCGTGATCAGCGGCGGTAACGTCGAGCCTGGCCTCCTCGTCGAGGTCCTTTCCACGGGATAAGGCCGGCGACGTCGTTCAGCGCGGCGTCGCCTCCACGGAGGCACCGACGCTAACAGTACCGAGTGTGTCGTGGATCAGGTTGCGGCCGAAAAAGACCTCTCCTTCGAACTTTCGGTAGGTTGCGAGCGTACGCAATGGTTCTTTGCCGCGGGTACCGGTCTCCTGGTCTACGGTAGTGATAGCGCAGCGCGGGCACGGCTCGGCGACCCGGAATGGCACGCTCCCTATCCTGAGCCGGCTCCAGCCGTCTTCGGCGTAAGGGCCGCAGCCCTTGACGACGAAGTTCGGCCTGAAACGGTTCATGGGCAGAGGGTCTTCCAATCTCATATTCAGGTCTTCGAGCGAGGCTTCAGAGATCAAGAGGAACGCGAATCCATCGGCGAAGCCGACCTGATCCCCGCTCTCCGCAAAGGTCGAGTCAACCAACCTGGGGTCGTCCTCAGGCTTGTGGACGAGCCGGCAGGGGAACTTCAGGAACTCAGTAAACCATCGGTTGGCCTCCTCGGTCACGAGCTCACCCCTGTTCGTGTCTCCCCAGACGCGCACGTCTATCGAGCTTTCGGCCTGGGGATAGAGTGGAATCTCCAGTTCCTCCATGCCCGGCGCGCTGACGATCAGGTGTTCGGCTGAGAAACGAATAGATATCAGGGCCATTCGTGGATGGGCACGTTGCGACATAAACTCACCCGTTTCGTCGACGAGCATCCAGCTCCGGTCGTGGCGGAGTCCCGTCGCGCTCAGGTCGGCGCTCTGCAAGGGGATCCCGGCGCAGGATTTGATCGGGTAGACGTAGAGCCCGCTCAGGGTGACTGTACTCGGTGCCAATCTCGTGCGGGGCGCCATGCACACCATGATCCAACGTAACGCCGGACGCTTCAAGCCCAGGTTGGGTTCTCATCAGGCGCTGACGCGACAGAATCGTCACGGGGGATCTGAGCTTCCTGTCTGGAGATCTCCTTGTTGACCGCTGTAACGACCTCTTCGATGGAGACTATGTAACCTGCGGAATCGCTGCGGGCTTTGATCTCCACTCCTCCCCTTTGCAGGGAACGGGGTGTCAGGGTCAGGCGTACGGGCACCCCGATCAGGTCGGCGTCCTTGAACTTGGCTCCCAGGCTCTCGCGCCGGTCGTCGTAGAGCACCTCGACGCCGGCGGAGACCAACCTCTCGTAGAGACCTTCGGCCCTCTCATCCGCCTCGGCCGCGACGATGTGTACATGATACGGGGCGACCCAGACGGGCCAGACGAGGCCGTTTTCGTCGTGGTGCTCCTCGGCGATGCAGGCCAGTAGCCGTCCGAGCCCTATGCCGTAGGAACCCATCACCACGGGCCTTCGCCGTCCGTCTTTGTCCAGGAAGCTCGCGCCGAAGGCCTCGCTGTAGCGCGTGCCCAGCTTGAAGATGTTCCCAACCTCGACACCCCGCACAGCACGCATGGCGTCGCCGCACTCGGGACACAATGAGCCGTCCCCCGCCGAGGCAATGTCGGCGACCGTGTCAGCCTCGAAGTCCCTGCCGTAGTTGACGTTCAGGAAGTGGAATCCCTCCTCATTGGCGCCCGCGACCAGGTTGGGGGAGGCCGGTATCGCATCGTCAACGACCACGATCGCCCCCTCCACCCCGAGCGGAGAGCCGTACCCAGGCTCGGCCCCGACGGCCCTGATCTCCTCGGGGAGTGCGGGCCTCAACCCGCTCGCCCCCACCGCGTTCGCCAGCTTGGTCTCGTTTAACTCCATGTCGCCCCTGACGGCGGCGAGGACGAACCGCTCGGAGCCCCCGACCGTGGCGACCTTGAAGAGCGCCTTGGCCGTACCGGACTTCGGTATCTCCAGGGAACGAGCCAGCGTCTCTATGGTGTCGGCGCCGGGTGTGGCGACCTTCTCTACAGGTTTCTGATCTTCGGCTTCGGGGATAGATTTGCGGAATCTCGCGACCTGGCGGTTTGCGGTGTAGCCGCAGTTGTCGCAGATGAGGATGGTGTCCTCACCGATGGGAGTCACGTACATGAACTCGTGGGCCATGCTTCCGCCCATGATGCCCACGTCGGCCCCGACGGCTATGGCCGGTAGTCCGCACCGGGCGAAGATCCTGAAGTATGCTTTGTAGAGCGTGCGGTACTGTTCGTCCAGGCCCCTCTCGTCCTTGTCGAGGCTATACGCGTCCTTCATGGTGAACTCGCGGGCCCGGATCAGGCCCGCCCTCGGCCGCGGATCGTCCCTGAACTTGGTCTGGATCTGGTACACGAGCCTTGGCAACCTCTGATATGAGTCCACCTCGCTCGCGGCAAGTCCTGCGACGATCTCCTCGTGGGTCATCGCCAGGACCATCTCCCTGTTCCTGCGGTCGCCGAGCCTGACCAACTCCTGCCCCGTCGTAGTGTACCGGCCTGATCTCTCCCACACATCAGCCGGCTGTACCACAGGCATCGACACCTCCTGCCCCCCAGCCGCATCCATCTCCTCCCGCAGAATCCTCTCGATCTTGCCGATAGACCGCCTTGCCAGCGGCAGATACGAGAAGATCCCCGCCGCCAGTTGCCTGATGAACCCGGCCCTGAGTAGCAGCCTGTGGCTGGCAACCTCCACGTCCGAAGGCGCCTCGCGTAACGTCCGTCCGAAAATCGTGCTCATGCGCATGGCTAATAGGCTACAGGCTACAGGTTTCAGGCTTCAGGACTACCAGGAGGGCGTACCTGTCCACCCGCCAACCTTCGTCTCTAACCAGATGATCGAACACACCTACTCCTTTCTGCGGAGGATGGCCTCAACCAGATAAAGCTCCTCCACAACAACCTGATGCCTAAGTGGCCAAATACGGCGTCGTACCATATTGGACTAGTCCCGCACGGCAGGTGGTCCTCCCCTCGCCCAGCTCCATCCGCATCCGGTCTTTTGTGCCCTGGAAGCCGAACTCCTGCAAGATGGAGTGCGCCTGGCATTCGGCCGGGCCTGGGACCGTCACCTGTACGGGCGAATCTCCGGTCGCCGAGAGAGCGCGGTCGAGCAGGAGGCGGGCCACCTCGGGCGTGGAAGCCAGGAAAGGACCGACGCGGGTCGCGCCGCCCCTCGCGCTCCGGATCAGGTAGCCTTTGATCCGGCCCGTGGAGTCGCGGGCGATGAGGCCGCGTCCCGGATGTAGTCTCAGGGTGGCGAAGAGCAGGGCCGAACGGTCGGCCCCGTAGCTCCAGTGGTCCACGCCGTAGAGCTCGGGCAGATCCCCGAACGTGAGGGTCTCGACTTTGTGCCCGTCTACTCGCTCGGGGGAGCGTGGTCTCCGGTATCCGTCCTCCAGCCGGTAGACTGTGCGTGGGGTGACCTCCTCGAAACCGAGCGACCGGTAGAGGCCTTCCGCCCGCACGGTCGAGTAGAGCCTGGCCATCTTTGCGCCACGGCTTCTGAGGTAGGCTACGGCCCAGGATGAGAGCAGGGCACCGAGGCCGAGGCCCCTGTACCCGTCGTGGACCGCGAGGTGGCAGAGTACGCCGATCTTTCCGAGCGGCACTGCTCCGACCATGCCCGCCAGATCGCCGTCAGGCGCCTCGGCCACCGCCCAGCGGGCGTCGCGCACGCCGCGCAGGAGTTCGAAAGCCCTGGGGTCGTCCGACCAGCGTACGTTGCTCCGGAGCTCTAGGATACGCCCCATGTCAGCGTCGTTCATCTGCCTGACGCGGATACCCGAGCCAGTCGCGATCACTGCCCGTAACGCGTTCTGGGCGGCGGTCTTTCCTGATT
>Ga0081538_10003466_pt1 | contig 14899 bp, 14 predicted proteins | sample TabmetS5T2R1_FD_71022 | JGI IMG/M metagenome (GOLD analysis project Ga0081538, IMG submission 71022) | Tabebuia heterophylla rhizosphere microbial communities from the University of Puerto Rico - S5T2R1 | ecosystem: Host-associated > Plants > Roots > Rhizosphere ... | reverse complement strand
CCGACCCACTCGCTGTCGCTGTCCACTGACACCTCGACCGGGTCGCCGGCCCGGGAGCCGTGGCGGATGGCGTTGCTGACCGCCTCGTCGAGGGCCAGCAGCACGTCGGCCACCACCTCGTCGTCGACGCCCTCCAGCGTCCGGGCGACCGAGCGCCGGAGGTCGGGAAGGCAGCTGGAGGTGGGAGGGAGGGTCAGGTTCACCAGCATCCGCCGTCGGCTCGTGGGCGTGCTTCGGGTCAGGTCGAGGACCTCCTACCCAGATGGCGGACGGCCTCAAACCGCCGAAGGAAGGATCTCGTCAGGATTGCGTGGAGTGACTAGATCCGCCGGCGCCCGGACATCACCCGCCTGAGCTAGGGAGGAGAAACCGCCCCCTCGACCCCACGATCCATCGTCGCAGGTGGCACCTGCGACGATGCTGAATTCCTTGCGCCACAAGGGATCGAGCCGGTTGACCCCGCCCGGGCCGGCTGTTAGCGTGCCGTCAATCGGGGCCCCGCCGGGGCCCCGAGGTCCGTCCGGCGCGGGGTTCCGAGGACCGAGTAGAGAACGCGCGCACTCGGGGAAGGTGCGCGAACGGAGCCAAAGGCTCTTGGGCCCCCTGCCGGACCGGCCGCTGCCTCAGGTCAGCTCGCCGAGGTAGGCCTCGCGCATCTGGGGATTCTCGAGCAGCGCCTCCGCCGTGTCGGCGAGGACGATCTGCCCGGTCTGCAGGACGTAGCCGCGGTCGGCGATCGACAGGGCCATGTTGGCGTTCTGCTCGACCACGAAGATGGTCGTGCCGAGCTTGTTGATGTCCTGGATGATCTGGAACACCTGGTCGACCAGGACCGGCGCCAGCCCCATCGAGGGCTCGTCCATCAGCAGCACCTTCGGGTCGGCCATCAGGGCCCGGCTCATCGCCACCATCTGCTGCTCGCCACCCGACAGCGTCCCCGCCTTCTGCGTCAGCCGCTCCCTGAGCCGCGGGAACAGCTCCATCACCCGGTCCAGGTCCTCGCGGATCTTGTCCTTGTCGGTGCGCAGGTAGCTGCCCAGCTCCAGGTTCTCCCGCACGGTCATGCGGGTGAACAGCCGCCGGTTCTCTGGGACCATGGTCACCCCGCGACCGACGATCTCGGTGGTGGACAGGCCGCCGATCGGCTCGCCGTCGTAGACGACCTCGCCCTGGCTCGGCGTCACCATGCCGAGGATTGTCTTCAGCGTGGTCGACTTGCCGCTGGCGTTGCCGCCGAGCAGACAGACGATCTCGCCCGGCCTGATCTCCACGTCCACGTCCCGGAGCACCGCGATGAGCCCGTAGTGGGTGCTCACGTTGCGCAGCTCGAGCACCGGCGCCCCGTCCTTGGCCACCTGGCCGTCGTCGCTCACCCGGCCGCCTCCGCCGCTCGCTTGCCCAGGTAGGCCTCGACCACCCGCTCGTCGTTGGCCACCTCATCGTAAGTCCCGTCCGCGATCTTGCGCCCGTAGTCGAGCGCCACGACCCGGTCCGAGACCCCTTTGACCAGGCGCATGTCGTGCTCGATGACCACGATCGTGAAGCCCCGCTCGTCGCGGAGCTTGCCGATCAGGTGGGTCATCTCCTGGGTCTCCTTGGGGTTCATCCCCGCGGTCGGCTCGTCCAGGAGGATCAGCTTCGGGTTGGTGGCCATCGCCCGGGCGATCTCCAGCCGCCGCCGGTTCGCGTACGACAGCACGAAGGCCGGCTGGTTCTCCCGGTAGCTGGCCAGCCGGCTGCCGAAGAACGACAGCGCCGAGCGCGACTGCTCCAGCACCTGCCGTTCCTCGGCCCTGGTCCTGGGCAGCCGCAGGACCGCCCCGAACACCCCCGAGCGGGTCCGGCAGTGCTGGCCGATCATGGCGTTCTCCAGCACGGTCATGTTGGGGAACAACCGCACCGTCTGGAAGGTGCGGGCGATGCCGAGGGTGCAGATCTGGTTGGGCTGGAGCCCGACCAGATCGTGCCCGTCGAACTCGATCGATCCCTCGTCGGGCACGTACAGGCCGGTGACCGCGTTGAACAGCGTCGTCTTCCCGGCCCCGTTGGGGCCGATCACACTGAGGATCTCGCCGGCGTTGACGTCCAGGTCGACGCCGTCCACGGCGTTCAGGCCGCCGAAGCGCCTGACCAGCCCACGGACCTCCAGCAGCGCGCTCACGACGCCCCCCCTCCGCCGACGGTCACCGCCGGGGCCTCCTCCTTCTTGAGCCACTGGTCCTGCGCCGCCTCGTCCTCCTGGAGCTCCCGCATGCGGCGCACGTTGGGGACCAGGCCCTGCGGCCGCATGACCATGACCATGATCAGCGCCGCCCCGTAGATCAGCAGGCGGTACTCCTCGAACTCGTCGAGCAGCCCTGGCAGGCCGATCAGCAGCAGGGTGCCGACGACGACGCCGGGGATGCTGCCCATCCCGCCGAGGATCACGATGGCCAGGACGGTGATCGAGACCAGGATGGTGAAGCTGGCCGGGGCGATCGAGCCGATCTGGACCGCGAACAGCATACCCGACAGGCAGCCGACGGCCGCGCCCATGGCGAACGCCAGCAGCTTGAACTTGATCGTGCTCACGCCCATCGCCTCGGCGGCCAGCTCGTCCTCGCGCATCGCACTCCACGCCCGCCCGACCCTGGAGCCGGCCAGGCGCTGGGACACGAAGATCGCCAGGGCGCAGAACACCAGGACCAGGTAGAAGAACGGCTGCGGGTCGCGGAAGCCAACGCCCCCGATGGCCGCGTCGGAGACGTCCCGCAGCCCCTGCGGGCCGCCGGTGTAGTCCTGCAGCCAGGAGGACTGCACCAGCACCCGGGCGATCTCGCCGAACCCGAGGGTGACGATCGCCAGGTAGTCGCCGCGGAGGCGGAGCACCGGGGCGCCGATCAGCACTCCGACGAAGGCGGTGACCACGATCACCAGCGGCACCGCCAGGTAGAAGTTGAGACTCAGCACGAACTCCGGCGCCACCAGGTCCCCGATGGAGGTCACCCGATTGGCCGCGGTGAACAGGGCCGTCAGGTAGGCGCCGGTGGCGAAGAAGGCGACGTAGCCGAGGTCGAGCAGGCCCGCGTAGCCGACCACGATGTTCAGGCCCAGCCCCATCAGCAGGTAGATGCCCACCGTGCCGAGCACCTGGGAGAGGGTCGAGCCGATGAGCTGGGGCAGCAACACCAGGGCGACGGCCAGCAGCAGCAGGCTGGTGCCGTTGAGCAGCCGGCGGCGGTCCGGCGGCAGCTGCTCCACCCGCTCGCGCACCGCCGGGCCCCTGGCCGACCACAGCACCGTCAGCCCGGCCGAGATGGCGAAGACGACCAGCGCCCCCGGGACCGTCAGTCCCAGCAGGGTCGGGCTGTACAGCCAACGGGTGTCCAGCCCGAGCTCGAACAGCAGCGGCGGGAAGATCCGCTGGAGCAGCGCGAAGGTGAGGGTCGTCGCCAGCCCGACGCCGATGGGCCGCCCGACGCGCTGGGGCAGCAGCCGGAACCCCGCGCCCAGCCCGCCGAGCGCCGCCCCGAAGATCACCAGCAGGATCAGGCCCACCGGCACACCCTGACCGAAGGTGAGGATCGACAACAGCTCCGGCGACACCTGGATAAAGATGCGCCGCACCGCGCCTTCGGGCAGGGCCTCGACCAGGGCGACCCCGGCCGCGGTGATCCCGCCCACGATGGCCCCGCTGATCAGCCCGACCGTGACCACGGCCCGCGGCGCGGCCGCCTCGAGCCGCCCGGCCACCAGCCGCGGCCGGGTGCCGACATATCCGGCCAGCAGCGGCGGTAGGGCCATCAGCAGGTCCCCCAGGGTGAGGAAGCTGCCGATGAGGTTTCGCTCCTGGAACTTCTCGATCATCCCCGCCAGGGCGAGGTAGACGAGCCCTACGGCGCCGACCAGGCCGGCCCTGACCGCCCTGGCCCTCAGCTCGGACCCGGTCACGGCGACCTACCCTCTCTCCGGCTCGCTCGACCCGAAGATGCCCCCGGGCCGGAAGATCAGGACCAGGACCAGGATGGAGAACGCGACCACGTCCCGGAGCTGGTTGGGGGCGGGCACATGGATGCCGGCCAGCAGCAGGACCGGCGCCACCGACTCCACCAGCCCGAGAATCAGCCCGCCGAGGGCCGCGCCGGCGACGCTGCCGATGCCTCCAAGCACCGCCGCGGTGAAGGCCTTGATGCCGGGGATGAAACCCATGTTGTACTGCACGAGGCCGAACACCAGGGCGAACATCACCCCGGCGACCCCGGCCAGGATCCCGCCGACCCCGAAGGTGATCACGATCACCCGGTTGACGTTGATCCCCATCAGGCTGGCGATCTCCTTGTCCTCGGCCACCGCCCGCATGGCCTTGCCCACCTTGGTCCTGGTGATGAAGAAGGTGAGGCCGACCAGCATCACCACGGCGGCCACGATGGTCAGCACCAGGGTCTTAGCGACCGGGATGCCGAGGACCGTCCAGGTGCCCTCGAGGCTGGCGATGCTCGGGTAGCCCTTCGAGTCCGACCCGAAGAAGCTCGCCGCCGTGTACTGCAGGAACAGCGAGGCGCCGATGGCGGTGATCAGCGGGACCAGGCGTGGGGCGTTGCGCAGCGGGCGGTAGGCGACCCGCTCCAGCAGCACGGCCACCGCCATGGAGGCCGCCGTCGCCGCCAGCAGCAGGATGAGGATGCTCAGCACCGGGTTGCGGTCGAGCAGCCCGGCGGTCTCCAGCGACTGGGCGACGAAGTAGGAGGCGAACGCGCCCACCATGAACACCTCGCCGTGGGCGAAGTTGATCATCAGCAGGATCCCGTAGACCAGGCTGTAGCCGAGCGCGATCAGCGCGTAGATGCTCCCCAGCGCGACCCCGAACACCAGGAAGTCGCGCCAGCCGGCGCCGCTGATCCGACCCTCGGTCAGGGTCAGCGTCTTCCAGGAGCCCACGAGCACGCCGGCGGCGATCAGGATGCTCAAGGTCACCAGGATGATCCGGCGGATCGGGACCTTCTCGGCCAGCACCGCCGTCTTCGGCCGGGCGACAGTCCCCACCGGCTCCTCACCGCTCTGTCGCGTCTGCGTCATGGCCACCCCCCGGGTTCGGACCGCTGCCGGAGATTACTAGATGCCGTCGAACATCGTGGAGGCGCCGACCGTCAGGCCGGCCTTCCGGCTCGACCGCTGCAGCTCGGACCTCGAGACCGGGACCACGCCCTGGCCCCGCGCCACCTCGATCCGGTGCGCATCCCGCTCCGGCCGGCCTGGGGAGAGCACGCGGTCGTCGCGCCTGCCGATGCCGACCGCCGAGGGGTGCCTTCACGCCGTCGGGGCGTGCGGGGCCATGGCCGGTCCGCCACGACATGGTGGTGCGGCGAGGGGTGCTCACGGGCGCTGCTCGCCGCACCTTCCCGGCCCTAGGCCGAGGCCTCCGCCAGCGTCTTGGTCTCGGTGAACACCGGCTTGGCGTTCTCGGTGCCCCCCTCGATCGGCCAGTCCGGGACCTTGTAGACCGCGATCGACACGGCCGTGGCGCAGTCGCCAAGCGGAGTGCAGCTGATCGTCCCGCTCAGCCCCTTGTAGTCGGCGGTCTTGTAGACCTCGTCCTTCAGCTTGGTGCGCGGGATGGTGAGCGTCCCGCCCTCGTCGGTGGCCACCTTCTTGAGCGCCTCGGCCAGGATGTTGAAGGCGTCGAAGGCGTGGGCGTTGAAGACCGAGATCGGCTGCTCGCCGAACTGCTCCCGGTAGGCCGGCAGGAACTGGTCGCCGTAGAACGGGTTGTTCTCGGTCTGCGCCGTGACGTCCGGCGACGACGACCACGAGCCGTACACGCTCTTGCCGCCGACCTTCACGTACTCGGGGGCGGCGCAGCCGTCGGAGCCCATCAGCGCGGCGCCCTTCAGGTCGGGGATCGCCTGGGCCTGCTTGGCGATCAGCGCGCACACCGGGTTGAACGCCGGGTAGTAGATGAAGTCGGGCTTGTTCTGCGCGATGCTGTTCAGCACCGGCTTCATGTCACGGTCGGAAGCCTGGACGGCCTCGTCGTTGGTGATCTTCCCGCCCTGCTTCTCGAAGACCTGGCGGAACACCGCGGCCAGGCCGTCAGAGTAGGGGCTCTCATCGTGGATGGTGGCGGCGGTCTTGGCCTGCAGCTCCTGGGTGGCGAAGTCGGCCACCACCGCGCCCTGGATCTTGTCGTTGTGGGCGGTCCGCAGGTAGAAGGGCTGGTGCTGCCCGTCGGCGGTCAGCGACGGGCCGGTGTTGGACGGCGAGATGAGCAGGATGCCCTTCTTGGAGAAGATCGTGTCGGCCACGCCGAGCGCCGCACTCGAGCAGCTGGTCCCGATCACCGACAGGAGCTTGGGGTCGGCGGCCAGCTTGGTGGCCCCGGCCTGCCCGCCCTCCTTCGAGCAGGTCTCGTCGGTGTTCACTAGCTCGACGTTGCGCCCGAGGAGCTGGCCGGCCTTCCCGTCCAGCTTCCCGTCCAGATTGTCGACCGCCAGCACCACGCCACGCTGGCTGTCGATGCCGAGACTCCGGTTGTCCCCGGTGATCGACAGCAGCGTGCCGATCTTGATTGGCTCACCCGACGCGAGGGTCAGGGAGCCGAACTGGTCGGTCTCCTGGGCCTGACCGCCGTCGCCTTCATCGCTCGCACAGCCGGCGGCCGCCAGCATGAACGCGCCCAGAACGGCCACGAAGGCCACCCACCTTGGCCTACTCATCGCCACTCGCTCCTCCTCACAATGCACAATGCGTCCCGGACGGGAGGCTCTCCGTGGCGTAGATAATCACAAACCCGGTCCTTGCACTAGGACGGTCACCTGGAACGGGAGGCCCACACCCATGCCCAGCGGGGAGAACCGCCGGCCGCTGCTGCTCGGCGCCGCCGACGTCGCCACGGTTTTCGACCTCGACGCCGGCCTTGCGTCCCAGCGCGAGGCCTTCACCCGGCTGGGCCGCGGCGAGGCTGACCAGCCGGCCCGCCTGGTGCTGCCGGTGGCCGGGGACGACGCCCTGGCCTTCTGCTACGCGGCCCGCCTGGCCCCCGGCAGCGGCGCGGTGAGCAAGTTCGGCAGCGTCAACCCGGGCAACGCCGCGGCCGGCCGGCCCACCGTCAGCGCCACCGTCCTGGTCCTGGACCCCGACGACGGCCGCCTGGTGGCGATCGTCGAGGGCACCACCCTCACCGCGCTGCGGACCTCGGCGGCCAGCGCCCTGGCGGCCACGCTGCTGGCCCGGCCGGGGACCAGGACCGCGGCCGTGCTCGGCCCGGGCGTGCAGGGACGCGGCCACGTCCGCGCCCTCGCCTACGCCCTACCCCTGGAGGAGGTCCGGCTCTGGGGCCGCGACGGCGACACCGCCGCCCGGGCTGCCGCCGACCTCGACCGGGAGGTGGCCCCGAGGGTTCTGGCCGCGGCGACGGTGGCCGAGGCCGTCGGCGGGGCCGACGTCGTCGCCGCCTGCACCGCCAGCCCGAGTCCGCTGGTCGAGGCCGAGCAGCTCGCCCCCGGCGCGACCGTCATCAGCATCGGCTCGATCACGCCGGACCGCAGCGAGGTCGGGCTGGGCGTGGTGGCTGGGGCCAGGACCGTGGTCGTCGACCACCGGCCGGCGGCGCTGGACCACGCCGGCCCGGTGATCCAGGCGCTGGCCGCCGGGCTGCTCCGCGAAACCGACCTGGTGGAGCTGGGCGAGGTGGCCACCGGCCACCACCCGGGCCGGCACGGGCCCGACGACCTCGTCTTCTACAACAGCCTGGGCCTCGGGGTGCAGGACGCGGCGGCAGCTTGGGCGATTGTCGAGCGGGCCGGCCGCCAGGGCGTGGGCACCCGGATCCGGCTGTGACCAGCGGCGGCCTTCCCAGGCGGGCCGGCGTCGTCGTGGTCGGCGGCGGCGTGATGGGCGCCAGCATCGCCTTCCACCTGGCCGAGGCCGGCGTAGCGGAGGTGGTGCTGATCGAGCGCGACCAGCTGGCCTCCGGCTCCACCAGCAAGGCGGCCGGCGGGGTGCGGGCCCAGTTCTCCGACCCCCTCAACATTCAGCTCGGGGCCCGCAGCCTGGAGGCCTTCGCCGCCTTCGGCACCCGCCCCGGCCACGAGATCGACTTCCGCCGGGTCGGCTATCTGTTCCTGCTCAGCCGGCCCGAGGACGTGACCACCTTCGAGCGGAGCATCGAGCTCCAGAACCGGCTCGGCGTGCCCAGCCGCCTCCTCGACCCGGCCGATGCCCGCCGGCTGTCCCCGCCGGTCGCCACCGACGGCCTGCTCGCCGCCGCCTTCTCGCCCGACGACGGTCTTGCCACTCCCGAGGCGGTCGTCCAGGGCTACGCCGCCGGGGCGCGCCGCCGCGGCGCCCACGTCGAGACCGGCTGCGAGCTGCTGGAGGTGCGGGTGGCCGGCGACGAGATCACGGCGGTGGTCACCTCCAAGGGGGTGATCGAGACCCCGGCGCTGGTCTGCGCGGCCGGCGCCTGGTCCCGCCGGGTCGGCGAGATGGTCGGGGTCGACCTGCCGGTGACCCCCTCCCGCCGCCAGGTCCTGCTGACCGAGCCCGTGCCCGACCTGCCCGAGCGGCTCCCCATGACGATCGATCTCAGCTCGAGCTTCTACTTCCACCGCGAAGGCCCCGGCCTGCTCATGGGCATGTCCCTGGACGATGAGCCCGCCGGGTTCAACCTGGAGCGCGACGAGGCCTGGATCCCCCGCCTGGTGGAGGCGATGACCCGGCGGGCGCCGTCGCTGGCCGAGGTCGGCGTGGCCGGCGGCTGGGCCGGCCTGTACGAGGTCACCCCCGACCACAACGCCCTCATCGGCGAGGCCCCGCGCCCGGCCCGCTTCCTCTACGCCACCGGCTTCTCCGGCCACGGCTTCCTCCAGGGCCCCGCCGTCGGCGAGGTGGTCCGTGACCTGCTCCTCGGCCGGGCTCCGCTGGTCGACGTCGCCCCGCTGAGTGTCGACCGCTTCCATCGGGGAAAGGACCGGTACGAGCACAACATCGTGTGACCACGGTCCAGCCGGCGAGTTGGCCGGTCCGGCGACGGCCGCCAGGGTGCCCATGGGCCGGCCGTGCGGCTGAGCGACGGCGACCGGGCGCTGCTGGCCGGCGCCGAGGGCCTGGCCGGCCGGCTGGCCATGCGCATCGTCGTCGAGATGGGGCGGCTGGCCGGGGCGGGCGAGCTGCTCGACGTCACCTCGGCGCACATCGACGGCTGCCTGTACCACGGCCAGGCCGGGCTCGACTTCGCCGAGCGGCTGCTGAGGGACGGCGCGGCCGTCCGGGTGCCGACCACCCTGAACGTCGCCTCGCTGGACCTGCTCCACCCCGGCCGCTTCCGGGGCGACCCGGAGACGGCCGCCGCGGCCAGGCGGCTGATGGACGCGTACGTGGCGATGGGCTGCCGCCAGACCTGGACCTGCACGCCCTACCAGCTCCCGGAGCGCCCCGGCTTCGGCGAGCACGTCGCCTGGGCCGAGTCGAACGCGATCGTCTTCGCCAACTCCGTCCTGGGGGCGCGCACCGCCCGCTACGGCGACTTCATCGACATCTGCGCGGCCATCACCGGCCGGGCCCCCAACGCCGGCCTGCACCTGACCGAGCGGCGCCGGGGTCAGCTGGTCTTCGACGTCCGCGCCTTGCCGGACGGCCTGCTCGACCAGGACGCTCTCTACCCGCTGCTCGGCACCCTGGTCGGCGCCAGGAGCGGCAGGCTGGTCCCGGTGGTGGACGGCCTGCCCGCCGGCGTGGACGAGGACCGGCTCAAGGCGCTCGGCGCCGCCGCCGCCTCCTCGGGCGAGGTCGGGCTGGTCCACGTGGTTGGCTCCACCCCGGAGGCGCCGACCCTGGTCGAGGCCCTCCAGCATGGCCAGCCTCTCGAGGTGGTCGAGGTCAGCCGGGCGATGGTCCGCGCGGCCCACGACCAGCTCACCACCGCCGGGGCCGCGGAGGGTCGCCTGGTCGGCGTCAACGTCGGCACCCCACACTTCTCGGTAGCCGAGTTCGGCCGGTTGATGGCCCTGCTCGGCGGCCGGCCGGTCCACCCCGAAGTGGCGTTCTACGCCAGCACCAGCCGCCACGTCCTGGCTCGGATCGAGGCCCTGGGGTGGTTGGCGTCGCTGGAGGCGGCCGGGGTGCGCCTGGTCGTCGACACCTGCACCTACGTGACCTCGATCCTGGAGGACAAGGCCGGGGTGGTGATGACCAGCTCGGCCAAGTGGGCCTGGTACGCGCCCGGGAACCTCGGCGTCTCGGTCGTGCTGGGCAGCCTGCGCGAATGCGTCGAGTCGGCCGTCGAGGGGAGGGTGGTCCGCGATGACGCGCTCTGGGCGGCGCCGTGAGCTCCAGGGCCGGGCCCTGGTCGCCGGGGAGGCGGCCGGTCCCGCGCTCGTGCTGGAGGCCCCCCTGAGCCTGTGGGGCGGCATGGACCCCCACACCGGCCGGCTCGGCGACCAGCACCATCCCCAGCTCGGCGCCACCCTCACCGGCCAGGTCCTGGTGATGCCGTCGGGTCGAGGCTCCAGCTCCAGCTCCAGCGTCCTCGCCGAGTCGATCCGCCTCGGCACCGCCCCCCTCGCCATCCTGCTGTCGGACCCTGACGACATCCTCGTCCTGGGCGCCCTCGTGGCCCAATACCTGTATGCCCGCACCTGCCCGATCGTGGTCCTCCCCGACGCCGCCCGCGCCATCGCCACCGGCGACCAGGTGGAGGTCCACGGGGACCAGATCACGCTCGTGAGCGCTGGACGGCCGTCGGATGAAGCGCAACGATGACCGACCCACCCATCCCGCCCCACTAACCCACCAACAGCTATGGAGCGACCATGCGCCTATCGGACTTCTCGGCTTTGACCTTCGACTGCTACGGCACCCTGATCGACTGGGAGACGGGCATCCTGGCGGCGCTGCGGCCCTGGACGGCGGCGCACGGCGTCGAGGCGGACGACGAGGAGCTGCTGGCGGCGTTTGGGCGGGCCGAATCCCGCCGCGAGGACGCCGACCCGACGGCACCCTACCCGCGGATCCTGGCCGGCGTGCTCGACGACCTCGCCGCGGCGCTCGGCGCCACCGTGAGCGGCGAGGAGGCGCAGGCGTTCGGCGATTCGGTGAAGGACTGGCCGGTCTTCCCGGACACCCCGGAGGCCCTCGCCTACCTCAAGCGCCACTACAAGCTGGTGATCGTCTCCAACGTCGACCGCGCCTCCTTCCGCCACAGCAACGCCAAGCTCGGTGTGCCCTTCGATGCCATCGTCACCGCCGACGACGCCGGCGCCTACAAGCCGGCCCACAACCACTTCCGCCTCGCCCTGGCCCGACTGGCCGAGATGGGCGTCCCCAAGGACCGGGTGCTGCACGTCGCCCAGAGCCTGTACCACGACCACGTCCCCGCCCAGCAACTGGGCCTGCGAACCATGTGGGTCAACCGCCGTTCCCACGGCCGGGAAGGCGGCGCCACGCCGGCCGCTCCGGTCCCGGTGACGCCGGACGCCGAGGTCCCGACCCTGGCCGCCCTGGCGGACCTGCGCCGGAGCGAGCCGGGAGGCTGATCCCGCCCCGCCGCTGTGGCCGCATAGCCGGGCGGCGGTCACAGAGGGGATTTCTCGCGCGACCGCAATCAGGTAGTGTTCGCCGCCTATGCCGGAGTTGCGACGCTGATCCCGCAGTGTCGCGTCGTTGGCCGGGCGGGGAGGTCCCCCCTCGCCACGTCTGCAAGGAGGCAGCGGATGCGAAGGCTCACGATCGTGGCGGTGGCCCTGCTCACCGCCCTGTTGATGGCGACGCCGGCCCAGGCGGTCGACGAGGTCAACACCGCCAGGCTGCGGAGGGCCGTGACCGTCGGCGGCATCCTCGACCACGAGCGCATCTTCCAGCGGATTGCCAACCAGAACGGCGGCACCCGCGCCTCGGGCACCCCGGGGTACGAGGCCTCGGCCGACTACGTCGCCGGCCGCCTGGAGGCCGCCGGCTACACGGTCACCGAGCAGGAGTTCACCTTCCCGTTCTACCAGGAGCTGTCGCCGGCGGTGCTCGAGCAGGTCTCGCCCACGCCGACCACCTACGAGACCGGCACCTTCGACTTCTCCGGCACCGGCGACGTCACCGGGGTGGTCGTGCCGACCAACGACATCGTGATCCCGCCGACGGCCGAGCCGAGCTCGACGTCGGGTTGCGAGGACAGCGACTTCACTCCCGCCCCGGCCGAGCCGGCGGTGGCGCTCATCCAGCGCGGCACCTGCACCTTCGGGGAGAAGGCGGCCAACGCCGTCGAGGCCGGCTATGACGCGGTCATCATCTTCAACGAGGGCAACCCGGGCCGGGAGGAGCTGTTCATCGGCACCCTCGGCGAGCCCTTCGAGATCCCGGTGGTCGGCCTCAGCTTCGCCGACGCCGCCGCCCTGATCACCCAGACCGAGGCCGGCCCGGTGGTCGTCCACGTGGCCACCGAGACCGAGATCGACCCTGACCGCACCACCCGCAACATTCTCGCCGACTCCCCGACCGGCAACGCCAACCGGGTGGTGGTCGTCGGCGCCCACCTCGACTCGGTGGTCGCCGGGCCGGGCATCAACGACAACGGCAGCGGGACCTCGACCATCCTCGAGATCGCCGAGGAGATGGCCGAGCTGGGCATCAGGAACCGCCAGCAGCTGCGCTTCGCCTTCTGGGGCGCCGAGGAGAGCGGCCTGCTCGGCTCCGAGCACTACGTCGACTCCCTCAGCAACGAGGAGCTGCAGGCCATCGTGGCCAACCTGAACTTCGACATGCTCGGCTCGCCGAACTACGTCCGCTTCGTCTACGACGGCGACGGGTCCGACACCCCGACGGCCGGCCCGCCGGGCTCGGCCCAGATCGAGGACATCTTCAACCAGTACTTCGCCAGCCAGGGCCTGGCCACCGAGCCGACGGCCTTCGACGGCCGCTCCGACTACGGCCCGTTCATCGCCGTCGGCATCCCCGCCGGTGGCCTGTTCAGCGGCGCCGAGGGCGTCAAGACCCCGGAGCAGGCGGCCGTCTACGGCGGCACCGCCGGGGAGCCCTACGACCCCTGCTACCACCAGGCCTGTGACGACATCACCAACCTCAGCACCGCCGCCCTGAACGAGCTCGGCGACGGCGCCGCCCACGCGGTCATGACCCTGGCCCGGACCCGCACCGGCCTCTTCGAGGACGGCAGCTTCCGCGCCCGGGCCCGCACCGCCGCGGCGGCCACGCGCCTGTCCGGCACCTCACAGGCCGCCGCCTGACCCCACCCGCCCGGGCGGTCCGGGAGGAGCGCCTCAGCCCCTCCCGGACCGCGCGGTTCGGTCTGGTGGTGACGCCTCAGCGGGCGCGGCCCTGCCTCAGGATGTCCACCGACCTGGCGATCCGGCGCTGCCGTGTCTCTTCCGTCTTGGCCCCCTCGACCTGCAGCACGTGCCACGACTTGTTGCTGTAGGACAGGCCGTCGAAGGCGCGCCGGGCCGCCGGCTCGGCATCCAGCGCGGCGGCGAGGTCGGCCGGTACGCGCACCTCCCGCGGGGCGGTGTCGAGCTCGATGTCGACGTCCACCGCGTCGCCGCCGGCGACGCCGGCGCCGGCGCGGTGCTCCGCGCTCACCCCGACCATGTATCGGCCGCCCAGCACCGCCACGGTGCTGCGATAGCTGTAGCCGTTGATGGTGACCTTGACCGCGGGCCGCTTGCCCGATCCGAGGGCCTCGATGATCTGCTCGGGAACCTCGATGCCGGTGGTGGTCTTGCCACTCTGCTGGACCGTGGTGCGAAATCGCACGTCGATGCTCCTCCTGAAGCGGTGAACCCGAAGCGGATCCGAGCGCAGACTATCCCGCGCCTCATCGCTTGGGCCCCACGAACTCGTCCAGCAGGGCAACACTCCCCCGCCGGGCCACCGACAGGCTCCAGCGGTTGTTCGGCCGCCACTCGATCCCCAGCTGGTCACAGGCCCGGCCGAAGATCCCGGGGATGTCCGCCGACACATTGCTGAAGTGGTACCGCGGGTAGGGCGTCCCGTTCACCCAGTTCAGCACCCGGCACCCGTCGGAGTGCAGCAGGCCCCGGATGAGGGGACGTGGGTCTTGGTCGACGAGTTCCTGCTACCACGGGAACAGTTCGATCCTGCGCTCGTGCTTCCGCCCGGGTCCATGCTGCGGGAACAGGCACGGCCAGTGCTTGGAGGAGGCAACCTGCGTGCATCCCACGCATGCCACCCGGCTGACCTTGGTAGCGATGATCTCGCCTATTGCGTCCTCGCGGTGTCTGATCAGCTCGGGATAGGCGTTAGCACAGTAGATCCGGAGCCGATACACCCCGCGGGCATGGGAGGCGATGTGGCCGTCGCCGAGGTACAGCCCCAAGAGGTAGGTGTACGGCGCCTGTGGCAGGGTCATGGGATCGCCTCGGCACACGACGCAGAACCAGCCACTTGGGAAGGTGCGTGTGCGTACACGGTCGAAGTCGGGCACGCGCCCGTTCCGCCAGTCCAGGACGGTCTGCCTCGGGATCCCGGTCTCGCGTGCGACTTCGCAGTCGTTCCAGCCAGCTCGAACGAGATCCAGAACGACGGCAACTTCCTCTCTCGACCGCACTTCGCTACCCTCCTCGTGCAGGCCCGAGTGGCGTAATCGGGAGGCGCGATGGATTCAAAATCCATTGCCCGAAAGGGCGTGCGGGTTCGAGTCCCGCCTCGGGCACACCCTTCGCGAGGAACCTAGCTCGACCCGAACTTCTGTTCGAGTAGGTCGACCGGATCTGTGGACAGCCCCGACGAACCGTGGGTGGGCGCCGCTACGATGCCCTTCTGCCCACGGTCATCGGAGGTTCGACGCATGCGCTATCCGCCCGCACGACGGCTCGACCTGGTCGAGGAGCTGCACGGCTTCCGGGTCGCGGACCCGTACCGGTGGCTCGAGGACGCCGAGGACGACGAGACCGAGGCG
>Ga0081538_10003465_pt1 | contig 14900 bp, 12 predicted proteins | sample TabmetS5T2R1_FD_71022 | JGI IMG/M metagenome (GOLD analysis project Ga0081538, IMG submission 71022) | Tabebuia heterophylla rhizosphere microbial communities from the University of Puerto Rico - S5T2R1 | ecosystem: Host-associated > Plants > Roots > Rhizosphere ... | reverse complement strand
CCTCGCTCTGGCGAGCAGGATGGCGAAGAAGGAATCGAGCCCGTCTGCGGATCGGGATCGCGCCGAGGAAATCGAGCGGGCGCTCAAATCGCTCCCTGTGCGCGAGCGGGGGGTGCTCGAGCTTCGCTACGGGCTCAAGGGGGAAGGCCCGTGGACGTGCGAAGAGATCGGGCGCCACTTCCACGTCACCACGCAGAGGATCCAGATGATCGATAACCAGACGCACGGGAAGCTGACGGAAGCTTCCGTGTCTGAGGAAGATCTGGTCGCGCACTGGAACAGTGTCTTCCCCGAGAGGAAATGGCGGCCTTGGTTCTTCCGGAGAGGGCGGTCGCCTTCGCGTTAGGGAAGGCGCAGTACGAACTGCTCATCGAAGCTCCGCAGGCTGACCTCGTCTCTCGGCCATCTAGCGCCCGCATCCGTCCCGCCGTGAACGCGGACACGGGCAAGATGCTGGCTGCGGCGATGGTTCGGTGCGCGGAATGCGGCAAGCTGGGCGAAGGCTCGATGGAGGGCTGGCGAGCCATGCTCGGCACCGATATCGAAGACGAGAACACACCTACCGAGTCGTACTCTGCCCCGCCTGCGCCGACAGGGAGTTCGGCCCGTCTCGCACGGGGCAGGGGAATCCTTCGTAGACGCGGTGGGCTCGCGCGGGACGCGGGCCGCACCACGCCCCGGCCTAAACGCTGGCAGCCACTCGCCGGAAGTCGACCTCGTTGATGCTCACGCCGGGGGCTGCCCAGTTGCTGGCCGGCGGGGTCGATCGCCGCGCCTGCTCCTCGGACTCGAACACGACGAACGAGAAGCCGCGGCCCTCGTCAGGCTCTAGCCAATAGCCCGCGACGAAGCCGGGAGCGGAACGGAGCTTGGGGAGGATGTCACGGGTGAGTGCGTCGGCTGCCTCTGGCGCCTGGTCCGGGTCGATCGTCAACGTCATGAGCGCTGCATGCATCGTCTTCTCCGTTCGTGAAGGTTCGTCGCCTTTGTCGATGAATAGGACGTGCCTGCCATGCAGAAGTCATCGGGATATCCAGGAACCGGCGGATGTCGGTCGGGCTCGAGGAGGCCAGCGAGGAGGGCTCCGGGGGCCGCATCCATGTCAGCGTGGCGCACCCCAGCCGCTAGGCCCGCGGGTTCGCAAAGCACTTCGCATCGTCCAGATCGACACGCTGGAAAGCAGCGGCGAGTGCTACTGCGACGAGGCTGGTCAGGTCCTGAGGCCGCTAGCGAGGCTTGAACCGCGATCGCGGGAGGAGTAACTTCCCGCATCCACCCCTCGGGGGGTTGGAGGTAGCGGCAAGAATCTGCGGCAAGCACGAGCTCGTGGCGGCAATTGCCCCGAGCGTCCTTCTCTCGGCACCGCGGCATGGGCCGGCACGCCGCGAGTGTCGGACGAAGGCTTGGCCTGCCGAGCCGCAGCGACCCGCTCAAGAGGCCGCGCGGTCCGGACCGCGAGCTCATGCGGACGCTGCTCGACCGAGCTCGCGACGGCGCCACGAACGAGGGGAGCGGCCAGTGACCTAGACCCCCGTGCGGCCGTAACCGTGGCATCCATTCGAAAGGAAGTAACTGCAATGAGCACCCGAAGGAAGCGCGCGGCGGTCGTCATCGCGGCCGCCATCTTGGCCGGCGTCCTGAGCTCGAGCGCGAGCGCGCAGGCGCCGACGATCGGCGCACGGGCGACCATCGCGCTCGACTGCCGCAGCGGGCGAGTCGTGGCCGAGTTCGCCTATTCCGGCTTCAACCCGCGCAACATGCACCTCCAGGCAACCGAGGCGATCAGCGGCGCCGCCTCAGCGTCGAAGTCGCACACCTTGACCCTCGACGCGCAGGGCAACGCCTCGAGTGTGCTTCGAGCCCGCAGAACCGGCAACGGCCGCGTCACCGCGTCGACCGTCGTCGTTTCGGCGAGCGGCCGAGTGAAGGCCAGGGAGTCGAAGACCATCCGGTGCACCCCGCCGCCCCCGCCGCCGCCGCCACCTCCTAAGGAGGCCACGAGCGCTCGGCTCATCGGACCGTGCGGCGACCCGATGTACGCCGCGGTCTTCAACAACCGAAGAGGCACGCGAGCGGTGACCTTCCGATGGCGCTATCACGCTTTCGGGAGCGGTTACACAACCCTCGTCAAGCGCGTCGGTGCCGGCCGCGTCTTCCGCACCGGCTACAAGCACGTCACCGGCTCGACCGTCACGACAATCCGGGCGCATGGCGATACGCTCGTGCGCGAGCGGACGGCACCAGGCGGCAACTATCGGCCCTGCCGCTAAAGGGCCCGAGCTGAGAGGGGGGACCGGGCCGGTCCCCCCTCTCGAGAGGCGGCGATAGAGCTCATCCGGGCTATCGAATTCCTCGGACCAGCCCGGCCGCTCCAGAGCCTTGAAACCCCCAGCGGATTCGGTTGATGCGCAGTCGGCTCGCTTGCACCGGCCGCACGCCTGAAATCATGTTCCTCGACGCGGGCGCTACCGATCCTCTAGCGCGTTCCGAATCATCTCCAGCTCGTCCGCGATCCGCTGCATCGGGGGCTTGACATAGAGCTGCCGCGACCGCTCGACAGTTGACGACCACGCACTTGCATCGACCTCATCCCAGACGGTGTGTTTGTTCCAACCGACGTCCCTGGCCGAACCCTGAAGGAGCACGCGCACCTTGTCGCGTTCCAGGTCGGCGAAGGTGAAGGGTGGCGCATCAACGGCTGGGGAGGGGAACTCAAACTCCGCCTGCTCTCCTGGCGCAAGGACGTCGGTGCGCCAGGGGCGCGACTCTCCGAGCGGCTCGAACCTCAGAATCACGTCGACTTCGAGCGCTGCACCTGGTCCGAGATTCTTTAGGGCAAGGTGGCCGTGGGTCGGCCCGTGGGGGAGCACCTGGAGCGCGAGCTTGGGGCGGACGCTGAGACGACGAGTCTCCCGCATCTCCAGCTGGCAGGCTAATTCGTCTTGATGGGCGGTGAGTACCTTGCGAGCCGTCGTGGCGGGCCGCGATCGGCCTTTGAGGCGGGCACGGCAGCTGAGCATGTTTCGTCCTCATCTAGCCGAAGGTGAACGCGTAGGCGGTGAGGCCGGATACGGGGAGTCTCGTAGGTGGGCGCTCCCACCTCATCCCGCTCTTGCTGTAGTCAGCGGCTCGGAATGGGTCGCCTTACACGGCACCTGGAGATCCAGCGCTGACAGTGGCATTCCTGGCTGGACGTGAGGCGGTCGATGAGGGGCTGAGCGAAGGCCGCTTCCTTCTCAGGCGCACTCATCTGATCTCCCCAGGCGGGATGAGGCCGGCGTACCGTGGCATTCAGGCGCGCGCGAACCGATGTCCGTCGGCGTCCTGGGAGATTTGACTATCAGCCGAATGACTGCCGGATGGGCGGCTGCAGAAACTCGACGCGCTCTCTCTGATCGTTCAGCCCGGATGGGCGGAACAGCGTCTCTTTCGGGATGCAGCCCCAATTCCAGGATCGGCGCCTATCGAATCCTCCTCGACGAAGACGACCCGCGGGCCCGTCTTCAGCAGCCCGGGGCCGCGCCACCGAAGACTGCATCGAAACATTCTCGCCCCTCGTGGGCTTCTCTATTCCGCGAGGTCAGGACCGCGCGGGCCGGCGTGCCGTCCGAGCCGACGAACGGCATGCACGGGAGCAGATCCGGGCAAGTATCACGCCGTCGACACGGCCGCTTTCCCGGTCGCCGCCGTCCGGCCGTGCTCGATCGGCGCCACCTCGACGAAGACCTTGATCGCGTCGGTGTCCTCGGTGAGGCGGCTTAGCATCTCTTCGTAGCTCTCAAGCCCCTGGATCGGCGTCGTCAGAAGCCTGCCGAGCCAACCGGGGAAGAGTGCCTCGGCCTTCACGAGGTCATCGACTCCGCGGACGAAGTCGTCGCGGGAGGCGTTCACCGTCCCGACCATCACCTTGTTCCCTAGCACGAAGCCCTGGTTGATCAAGTCCGCGTTGACCTCGGCCTTGCGGTCGCGGCCGGTGACACTCGCGAGCACGAGAACACCGTTCCTTCCGAGCACCTCGGCTACCTCGAAAACGAGCGGGCTGAAGCCGGTCGCTTCGAATACGAGGTCGAAGGGACCGTGCTCGGAGGCCACCTTTGCAAGCGGCACGTCCTTCGAGCTCACGTAGCGCCCGCCAAGCTCCTCGATCAGCTCGCTGTTCAAGTACGGCGGCTGCATGAGCGAGTAACAGACGACCTCAACTCCGCGCAGGCGGAGGGCGAGCGCGGCGAGAAGGCCGATCGTGCCCGCGCCGAGCACGGCCGCCCGCTTCGGCTGCCAGATCTTGAGACGCCGCTGGATCTCGTACGCTTGGTTCAGGCCCTTCTCGGCCACGCTTAGCGGCTCGAGGAGCACGCCGACCTCGGCCAGCGAGTCGGGAAGCGGGACGACCCAGGCCTCGTCTTCGACGTAGAGCTCCGTCAGGTAGCCGTGGCACAAGTTGATCCCGCGCTCGAAGTAGACGTCGTCGGTCGTCATGTCCTGCATCCCGATCCGGTCGTAGATGCTGGAGCCGGGCCGGCGCACCGTGGCGGCGACGTACATGCCAGGCCGCAGCGAGCTCGGCACGTTCGGGCCGATCTCGATCACCTGTCCGAAGCTCTCGTGCCCCGTGATGAGGAAGTCGTCGCCCGGGGGCGCGGCGCCGTACTCGGCCGCGTTGATCGCCACGTCCGTGCCGTCGACGCCGACGCGGATCACCTTGACGAGGACGCCACGCCCGTCCGGGATGTCAGAGACCCGAGGCTGCGGAACCTCCTCGAGATGCATCGAGCCGGGCTTGCCGGGATAGACGGCGATCGCTTTCATCGCACCACCTTTCTCGAATCCGTTGAAAGACAGTCTCGGCGTGCGACGCTTAGGACGTTACACACCTCATCCGGGCCAGGCTGCTCTAGCTTGGGGGCCAATCGTCGGGCCGCGGTGGTCGACGATCCTGAGGATCGCCCCTACCATGAAGGCGCTACGGATCGCCCTCGACCACCCTCGACCACCAGCCGGTCGGAGAGGAAGGGGGAGTAGCGAACGCGACGGCCGCGACGAAAGCAGGTTGATGAATCCTCGCTCCTCGCTGTCCGTCAGTCCCGCCTCGGGCCAACGGCGTTTCGCGGCGCCGTTAGCGAAGGCCCTGAAGCCGTGACTGAGGCGACATGACACCGGCAAAGGAACTTGCAGAGTTGGCCCCGACGCGCAAAGGCATGAGCGTGCCCGCTTACCTCCCGATCGCCGAGCACGGAATCATCGGCGACCTCTACACGGTCGCCCTCCTCGGCACCGACGGGACGATCGACTGGTACTGCTGCCCGACCTTTGACTCGCCGAGCGTCTTCGCGGCGATCCTCGACAAGGAGCGCGGCGGCTACTACCGCGTCGCGCCCGCGCGCGGAGGCTGGACACCGAAGCAGCTCTACTTTCCCGACACGAACATCCTCATCACGCGCTTCCTCTCTCCCGAGGGGGTCGGCGAGCTCCAAGGATTCATGCCGATCGCCCGCGATGGCGAGGAGCGCCACCGCCACCGGCTGATCCGCCGCGTCTTCTGCGTCCGCGGCGAGATGCACTTCCGTATGGAGATGGTGCCCGCCTTCAACTACGGACGCGACAGGCACGAGACTGACCGATACGAGCACGGCGTCGTCCTCCGCTCGCCGAGTCTCTGCCTCGCTCTCGAGACGACGACCCCAATCGTCTGTCAGGAGGACGGCCTCTACAGCGAGTTCACGCTCCGCGAGGGCGAGGGCGTCAGCTTCATCCTCGAGGCGGTCGACCGAGAGTACGTGCCCCGGCCGTACTCCGAGGCCGAGGTCCGCGAGGCGTACGAGCGCACGATGGCCTTCTGGCGCCGCTGGATTGCAAAGTCAAGCTACAGGGGCCGCTGGCGTGAGATGGTGCAGCGCTCGGCACTCACCCTGAAGCTCCTCACCTTCCAACCCACCGGAGCCCTCGTGGCCGCGCCGACGACGAGCCTGCCCGAGCAACTCGGCGGCGCGCGCAACTGGGACTACCGCTACACCTGGATCCGCGACGCGGCCTTTTCCCTCTACGCGCTCCTCCGGCTCGGCTTCACCGAAGAGGCGCATGCGTTCACGACCTGGCTCATGGATCGCCTGCGGCGGCCCGAGGGCGGCGAGTCTGGGCCACTCCAGATCATGTACGGGATCGACGGTCGCGCTGAGCTACCCGAGGAGGTTCTCGACCACTTCGAGGGTTACCGAGGCTCGTCGCCGGTTCGCATCGGCAACGACGCCGCCGATCAGCTTCAGCTCGACATCTACGGGGAATTGATCGACTCTCTCTACCTCTGCAACAAGTACGGCAAGCCGATCGGGCACGAAGGCTGGGCGGAGCTCTCCCGGCTCGTCGACTGGGTATGCGAGAACTGGGATCAAGCCGACGAGGGGATCTGGGAGACCCGTGGCGGCCGCCAGCACTTCACCTACTCGCGCCTCATGTCGTGGGTCGCAGTCGAGAGGGCCGTCCGGGTCGCGCGCCAGCGCGGCCTGCCCGCCGACCTCGTGAAGTGGATGACCCACCGCGATAACATCTACCGGCAGATTCACGAGCGGGGTTGGAACGACAAGCGGGAGGCGTTCGTCCAGCACTTCGACTCGGACGTCCTCGATGCCTCCCTGCTCCTCATGCCGCTCGTCAAGTTCATCGCCTCCGAGGATCCACGCTGGCTCTCGACGCTCGACGCGATCAGCAAAGAGCTCGTCGAGGACAGCCTCGTCTTCCGTTACAACGTCGCCGCATCCCCTGACGGGCTCGAAGGGGACGAGGGTACGTTCTCGATCTGCTCCTTCTGGTACGTGGAGGCGCTCGCGCGGGCCGACCGGCTTGACGAGGCGCGCGTCGCCTTCGAGAAGATGCTGACCTACGGGAACCACCTCGGCCTGTTCTCGGAGGAGATCGGCCCCAGTGGTGAGCTCCTCGGCAACTTTCCACAGGCCTTCACGCACCTCTCTCTGATCAGCGCGGCCTTCAATCTCGACCGCCAGCTTGGCTGAGGGCGAGTTGAAAAGCCTCGCGCTCCTCGAGTCGGCGTAGGCTTTGACCTCGAGACACTCGCCGTGGCCGAAGCGCCGCCCATCCTGCGGCGCCGGAGTGGTCGAGCGCAGACGAGGCGGCGGATCGGCCAGCAGGTCGGATCGGACCCTCCACCGGGCAGGAGGCCAGAATCCACGGCTCGCTCCATGCGTCAACCCCGGCGCTTCGGTTGTGGGCTCGGCCTCATCGGTTGTCGTCGGGGCGCTTCGCTCCGCGGTCCTGACGCGGACGCTTTCTAGTGGGCAGGCGGTTCCACCCAAGCAGCAGCACCACTCGCCGCCGGGCAAGCGGCAGCCTCCCAAGCAACCCGAGAGCAGCCCCTCCCCGTAGGGGTTCACTGGCACACCCAGGTTACGTAGCCTCCTCAAAGGTTGCCGGCCACGAGCCGGCCACGAGCTATAGCATCGTGAGCGTTGCCCCATTCCGGCAAGCACATAGGCGTGGAGCTGCTCTCTGCGCGCGCCGCCGCCCACGGCTGGGCGCAGCACCAAGTCTTGCGAATCCGATCCGACGCGCTGGTGCGAACGCGGACCTCGTTCCATTCGCTCGGCCGACGCCAGCTGCAGACGCTGTCTCCCTTCGTCCTCGCCGTCGCCGCCGTCGTCGTCTCCGGCACTCTCGGCGCTGGGAGCGCGCTTCTCGTCGCGGGCCCCCGCCCAGATGCCGATGATGCGAGCGCCAGCTGGCGAGGCGACGTCCTGGAACCCTCCGGCGTATTCCCAAGTGCGCATCGCGCTGCGGTCTCCGAGGACGAACTGGCAATCGAGGAGTGGCCTGGAGAACCGACCGCCATAACCGTGCCGTCGCGTACGGCGGCGTTTGCCGGGAAGGGAGGCGGCACGGCTACTGGAGCGGGCGCCGACCGCGGGCCCATGACCCGAGACGAGGGACAGTCGGGGCAGGGAGGTACCTCCGAGCCCCCCAGCGGATCAACCCCGGGCGCGCCCGTCCACAACGACGAGCCGTCGGAGGAAGCCCCCGCGGAGGGCAGCGAGCCCGACGCCCCGCCCGAGGAGACACCGGCACCCCCCGCGGAGGAACCGGCACCCCCCGAAGAGCAGCCGCCGGCGCCCGAGGAGCAGCCGACGGAGGAGCAGGTGACGATCTGCCACAACGCCGGCTCCCCGAACGCGAAGGCCATCGCGGTAGGCGCACCTGCAGTCGCGAACCATCTCTCGCACGGCGACACGCTCGGCGCCTGTCCATAGCCGTCACCGTTCGCTCAGGAGCGGGACGCGCCAAGCGGGCGCACAGCCGGCCGCCCGCAGGTTGGAAACGCGGCCGGCGTGCAAGCCCTTCCCCACTGCCCGCAGGAGGAGGGCCGGGCCGGGGCCATCGCTCGCGCATCGCTCGACACACCGGCACAAGGGAACGTCCGCGGCGACCGTGACCCGTGACTCGAATCGGAGGTCCTGCAGAATGGGATCGTGTCAGTGAGGCGGAAGCGTCTCCTAAACGAGCTTCGTGTACCGACGGCAGGGCACGGCGATCGGCCCGTCCGCGGTGGCTGCCGAGTAGTCGAACGGCCCCTTGTCCCGCCACCCCGCTCGTTCGTAGAACGCACGAGCCCGTGCGTTGCCTTCGACGACGGCGAGCCAGGCCTTGGGATGCCCGTTCGCCCGGACCTGCCGCTCGGCCTCGCTCAGTAGCACGTCGGCGACGCCGGTTCCTCGGTGGGAGGCCGAGACGTAGACCTGCTCGACCTCGTCGCCCACGACGAGGACGAAGCCTGCGATCGCTCCGTCGACGACTGCCACCGTCATCTCGCTGATCCGCTCCGACGCGCGGGCTCGGAACGACTCGTCCGTTCTGGCCTCGACCAGCTCCCCCGGCACGAGCCCGAGGTGCCCGTCCCGCCACCCGAGCCGCCAGATCTCGGCGACCGCGCCGGCATCCCGCTGCTCACCCCGGCGCAGAATCACGTTCGGGTTCCCCGACATCGGGGAGCGACCATACCGTCTGCCACGCCGACACGACGCAACGATGAGTTCTTCCCTCGGCGACGGTCGACTAGAGGACCCGGCCAACGGGAGGTTACGAGACATGGTGCTCTGGCATACGCTCATGAGCCTCGACGGCTTCATCGCCGGCCCGGACGACGACATGCGCTGGGCGTTCGAGGTCGAGCTGGGACCTGACGAGACGATCGACGAGGTTGTCGGAGCGACGGGAGCCCTGCTCGTCGGTCGGCGGACGCAGGACGTGGAAGACCGAGAGCAGCCCGGCTTCTACGGTGGCGCCTATCGCGGGCCGTTCTTTGTCCTGCGGCACGATCCACCGGCGGAGCCTCCCGTCGTCAAGGGCGTCACGGGTCAGTTCCTGGACGTCGGCATCGAAGAGGCCGTGGCGATCGCCGAGCAGGCCGCCGCAGGCCGCAACGTCGGCGTGCTCGGCGCCACCGTCGCCAGGCAATGCCTCGAAGCCGGCCTCCTGGACGAGATCCTGGTGCATGTCGCCCCGGTGCTGCTCGGCGACGGCGTTCGCCTGTTCGATCGTCCCGGTGGCGGGGCGGTCAAGCTCGAGCTGATCTCGGTGCGTGCGAGCGGTCAGGCGACGGCGCTCCGCTTCTCCGTGAGACCGTAGCCCGGGGAGCTGGTCTTCAGGCTGACTTGACTCAGAAATCACTTGGTGCTTAGGTCGGTGACTATCCGCTAGAGCTGGGCGACAAGGGCTCGCGGGGGGTTACACGCCGCTCAGCATGAGCACCGAGGAGGCCCTCATGAGCCCCATGGACAGGCGTCAGTTCCTGGTCAGCGGCGCCGCAGTTGCCGGAGGTCTCGCGATAGCGGGACCGCTGGAGGCGTTTCGCACGCGAGTCGCAGCCGCTCAGTCCGTCGAATCGGGCGGCTACGGCCCGCTCGTCGACATGGGGGATCTCTGGCTCCCGGAAGGCTTCCAGTATCGAATCATCTCGAGTCGGGGCGACGACATGACCGACATCGACCCGGCCACCGGGCTCCCGTTTCCCACTCCGAGCCGGTTCGACGGCATGGCGGCCTTCGCCGAACCCGTCACGGGCGACACGATCCTGATTCGCAACCACGAAAACCGCAGCCGGCGAAACAACTTCGTGCCGCCGGAGACCCGCGTCGAGGTGCCCAACCCCTACGACCCTGCGATCCGGAACGCGGCCGACGGTCAGTTCTGCAAGGGTGGCGTGACGAAGCTCGTCGTCCGCGACCGCCGGGTCCTCAGCTCGAGCGCTCTCCTCGGAGGCACCATCTGGAACTGTGCCGGGGGTGCGACGCCCTGGAACACGTGGATCACCTGCGAGGAGGAGGCGGTCAACAGCGGCGCGATGGGCGCCCCGATTCCGCACGGCTACATCTTCGAGGTCGACGCGTTTGCCACCGGTCCTGTCGAGCCGCACCCAATCAAGACGGCCGGGCGTTTCGACCACGAGGCGGTCGTGTGGCATGACGAAAGCCTCTACCTCACCGAGGACAAGAACGGCGCCTCCTTCTACCGCTACACGCCGACACCACGGCCGAGGAAGGCAGGCGACCTCGCGGCATCGACCGGGCCGCTGGACGCGCTCGTCGTCGACGGCTACCCGAACCTGGACACGAGCACGGGCTGGCCGGTGGCAGTCGGAGAGCCTCTGTCGGTGAGCTGGGTGACCGTGCCGAATCCCGATCCGCAGACGAACCCGAACGCCCCGCCGAACGGCGTGCGCCACCAGGCTCAAGGGCTTGGGGCTGCTGTGTTCGAGCGGACAGAGGGCTGCTGGCTCGGCGACGACAGAATCTACTTCGACTGCACGACCGGAGGCCCGGCCGGGCTGGGCCAGATTTGGGAGCTCGATCCGCGAGCGATGGAACTGAGGCTGATCTTCCAGTCGGACGACGCCTCGGGCCTTTTCCAACCCGACAATCTCGCCGTTGCGCCCACCGACGACTTGTTCATCTGCGAAGACGTTGGAGAAGCCGTCGCACCCCACATCCGCGGCCTGACTCCGGACGGCCTCATCTACGACTTCGCACGGGCCGCTCGTGGCGGCCTCGAAGTGGGCACGAACTGGACGGAGTTCTGCGGCGCGTGCTTCTCGTTCGTGCAACGACCGAAGCCGAGCTCGGGCGGCCTGGATCTCAGCACGCTCACCCTCTACGTCAACCAGCAGGGCGCGGCGACAGCGACCGGGCCGCCCGAAGTCACCTACGCCATCTGGGGGCCGTGGAAGCGCGATTAACGCCTAGTACCTGACGACGCGGTTTCTCCGGTTCACCGGCCGCACGGCATCCGGGCCGATGAAGATGCCGTACGAGCGCGAGAAGCCGAAGAGCGAGTTCTTGGCGCCGGAATGGACGGACTCGTCGATCCGCAGGTTCTGGTTGTACGTGGCCAGGCGACAGCGATTGCAGATGAGGTTGGTCGGGATCCGGCCGTTCGCCCAGGTGACGTACCAGCCTCCGCCGGCGCCCCAGCACGTCCAGCGGCCCCGCCTCGGGTGCCCGGAGGTGAAGTCCCGGAAGTAGATGTTCCGGCCCGACAGCGCCTGCACGATGTCCTGATGAATGTTCGGGTTCGTGTGCCGCGCGCCGCACTCGACGTCGCCGGTGACGACGAGGTCGCGGGCGTCCATGCCGATCCGGACGGCGTCGAAGGCAGTGCCGCGATCGCGGCCGTTGCCGTTCACGTCCAGGATCAGGTCGACCGTGCCCCGGTCGCCGTCGCCGCGACAGCCAATGAGGCGGATCGCGTCGCCGTTGCCCGGGTTCGGCATGTTGGAGATGACCTTGATCGGCAGGCGACCGTAGTTGCGGAGCCGGCCTCTGCACTCCCAGCTCCGGCGGGTCCTGATCACTTTGCCGGGTCGCAGCGTCGCCGACGCGGTCGCCGCCTCGGTGGCGGCGGCGCTCTCGGACCCCGCCACCCCCTCGGGGAGCGCTGCCCCGGCCGAGGCGGGCACGGCGAGGAAGACGAGGGCGACTACGGGCAGCAGGCGGCGGCTGAGCATGGCGGGGGCTCCTCTCGGTCGCAGGACACCGGTGGGATCCGGGCACCGTAGGGGCCGCTTGTGAGCGATTCGTAAGGTCCGGTCTCCTCCCCCGGGAACGATTCGGCCGGGCCGTACGTCAAAGTCAGGACCTTCTCGAGTTGCTGTCGCGTAACCCAACGTCGTGCTGTTGAGCCCCGCAGCCAGGAGGAAGCGATGACCGCGCCGCGCCGAAACTCCCTAACCCTCGTCCTTGTCGCCCTCACAACCCTCCTGTGGCCGTCGGGGGCTCCTGCGCAGAGCACGGCTCCGAGCCTGCGGCTCGTCGGGCCCGCGGGCGAGGTAACGCTCCTTCGCTCGAGAGGGCAGGTCGCACTCGACGTTCGCACCTGGGTCGCGGCGGCCGGCGGAGACTTCGAGCTTCGCGTCGCGCGCCCGGACTACGACACCCCCGTGGGCCTCGTCCAGGTCGACTCCCTTACAGGAGCCGTGCTCCGCGACCTTCCCGAGGACGTCCTCAGCGGCTGGGCCGGGCTCGCCGGCTTCGTCGAGGTGGCCTTCACGGACTCGGCCGGACAGGAGGTCGCCGCCCGGTCGTTCACGTTTTGCCCGAACGGCTGGCAGCACCAGCGGGTCGACGACTCGGGCCCCGAGCTCCCGCGCTACCCGACCTTCTGTAAAAGCTCCTACTCGCCCTTCACCAGAGGGATGGTCTGGGGCATCGAGGCCGGCTGGGCTCAAACAGCCCTCGGCAGCCGCGGCTTTCGGACTCCTCGAATCGAGTTCCCGCGGGCCGGCGGGTTCACCCTCACCGTCCGTATCGCGGAGCGCTATCGCAACCTGCTCGAGATCGCCGACGTGGACGGCGAGGTCAGCTTTCCGGTGACGATCAAGAACGTGCGCCGTTCACGCGGCATCCTGGAGGCTGCTCATCGTCCGGCGCGCGCGCCCGCGCATCCGCGCGTTGTGCCGGACGTCACGGACCCCGATCCGGCCACGCTGCCCGACCTCGTGGCGCTTCCGCTCTGGAGCCTGGCCACGCAGCACCGGAAGGCCGGCGACTTCCTCTCCTTTGCCGCCACCCCCTGGAACGCCGGGCCCGCCCCGCTCCTGGTCGAGGGCTTCCGCCGGCCGGGCGAGGAGCTCATGGACGCCTACCAGTACTTCCGCGACGCAGATGGCAACACGGTCGGCCGCGCACCGGTGGGCGACATGCGCTTCCACCCGCATCCCGCCCACAACCACTGGCACTTCCTCCAGTTCGCGCGCTTCACGCTCCACAACGCCGCGGACATGGAGGTCGTTCGCAGCGGGAAGCAGGCGTACTGCCTCGCTCCGACCGACGCGATCGACCTCACGGTCGAGCGCGCCAACTGGGGACAGAGGGCAGACCTCTCCACGTCGTGCGGCGACCGCAGCGCGCTCTGGGTGCGAGAGGTGCTCCAGACGGGCTGGGGTGACACGTACTTTCAGTTCATGCCGGGCCAGTCGTTCAACATCACCAAACTGCCCAACGGCTGGTACTACGCCCGGATTCACGTCAACCCGCTCGGGAGCCTCTACGAGACCGACCTGACGAACAACGTCGCGTCCCGCCTGCTCCACCTCCGAGGCCGCCCCGGTGCACGGCGGGTTCTGGTCGCGCCCTGGCACGGGATCAACGCATGACGTCGGTCGGTTGGCGGCGATCGCAATTCGTACGGTCGGCTACGGGTCGACGAGGCGGCCGACGAAGAGCACTGCGCCCGTCTCGGTGTCCCGGATGAGGTAGAGGAAGGGCCGGTCTGCGCGGATGACGGTGTCCGGCTCGGGCGGGCCGGACACCGCGAAGCTGAGGCCGGTCGCTGCTGCCGCCACGGTCCCGCGCTCGTCGACGTCGATGTCGGCCGCGTGGACGGCCGCGTCGAGGAAGGGGTTGTCCGCGGAGATGCCGGTGAAATCTCCTCCGCCGAACGGGAGCGTGAGGCCGAGCTGGGAAAGATCCACGGCTAGGTCGAGGCTCGAGTTCGCCGACCAGCGCGGCAGGTAGAGGTCGACGATGCCGGTTCTCGTCGCCCCGTCGAGCTCGGCCAGGCGAGCTGCGTCAAAGCTCCGCTCGAACGCAGCGAAGTCCCCGGTGGGGACGACTACCAGCATCGAGAGCTCGCCCTCTCCGTAGCCGAGCTCCACGGCCTGCACGTTGCCGGCGTTCACATAGCGAGTCCGGAGCTCCGCGTTGTGCATGAGCGGGACGCGGACGGTCGAGCCGTCGAGGCGGGTGAACGGCGCCTTCTCGGTCGGGTACTTGCCGAACGGCTGCGTCCACTTCGCCTTCAGAAAGAGGGCGTTCGCGAGTACGAGCCGCGTCGAGTGGTCGAGCACGCCTGCGGGGAAGAGCTCAGGAATCCGCTTCTCCGTCCGCTGCGAGACCCAGGCGTTGATCCGCTTGCGGGCCGCCTCGGCGTCGCCGGCGAAGTCCAGGCGCTCGGGAGGGGCGCCGTACTGGGCCGCGAGCGTCTCGACGAAGTCCTGCTCGAGCTCGTAGCCGACCGCGGGGAAGAGCCGGTTGGCGAGGCGAGGCGTCGACTTCCCGGAGTCGACCAAACCCTGGTCGAGGGCGTTGAAGGCGGCGTGCAGCTCCGCGCCGGACGCGGGCAGGTGAAAGACCTCCTCGATCTGCGCGGCGGTCTCCCCACGCGCGCCCGCGTGAGCCATGCCGAACGCCATCGCCATCGAGAGCGGCGAGAAGACGATGTTCTCTGCAGGCGCCCACTCCGCCCTTACCCGGTGGTAGTCGAAGGCGAACTCGGTCAGGCCCGCGGCGAGCTTAGACGCGTCGGCCGGCTCGGCCGGGGCGCGGTCGATCTCCGTCCCGACGACCTCGCCGGGGGCGCCGCTCTCGCTGCCGCCGCCACAGGCGGCGGCCAGCAGCGCTACGAGC
>Ga0081538_10003464_pt1 | contig 14901 bp, 14 predicted proteins | sample TabmetS5T2R1_FD_71022 | JGI IMG/M metagenome (GOLD analysis project Ga0081538, IMG submission 71022) | Tabebuia heterophylla rhizosphere microbial communities from the University of Puerto Rico - S5T2R1 | ecosystem: Host-associated > Plants > Roots > Rhizosphere ... | reverse complement strand
CGCCCACCACGACCGGCTCCCGGTAGCGGTCGCCGCCGTGCACGACCCGGTGGCCGACGGCGTCGAAGCCCGCCAGCTTGTCGAGCGCCCCGCCCAGCTCGCCATCGGGCAGCCGGTCGATGGGGCCCAGGTCCTCCTTGCCGAGCATGTCGTCGTCATCGTCCACGAGCCGCAGCTTCAGGCTCGACGAGCCGGCGTTGACCACCAGGATCAGCATTTGCGCCCCGGTAACCCGTCAGCTCGTCTGTGGCCAGGTCCAGTCCCGGACCTCCGGCGCGTCGTCGCCCACCGCCCGGGTGTAGGCGCGGGCCTCGGCCCGCTTGGCCACCATGGCCGCACGCACGTCGGCGGCAGTGGTGCCCAGTGCGGGGCACCGGTCGATCACGTCCATCACCAGGTGGTAGCGGTCGAGGTCGTTGAGCATGACCATGTCGAAGGGCGTCGTCGTCGTGCCCTCCTCCTTGTAGCCCCGCACGTGCAGGTTGCGGTGGTTGGTGCGCCGGTAGGTCAGCTCGTGGACGAGGCGGGGATAGCCGTGGTAGGCGAACACGACGGGCCGGTCGGTGGTGAACACCGCGTCGAACTCGTCGTCCGACAGACCATGGGGATGCTCGGCCTGGTCCTGCAGCCGCATGAGATCGACCACGTTGACCACCCGCACGCGCAGGTCCGGCCGCTGCCGACGCAGCAGGTCGGTGGCCGCCAGCGTCTCCAGGGTCGGGACGTCGCCACAACACGCGAGCACGACGTCGGGGGATCCGCCGGCGCCGGCCCCCTCGGTCGAGGCCCACTCCCAGATGCCGATGCCGGCGGCGCAGTGTGCGATTGCGTCGTCCATCGCCAGCCAGTTGGGCATCTCGTTCTTGCCCGCCACCACCACGTTGACGTAGTCGACGCTGCGCAAGCAGTGGTCCATCACCGACAGGAGGCAGTTGGCGTCGGGTGGCAGGTAGACGCGCACCACCTCGGCCTTCTTGTTGACCACGTGGTCGATGAAGCCCGGGTCCTGGTGGGAGAAGCCGTTGTGGTCCTGGCGCCAGACGTGACTCGACAGCAGGTAGTTGAACGACGACACCGGGGCGCGCCAATCCAGCTCCCGGGTCACCTTCAGCCACTTGGCGTGCTGGTTGAACATCGAGTCGACGATGTGGACGAAGGCCTCGTAGCAGTCGAACAGCCCGTGCCGGCCAGTGAGGAGATAGCCCTCGAGCCAGCCCTGGCACAGGTGCTCCGAGAGCACCTCCATCACCCGGCCGTCGGGCGCCAGGTGGTCGTCGTCGGGCAGCGTCTCGGCCACCCAGGTGCGGTCGGTGGCCTCGAACACCGCCGACAGCCGGTTGGACGCGGTCTCGTCGGGTCCGGTGATCCGGAAGGTGTCCGGGTTGCGGCGCACGACATCGCGCAGCCAGGCGCCGAGGACGCGGGTCGGCTCGCTGCGGCTGCCGTCCGGTGAGGGGACGTCGACGGCATAGTCGCGGAAGTCGGGCAGGTCGAGGTCGCGACGTAGCCGGCCCCCGTTGGCGTAGGGGGTGGCACCCATGCGGCGGTCGCCGTCCGGCGCCAACCGTGCGATCTCGGCGCGCAGGCGGCCCCCCTCGAACAGCTCGTCGGGCCGGTAGCTGCGCATCCAGGCCTCGAGCTGGCGCAGGTGCTCGGGGTTCTGCGCGAGTCCCGCGAGCGGGACCTGGTGGGACCGGAAGGTGCCCTCGACCTGCTGACCGTCGACCACCGCCGGTCCGGTCCAGCCCTTGGGGGTGCGCAGCACGATCATGGGCCAGTGGGGCCGCTCGCTCCCGTCGGCGCCACCGGTGCGGGCCGCCGCCTGGACGGCGTCGATGTGGTCGAGGGCGGTGTCCAGGGCGTCGGCCAGCGCTCGATGGACGCGCTGCGGGTCGTCGCCCTCGACCACATGGACCGTGTGGCCGTAGCCCTCGAACAGCGCGGTCAGCTCGGGGGTGGGGATGCGGGCCAGCACCGTGGGGTTGGCGATCTTGTAGCCGTTGAGGTGAAGGATCGGCAGCACCGCGCCGTCGACCGCGGGGTTCAGGAACTTGTTCGAGTGCCAGCCGGCGGCGAGCGCCCCGGTCTCGGCCTCGCCATCGCCCACGACGCATACGGCCACGAGATCGGGGTGGTCGAAAACGGCGCCGTAGGCGTGCGCCAGCGAGTAGCCCAGCTCGCCTCCCTCGTTGATCGAACCGGGGGTCTCGGCGGCGGCGTGGCTTGGCACGCCCCCCGGGAACGAGAACTGGCGGAACAGCGCCCGCATCCCGGGCTCGTCCTGCGTGACCGCCGGGTACAGCTCGGTGTAGCTGCCTTCGAGGTAGGTGTTGGCGACCATGGCCGGGCCGCCGTGGCCCGGCCCGCACACGTAGATCATGGCCAGGTCACGGGCTCGGATCACCCGGTTGAGATGGGCATAGACGAGGTTGAGCCCGGGCGTCGTGCCCCAGTGGCCCAGCAGCCGCGGCTTGACGTGGTCGACCGTCAGGGGCTGCTCCAGCATCGGGTTGTCGAGCAGGTAGATCTGGCCCACCGACAGGTAGTTGGCGGCCCGCCACCAGGCGTCTACGAGACCGAGGTCATCGGCCGATGCGGTGGGGGTGGTCTGGGGAGCAGCTTGTGCCATGTCCCCATGCTGCCCCGACGGGGGCACCGGTTCATGCGCTTGTTGACGGCGACGGCGACGTCGCGAGGCGCACCAGCTCCTTGGTCTCGGGAGAGGCCTTGGCCACCGACCCGCTGTCGAAGGGCGGCTGCGGGTCGTACTCGATGCCCAGCTGGATCGCCTTGGCCACCTCGTCGCCGGCGATCTGGGCGGCCAGCCACAGGGCCATGTCGATCCCCGCCGAGACCCCGGCCGCTGTAACGACCTTGCCCTGGGGCACCACCCGGCGTTCGGTCGGCCGCGCCCCCAGGGTCGCCAGCGTGTCGAACGCCGACCAGTGGGTGGTGGCCTCGAGACCGTCGAGCAGCCCCGCGGCGCCGAGCAGCAGCGCACCCGTGCACACCGACGTCGTCCACTGGGTGGTGGCGTCGATCGCCCGGAGCCAGTCGTGGAGCGGCTGCGGCTCGAGCATCTCGCGGGTTCCGGGCCCGCCGGGCACGACCACGACGTCGCAGGCGTCGACGTGGGCCAGCGCCCGCTCGGCCACCAGGGTCAGGGCGCGGGTGTCGGTCCGCACGGGACCGGCCTCCTCGGCGACGAAGGTGACCTCGGCCCCCGGCAGCCGGGACAGCACCTCGTAGGGCCCGACGGCGTCCAGCGCCGTGAAGCGGTCGTAGAGCGGGATGGTTATGAGCATGGGGTCCTGCCTCCTGTGGCGGTCAGGCCGGGATGGCGAACAGCCGCCGGTACTGGCCGGGGGTGGTACACACGACGCGCTGGAAGGCGCGGTGCATGGTCTCGACGGTGCCGAAGCCGCAGGCTCGGGCGATGTCGTCCAGCGTGCGGTCGGTGGTCTCGAGCAGGCGGCGGGCGGCCTCGACCCGCGACCGCTGCACGAACACGGCGGGCGTGGTCCCGACCTCGTGGCTGAACGCCCGGGCGAACGTGCGGACGCTCATCGCCGCCCGCCGGGCCAGCGCCGGCACCGACAGGTCCGCCTCGGGATGCTCGGCCACGAACGCCAACACGTCGCGCAGCGGCTCACGCTCCGCCCGCCGGACCGCCAACTGGGCGCTGAACTGCGACTGCCCGCCGGGTCGATGCGTGAACAGGACCAGCTGGCGGGCGACGGCCAGCGCCAGCTCGCCCCCGTGGTCGTCCTCGACGAGGGCCAGGGCCAGGTCCATTCCGGCAGTGACCCCCGCCGACGTCCACACGTTGCCGTCGCGCACGTAGATGGGGTCGGCGTCGACCTCGACGGCCGGGAACAGGCGTGCGAGCGTGTCGCAGGCCGACCAGTGGGTGGTGACGCGTCGGCCGTCGAGCACGCCCGCCTGCGCCAGCAGGAAGGCGCCGCTGCACACCGAGGTGACACGGCGGGCGCTGGCCGCCGCGGTCCGCAGCCAGGCGACGAGGCGGTCGTCGGCCATGGCGGCGGCGGTGCCGATACCCCCGGCCACCATGAGCGTGTCGATGCCTGGGCGGCGGGAGGCCCGTTCGGTGCCGAGCGAGAGTCCCGACGACGTCGTGACCGGCTGTCCCGACGCCGACACGAGCGTTGCGGCGTACGCCGGATCGGCGCCGAAGCGGTTGGCCATCGCGAACACCTCGAGCGGGCCGACGACGTCGAGGGCCTGGACGTCGGGGAACGCGACGACGATCACGCATCGAGAGCGAGAAGCCATTGTGTCCATCGTGAGCCGGTCCGCCCGGCGGCAGCAAGGACGAATGACTGACGAATTCGGCCACAGCCGCCAGACCGGGGCGGCCGGGCCACGGATAGGGTCGCGTGGTTCCCCACGTGCATCCGAAGCAGCGATGACCGCCCGTCGATCCGACCGCCCGATCGTGTCGCGGCACTACCGCGATTTCCCTCTCCGCGACCTCGTCGCAGCCAAGGGCGACCGGCTCGTGTCGGTCTGCATCCCGGCCCACGACGAGGCGGCGACCATCGGCGACGTCGTCACCAAGGTGCGGCGGTTCCTGGGGGGTCGCCTGTGCCTCGTCGACGAGGTCGTGGTGGTCGACGACCACTCCCGCGACGAGACGGGCAAGGCCGCGGCCCACGCCGGGGCCCGGGTGGTCGACGCCGCCGAGGTGCTGGCCGACGTCGCGGGCGGCCCCGGCAAGGGCGAGGCGCTGTGGCGCTCGCTGTACGCCTCGATCGGCGACGTCGTCATCTGGTGCGACGCCGACATCACCGACTTCGGCACCCGCTTCGTCAGCGGCCTGCTCGGTCCCCTGCTCACCGATCCCAGCGTGGCCTTCGTCAAGGGCTACTACGAGCGGCCGCGGACCGGGTCATTGGGGGGTGGACGGACCACCGAGCTCACAGCGCGGCCCGCCCTGGCCACCCTGTTCCCCCAGCTGTCGACGATCGTGCAGCCGCTGTCGGGCGAGTTCGGAGGACGCCGGGAGCTGCTCGAGCGCCTCCCGTTCGTCCGGGGCTACGGCGTCGACATCGGGCTGCTCATCGACGTCGCCCGGGCCGCGGGCACCGACGCCATCGTCCAGGTGGACCTCGGCACCCGCCGCCACCGCCACCACGGCCTCGACCAGCTCGGCCCCCAGGCGCTCAGCGTGCTGCAGACCGTGCTCGACCGGGCCGGCGTGCCCACGGCCAACCCGGCCACGCTCGTCCGTCCCGGGTTGCCACCGCTGGCCACGACCTTCGGTGAGCTCCCGCCCATCGCCACGGTGCACGCGCGGTCACCGGCTCCGGAGCCCGATGCCGGCCGTCGGTAGCCTGAGCACGTGAGCGAGCGTCCGCCGCTGGTCGTGCGGGGGCGCGCCGTGGACCTGTCCGAGCCGGTGCTCATGGGGATCGTCAACGCCACGCCGGACTCGTTCTCGGACGGCGGGGTCTACCCGACGACCGAGGCCAGGATCGGGCTCGCGCTCGAGCTCGCCGATCAGGGGGCGACGATCGTCGACGTGGGCGGCCAGTCCGGCATCACCGGCGTGCCGGAGGTCGCGGTGGGGGAGGAGATCGCCCGCGTCGTGCCCGTCGTCGAGGGGATCGTGGCGGCGGCGCCGGGTGTGGTCGTCTCGGTGGACACCTATCGTCCGGCCGTGGTCGAGGCCGCCCTGGCCGCGGGGGCAGCGCTGGTCAACGACGTCAGTGGGCTGCTCCATCCCGAGGTCGCGGAGCTGTGCGGATCGGTGGGGGCGGGGCTGGTGATCATGCACACGCGGGCGCAGCCCAAGCACAAGGTGCTCGACCCCGACCTCTACGATGACGTGACCGCCGACGTGGTCGGCTTCCTGCGCCGGCGCATCGACGCCGCCCTGGCTCGGGGGATGGAGCGGGCGGGGATCATCGTCGATCCGGGGCCCGACTTCGCCAAGACCCCAGCCCAGACGGTCGAGGCGCTGCGCGGGGTCGAGCAGGTGCGTGCGCTCGGCCGTCCCGTGCTGCTGGCGCTGTCCCGCAAGGACTTCGTCGGCGCCATCACCGGGCGTCCGCCCCGGGCCCGGCTGGCGGGAACGCTGGCGGCCGTCGGGGTGCTGGGCGGACCCGGGACGATCCTGCGGGTCCACGACGTCGGCGCCGTGCGCGATTTCCTGGCGGTGGCGGCCGTGCTGGAGGGGCGGGTCGAGCTGCCCGCCGACGCCCGCCTGGCAGAGAACCTGCGCTGGGAACGCTGAACCCACGCCAACTGGTTGTAGCTGTGCGGCATATGACCGCACAGCTACAACCAGTTGCGCTTTTGGGGGCTACTCGGTGGCGATGGCCCTGAGGACGTCGAGGCGGGCGGCCCGCCGGGCCGGGCGCAGCCCGGCCAGCACGCCGGCGATGGCGCCGACGATCACGACGATGGCCAAGCGGGTCGTCGGCAGAACGAACTGGCTGATGACCGACCCCGGAGTGTTGCTTGCGGCCTCGACCAGCGCCCAGCCGAGGAACACGCCGAGGCCGATGCCGCCGACCACACCGAAGGTGGCCACGATCACCGACTCCCACCGCACCATCGAGCGGAGCTGACCCCGGGTCTCGCCGACCGCACGGAGCAGACCCAGCTCGCGGGTGCGCTCGTGGACCGACAGCGACAGCGTGTTGGCGATGCCCATCAGGGCGATGATGATCGCCAGCGCCAGCAGGGCGTAGATGATCGTCAGGAACATGTCGGCCCCGGCTGACATGGTGGCGGCGAACTCCTCGCGGTCCTCGACGTCGGGGTCGCCGTAGTCGGCGGCGACCCGCTCGACGGCCGCCTTGCCCTCGGCCAGCGACGTGCCGTCGGCCAGGTCGATCACGACCGTGGAGTCGACGGGCTGCCGAGTGTGGGGGGCGTACGTCTCGGACGGGAGCACGTAGCCGCCGACGATGTCGGACACGTCGTAGGTGGCACCCACGGTCAGGTCGGTGCTGGCGCCGTCCGCGAATGTCACCCGCAACGTGTCGCCGCGTGCCCAGCCGTTGGCGTCGGCGGTGGCGTCCGAGACGGCGATCTCGTCGGCGGTCATGTCGGCCACCGAGCCCGACGTCACGCCGACGTCGACGGCCGTGGCCAGGTCGGTGGGCTCTGCGACGGTCATCTCCTTGGTGTCGCCGTCGATCGAGGCGAAGCCCCGACCTATGCCGACCGCGCTGTCGACCTCGGGCAGCTCGCCGACCCCGGCCGCAAGGTCGGGGCTGAGGCTGCTGCCGAACGGTCCACTGGAGATCACCAGGTCGCCGGCGAAGGACCGGTCGATGGTGTCGGCGGTCGATTCCTTGAGCGAGGCGGCGAACACGGTGAACAGGGTGACGATGCCCACGCCGACCATGAGCGCCGACGCCGTGGCAGCGGTGCGGCGCGGGTTGCGGATGGCGTTCTGCCGGGCCAGCGAGCCGGGCAGCCCCCGCAAGCGGGCGAGAGGTGCGCCCAGCACCCCGGCGACGGGGCGGGCGACGACGGGCCCGAGCACGATGGCGCCGATGAGCGTGATCACGGCCCCCAGGCCGACGACCGCCAGCGACGGGTCGTTCGACAGCGCCGTCGCCGCGGTGATGGCGGCGCCGAGGCCCGTGAGGATCGCACCGGCCACGACCCGGGGTGCCGACGGCGACGTGCGCTCGACGGCGACGTCGCGCAGCGCGGCCAGCGGCGGGACCCGCGACGCCCTCACTGCGGGCAGGATGCCGGCGAGCAGCGTCACGACCACCCCGACCACCACCGACACGATGACGGTGCCGCCGGTCACGACGACACCCCCGGCCGGGAGGGCAAAGCCAGCCGCGTCGAACAGGCCCTTGAGCAGCGCGGCCACGCCGATGCCGCCGGCCAGGCCGGCCAGTGAAGCCACGACGCCGACCACGAAGGCCTCCATCACGACCGAGATCAGCACCTGACGGCGCGACGCCCCGATGGCCCGCAGCAGGGCCGCGGTCCGGGTGCGCTGGGCGACGATGATCGAGAACGTGTTGTAGATGCTGAACGTCGCCACCAGCAGGGCGATGCCCGCGAACACGGTCAGGAACGTCGTCAGCATGTCGAGAAACAGCTCGTTGATGTCGTCGGCGTTCTGCGTGGACACTTCCGTACCGGACACCGCCTCGATGCCGTTGGGCAGCACCTCGTCGACACGGGTGACGAGCTCGTCCTGAGACGTGCCGTCGTCCGCCCGGACGGCGATGCTCGACACGCCGTCGGGGTCCTTGGTGACGTGTTCCATGGCGCCCTCGAGGCTGAAGGCGGTGAACGTCACGCCGCCGAGCCCGTCCTCATCGCCGAACGTCGAGATGCCCACGATGGTCACCGCGACCGGCTCGGGCGTGAGCACGGTGGTGCGGTCGCCGATCTCCAGTTCACCCTCGTCGGCCGTGCGACGGTTGATCACCACCTCGTCGTCGGCTTCGGGCGCCCGGCCGTCGACCAGGCGGTAGGGGTTGAGCTCCTCGTCGCTGATCCAACTGCCGGCGAGCTGCGGCGGGCCGTTGCCGCCCACGGCGTCGCCGTCGGCGCCGAGGATCTGGCCGAGCCCCTCGATCTGGGGCTCGGCCGCCGCCACCCCGTCGACCGCCGCGACCTCGTCGACCAGGGACCGGTCGATCAGCCCCCGGGGCTCGTCGGCCTCGATGCCGAGATCGGTAGCGCCGCGGACGATGACGTCGGTGCCAGCGTTGACCTCGGCGAACAGGTTGTCGAAGTTGTTGCGCAGGGTGTCGCCGAGCACCAGCGTGCCGGCGAGGAAGGCCACGCCCAGGAACACGGCCAAGGCCGTGCCCACCAGACGCCGGCTGTGGCCCCGCATCTCCTTGATGGTGAGCGACAGCATGGTCAGCCCCCCAGTTCCTTGATGCGGTCGAGGACGGCCGGCGGTGTGGGGTCTTCGAGCTGACCGACGATCCGGCCGTCGGCCAGGAACAGCGCCCGGTCCGCGTACGACGCCGCCACCGGGTCGTGGGTGACCATGACGACGGTCTGGCCCATGTCGTCGACAGCCCGGCGCAGGAACCCGAGGATCTCGGCGCCGGCGCGGGAGTCGATGTTGCCGGTGGGCTCGTCGGCGAAGACGATCCGGGGCCGGCTGGCCAGTGCCCGGGCCACCGCCACCCGCTGCTGTTGGCCGCCGGACAGCTCGGAGGGGCGGTGGCCCAGCCGATCGCCGAGCCCGACGGTGGCGATGACCTCGTCGACCCAGCCACGGTCGGGCCTGGTCCCGGCCAGGGTGAGCGGCAGCACGACGTTCTCGCGGGCGGTGAGCGTGGGCACCAGGTTGAACGCCTGGAACACGAAGCCGACCTGGGTGCGCCGCAGCAGCGTGAGCTCCTTGTCGGACAGCGTGCCCAGCTCGACGTCGCCGATGAACACCTGGCCCTCGGTGAGCGTGTCCAGGCCGGCGACGACATGCATCAGGGTCGACTTGCCCGAGCCCGAGGGGCCCATGATGGCGGTGAACCGCCCGGTCGGGAACTCGACCGACACCTCGTCGAGCGCGACCACGGCAGTGTCACCCGAGCCGTAGACCTTGGTGGCCTCGACCGCCCGGGCGGCCACGTCCGTGCGCGTGAGAGTGGCGGCGGGGCTCATCGCCGGTCCTCCTTCAGGACCTCGAGCCGCTCCCGGTATTCGTCGGCCGAGATCTCGCCCCGGGCGTAGCGCTCGTCGAGGACCGACCGGCCCGTGGACGGCTGGCGCCAGAACTGACCGCGCCGGCGGAACCAGACGGCGGCGAGCACCAGGACTGTGAGCCAGAACAGGGGGAAGACGAGGAACCACGGCCCGGGACCATCGCCCCAGCCGTCGCCCCCGTGGGTGGCAATGATGGATGTCAACATGCATCCATCGTCGGGCCGGACGCCGCCGACGGCGTCGCCCCGAGGGAGGCTTCTGTCCTACTCCGCCCGTGGTAGGCGACACGGTGCCGAGGCAATGGGTTCCGCCGGGAGGAGGCCGAGGCAATGAGTTCCGATTCCGGAACCTATGACCTCGCCCTTTGGTCGGCGGAACCCATGACCTCCGGTGTCGGGAGCCGTTGGGGGGCCGCCGGGCGGTCCTACGCGCCGGCCGGCCGGACCAGGCCCGACTCGTAGGCGAACACGACGAGCTGGGCCCGGTCGCGGGCGCCGAGCTTGGTCATGGCGCGGCTGACGTGGGTCTTCGCCGTCATCGGGCTGACGTAGAGCCGTTCGGCGATCTCGTCGTTGGTCAGACCCTCCGCCACCAGCGCCATCACCTCCCGCTCCCGCTCGGTGAGGACGTCGAGGGTGGGCGACGGCCGCGACTCCCGGGTCTTGGTGGCGAACTCGCCGATCAGCCGCCGGGTGACGCTGGGCGACAGCAGCGCGTCGCCCTCCGCGACCGCCCGCACCGCCCGCAACAGCTCCACGGGCTCGGTGTCCTTGACCAGGAAGCCGCTGGCGCCGGAGCGGATGGCCTCGAACACGTACTCGTCCAGCTCGAACGTGGTCAGGATGATGATGCGGGCGTCCGACAGCCTCTCGTCGCCGGCGATCGCCCGGGTGGCGGCGAGGCCGTCGGTGCCGGGCATCCGGATGTCCATGAGCACCACGTCGGGTGCGAGACGGCGAACCAGACGGACGGCCTCGTCGCCGTCGCTGGCCTCACCCACGACCTCGATGTCGTCCTGGGCATCGAGCAGGGCCCGGAAGCCGGCGCGGACCAGGGCCTGGTCGTCGGCCAGCACCACGCGGATCGCGGAGGGCATGGGGCTACCTGTTCCCGATCCGGAAGCGGGCGCGCACACGGAAGCCGCGCCCGGGTCGCGGGCCGGCCTCGAAGGTCCCGTTCAGCGCCTGCACCCGTTCTCGCATGCCGGCGATTCCCCGCCCCTCCCCCTCACGGGGGGGCACGGTCGCTCCCAGCCCGTCGTCGTCGACCTGGACCGTGAGGTGCTCGTCGCCGTAGTTGAGCCTCACCCGCGCGGCGGCGATGCCGGCGTGGCGGACCACGTTGGTCAGCGCCTCCTGCACGATGCGGAAGGCGGCCAGGTCGACGCCGGCGGGTACCGGCCGGACCTCCCCCGAGACGTCGAGCGTGACGTCCACCCCCGCGGAGCGCGTGCGCTCCACGAGCCCCGGCAGGTCGCGGAGCCCGGCGGTCGGGGCCCTTGGTGCGGTCGTGCCATCGCCGCTCCGCCGCAGCACGTCCAGCACCGACCGCAGCTCGCCGAGCGCCTCCTTGCTGGCGTCCTTGATGGCGGTGAGGGCGGGCCGGGCCTGGTCGGGCCGCTCGTCCAGGAGGTGGAGCGCCACGCCGGCCTGCACGTTGATGAGCGAGATGTTGTGGGCCAGGACGTCGTGGAGCTCGCGGGCGATGAGCAGGCGCTCCTCGCTGGCGCGGCGGCGCGCCTCCTCGGCCTGGACGTGCGCCAGCTCCGCCCGCCGCTCGCGGCGGTTGCGGATGATCTCGGCCCCCGTACCCAGCACCAGGAGCCACGCGGCGAGCCCCAGGGCCCGGCCCACTTCCCACGACTCCTGGCCGAGCAGCGGCGGGAGCACGGTGAACCCCAGATACCCCACCGCCAGCGTGCCCCAGGCGAACGCGCGGCGCCCGGCGAGCACCGCACTGACGAGTGCGACGATCAGGGCCGGGAAGCCGGCCGGGCCGCGGGGATAGTCGGTCAGCCAGTACCCGAGCGCCGCCGAGAACGCAACGGCCAACGACACCTCGGGCCAGCGACGGCGCACCAGCAGTGCCGCCGGCCCCGCCAGCAGGAGCGCGACACCCAGGGCGTCGAGGGACCAGCGCTCGGGCTGGCGATGGCCGGCGGCCGCCGTGCCGCCGACCTGCAGGACCGCCACCACCAGGGCCGGGAAGACGTCGGACCACCATCGCAGGTCCCACCGGCTCGCGAGCGGCTTGGGGAGGCCCACTCGGCCGCGTGTCACGCGGGCGGGGTCGGTGGTGGCCACGGACAGCACGGTACGGCCGCAAACGGGTCGTCGGCATCCGCCGCCCGGAGCATCGGCCCGTACCGCGCCCGCAGTAGGAAGCCGCGCTTCGGGTGGGGACAACCCCACCTGGTCGTTTCCCGCTCGCTCCATGTCGCCGGGTGCCGCAGTTCCTTACCGTGGTGCCCGTGATCAGAGATCTGCTCCGGCCGTGGCGCGAGTCGCTGACGTGGTGGCGGCTGACGCACCTCGTCCTCGGCGTGTTCATCGGCATCTGCACGTTCACGTCGATGGTCGTGCTGCTGGCGCTGTCTGTCAGCCTGCTGATCACGTTCCCGCTGGCGCTGCCGTTCGCCTGGGCGCTGTTCGTGGTGGCCCGGGGCATCGGCCACGTCGAACGCAGCCGCTACGCGGCGCTGCTGGGCGTCGAGATGGTCGATCCGGTGCCGCCCCTCCGGGAGCGGTCGCTGTGGCGGCGGCTGGTCGAGCGGGTGAAGACGCGCCCGCGTTGGCGCGAGATCGTCTACGGCGTGGTGCAGCTACCGGTAAGCCTGTTGACCGCGGGCCCCACCGTGGTCGCGTGGTGCGGTTCGGCCGCGCTGCTGGCGCTGCCGTTCTACGTCAGCCACATGCCGGGGGGCACCGCCAAGTTCTGGCTGTTCGAGGTGTCGCAGGGCGTCGCCTCGGCGGCGGTGGCCCTGGTGGGCGCGGTCGGCCTGGTGCTCGTCGCCCCCTGGGTCACGCATGCGATGGCGACGCTCGACACCGCCGTGGGCCGGCGGCTGCTGAGCCTGCGTACCCAGGAGGCGGTCGACCGTCGGGTAGCGCAGCTAGAGACCAGCCGGGCGGCCGCCGTGGACAGCGCGGAGGCGGAGCGGCGGCGCATCGAGCGGGACCTGCACGACGGCGCCCAGCAGCGCCTGGTGGCCCTGGCCGTGGACCTGGGCAACGCCCGCAAGCGGCTGGAGGTCGACCCCGAGGGCGGGCGCGCACTGGTGGCCGAGGCCCACGAGGAGGCCAAGGCCGCTTTGAAGGAGATCCGCGACCTGGTACGCGGCATCCATCCAGTCATCCTCGAGGACCGTGGCCTTGACGCCGCCCTGTCCGCCATCGTGGCCCGCTCGTCGGTGCCGGTCCGCCTCGACATCGACGTGGCCGAGCGGCCGTCGGCGGCGGTCGAGAGCACGGCGTACTTCGTGGTGGCCGAGGCGCTCACCAACGTCGCCCGCCACGCCGAGGCCACGTCGGCGGCGGTCACGATCGCGCGAGCCGGCGACCGTTTGGTCATCGAGGTGCGTGATGACGGGCGAGGCGGCGCGGCCCCCGGGGCCGGGACCGGCCTCCGCGGGCTGCGAGACCGGGTCATGGCACACGGGGGCACCATGCATGTGGTCAGCCCCCCAGGGGGACCGACGACACTGCTGGTGGAGCTCCCGTGCGGATCGTGATCGCCGAGGATGCCGTGCTGCTGCGCGCCGGGCTCACCCGGCTGCTGGCGGACGCCGGCGAGGAGGTCATCGCCGCCGTCGACAACGCCGACGACCTGCTCACGGTGGTCGAGCGCCACCAGCCCGACCTCGCGGTGGTCGACGTGCGCATGCCCCCCACCCACACGGACGACGGCCTCCGCGCCGCGCTGCAGATCCGGGGACGGTGGCCGGCGGTCACCATCCTCGTCCTATCGCAATACGTGGAGGAGACGTATGCGACCGAGCTCCTGGCCGACGACACCAGTGGGCTCGGCTACCTGCTCAAGGACCGCATCGCCGACGTTGCCGAGTTCCTCGACGGCGTCCGTCGCGTGGGCGCCGGCGGCACGGTCCTCGATCCCGAGGTCGTCGGCCAGCTCCTCGCACGGTCGCGCCGGCGTGATCCGTTGGGCCGCCTGTCGCCTCGCGAACGCGAGGTGCTCGGGCTCATGGCCGAGGGCCGCTCCAACACGTCCATCGCCCGCGAGCTCGTGGTGAGCGACGGCGCCGTCGAGAAGCACGTCAGCAACATCTTCACCAAGTTGGACCTGCCGCCCACCGAGCACGACCACCGCCGCGTGCTCGCCGTGCTGCGGTGGCTCGAGACCTGAGGGACCTGCCATGCCCGACACCGTCACCCCCTCGCGGCGTGTCCGCCGGACCTGGCTCATCGTCGGCAGCCTCGTCACCGTGCCCGTGTTGCTCTACGGCGGGACCCAGGTGGCCAGCGGGCTGGCGCACGAGGAACGCACCGAGGTTGCCGAGTTCGACGCCGGCGGCCTGCAGAGCGTCGACGTCGACAACACAGCCGGTTCCGTCCGCATCGTCGGTGTCGAGGACACCGACACCGTCACGGTGACCGCCCGCATCAGCGATGGCTGGCGGGCCACCGGCCACGACGTGCGGCGCGACGGCGACCGGCTCGTCGTCGAGGGCACGTGCCCGATGTTCCTGTCGGACTGGTGCAACGTGCGCTACACGATCGAGATGCCCTCCGACCTCGCGGTCGTGGCCGACACCGACAGCGGGCGGGTCACGGTGACCGACGTGGCGGCCGACGTCGAGGCGTCGTCGGACGATGGCCGGATCGAGCTGGCCCGCGTCGAGGGCGACATCGCGCTCCACAGCGACAACGGCTCGGTGACCGCCAGCGGGATCCGGGGGGCATCACGCGCGGAGGCGACATCCGACAACGGTGGCGTGCGACTCGAGTTCCTCGACCCGCCCGACGACGTGGTGGCCACCTCGGACAACGGCTCGGTGGACGTGGTCATCCCCGACGACGGCGCCATCGCGTACAAGGTCGATGCCGAGAGCGACAACGGCACCGTGTCGTTCCCCGTTCGGACGGACCCCGACGGCGAGCGCACGATCACCGCGCAGTCAGACAACGGGGACGTGACAATCGCGTACGCCCTCACCTGACACCCCGATCGAACTTGCCGCAGTTAGCGCTGCCATGGCATCCCTAACGGCGGCAAGTT
>Ga0081538_10003463_pt1 | contig 14904 bp, 12 predicted proteins | sample TabmetS5T2R1_FD_71022 | JGI IMG/M metagenome (GOLD analysis project Ga0081538, IMG submission 71022) | Tabebuia heterophylla rhizosphere microbial communities from the University of Puerto Rico - S5T2R1 | ecosystem: Host-associated > Plants > Roots > Rhizosphere ... | reverse complement strand
AATCCATCAAAAGGCACGGATGGGGAAGAGCACACACCAGCGCCTAAACCCTTGGAAAATAGTGCACTGGATTTCGGTTGATACCTTTGTGCTAGTACGGTATGTGACTTAAAATCCCGAGGACCCGGAAGGGTCCGTGCCGGTTCGAGTCCGGCTCCGGGCACCAACTCATTGATTTGATTAGGATTGGCGCCTCTCCATTTTCAGGAGTTCAAGAACAGCGTCCGCTATTGTAACCTACTTGTAGCTTACGGCTGATTTTGGTTAACCCGCTTTAAGCCCTAACAGGGTGCTCGCCCTAGTCCCGACTCTGCACGTGTTCTGAGTGTCTGCGGACAGTTTCTCTCAAGCTCTTCTTGGTTCCACGACGTTGTAGCTGTCAAAGGCATGCGGCTTTTGTGGCCGCTTATCATCAAGGTGGCGCAATGCGCGAAAGTAAATTCCAATCTTGCACGCTGCCCCCTCCACTGGCGCACGGCTTGTAGTTGGAATGGTAGCAGTGCTCTCTACCCACTGGCTCGTTTCTCTTTCCCCTAGCATGACGCAAAAGTACGAATATGAAATGGCCCGATTCACCCATAAGAAAAGTCAATGGGAGTCATTAGAAAAAAATATTGGACAAGGCCGTTGTTTCGGTGCAAGAGCAGCATCTGGCAAGGAGGTGTCCGCCATGGAAATCACAATTCCTCTTTCTCATTTCGTGGCCTATCTCAACGAGGTAAAAGTGAAAGGCCGCACCTGGCCATACCTAAATCCAAAGGATTGGCTACTGGAAAATTTCCGCTTTGACGATGAGAACGCCGCTTATGATCCGCCGGTGCTAATGCCGCGTGATTACACGGCCTGGATGCTCAAGCATTCGAGAAATTGAAATCTTTCTCAACGATTTCCTGTTGACCGACCCTCAACCCCCAGACGATAATAAACGGCCTCTTGCCGAGGCACCTTTCGCGCCCAAACATGCACGCTAGGAATTCTGGACGTTGTTAGAGTTACTTGGCGTTCTCATGGGGGCTTTTTCCCTGTAATCCAGTTTCCCTCGAAAGAAACTCAACTCACTGATCCATTCAAATTGGTTGACGTCGGTTCCATGAGTAGATAAAATTCATCTACAGAACGGTTACACGGCACAAAAAGGCTTTGCTGTTTTTCGCTGCTTACAAACGCACACAGGATTCATTATCCCTGCCGATTTGCCTTTTCCCGCTCAATCGCCACTCAACGGTATCGTGTCAACCCGCACCATTCGAAGTTGGTCGCGTGCGGGCTGTAGCTTGGCTGTAACTATTGCTCTCATTAGACTGTACCCGTAGGAATCCCCGTCGATACAGCGTTTTTGTGGTCTTGGTTCAGTCTTTAAAAACCCATAGTGTTGTGTCATAGAGTGAGGAGATAATGGAGCAACCTAAAATCATGTTAGACAATATTGGCGCGCAAGTTGCCGCATGGCTGCGTGAGCAATCCAGCTCAGGCAATGAGGTTTTGATCGGCGAAATGATTCGGACGATTATCAAGTTGGCGGCGGACGGCACGAGCCGCGGCGAGCTTAAAATCCTCAATCGGGCGCTAAAAGAGTTGCGCAATGCTTTCAAAGTTTTTGCGCCCTACAGTGCGGTCCGCAAAGTAAGCGTTTTCGGCTCCACCCACATAAAAGAAGACGATCCTTATTATCACTTGGCCAGAGACCTCGCGCAGCGGCTCGCCCAAGAAGGACTCATGGTCATTACCGGCGCGGGGCCGGGAATCATGCAGGCCGGCCATGAGGGGGCGGGGCCGGAGAACAGCTTCGGGGTCAATATCCGTCTGCCCGCCGTGCAGCAGGCCAATCGATTTATCAAAGATGATGCCAAATTGATGAGCTTTCATTTTTTCTTTACGCGCAAGCTCATGTTTGTCAAGGAAGCCGATGCGGTGGTGATCTTTCCGGGCGGCTTTGGTACTCACGATGAGCTCTCCGAGTCGCTCACGTTGGCGCAGACCGGTAAAACCCAGATCGTGCCGATCATTCTCATGGATCTTCCCGGCCAAGCCTACTGGAAAGCGTGGGAGCGGTTCTTGCGCGAAGCCGTGCTCAGTCGAAACTATATCTCCGGCCAGGAGTTCAGCTTCTTTAAAATCATCGACAACGTTGACGACGCAGTGGCGGAGATCAAGACTTTTTATCGCAACTTTCACTCCTATCGCTTTGTCAGGCATGACCTCGTGATTCGTCTCAACCATCCCCCTGCGCCGACTCTGGTCGGTGCTTTGAATCAAGCCTTTGGCGACGTTCTCAAGGGAGGGAAAATCACGCAGACCGACCCCCTGGCAGAGGAAGCGGACGATCCTAGCACATTGCATTTGCATCGCGTCCTTGTTCCGTTTAATCGGGAAGATTTCGCGCGCTTGCGACAAATGATCGACGTTATCAATCGGGAGGACTAGCTGAAAGGAGTAAAACGATGGCGTTCCAACGCATTGGCATATTGAGCATCGGTGAGATGGGCTACCACTGGGCCAAGATTCTCACAGGGCACGGCGTCAAGGTGCTGACTTACGCTAAAGATCGAAGCGAGACGACCCGTCGACGGGCGGAGCGGCTCGGCGTGGAATGCGTTCCGTCATTGAATAGCCTGGTCAAAGATGCGGATCTGATCGTCTCGATCGTCGTTCCGTTTGCAGCCAAACGGGTAGCCAACAAAGTCGCTAAGGCGACGGCCAAGTCCGGACGCAAAGACCTCCTCTACTTGGACGCCAATGCCATTTCGCCGATGACGGCGGCCGAGATCGGCGAGATCCTGCAGCCGAGCGGCGTCAACTTTGTCGACGGTTGCATCATCGGGTCGGCGTCGAAGATGGATAAGGGCGCGGTCGTCTATGTTTCCGGAACGCAAGCGCCGATGATTCAAGAACTGGGGACGTACGGTTTTTCAGTCAAAGTCTTGGGAGCGACGGTGGCCCAGGCTTCGGCGTTCAAAGTCGTTTACGCGGGCTTGACTAAGGGGCTTCAGGGACTGTTTGTCGAGCTCTTGATGGGCGCTAGAACCTTTGGTTTGCTCGATGAAATTCTCAAGCGTTACGAGGAGAGTTTCCCGGGGTTGTTAGACAAGGTGACTTCGAGTATCGTCGGTTTGCGCATCCACGCCGCCAGACGTGCCGAAGAGATGGACGAGCTGAAGCGGACGTTTAACCACCATGGGATGAAGTCGTTTATGGCCCCGGCGGCGCAGAAAGTCCTGCAAGCCATTGCCGCCTTGGACGTTAGCAAGCCTTCCGAGAGCGGCGCGCGCGAAGGGGAGCTTTTGGAGACCCTTGAAATTTTTTTTGAAAAAGGATTGCTTCACGAGCAGAAGCAGCCTGCGGTTCCGCAACCGATTCATGCAGCAGGCTAAGTTCACTCAAGATCTTCGGTTGGTAATAAATCGAATAAACGCATTTAAATATTAAGGGAGGATTTGCACAGTGGCCAAACCAGAAAGCAAGGTAGAAAGAAAACAAGCGCAATACGGCTCCGACATCGTTGTCGATTTGATGAAAGCCTTTGATATCGAATATGCGGCATTTAACCCAGGGGCAACGTTTCGCGGCATCCACGACTCCATCGTGAATTATGGGGGCAATTATAAGCCTGAGGTCATTTTTTGTAACCACGAAGAGATCTCTGTGGCGGTCGCCCACGGTTACGCCAAGGCCAAAGGCAGGCCGATGATCGCCATCGTGCACAACATGGTGGGTCTGCAGCACGCGAGCATGGCGATCTTTAATGCCTACATTGATCGGGTTCCGATCTTGGTTCTCGGCGGCACCGGGCCGATGAACACAAAACGCCGCCGTCCGCGCATCGATTGGATCCATACGGCTCTCGTGCAGGGCAACCAGGTGCGCGATTACGTGAAATGGGACGACCAGCCCTATTCGCTGGCGGACGTGCCGGACTCTTTTATTCGGGGTTACCGCATCGCCACGACGGAGCCGATGGCGCCGATTTATATTAACTACGACGCGGATATCCAGGAAGATGCCCTGGCCTCTATGGTCGAGATTCCCGATGTCAGCCGCTACGCGCCACCGGCGCCGATGCAGGCAAACGGGGAAGCACTCCGACAAGCGGCGCAGTTGCTGATTAACGCCCAGACGCCGCTGATCATCGCCGATACCCTGGGGCGAAATCCAAAGACCGTACCCGCGCTGATCGAATTGGCGGAGCTGCTGGCGATCCCGGTGGTGGACAAAGGGGCACGCTTTAACTTTCCGACGACGCATCCGTTGGACGTGACCGACGGGGCGCGGGAGATACTCCGCGCGGCCGATGTGATTTTGGCTCTGGACGTGGCGGACCTCTTCGGTTCGTTGACGACGGTGAGCAAGCAAACCCGGGACTGTGAATACGTAACCTCCCCGGGGGTGAAGCTCATTAGCATCTCCATGAATGACATGCTGGTCCATTCCTGGGCCGGCGACTATCAAGCGTTGCAAGCCGTGGATCTGCCGATGTGCGCCGATACATCGGTGGCAGTGCCGGAACTCACCCGGCTTTGCCGCGAACTCATCGGCAATGATGGCAAGAAGAAGGGAGCCTTCGAAGCCAGGCAGAAAGAGCTGGGCGAAAAGCACAAGTCCCGGCGCGCCAAATGGCTTGCCGATGCCCAAGCCAAAGGCTCGCAGAAGGAAATTTCGACAGCGTGGTTGGCGCACGAGTTGGGGGAAACGATCAAAAAAGAAGACTGGGTCTTAGTTAATGGAACCTCCAACGGCTGGGCCCGGCGCTTGTGGGATTTCACCAAGCCGAATCAATATCTCGGTGCCAGCGGTGGCGCCGGTGTGGGCTATGGCTCCGGGGCAGCCATCGGCGCGGCTTTGGCTCTGAAAGATACCGGCAAGCTCGCCGTGAATATTCAATCGGATGGCGATCTGTTGATGACGTCCAGTTCGCTTTGGACAGCGGCCAAGCACCGCATTCCTCTGCTGATCGTCATGCACAACAATCAGTCCTACTATAATTCCGAGGAGCACGGCATCGAGGTCGCTAAGTTCCGTAATCGAGCGGTAGAAAACGCTGGCATCGGGACTCATGTGGACGATCCGGTTGTGGATTTCGCCAAATTGGCGCAGTCTTTCGGCGTGAGCGGGGAGGGAGCGATTAAACGCCCGGCGGACGTTAGGCCAGCGCTGGAGCGCGGGCTCAAGTTTGTCAAGGAGAAAAAACTTCCCTACTTGGTGGATGTCGTCGCCGAGCCGCGTTGAGTGACAGACATATTTGACCCACGATCCTTACAAAGAATTTCGTCAAGCCGTCGACCGAGGCGAGGCTAAAATCGACCTCGGCCGGGCGGCCTTGACCATGGCCGCTGCTGATTATCCCGATCTCGACATCGATGTGTATTTGGCGCGTATTGACCAGCTGGCGGCTGATGCCCAGGCGCGTCTGGGTGTAGGGGCGGATGTTTACCGAACCATTACCGTGTTGAATGACGTGCTTTTTCGGCAGCATGGCTTTCGCGGCAATCGTGAAAATTACTTTGATCCGAGGAATAGTTTTTTGAATGAAGTGCTCGACCGGAGAACGGGCATCCCCATCTCTCTTTCCGTCCTCTACATGGAGGTTGCGCAGAAAGTCGCTCTCCCGCTTCAAGGGGTCGGCTTTCCTGGCCACTTTTTAGTCAAGTATGCAGGCGTCAACGAAGAAATCGTGATTGACCCATTCAACCAAGGAGAGATCCGCTCCCGTCAACATCTACAAACGATGCTTCACCGACTGTACAGCAGCAAGATCAGCTTTGAACCGAAATTTCTTGCCGCCGTAACCAAAAAGCAGATCCTGAGAAGGATGCTGAACAATCTTGAGTTGATATACTTAAGAGAAAACGAACTCACTAAGGGATTGTCGATTGTCGAGCGCTTGCTGGTGCTCGATCCGACGTCCGCCGAAGACATTCGCGACCGCGGGATTATCTATTCAAGGCTCGAATGCTTCAAGCAAGCGCTGGAAGATCTTCAGAGGTATCTGAGTCTTGCACCGCAGGCGGAAGACGCCGACGCGATCCGAGATCAGATTACCGCCCTGATACGGCAAGTGGCACAGATTCACTAGGACCGCATGGTCGCTGGGGTTGGAAAGGCTACGGGGGTTACTAACGTTTTGAAAACTCCCGATAGGTGACCGCGAACGATGTCGTCAAGACAAAATCTTTGATAAAGGCGTTGGTCAATTTCCACGGTTGGATTTGCCACGGCTTCATTTGCCGCAAGTGCGTAACGGTTTGAGACCAGATCCGCTGTACCTCCTGGCGCGAGTAGACGACACGATTATTGATGGCATCGAATTTAACGAAGCTTAACTGCGCTTTCGACGGCAGCGAATGGCGTAAGCGCGCGTAGGCATCGCCCCACTCGTGGATACGGTTTCCCAGCCGGATGCTGGCGTGGATGCTGTACATTTCATCGAGCCAGCTGTGGGCCGCCTCGCTTTCCCGCAAACGTAACTCTTGAATTCGCTCGCGCAGGTTGCCCCACTGCTTGAGGAAGCGGTTCAGATCGGTCCGCGTCAGGAGAATTTTCGACGACAATTCTTCGAAGGGATCGAGTAAAGCTCGCGCTTTCTGCGGCAGCGCTCCTTTGCCGGTGGAGTAGAGCTTCTGCAGCTCGCCGATCTTTAGAGCTTGCCAAACTTCAGCTTGGAGTTTTTGCAGTTGTTCCATCCAGCGCTCTTCAGTTTCGCTTTTCTTTCGGGTTTGCAGCCATACCTCCTCCATTTCCTTTATGAACTTGGCCCAGGAAATAAGGAGGTGGGTGGTCTCCTTGGTGCGTTTCCAGAGATGGACCGGCAGGGCGTCGATGGCAAAGCCGGGGCGCCGGGCCTTGCGATCCTTCAAACGGAAAAAACCTGCGATCATTGGGTGCTGTTTTTCGATCAACGCGGCGTTTTTGTACCAGAAAAAAACCGACATGAGGTTCCAGTAGACCTTTGGATTGTCGCTCCATCGCGACAGCACCTTGATCATATTTTCTTTGCTATAGAAGGCCTTCCAGGCGTTTTCGTAGGCATCGGTCCATTCCGCGGCGGTCATGCGTGGATGCTCGATGGTCGCGTGAAAGGAATCGCGCTTGTTGAAATCAGGGTCCATCCACTCGCCCCGTTTTTTCATTTCACGATGATCGTGGGAGCCCGGCAAAGGCGTCAGCATGAAAAAGGAGGCCTGGTCGGGTCCCAGCTCGTCCATCAAAAAGCGGATATCTCTGGGTACCTGGTCTTTTGAATCCCAAGGAAGGCCGATGATATAGCCTGTATGCACCACCACCCCGGCGTCGTGCCATTCTTTGATAATCGCCCGGTACTCGTCGACGTTGTTCTGTTTTTTGCCCTCGGCTTTCAAATTCTCCGGGTTAACGCTTTCCATGCCAATGAAAACCTGAGTGCATCCGGCTTTGGCGGCCAGCGCGACGAAATCCTTCGGCTTGCGCGCAAGATCGACCTGCATCATGAATGAGATCTTGATGCCCTCTTGGCGTAGTTGAATGATCGCTTCAAAGGTTTCGCGCCAGAGCTTCTTCCTGGCAAAGTTGTCGTCGGTGAAGAAATAAAAGGAAACGCCGTGGTGCAAATAGTTCCGACGCAAAAGCGCCGCCATACTTTCCGGACTTCGCTCGCGCATCTTGCGTCCCTGCACGTTGATGATGGTGCAGAAGGTGCACGCGAAAGGGCAGCCGCGCGAAGTATCGGCGGTTCCGAAAGTCGGATAGGCGAAATGACCCATGGTTTTGGGGCTGGTTTTAGGAAGGGGAGAAGAGCCGATATCGACAAGGCTCTGCAGATCTTGGGCGAAACTATAAATCGGTTTAAGCTCGCCATCGAGAAAATCGCCCAGGATGATCTCCCACTTACCTTCAACTTCTCCCGATACGACGCAGATCGATTCGCGAACCAACTCTTGGATATCAGGCTCTTGTTCGCCCAGCATATTGATGGTTCCGCTGGCATGAAAGCCACCGATAATGACAGCAATGTTCGCGGCACGAAAGAGCCGCGCCATGTCGAGAGCACGCGGGAACTGATTGGTCTGCACGCCCACTAAACCCACCAAAAGCTTCGTGCCCGGCTCGCGACTCCACTTGATGATCTTTTTGACGGGAACTTTTTCTGCGGTTTCATCGAAAGTCGTGACTTCGATGGCAAGATCGCCAAAGACGCGACGTTCCTTCACATCCTCAGTCAACCCATGGAGGACGTTTAAAGTATTGCTCGGTAGAACACCTTTCCAGAACCGGATGACATAACCCTCATCGTCGTATTTGGAAGGCTTGATCAATACAATGTGGAGTTTTTCAACTCGCGGCCAAACCCGACCGGCCGCCGGAACGCTTGTAAGTTGTTCTGTCATTATTTATAGATAGATCAATAAATTCAATATTTTGGCAACTGTAACAGCCATCTATACCCATGTCAAGTATTTTTCGGGTTAGTCGCGCCTAAATCGCTCGAAACGCATGATCCAACTCTCACAGGTTTCGAAAATATACCCGCCCGGCACCGCAGCTCTTAAAAATATCAATCTCCAAGTAGAGCAGGGAGAATTTGTGTTTGTGACCGGGGCGAGCGGCGCGGGAAAAACGACCCTGCTCAAACTTTTGTTTCGCGACGAGGAACCTTCCGAAGGCCAAATAGTCATTGCGGGTCAGAACGTAACCAGGCTCAAGCGCCGAGGCGTCGCTCGATTGCGGCAGCGGATGGGACTGGTGTTTCAAGAAATCAAGTTTTTGCCGGATATGACGACCATCGACAACGTCGCTCTGGCGGGTCTGGTGGCGGGCGTGCCGCGCCGGGAGAGCTACCGCAAGGCGCTGGGTCTGTTGCGCGAGCTCGGGCTCGAGGAAAAGTATGACGCCGGGCCGCTGACGCTTTCGGGAGGCGAGCAACAGCGCGTCGCCATTGCGCGCGCATTGATGAATGACCCGATGCTTGTGCTGGCGGACGAGCCGACGGGAAATCTCGACAAAGAACTGGCGGAGGAGACGATGAAGATTTTTCTTAAGATCCGGCAACGTGGAACGACCCTCATGATCGCAAGCCATAATTTGGCTCTCAGCCAAAGATACGGTACGCGCATAATTTCGTTGCAACACGGTTGTTTGATCGGTGATTGGGAACGAGTTAAAGAAGGCCGCCGGTGATGAAACGGTCACAGGCGGGCCTTGTCGGCCGGCGGGTGTGCAGTAGCTTCCGGTCGCGGCTTTGGACGCACACGCTGGTTATAGGAACAATGGCGATGGCTCTATTCGTATTTGGTGCTTTCATGGTGGCGGAGGAGAACCTTCAAAGCTTGTTCAGGAAATGGGGGGATCAGCTTCAGCTCAACGCCTACTTGGATAAGGCGCTCAGCCCTGCGCAGATTACCCTGCTGCAGGATAGGATACAAAGTTTTCCCGAGGTAGAGCGCGTTCACTATATTTCCCGAGAGCAGGCTTGGAAGGATTTTCGCGCGGCTCTGGGTCCGCAATCGAACGTGCTAGAGGGTCTTCCCGAAGACGTCTTGCCCCCGTCATTTGAAATCTTCGTCAAGCCGTTTCATCGGGACAGTCCGCTCGTCGAGGCGCTGGCCAGTCGCCTCCGCAAAGAAAAAGCAGTCACCGCGGTCGAGTATCCGCAGGAATCAGTCGACCGACTGAGTCTCGGGATCCTCATTGTGGAATGGGCGAAGTGGGCCGTCGGCGCTATCCTTTTCGTGGTCACTTTTTTTATCGTAGGCAGCGTGGTGCGATTGGGCATCGCGGCTCGAAAAGATGAAATCGAGATCATGCAATGGGTGGGGGCGTCCGAAGAGCTCATCCAGGCCCCGTTTGTCATCGAAGGCATAATCCAGGGAATCATCGGGGCCAGCTTGTCGCTGCTGTGCTTGTGGACTTTGTGGCTGCTTCTCCTCGATCAACTGTCAATTCCGTTCGGTCTCTTTGGCAGCCCGCTCCAATTTATCGACTGGAGAGACATCGCTCTCGTCGTAGCGATGGGCGGGTTATTGGGTGCGTCGGGCAGTCTCTTCTCCTTGAGGAGGTTCATGAAGACATGGAGAGGTTAGGTCGAGGAACAGTTCTTTGTTTGCTGGCAGCGATCTTATTTTGTCCCGCGCGGCTCGATGCCGCCAGCGCAAAGGACCTTGAAGGCATCAAGCAGCGAATCGCAAAAGAACAGCAGGGACTCAGCCAGGTAAAAAAAAGAGAAGGCTCTACCCTCCAAGCGCTGAGCAAGATCGACAGGGACTTAGAAAAGAAGACCAAGGACTTAAATGCGGCAAGCTCCAAGGTCGCTGCCATCCGGATGGAAATAAGCAGGCAAGAGATCGAAACTGAGCGCCTCAGGTTATCTCTGGATGAGAGGCGCAAGCTTCTGATGCAACGTGCCGTGGCAGTCTATCGCTGGCAACGTGGACGAAGTCCTTGGGTTGGTCTTGACGGCGGTCGCTCTCGCGGATTTTTGCTGCGGCGCGAGCGCTATTTAGCGACAACCGTTTCCTTCGATCAAGAGCTGGTTCAGCAACTAGGTGACGAAGTTGCCCACCAGGCAAAGGTCCGGAGCGAGTTAGGGCAACGCCAGGAAGAACTCGACGACCAAAGACGGATTCTCGGCCAGCTCCGGGATTCTGTCCGCAAAGAGGTAGAAAGCAAAAAACGGCTCCTTGCCAGTCTTACGCAGGAAAAGGAAAGTCGCGTCAGAGCTTTAAACGAACTAGAGCAAGCCGCCTTGCGCCTCCAGAAGATGATGGATGAAATGTCCCGACGAGCTGTCAGTAAACCGCCGGGCGCGCCCGCCGGTGCCGGACTTGAAGCGAGGCGGGGGAAACTAGAGTGGCCGGTCCGAGGACATATCATCGGTGGTTTCGGAAAAACCAAACATCGCGAGTTCTCTGCCGAGGTCTTTCGCAATGGCATTGATATTGAAGCTCCAATGGGCGAGGAGATCAGAGCGGTTGAGAAAGGCAGAGTAGTGTTTGCCGACCGTTTTGCTGGCTACGGCCGGATGGTGATTGTCGACCATGGCGAGCGATACTTTAGTGTTTATGCACATCTATCAGAAATACTTACGAAAAACGGTTCCCCTGTGAGCCGCGGTGAGACCCTCGGCCGGGTCGGTGATAGCGATTCGCTGGCGGGCGCAAAACTGTATTTCGAAATGCGCAAGGACGGGAAGTCCATCGACCCCTTGCCCTGGTTTCAAAAATAATAGATATTCTGAACGAGCTGAGATAAAATAAAGCAACGGATGTTGCGACTTCATCGAGGAGAGAAAGCTATGCGAATGGTAGCAAAACGCGGGTTCCCATTTGTCCTGCTTCTAGTTGGGATCGCTCTGGGATTTTTCCTTGCCGCTCAATGGGTACCCAGTGTCTCTGCGGTTCCGCGCCAAGACTATGAGAGTCTGGAGGCCTTTACCAATATTCTCGCCATCGTAAAGAAAAATTACGTGGAAGACGTAGAGACTAAGAACCTGGTCAGCGGCGCGATTAACGGTATGTTGAGTTCTCTTGATCCACACAGCGCCTATCTTACGCCGGAACTCTACAAAGAGCTCCAAATGGACACCCAGGGGCGCTTCGGTGGCCTGGGGATCGAAATCACAATCAGAGGCGGGATTTTGACCGTCGTGTCGCCCATCGAAGATACCCCCGCCGCCAAAGCAGGTGTCAAGCCTGGAGATCAAATCTTCAAGATCGAGGATGAATTTACCAAGGACATGACCTTGGTGGATGCGGTCAAGAAAATGCGCGGCCCGAGGGGAACGAAAATTACGATTTCCATCAAACGCGAAGGCGTGCCGGAGCTGATTAATTTTACCTTGGTGCGCGATACCATTCGCGTCCAGAGCGTACGCAGCCGCAATCTCGAAGAAGGTTACGGTTATATTCGACTGGCGCAGTTTCAGGAGCGCAGCGATCGTGATCTGCAGCGCTCCCTGGAAAAAATGGCGGCGGAAAAAAGCGGTATCAAGGGAGTGGTTTTGGACCTCAGGAACAACCCCGGGGGATTACTGACCCAGGCGGTGCGCATTGCCGATCTGTTCCTCGACTCCGGAATGATCGTCTACACGGAAGGCCGCATCGAATCTCAAAAGCAGAAATACTTCGCCCAGAAAGACGGCTCGTGGATGGATTTTCCAATGGTGGTTCTGGTGAACGGGGGCAGCGCCAGCGCTTCCGAGATTGTCGCGGGCGCGTTGCAGGATCACAAGCGGGCGGTGGTCTTGGGGACAAAAACGTTCGGCAAAGGGTCGGTACAAACGATCTTGCCGTTGGATGACAGCTCCGCATTGCGTTTGACCACGGCCCGTTATTTCACGCCCAAGGGTCGTTCCATCCAGGCGGCGGGCATCGTGCCGGATATTATCGTCGAGAGTGTGCCGCAAGCCGAGGGCAAGGTCGAGGAAAAGCGCCGGCCGAACCTGCGCGAGGAAAATCTGCCGCACCATCTGCCCAATCAACAGCAAACCCCTAACTCGCAGCAAGAACCGGGGGAGAAAGACAAAGAAAAACAAATACCATCTTCGGGACCTACGGGTGACGACAGCATCGACAATGACGCGCAGCTGAAGCGAGCGTTGGATTTGTTGAAAAGTTGGGATGTTTTCAAACAGCTGGTGCAAAAGAAAGCGGCCTGAACCGGCTTGTGGTCGACAAAACGTTTGTAGACAATTTTTCATTAGCCCTCCGTCCGGAGGGCTAACTTTTTGTACGCGGATACGCACTCAGTGGATTAGACCGTGATGAGAAAGGCGGCGCAAGACCTACCTCTGTTCGCCAACGAAGCGCCGCCATTTTTTACCATTAGCGAACTCAACGAGATCATCAAGGGAACCCTCGAGCAGGCGTTGGACGGGTTGTGGGTGCTGGGAGAAGTGTCCAACTTTCGCGTACCGCCTTCCGGCCACTATTATTTCACCCTTAAAGACGACAAGAACCAGATCGCGGCCGTCATGTTTCGACGCCAGGGGCTGGGTCTCGCCTTCGTTCCAGAAAACGGCATGGAGGTATTGTGCTTCGGCAGAGTCAGTCTCTACCCGGCGCGCGGTGATCTACAGCTCTACGTCGAGAAGATGGAGCCAAGAGGGCAGGGGGCGCTCTACCTGGCGTTCGAGCAGTTGAAGAGGAAGCTCGCGGCGGAGGGGTTATTCGCTGCGGAGCGTAAAAGGGCGCTGCCGTTTTTGCCCGCCTCCATTGGCATCGTAACTTCTGACAGAGGCGCCGCTCTGCGCGACATGTTACGCACCATTGGCGAGCGCTATCCCGATCGTCGTGTCGTTGTCTGGCCGGTAAAAGTCCAGGGCGAAGGGGCAGCCGAAGAAATTGCCAACGGGATCAATCAACTCGGTCGGTCCGGTCAAGTCGACGTCATGATCGTTGGCCGCGGCGGAGGGTCCTTGGAAGATCTCTGGGCCTTCAACGAAGAGGTCGTGGCACGAAGCATTTATAGGGCGCCGGTGCCGGTGATTTCTGCGGTGGGCCACGAAATAGATTTTACCATTGCTGACTTTGTCGCGGATTTTCGGGCGCCGACGCCGACCGCCGCTGCCGAGATCGTATTGCCGAGAAAGTCTGTGCTGGTGGAACAGCTGGACAGTTTGGAGAACCAGCTGCTCAGGTGCATGCGGCGGAAGTTGGAGTTGGCAAAAGAGAACTGGCGTGGTTTCATCAGGAGACTGGTTGATCCTGAGCGAAAGTTGCGTGAAACCCAACAGCGAGTCGACGAGTTGTCAGTCGATCTCCTGCGCCGTTGGCGCGAACGCTTACGCCAACTCAGGGATCGGCTCGTGCAGCAGGGCGGACGACTCGACGCGTTAAGTCCGTTGGCGGTTCTGGAGCGCGGTTATAGCATCGCCCACAGAATGCCCGAGGAAAAAATCATCAAGGACAGTGCTTCCCTGGACATCGGCGATGTTGTCCGCGTTAGCTTTGCCAAGGGCAAGGCGATTTGCCGGGTGGAGGAAAAAGAGTGAGATGAAATTCGCGAGTGTACTGGGGAGTGCTCTTTTACTGTCGTCGCTGTTGGCTGGCCAGCTCTTCGCTCGCCCGGGTGCTAAAGCGACGGTGGCCCAACCCACTGAAGTTTTTCAAGGCGACATCGTTGCGATTAAGATTCCTGGAGCCGGGCTTGCCGCCGTGGAAGGCCGGATAGGAAAAGCAACCGTCCCATTCTACCGGCGCCCAAGCGGTGCCTACACGGCGCTGGTCGGCGCGGATCTCGACGCCAAGCCTGGCGTGGTAACCCTAACGGTCAAAGGGACGACCACGACCGGGACAGAGCACAACAGTCAAGTGAACTTGCGGATCAAGCCTAAGTCCTTCAAAAAGGAGTCATTTTCAGTTGCTTCGGAATTTGACCAACTGAGCCCGGAAACGCTGGAAAGAATTCGTCATGATCAGGAGCAATTTTCTAGCGCCTTCATGAGTTCAACGCCGGAGCGTCTGTGGGACGGAGTGTTTTTGCTTCCCATATCCAGCGAAGTCACTTCGCCCTTTGGTTATCGGCGCGTCATCAATGGGACGCCACGCGCTCCGCATACCGGTGTCGATTTGAAGGCTGCGTTCGGCACACCTGTGATTGCTCCCAATCACGGTCGAGTCGTCTTGGTGGGTGATTTCTTTTTCAGCGGTCAAAGCGTCGTGCTCGATCACGGCGGCGGCCTCTACACCGTGTATTTCCATCTCGCCGAATACAAAGTTGAAATGGGAGTGCCCGTACGCAAAGGAGATGTGATCGGTTTATCGGGGATGACCGGGCGGGTGACCGGACCGCACCTCCACTGGGGCGCTCGGATCAACGGCGCGCGTGTCGATCCGTTTGAATTGCTCAATAAGCTGGGACAATTCTGAGACAACCTTTACGAGTAGGCCGCAATGGAACGGAGAGACAAAATGGTGAAGACGAATCCGTCCAACAAGA
>Ga0081538_10003462_pt1 | contig 14908 bp, 21 predicted proteins | sample TabmetS5T2R1_FD_71022 | JGI IMG/M metagenome (GOLD analysis project Ga0081538, IMG submission 71022) | Tabebuia heterophylla rhizosphere microbial communities from the University of Puerto Rico - S5T2R1 | ecosystem: Host-associated > Plants > Roots > Rhizosphere ... | reverse complement strand
ACTCCCGAGCAGGCCGCCCGCATGCTCGCCGAGGTCGAGCGGGCCTGCGGCCGCCCGGCCCCGCCGGCGGCGCATTCCGCCGACGTGACCATCGCGGCCCTCGCCGAGCTCATGAAGGCTCCCGAGAGCGCGGCGGGCCGCGCGCGGAAGTACATCGGCCGCAACCTGAACGCGGGCCCCGACCAGCGCCCCGAGCTCTTCCTGATGCACGGGGACATGAACGGCGGCGGCTTCTATTGCCTCGCCCTGGCCGGGCACCTCGGCAAGGATCAGCCGGTCCACGCCTTCGCCCCGCTGGGTGTCGACGGCCGCCCGCTGCCGCCCACCATCGAGGACATGGTCGCGGAGCCGCTCGCCGAGCTGCGCCGGCTGCGGCCTCGGGGCCCGTATCGGCTCGCCGGGTACTGCAACGGCGGCCTCGTCGCGTATGAGATGGCGCGGGCGCTGGTCGCCGAGGGGGAAGTCGTCGAGCGGCTGATCCTCATCGCGCCGAATCTTCCCGGCGCGCGGCTGCCCGAAGCGGGCTGGACCGTCGAGCGCATCCGCAACGGCATCCAACGCCGCGTGCGCGGTCTCCTGCGCCGGGGGCCGGCGCCGCCGGAAGCCGCGCCGGCCGCCGAGATGCCCTTGTCGCTGTTCGAGCGGTACCGCCGGATCATGCGCGGGTATCGCCCCGGCCGCTTCACGGGCCCGCTCGCGATCTTCTGGCCCGCCGAGGAGCCGTACGCGATGCGGGAGGGCGCGTCGCGGGCGTGGCTCGAAGCGGCTCCGCAGGCGGTCATCCGGCAAGTCCCCGGCGCGCATCTGACCGCGATCACCACGCACGTCGCCGCGCTCGGGGGCGCCGTGCGCGCTTGCCTCGACGGCAAAGTTTGAGTACAAGGAGGCATGCCCACCGCGCGCGTCGACGGCATCAGCCTCTTCTATGAGGAGATCGGCGAGGGTGTTCCCCTCGTCTTCGTCCACGAGTTCGCCGGCGATTACCAGAGCTGGCATCTTCAGGTGCGGTTCTTCGCCCGCCGCTATCGCACCATCGCGTACAACGCGCGCGGCTACCCGCCGTCGGACGTGCCCACCGACCCCGCCGCCTACTCGCAGGACCGCGCGGTCGAGGACATCCGCGGGCTCCTGGACGCGCTCGGCATCCGCAAGGCGCACATCTGCGGGCTCTCGATGGGGGGCTACGCCACGCTTCACTTCGGCGTTCGCCATCCCGAACGCGCGCTGTCCATCGTGGTGGCCGGGGCCGGTTACGGGAGCGTGCCGGGCGAGCGCGAGAAGTTCCGCAAGGACGTGGAGGAGACGGCGCGGCGCTTCGTGGACGACGGCATCGTCGCGGTGGCGGACTTCTACACCAAGGGCCCCACGCGGGTGCAGCTCATGGACAAGGACCCCAAGGGCTGGCGCGAGCTCTACGAGCAGTTCGTCGCCCAGTCCGCCCAGGGTCATGCCCTCACCATGCGGGGCGTCCAGATGACGCGCCCGTCGGTCTACGAGCTGGAAAAGGACCTGGAGCGGCTCGAGGTGCCGACGCTCATCGTCACCGGCGACGAGGACGAGCCGTGCCTGGAGCCGGCGCTCTATCTCAAGCGCAAGATTCGCTCCGCGGGGCTGCTGGTGCTGCCCAAGTCCGGCCACACCATCAATCTCGAGGAGCCCGAAGCCTTCAACCGCGGCGTGCTCGACTTCCTCACCGCGGTGGACGCGGGCCGGTGGCCTCTCCGGAACCCGAAATCGCTCAGCGCCTCGGCCATACTTCCTCCCGACCAAGGAGCCCGGAAATGAGTCTGCCGCTTTCGCCCTACACCGTGATCGACCTCACCCGCGCGCGCTCCGGCCCCACGTGCGTCCGCCAGCTCGCGGACATGGGCGCCAAGGTCATTCAGATCTCCGCCCGCGAGGACGAGCAGGGCGACTTCCCCCGCCGCGGCTTCGACAGCCAGAACCTCCATCGCAACAAGCGGTCGATGACCCTGGATCTCAAGTCGCCCAAGGGCCTCGACATCCTGAGGCGCCTCATCGCCAAGGCCGACGTCGTGGTGGAGAACTTCCGGCCCGACGTGAAGAACCGCCTGGGCATCGACTACGAGACCCTAAGTAGAGACAACCCCAGGCTCATCTACGGCAGCATCTCGGGCTTCGGGCAGAGCGGGCCGTATCGCGACCGGCCGGGCTACGACCAGATCGCGCAAGGGATGGGCGGCCTCATGTCCATCACCGGCCTGCCCGGCCAGGGCCCGGTGCGGGTGGGCATTCCGGTGGCCGATCTCACCGCCGGCATCTTCCTGGCCCAGGGGATTCTCGTGGCCCTGCTCGAGCGCGAGCGCTCCGGGCGCGGACAGTGGGTGCACACCTCGCTGCTGCAGGCCATGGTCACCATGCTCGACTTCCAGGCCGCGCGCTGGCTGATCGCGGGTGAGATCCCGCCGCAGGCGGGGAACGACCACCCCACCGCCATTCCCACCGGCGTGTTCAAGACCAAGGACGGCCACATCAACATCGCGGCGTCCGGGCAGCAGATGTTCCGCCGCCTCTGCGAGGCCCTCGGCACCGAGCCGCTGCTCGACGACCCGCGCTTCAAGACCGCGCCGGACCGCTCCAAGAACCGCAAGGCGCTGGCGCCCGAGCTGGAGAAGGCCTTCGCGAGGAAGACCAGCGCGGAGTGGGTGGAGCTCCTGAACGCCAAGGGCGTGCCGTCGGGCCCCATCCTCGACGTGAAGCAGATGTACGAGAACGAGCAGGTGAAGCATCTCCGGATGGCGGTGCCGGTGCAGCACCCGGCCCTCGGCGAGGTGATGGTGCAGGCGCCGCCGGTGACGCTCTCCCGCACGCCCGGCTCGGTGCGCCTCCACTCGCCCGACACCGGCGAGCACACCGACGAGATCCTGGGCGAGCTAGGGTTTTCTCAGGCGGACATCAGGGTTCTGCGCGACGAGAAGGTCGTGTAGGAACCTCGACACCGCGTAGGCGGCGCGCCTCGCCGCGCAGATTCCTAAGCGACACTCGCAGATCGAGCGCGCGCCGCGGACGCATCGCCCGCTATAGGTCGGTGGCGTCTCGCGCGAGCCCGTCCGGCCCCTTACGATTCGACACGCGCACGGGAATGCGTGACACCGAAACGCGCGTCAGCACGCACGTGCGCCGCGCGGCATGAGTCGTGCTCTCCGGTCTGGCGGACGTTCAATCTTCTTTCGACAAGGAGTCCGCCCATGGTCAATGTCGTACGCTCGCTGCTGCTCGTGACCATCCTCATGATGTCCGCCGCCCCCGCTCACGCGTTCAGCGTGATCCAGGGCACGGGCACCGCCGGGACGCAGGACGCGGTGGACGCGTTTCGCGCCACCCTCGGCGAACCGAACAACGGGAACAACGCGGGGCCCCAGCCCTCGGGGCGGCGTGAGATCAACTGGGATGGCGGCGGCAACCCAAACGGCTCGCCGGCCGGTACCCCGCTCACCGCGTTCCAGAATCGCGGCGTCACCTTCACCACGCCGGGATCCGGCTTCCAGCAGGCGCCGGTCTCCACGGGCGCCGGGAGCCTGTCGACGGTGTTCGGCGTCGACTACAGCACGACGTTCGACGCCTTCAGCCCCGTACGGCTCTTCGTCCCGGTGGGCAGCAACGTGACCGAGGGGATCTTCTCCGTCGCCGGAACGAACGGCGGCATCCCGGGCGGCACGCGCGCCTTCGGCGCCGTATTCACCGACGTCGATCTTGCCGGGGAGACGACGATCGAGCTGTTCTCGCTGTCCGGGGAGCTGCTCGCCTCGGTGGACGTGCCGGCGGCACCCGGCGATGGCGAGTTCTCCTTCTTGGGCATAGTCCTCGATGCGTCCGAGGGGCTCGCTCACCGGATGCGCATCACCACCGGCACGACACCTCTGGGAGCGGTGGACAATCCGGCAGGCGGCGTCGACGTGGTGGGCATGGATGATTTCATCTTCGCGGAGCCTCAGGCGGTGCCTCACCCGGGCCCCCTCGTCCTCGTGGGTGCGGGACTCCTCATGCTGGGCGCCAGACTCGGCGCTCGGCGGCTCCGCCTGGCCTAGCTCGCCATGCCGGTGGCGCGGCTCAGCCCGCCGTACTATGGCTCCAGGATGGGCCGCGCCTCGGCATGGTGTCGGTGCCCGTTTTGCTTCTTTTCCGCAACGTTCTTCCCATTCGATGTCGAAGAACACGACACTGCGTAACACTGTCCCTGCTCACCGGCTTCGCTCACCGCGGCGCGCATTTGTCCGCCTCCATCGCCATGGGAATCATCGATGGGTTCGCGACGTCTCGCGGCAAGGATTGGACCGCCTTACACATTCACCCCGTCTTCTCGTGCGCTCCCTCAGCAAGCTTTTATCGACGATCACTTGTGCGGGCGGCACGCCTCATGCTCTTGAGGAGCGGCGTCTGTCGATCGAGACGGCAATGCGCGCAGGGGGGAGCCATCATGAGAACGGCGGTCGTGATTGCATTGGCAGGCGCATTTCTCATCGCCCCGATCGAAGCAGGCGCGATCACCATCTTCAGCGACACGGGAGCGAACGGAGCCGCGGTCCAGGACACCGTGGATGCCTATCGGGCCGCCCTCGGGGACCCGAACAACGGCAACGCCCCCGGACCGTTAGCCACTGGAAGACGAGAGATCAACTGGGATGGCGGGGGCCCGCCGGTAGTCGACGGCACCCCCCCGGCGACTCCCTTCGTGGTCTTCCAGAACACGCGCGGCGCAACGTTCACGACGCCGGGAACCGGACTGACCCAGGCCGCAGCCACCGGAGGCCTGCTCAGCCTGGACCTGATCAACCCAACGTATGCCAACCTCTTCAGCCCCTTCAGCCCGAACCGGCTGTTTACCCCGGTGGGCAGCAACATCACCGAGGGATCGTTCTCGATTCCCGGCACGGGCGGCGCCGAGCCGGCGGGGGTCCGGGGATTTGGCGCGGTCTTCTCCGACGTGGACTTGGCCGACGCCACGACCATTGAGTATTTCGACACCGATGGTAATTCGCTGGGGATCTTCGACGTACCCGCCACCACCGGCAACCAGACGTTCTCGTTCCTCGGCATCACCACGGATCCGAGCGAGCCGCTTATCGGATCTATCCGGATCATCACCGGCACCAACGCGCTGGGGCCCAACGAATCCTCGACCGTGGATCTCGTGGTGATGGATGACTTCTTCTACGGTGAGCCCCAGCTCATCGTCGCGGCGGTCCCCCAGGCGTGGCCCCTCCACCTGCTCGGGCTTGGGCTGCTTGTGCTGGCCGCCCTTTCCCGGGTCGCGCGCCCGCGATTCGCAGCGAGTTACAGCAGCCGGTAGACGTCCAGCTCTACCCGCCGGGCGTGGCGCGCGGCGCTGGCGATGCCGATGGTGCGGTTGAGCCAGTCGAGCCGCGCGTCCCCGGTGGTGAAGCGCAGCACGGTGCGGAAGTAGTACTCGGCGGGGTCCACGGCGTCGCCGCGCGCCAGCCGCTCGAGCACCGCGGGCGGGCCGGCGCGAAGCCCGCGACTGCGCACCTCGATGACGGCGCCGCCGCGCTCGCGGAGCGCGTAGTGCGCATCGATGTCGAGCGTGCCGTCGGCGCGCCGCCATTGCCAGTCGGCCCCGCCGGGCACGATCTCGCCGGCAAGGTCCTCGCCGCTGAAGGTGCCGCCGAGAATGGGCACGACCCGGCGCTCGCCGCCGGGCGCGTCGCCCAGCGAGCGCACCGCTCCCACCTCGGCGGACACGCGGAAGAGCGGCGCCAGGCGGAGCACTAGAGGGCAGGCGGAAAGTGCGGCAGGACCTTCTCCCCGAGGAGCCGGATCGTCCGTAGCACGCGCGCCTGATCCATGCCCGGCCACTGCAGCCGGAACATCATGGACGTGACGCCCAGCCGCTCGCGGTAGCGCGCGATCTCCTCGCGCACGCGCACGGGGTCGCCCAGGACGAAGCGGTCCCGGGCCAGCTCCGCGAAGGCGTCGCTCCACGTCTCGCCCTCGGGCAGGGCCTTGTCCTGCTCCCAGCTCTGGTACGCCTTGTACTTCGGCTCGAGGATGGGCTGGGCCTCGGCGAAGGCGCCGGCCTGGCTGTCGGTGACGTAGCACTCCCGGATCAGGGGGATCTCCGCCGCGGGCGGGCGGCCGGCGACGCGGCGCTCGGCGTGGAACAGCGCGAGCTGCCGCTCCAGCGTGGGCAGCGTGGTGTGCGGGTTGATGAGCCAGGTGTCGGCCAGCCGCGCCGCGCGCTTGACCCCGGCATCGCCGTTGGCGGCGAGCCAGATGGGCGGACGGGGTCGCTGCAGCGGCGGCATGGAGATGCGCACGTCCCGCAGCTGGAAGTGCTTGCCGTCGAACGAGGCCGGCTCGCCCGTCCACAACCGCTCCAGCGCCTGGAGCCCCTCGACGAGCCGGCCCACGCGGGCGCTCGGATCATGGCCCATGGCCAGGTTCTCCACGTCGCGGTAGCCCAGTCCCAGGCCGACGATGAGCCGTCCCCCCGTGATGACGTCCAGGGTGGCGAGCTGCTCGGCCAGGTCCACCGGCTGATGCAGCGGGAGGAGGATCACGCCCGTGCCCAGCGTCATGCCCTCCGCCTCGGCGGCCACCCGCGCCAGCGTGGGAATGGGCTGGAAGTACGTGAAGGGGTCGGAGAGGTAGTGCTGGCTCGACCAGATGGAGTGAAAGCCCACCTGCTTGGCCAGCCGCACCTGCTCGAGATGCTCGGCGAAGCGCTGCGCCTGCGACTCGTCCGGACGATGCTGCACCGAGAGTCCGATGCCGAATTTCATGGGGGCCGCCTCCTCGGGCCCTAGCGAGCCACGCCGCCGGCAGCGCTGTCAAGGGCGGGGGACACGCTAGAATGGGCGCGTGCTGCCGATGGTCGAGAACGCCTCGCTCGCGCCGCGCACCACCCTGGGCGTGGGCGGGCCCGCGCGCTGGTTCGTCAAGGCGCGCGACGAGGCGACCCTCATCGCCGCGCTGGACTGGGCGGCGGCGCGCGGCGTGGCGGTGCGCGTCCTGGGCGGCGGCTCCAACGTCGTCGTCGCGGACGCCGGCGTGGACGCCCTCGTCATCCAGGTGGCGCTGCGTGGAGTCGAGGCGCGTGCGGTCGGCCCGGCGATGGACGTCACCGCGGCGGCGGGGGAGCCGTGGGACGATCTGGTGCGCCATGCCGTCGAGCACGGCTGGGCCGGGCTCGAATGCCTGTCCGGCATCCCGGGCCTCGTGGGCGCCACGCCGATACAGAACGTGGGCGCGTACGGCCAGGACGTCAGCCAGACCATCACCGAGCTGCGCGTGGTGGATCGGCGTGTCCGCCGCCCGCTGACGCTGGCCGCCGCCGCGTGCCGCTTCGGCTATCGCGACAGCCTGTTCCGCAGCGGCGAGCCCGACCGCTACGTGGTGCTCGCGGTGACGTACCGGCTCGCGCCGGGCGGCGCGCCCGCGGTGCGCTACGCGGAGCTACAGCGCCACCTCGAGGGGCGCGGGCTCGCCGCGCCCACGCTCGGCGAGACGCGGGACAGCGTGCTCGCCATCCGGCGCGCGAAGTCGATGGTGCTCGACTCCGGCGACGAGAACCGCCGCTCCTGCGGCTCCTTCTTCGTGAATCCGGTGGTGCCGGCGGCGGATGCCGCGCGCGTCGCCGCGCGGGCCGCCCCGGGCGGCGGGATGCCGCAATGGCCGGAGCCCGACGGCCGAGTGAAGCTCTCCGCGGCGTGGCTCATCGAGCGCGCGGGGTTCACGCGCGGCGAGCGCGCCGGCGCGGTCGGGCTCTCCACCCGTCACACCCTCGCCATCGTGTGCCACGACGGCGCCCGCGCCGCGGATGTCGCCGCGTTTGCCCGGCGGGTGCGGGAGCGGGTGGCCGAGCGCTTCGGCGTGCGGCTGTCGCCGGAGCCCGTCTTCTGGGGACCGATCGGCCTCGAAGGAGCGGCGTGACCCGTCCCGGCCTCTGGCGGCTCACCGCGGTGTTCACCTGGATCGGGCTCGCGAGCCTCGGCGGCGGCCGCAGCGCCTATTTTCACGACGCCCTGGTGGCGCGCCGCGGCTGGCTCCGCGACGAGGAGTTCCTCCAGGATCTGGCGCTCAGCCAGGTCATGCCCGGGCCCAACTTCTCCAACCTGGCGGTGGGCCTGGGGTATCGGCTGCGCGGCTATCCCGGCGCCGCGTGCGCGCTGGTGGCCCTCGTGCTCCCCGGCACGGCGATCTTCCTCGCGCTCGCCCTGTTCCTGCGCCACGGCCTCACCGCCGACGCCACCCACGCGCTGCTCGGCATGGGCGCGGCGGTGGTCGGGCTCATCTTCGTGATGACCGGCCGCATCCTGCGCGTGGGGCTGCGCGGCCGCACCGCGCTCGTGCTCGCGGCCGGCACGTTCCTCGCGGTGGGCCCGCTCCGGCTCCCGACCTATGCCGCCATCGCGGCCATGGTCGTGCTCGGCTGCTGGCTGAACCGGCCGCGCGCCTCCGAGGCGCTCACCCCGCGCGACGCCCCGTGATGGATCTCCTCCGGCTCGCCTGGACGTTTCTCTGGCTCTCCTTTCTCTGCATCGGCGGGGGGCTCGGCATCGTTCCCGAGATCGAGCGCCAGGCGGTGAGCGCGCATCAGTGGGTGACCTCGCGCGAGTTCGTCGACGCCTACACCGTCGCCCAGCTCACGCCCGGGCCCAACATGAAGATCGCAGCGTTCATCGGCTATGTCGCCCAGGGACCGATGGGGGCGCTCGCGGCCACCCTCGTCATGTTCGTGCCGGCCGCCGCCCTCACCGCGCTCGTCTCCCAGCACTGGGCCGGGCTGCGCGGACGGCCCTGGGCCATCACCGCCGAGCGCACGCTGTCGGCCATCGGCATGGGGCTGATGGCGGGCGGCGTCTACACGCTCGCCCGCTCGGCCATTCACGACGTGCGCACCGCGGCGATCGCGGTGGTGGCCGCCGTCGCGCTGGCCACTCTCCGGGTGCCGCCGGTGGTAGTGGTGCTGGCCGCCGGTGTCGCGGGCTGGGTGCTGGGGTGATGCCGGTCGCGGTCGCCGGGCTCGCGCTCTGGACCGCCCTCGCGTTCGCCACCGCGCCCGCCGCCGCCGCCGAGCTGACCGTGTACAGCGCCGGCGCCATGGAGCCGGGTCTCCGGCGGCTCGTGCCCGCCTTCGAGCGCGAGACCGGCCACCGCGTGCGGCTCACCATCGCCGTGCCCGCCGTCCTGCGGCAGCGCATCGAGGGCGGGGAGACGCCGGACATCGTGATCGCGCCCCCGCCGGTGATCGAGGCGCTCGACCGCGCGGGGCGGCTGCGCGCGGAGGGCCGCGCGGTGCTGGGGCGGGTGGGCGTGGCGGTGGTGGTGCGCGAGGGCGCGCCCGTGCCGGACGTGTCGACACCCGAGGCGCTGCGCCGCGCCCTCCTCGACTGCGAGTCGCTGGTGTTCAATCGCGCGTCCACCGGCACCTACTTCGAGCGCGTGCTGGAGGGCATGGGCATCGCGGAGACGGTCCGGGCCAAGACCACGCGCTATCCCGACGGGAGCGCGGTGATGGAGCACGTGCGGCGCGGCGCCGGCCGCGAGATCGGCATCGGCCCCGTGACGGAGATCCGGCCGTACCAGGACCGAGGGATCCGGCTGGTGGGCCCGCTGCCGCCGCCCATCCAGAACCACACGAGCTACGTCGCGTCGCTGCTTGCCGGTCGGTCCGCGCCGACTCCCGACTCGGCGGCGGCCTTCGTGCGCTACGTGACGAGCGCGGCCGCGCGCGCGATCTTCGCCGAGACCGGCGTGGAGTGACCTCGCGCGCCGCCGCGGCCGGTGGTCACGCCGCTCGTGTCGCGAGCCCGGAGAGGAAGGCGCGGATCCGCTTGGCGTTGGTCCCGAGATCGCTACGGCCCACGCGCGACTTCGACCGGACGTCGACCCGGCTCCCCGCGCCCGAGGCCGAGACGCGCACCACCACGTCGTCCTTGAAGGCAAACCAGGAGGTGGTGGCGGTGGCCTCGAGCCGGCCTTCGGTGGGCGCGACCGCCACGATCTCCCACCCCATGGCGCGCGCGGTGGCCTCGGCGGCCGCGAGCACGCGATCGGGCGGCGCGGCGAGCACGAGAGGCCCGAGGTCCGGGTAGCCGCGCTTCTGCTGCGCCGCGACCTCGGCGCCGTCGTAGGCGGCGGGATTGGGGGCGTCGCGCCGCCGCTCGGCGACGGCCACGAAGGCGGGCGGGTTCTCGGTATCGGTGGTGATGTCGTGGATGGGCGGCACCGTGCGCGCGAGCTTCTGAAGACTCAGCGGCACCCACACGACCACCGCGGCGATGACGAGCGCGCCCGCGGCCAGAGCCAGGGCGGGCCAGGCGCGCGCCAGCGCGGTCAACGCCACGCCGATCACCGCCAGCAGGGCCACGCCGGCCCCGGCGTAGCTCGCCGCGCGGAGCACGCTGAAGGAGGTGGCGAGGCCCCACCAGCCCCAGCGATAGCCGAGGCCGGCGAGGGCCAGCGCCAGCGCGCTCGCGAGAGCAAGGAAGAGCGCGGCGCGCGGAACGAGCACCCGGGCCATGCCGCGAGGATACCGCGAAGCGCGCGTTGGCGCGTGTGCTAGTCTTCCCGCGACACGCGAATCCCCGAGGAGGCCTCCCATGTCCCAGCCGAGCGCGCCGCGCGCGGTCGCTACCACGCAGGTCGACAATCACGCGGTCCGGGTCACCGAGTGGCGCTTCGCGCCCGGCGCCGCCACCGGCCATCACCGGCACGAGTACGCCTACGTGGTCGTGCCGATGACGACGGGCCGTCTCTCCCTCCTCACCGCCGACGGCGTCAACGCCGGCGAGCTCGTCACCGGCCAGGCGTACTTTCGCCCGCCCGGCGCCGAGCACGACGTGGTCAACGCGAACCCGCACGAGTTCGTCTTCGTAGAGATCGAGCTGAAGGACCATCCCCTCACCCCAGCCGGAGGATCCCGCTGATGCCCATCAACACCCGCTATCTGTTCAGCGCCGCCATGGACGTCGATCCCGCCAAGGACGCGCTCTTCAACGAGGTCTACGACCGGGAGCACGTGCCCAATCTCCTCAAGGTGCCGGGTGTGATCGCGGTGGCCCGCTTCAAGACCCAGGAGCTCACCCTCTCCATCGGCGGCGAGAAGAAGCGCATCGTGATCGAGAACGAGCCCCGCTATCAGGCGCTCTACGAGATCGAGAGTCCCGAGGTGCTGGTGTCCGATGCGTGGGCGCGCGCCGTCGAGGAGGGGCGCTGGCCGGGTCAGGTGCGCCAGTACACGAAGAACCGGCGGCATGTCCTCTACGGCCGCCTCGGGGGCTGATCGCCCCTCGTCCATGCCCCCCTCTCCGGGTGGAGAGGGGGGGAGGACGCAGGGCATCGCGTTCGTCGCGGCGGCCGCCCTCTTCTGGAGCCTCGGGGGACTGCTGGCGCGGCTCGTCCACACCGACCCATGGACAACGGTGTTCTGGCGGTCGATCTTCGCCGCCCTGTTCCTGCTCGGCGTCACCGTCCTGCAGGAGGGCTGGGCCGCGTGGCCGCGCATGCGCGCGCTCGGCGCGCCCGGCGTCGGCATGGCGCTCTGCTTCGCCATCGCCTCCACGTGCTTCATCAACGCGCTGTCCCTCACCACGGTGGCCAACGCCCTGGTGATCCAGAGCACGTCGCCGTTCATCGCCGCGCTGCTCGGCTGGGCCTGGATGGGCGAGCGGGTGCGGCGGCGCAGCTGGCTGGCGATGGCGGCCGCGCTCGGCGGCGCCGCCGTCATGGCCTCGCACTCCTGGGGCGCGGGCTCCATCGGCGGCGACGCCCTCGCCCTCGTGACCGCGATCGCCTTCGCCGCGGCCACCGTGATCGTGCGGCGCCATCGCCAGGTGCGCATGACCGCGGCGGCCGCCCTCGCGAACGTCTTCTCCGCGCTCTTCGCGTGGCCGGCGGCCCAGCCGCCTCAGGCGGGCGCGGCCGACCTCGGTCTCCTCGCCTTCTTCGGCGCCGCGCAGCTTGGCTTCGGACTCGTACTCTTCACGGCAGGCGCGCGCCTGATCCCGGTGGCGGAGGCCTCGCTCATCGCGGTGCTGGAAAGCGTGCTGGGCCCCGTGTGGGTGTGGCTCTTCGTCGGCGAGACGCCCGCGCCGGCGGCGCTGGTGGGCGGCGCCGTCATCCTGGCCGCGCTCGTCGTCCACACCGCGCTCGATCTGCGAGACACGCGCCGACCGGGAAGTTAGTACCCGGCCCGCTCGACTCCCACCGCCGGCACCGCTTCCAACCTCGCGAAATTGGGCACCACCCCGCGAGGGTACGGCAGTTGCAGGACGACGGGACGGAGGTGACCGACATGAACAACATCTTCTACATCATCGGTGTGGTCGTGGTGATCCTGTTCATCCTGGGCTATTTCGGGTTCCGGTGATGTCGCGATCGCGCATCCTGGTCGCGCTGGCCGGGGTCCTCGCGCTCGCCGCCGTCGAGACCGCCTGTGACAAGGGCCCTGCGCAGAAGGCGGGCGAGAAGGTGGATCGCGCCCTCGACACCGACAAGGCCATCGGCAAGGGGCCAGTGGAGAAGGCCGGCAAGGAGATCGACAAGGCCGCCGAGGACGTCAAGAAATAGCGCGCGCGGGGGCGCGGCCTCCGCTCGCGCGACGCTCAGTCGACGCGGAACACGTAGTCGGGCTTGAGCCCCTTGATGGTGGTCTGGCCCGACAGGGCCAGCGCGGTCGACATCTCCTCGCGGAGGATCTGGAACGTCCGGGCGACGCCGTCCGCGCCGTCGGCGGCGAGGCCCCAGAGCGCGGTGCGGCCGAGGGCCACCAGGTCGGCGCCGCGGGCCAGTGCCTTCAGCACATCGGTGCCGCGGTTGAAGCCGCCGTCGACGACGATGCTCGCGGCGCCACCGACGGCGTCCACGATGGCGGGCAGCGCGTCGATGGTGGATTGGGTCTGGTCGAGCTGTCGCCCGCCGTGATTCGATACCCAGACGATGTCCACCCCGTGCTCCACCGCGCGCCGGGCGTCCTCCGGCGTCATGATGCCCTTGACGCCGATGGGCACCCGCACCGTCTTCCTGAGCCAGTCCACGTCGTCCCAGGTGAGCCGCGCCTGATACGTCTGGTCCGGCCCGCGCGGATTGGGCGCCTTCGACATGGCCTCGCGCGGGACGTAGCGGTGGAGGATGTCGCGCTCGCGGCGGCCGTACCACTGCACGTCGACGGTGAGGCACACCGACAGATAGCCCGACTTCTCCACCCGCTGCATCAGCTCGCCCACCCAGCCGCGATCGCCGTGGTGATAGAGCTGGAACATCTTCGGCCCGGTGGCCGCCTTGGCCACGTCTTCCACCGACCAGCCGGTGGCGCCGGAGAGGAACTGCAGCGTATCGCCCTTGGCCGCGCCGCGCGCCATCTCGCAATCGCCGTCGGGGTGGAAGAGGATGAGGCCGCCCATGGGCGCCACCGCCACCGGCGCGGAGAGCGCCTGGCCGAGGAAGGTCGTCGAGAGATCGACCGTCCGCACGTCCACGAGCACGTTCTGGCGGATGGCCAGCCGATCCAGGTGCTCGCGGTTGCGCCGCAGCGTGGTCTCGGTCTCCGCGCCGCCGTCGCCGAAGTTCCACGCGTCGCGCGCCAGCTTCTGACGGGCCGCTTCACGAATCTCGGGCAGGGTCACGTACCTGGGTGGAATCGTCATGCCGGTGACCATAGCACAGGGCGCGCGCGCCTTGACAGGGCGCTCCGCCGGCGCCTAGCATCGCCCCGCGCACCGAGGAGGGCGTCCACCCATGCTCTACGAGCTCCGCACCCATCACGCCATGCCGGGCCGGCTGGCCGATATGAACCGACGGGAGGCTCCGGTGATGCCGCGCTCGCGAGCCCGCGTCGCGCTGGCCGGGCTCCTGGCGATTGCCGCCCTCGGGATCGCCTGTGACAAGAGCCCCGCTCAAAAGGCCGGCGAGAAGGTGGACCGGGCGCTCGACACCGACAAGGCGATCGGCAAGGGACCCATGGAGAAAGCGGGCAAGGAGATCGACAAGGCCGCCGACAGCGTGAAGAAGTAAGCGCGCGAGCGGGCGCGACACCCGCTCAGAGGGCGGTGCGACCACGCGTGCCTTGACAGGGGCGCGGCCCGGCGCCTAGCATCGCCGCGCGCACCGAGGAGGGCGTCCACCCATGCTCTACGAGCTCCGCACCTATCACGCCATGCCGGGCCGCCTGCCCGATCTGAACCGACGCTTCGCCGAGATCACCATGGACTTCTTCAAGAAGCATGGAATCCAGGTGGTCGGGTTCTGGACCAACGAGCTGGGCGGCCCGTCCGATCAGCTGCTCTACATCCTTGCCTGGGAGAGCCTCGCCGACCGCGAGAAGAAGTGGGGCGCCTTCTTCAGCGACAAGGAGCGGCTGGCCAAGTTTGCGGAGACCGAGAAGAACGGGCCCCTGCTGCGCAAGCTCACCGCGCACATTCTCCGTCCCACCGCCTATTCACCGATGCAGTAGCGCCATGGCCGACGAACAGATCGTCCGCAGCGCGTCGGGGCTCGGCTGGGTGGAGCTGCGGGAGGGCAGCGGGGCCGCGCCCACCGCGGGCCAGACGGTGAGCGTGCACTACACGGGCTGGCTGGAGAGCGGCAAGAAGTTCGACTCGTCGGTGGACCGCGGCCAGCCGCTGGAGTTTCCCATCGGGCGCGGCCACGTGATCCGGGGCTGGGACGAGGGCGTCGGCTCGATGAAGGTGGGCGGCAAGCGCAAGCTCATCATCCCGCCCGCGCTCGGCTACGGCGATCGCGGGGCGGGCGGCGTGATTCCGCCCGGCGCCACCCTGATCTTCGAGGTGGAGCTGCTCGGGGTGCGCTAGGGGAGGACGGCGCGCGCGGCGGCGAGGCCCTCGCGCGCGACTTCCTCGGCGGGCCGCGCCCACGCGGCGGCGGTGGGGGCCTCGTAGCTGAACGGGCCCCGATAGCCCCTCCCCCC
>Ga0081538_10003461_pt1 | contig 14910 bp, 16 predicted proteins | sample TabmetS5T2R1_FD_71022 | JGI IMG/M metagenome (GOLD analysis project Ga0081538, IMG submission 71022) | Tabebuia heterophylla rhizosphere microbial communities from the University of Puerto Rico - S5T2R1 | ecosystem: Host-associated > Plants > Roots > Rhizosphere ... | reverse complement strand
CCCCCATGCCCCCCCCCGCCTAGTCCTGCGGCTTGGAGCTGGTCGGCGGAACATGGAGGGAGGGAGGGCGGGCACAATGCTGGCATGACCAGCGGTCAAGAGCCCATCCGCGTCGGGAGCCAGCCTCCCTTCGCCGTCCCGCCCGAGCGTCGCGACCCGGCCCGCCGGTTGCGCGGACGGCTGGTCGCACCGGTGACCGTCTGGACCGCCGGCCGCCCGCCGGGCGGGGCGGGGCTGACGGTGTCCTCGGTCCTGGTCGCCGAGGGTGAGCCGGCACGCCTGCTCGGCCTGATCGACCCGACATCCGCATTCTGGGAAGCCATGCAGACCACGGGCGCGTTCGTGGTCCATGTCCTTTCCCTCGGGGACCGGACCCTGGCCGAGCGGTTCAGCGAGGTCCGCCCCCCGATCCGAGGCCCATTCGAACGGCTGGAGGTGGCCGAGTCGCCATGGGGCCCGGTGCTGGGCGGGAGCCGCCCGCGAGCGGCCTGCCGGCTGGCCGGATCGGCACCGGTTGGCTACGCCGAGTTGGTCGAGGGCGTGATCGAGCAGCTGGAGCTGCCCGACCTGGAGGATCCGCTGGCCTACCTGCACGGCAGCTACCGGTCGGTGGGTGATCTCCCAGATCACGGTTGAAGTCGTGGCGCCATTCGCCTGCCCGCCAGCTTTCTGACCGGCGTGGTGGCGCACGGTGGCCACAGCCGCTACCGTTGCCCGGCAGAGGTTCATGTTTTGCTTCGCAACCCGCAGGTCGAGCTTGTCCCTTGCCGTCGGCGCCACCACGGTGCCGGCGTGGTCGATACCTCCGAGATAGTGGAGGGAGGGACAAGTACATGACTGTTGGAACCGTGAAGTGGTTCAACGCCGACAAGGGCTTCGGCTTCATCGCCCCTGAGTCCGGCGAAGACGTCTTCGTGCACTTCAGCGCGATCCAGTCGACCGGCTACCGCTCACTTGATGAGGGGCAGACTGTCGAGTTCGACATCACCCAGGGCCAGAAAGGCCCCCAGGCCGCCAACGTGCGGCCGCTGGAGCGCCAATAGCGAACCTCAGGAGCCCGTCCTTGACCGTCTGCCGGGCGGGCTCCTGTGCATCCTGAACGCTCAGCTCGGCGCCGCCTCGACCAGCGATGAGTTCCTGGCTATCAGCCTGTACGCGCTGCCCACCGGCTGACCGCAGCTTCAGGTGCCCGGGTGGCCATAGCGGTCGCCTTGGCTGCCAAGCTCTCGAGCCAGGGCAAGCCAGGCCTGGGCGTGGGCCGCTTTGACCTCTGATCGTCGTAGGTGCTTCTCGATGTCGAGGTTGGAGCGCCCTTCCGAGGCGTTGATGTCGTCATACAGATGCTCGGAGTCCAGCAGCGCCGCATGACCTCGGCGCATCGCTTCGTCCCAGGTCAGCTCCTCGAAGTTCGGCATGCACTCTCCTCCGCTCAAGGTGTCACCGCTGGTCACGGGAGCGTCCGCGGCCAGTGGGTCGCCGCACCCTCCCCGGCGATCGCCTCCTGCTTGGCAGGATAGGTGTGACGGCTAGATCCGGTAGCCGCACATCGCGGCAGACGGAAGAGAGCCCCTGCCTGATACGGAAGGAGAGCCGCTCACTGACCGGGTGCCGTCAGGTGTCAGGATGCGTGATGATCTCGGTGGCGCGACGGGCCAGCTCGGCGCCGTAGTCAGTCCAGACGCCCTCACCCCAGTAGCGGTAACAGCTGGTCTCAGCCGCCAGCAGATGGAACAGGGCCGTGCGGTACCGAGGGTCATCGCTGGGAACTCCACGGGCCAGGACCTGCTGCTGGAACAGCGCGCTGGCCCGCTCCATCGGGATCAGGACCTGGTCATAGCCGCGGACCCAGGACAGGCTATTCGTCCAGCTGCCGCCCTCCACGTGAAAACAGCTGTCCTCGTGGCGCAGCTGCTCGACGACGCAGGCGAGCCGGTCGGGACCGTCGCCGGGTGTCAGCTGCTGCCAGATGCGGTGCTGGTACAACGGCTGGATCACCGGCAGGTCGCCCGGCAGGACGCCGCTGGCGAATAGCTGCTCCAGGTACTCGGTCACGTTCAGCATCGGCGTCCGGGAGGCAGAGCATTCGCGGACCACCTCCAGGTACTTTGGGGGGAACTCGTTCATCATCACCCCGCCGTTCTCGCCGTCGGCGATCTGGGTGACCAGTGGCGGCACGCTCCGCCCGGCCAGCTGCATGCGGCACACGCTCTTGGCCTCGTCGTAGGGCTGCAGCTGGCCGACCAGTTTGGTGTCGCTGCCCTGGGTCTTGACCACGGCCACGATCTCAGTCGTGTCGCCATGGGAGCTGGTGCAGACCAGCCGATGGGGCAGGTGCGGGCGCTCCAGCGGCCGACCGTCGGGCAGCTCCACGGTGTGCTCTTGGACCAGCAGCCATTGGTAGCCGCACTCGTTGAGGGTCTTGACGAACTCGTAGGCCACGTCGGGGTGGTTGGGCAGGGCCATCTCGGCGGGGGAGAAGCCACGCACCCGGCCCAGCGCCTCCAGGCCGAAGATGGCGGCGAAGTGGTGCTGCCAGGCGCGCACGTGCAGCCGGTAGTCCTGTGTCGGGGTGGAGGGGGCGACGGCGTGACCCCACGGGCAGCCCAGCCACTCCACGGCCTGGCGCAGCTCCGGGTCGCAGGTCAAGGGCCGCAGGGCGTCGAACACGTCGTCTAGGCCAGCGCGCCGCAGGCCGTGCAGCAGAGTGCCGGAGTACTCAAGCATGATGCGCGGCTGGGTGCCGTCGGCGAGCAGTTGGGGGATGAGCTCGCCCATGCGCTTGTAGCACCAGTGGAACGCCGGGGCGTTGTGGTTGTCGCCGATCTCGGGGTGCTCCAGCATCCACTGCAGGTTGCCGATGATGGCGGCGGTGCGCAGGTCCGGTCCGCCGGCTGGGATGAGCGGTTGGTGCATGTGCAGGGCGACCGCGAACGCGCTGTCGATGCCGGAAATGTCCACCGGCGTCTGATCCAGGAACACCGGCTGGTCCCGGCCGGCCCGGATCGCCTCCTCGATCAGCCGTTCGGAACCGCACAGGTTCGGCAGGCCGTCGATGTACTCGGGAAGCTCTCCCATGCTCCTCCTCGCCAGCCCGTCTTGTGTGCCGCTCGTGTCCAGAAGGCTCTGGCCAGCCGATCGGGGCTGTGGTGTGGATCGCGTTCTGACCTACGGCGGCCGCACTTGATAACGGACCGGCCGAACCGCCGGGTTACCAGCATCGCGACGCCTCAGTGCTTGGTTGCAGGTCTACTCCGGTGTTCGGCGTCGGCGGATCCCGGAGGCCAAGACGTCTCGGATGCTGACCACCCCCGTGAGGTTCCGGCCCTCCAAGACGGGCAGGTGGCGGAACCCGTTCGTCAGCATCAGCTGGGCGGCCTCCTCGGTTGTCGTGTCGGGAGTGGCCGTTACCGGGTCCTTGGTCATCCACTGCGACACGGGTGAGGTGGTGAGGTCCGAACGGGAAGCAGCCGCCCGCAGCACATCCCGCTCGGTCAAGATGCCGGCGAGCCAGGAGCCTTGCAGGACGATGGCCGAGCCGACCCGGGCCTTGACCATCATGGCGGTGACCTCGGCCACCGGCCGTTCGGCCGAGGTGGTGAGGACCTTGGTCGTCATGATGTCGCGAAGCTGGGCCACCGTCCCTCCCTGCTCCTATCGGGTTGTCTGTTCAGTCGCTGCCGCCGACGTCATCGGCGTCCGGGTGATGTGCGGAGACGGCCGGGTCCATGAGCTCTTCGTTCAGCAGCCGCCATAGCGAGCCCGCCCAAGAGCTGAGGCCTGGCCACCTTCTCCAGAAGAGCTGCATGCTCGTCTCATCCAGCTGCTGGTAGGCGTCATGGGGGTCTACGGCATCGGCAACCGCCTCCAGCCTGGCGATGGCGTCCAGGAAGCGGTCAGAGATGTCGTCCACTCGCGCCCCTTTCATCATCATGCGGATCTGCGGCAAGTATGGATGGCAGCCTGCCTCGTCAGTCTGGCAGGTAGCCCCGCAGTGCAACAGGCGCCGACTGCCGAGCCGGCGTCGCATCGACTTCTTGTCTGACCTGCGGATATGGTGGCGGCTTGGACTGACGACCAGAAACCTGGTCGTCGAACAACATCGCCCTGACAAGGTGCCGGCAGCTGCTGCTGGACACTGGTTCGAACGACACACCGAAGCCCGACAAGATACGTCGGCCGAGCGGCAAGGACACTGCCAGCTAGTAACCCCTGCCGTCGTTGGGCTCATCACGGCCTGGTGGCCGGTCCTGCAGACCCGGGTAGTACAGATTCGTTACCGTGCGGGGGTGGGGACGGCGTGGCACCAGCCGGGCCGCGCCCCTCGGCAGAGCCCGCCAGCCGTCACCGTCACCGCCGTGCTCTTCTCGGGTAGTGCCGCCCTTCATCGTCCCCTTGGCTTGCCACAGCCGGGCCAGCTCCGCCGCCAGCGGCCCGGTGCCCTGCTCCAGATACTGCAGGTCATCGCGGCTGTAGAACGGCCGCCCGTAGCTGCGGCAGGCCCGGCAGCGCCAGTCGCAGGTCTGCGGGGTGCACGGAGAGGAGTCGTCGGGCTTCGGCCAGCAGGTACAGGTATGGCCCTTGCCGAACGCCGAGCCGGGCGCGATGGCGATCTCCCCGGGCCGGCGGGTCTTCCGGCCGCTCACGAGGTGTCACCGCCCTTGGCCTGGTTGCCTGGCTCCGACCAAACCCACCAAGCGGGCGGGTACGGCCAAGTCGGAGCCGGATCGCGGTTCCACCGTACTCCCTCGCCGGTCGGGCTCGCCGGGAACGGTCTGGGTGCGACCGGCGACTCAAGCCGCAACGGCCGCCGCACCCTCCACCTAGCGCTCCCCGATCACCCAGTGATGAGCCGCCAAGCAAGGGTCGGGCCAACGAGGCCGGCAAGCAGGTCCTCGATTGGTCGCTGGGGGCCGTGACCCGGCCATGCCGCCACGGAAGCAAACCAGGCGACGATCGGTGCGAGCTATCTGTTGCTGCATCACTCACTGACGGGCACATGACAGTGGGCGCAATCGAAGCGGCCAACTGGCCATGACACCTCAGGAAGTTATGCCGGTGACGTCCCGGGGCGTGGTGTAAGAGTGTGCCGCCGTGCGGGATCAGCGTCGGGGAGTTTATGCCGGCATGAGTTGGGCGGGCGTCACCTCCTTGGTGGCGGTGGTGAGCAGGGCCATGGAGCCTTCGGAGAGATAGCGGCGGTCGCTAACCTGCCACTCGTCATGGGCCTCGACCAGCACGGCCCCGGCGAGGCGGAGGAGTGCTTCGGGGTTGGGGAAGACGCCCACGACGTCGGTGCGGCGTTTGACCTCTTTGTTGAGGCGCTCCAGCGGGTTGGTCGACCAGATCTTCTTCCAGTGGCTGATCGGGAACGAACTGAAGGCCAGCAGCTCCTCAGCGGCGTCGCGCAGCATGCGCTCGAGCTTGGGGAACTGGCGTCCCAGCATCCCGGCGATCACGTCCAGCTGCTCATGGACGTGGGCGGCATCAGGCTGGGCGAAGATGGTCCGGATGGCCGCCGCCACCATCTCCGCCGAGCCCTTGGGGACCTGGGCGAGCACGTTACGCAGGAAGTGCACCCGGCAACGCTGGATGGCCGCACCGACCATCACGGCCTGGACGGCTTGGCGGAGGCCGAGGTGGGCGTCGGCGATGACGAGTTGCACCCCAGCCAGGCCCCGGGCCTTGAGCGAGCGCAGGAACGCCGTCCAGAAGGCGCCGTCCTCGCTGTCGCCGACGGCGAACCCGAGCACCTCACGGCGGCCATCGCCGCACACTCCGGTGGCCACGACCACCGCCTGGGCGACGACCCGGCGGTTGACCCTGGCCTTGCAATAGGTGGCATCCACGAACAGATACGGGAAGGTCTGGCCGGCCAGGGATCGGTCCCGGAACGCCGACACTTCCTGGTCAAGATCAGCACAGATGCGGCTGACCTCGGACTTGGAGATGCCGCTGTCGGCCCCCAGGGCCCGGACCAAGTCGTCGACCTTGCGGGTGGAGACCCCGTGCAGATACGCCTCCATGACCACGGCGAACAGCGCCTGGTCGACCCGGCGGCGCCGCTCCAACAATGAGGGGAAGAACGACCCCGCGCGCAGCTTGGGGATGCGCAGCTCCAGATCCCCGGCCGTGGTCGCCAGCACCCTGGGCCGATGCCCGTTGCGCTGGGCCAGCCGATCAGGGGTGCGCTGGTTGGGTGCAGCGCCGATCACCTGGGTGAGCTCGGCTTCAATGAGGGCCTGGTAGATCGTCTGGGCGGCCTGGCGGATGCGGTCATCCACCTCCGCGACCTTGAGTGCGTCCAGGACCTCCAGCAGTGCAGACTGGTCAAGGGCCACCGTGCGTTGTGTCCTTTCGCGAGAACCATTGGCCTGGTCTCGCTGACCATCGCACGGTGGCCTGTTCGACATGCACAGCTACGCCGTCGAGGTCCTGCTACCTACACCACTCCATGGGACGCCACTTGAGAAGGGCCCAGCAGCGTTTCTGCTCAAACCCTATGTGGTGGGCGCGACAAGATTTGACCTGTGACCTCTTCCGTGTCAGCAAACCGCCGGGAACCGCTGTGCTACCCGCCGTTGTCGCAGGTCGCCGCCGACCGTAGAGGCGTAAGGGAAACGCTCTCAATCCAACCTCCTGCCGACGGTCGGTCACCATTGCATCATGCGCCTAGCTGCTGCTATGCAGCGACAGGTCGGTGGAGACGCAAGCACCCCAGTCGTGCCGCCTGGAAGTCGCTCGACTTCCCCCACGGGACTGCCCCTCTCCTGGCTGTTGCAGCAAATGCGGCGGCTCGAGCGTCCCACGCTGACACGACAGCCCAGGCCCCAGCCGTCATCGACCAGCGGTTGCCGCAGCCAATCGGCTGTTTGCTGCGGCAACGTCGGTACACAGGAGAGCCGAGCTGAGAGAGATAGCTACGTGGCGATTCGGTCCCGGGTCCACAACTCGCCGGTGAACCCATTCGCCGTAGCCCAGCCAGCAGGGCCCGCTCCACTTTTTCGAGCTGGTCATCGGACAGCCTGGGCGCCGGGCCGCTCGGCCGCGGCTGACAACGTATCGATACCGCGCTCCTTCCAGCGGGCATGCCAGACACCCATGGCCTGGGCCGAGACCTCGAACTGGCGGGCGACCTCGGTTTGGCGGACGCCGGCGGCGAACAGCTCGGCGGCGCGCAGCCGGCGAGCCTTCAAGCGATCACGTTGTGCCGCAGGGCGGCGAGGGACGGTTGGCATGCCGGCGATCCTCACCCGCCGGGTGTTCCAGCAACAACTCCTTCCCGCACCCCTCAACCGAGCACGCAAGTTTCAGAGGCTAGCCCGTGAGTAGTGACTCTTCACTCTGAAGGCCGGCCCTGCGGGCGGGCCGTCTCCGGCCGCCGTCCGGCCCGTCGCAGTACCCGGATCCGCAGTGCCAGCGCGACGAGAAGCAGCACCGCGAGCAGACCGAGCGCCCACGGGTCGCTGCTCCGGCCGCCCAGGTCCCGGTCCATGAAGTGGCCCACGTCGTGGACGACCGCGCCCACGGCGGCGCCGGCCAGGGCGACGGTCAATCCGTCCGACCAGAACAGCGCGGCGAGCAGCGATGCCCCGATGGCGAGCTGGAACGCGCCCAGGTCGTGCAGCAGGTGCAGGTTATACGGCTCGAACGTGGCGACGTTGTCGTAGAACGACCTCGGCGCCAGGAATGCCCAGGCGCCCAGGAAGAGGAAGTTGAGGGCGGCGAGCACGGTCACGACGGTGACCGCGAGCTGGCCGCTGGACCGGTCGGCGGTCTGCTCGTGGCCAACTGGCTGGGATTGCGACATTCGCGAACTCCTTGTCGACAACCTTGCACTGGTGAGGCGCGATTGGCTTTCGCGGGAACGCTTCACTCGGCCTAATCAACTCAACACCCACTCCCTCGGCTAGACCCGCCCGAGGGTCAGGGTGGTGGATATGGCGGCGGCCAGCCGTGTGCGCTCGGCGACGGAGATCGGTCGGCCGCTGAAGGCACTGAAGAAGGCCCGTTGGAAGCAGGCGCCGAGGAGCATGGCGGCGCCGGCGTCGGGGTCGATCGAGGCGTCGATGCGCCCGAGTTCGCGTTCGGCCCGCAGGTAGGCGGCCAGGGCCTCGTTGGCCCGGTGGGGTCCGGCCTCGACGGCGGCCAGGGCCCGGCGGTAGCGGGCGAGCAGGGCCGGCTCGGCGAACAGCGAGGCCAGCATGGGGAACACGCGCTGATAGAAGCGGACGGCCTGGTCGGCCACCTCCTCCAGGCGCTCGGCAACCCGGCCCTGGCCGGCCTCGTCGGGCAGGCGGGTGAGCAGCTCGACCAGGCCTGGGAGGCGCTCGCCGAGCACGGCCATGAACAGCTCGGTCTTGTCGCGGAAGTGCTTGTACAGGGTAGCCTCGGAGTAGCCCGCGACCTGGGCGATCTGCCTGGTCGTGGCCCGGGCCAGGCCGAGGTTCTCCATCACCTGGGCGGCCGCGTCCACCAGGCGCTCGCGGGTGTCGGTGGCGGTGCCCCGGACCCGCCGTGCGTCGTCGTCGGCCGTGGTGGCCATGGCCGCCTCCCTCTGGTGGTCGTGGCGGAGTCCCCCTTGCAGGGTAGTGAGTATTTACTTACCATGCCAGTTAGTAAGTACATACTCACCTGGAGGGCTGCCATGCGGCTCATCATCTTCGGGGCCAGCGGCGCCACCGGCCGCCGGCTCGTCGAGCAGGCACTTCGCGCCGGCCACGACGTCACCGCGGTGACCCGCCGTCCCGAGAGCATCCCGCCACGGGACCGGCTGCGGGTGGTCCGCGCCGACGTCGCCGACGCGCACGCGGTCGAGGCCGCCATCGTCGGCGGTGACGCGGTGCTGTCGGCGCTGGGCGTGTCCTACAGCCGCAAGCCGATCAGCGTGTACTCGCAGGGCGCCACCAATATCGTCGCCGCCATGTCCCACCACGGGGTGAAGCGGCTGGTGGTGGTCAGCTCCGCCCCCCTCGACCCCGCCTATCGGGCGAGCGACTCGTTCTTCTTCACCCGGGTGCTGGAACCGGTGTTCATGAGGATTCCGGGGAGGACGCTCTACGACGACCTGCGCCGGATGGAAGCGGTGGTGCGAGCCAGCGACCTGGACTGGACGATCATCCGGTCGCGCTGGCTGTTCGACGCTGCGGCAGTGACGGACTACCGGCTCGCCGAGCACAGCGTCGACGGCATGTTCACCTCGCGGGCCGACCTCGCCGCCAGCATGCTGGCGCAGCTGGGCGACGACCGATACGTCCGCACGGTGGTCGGCGTGACCACCACCGTCGGCACACCCAGCGTCATCCGGCAGATCTGGCGCGAGGGCGTCATCAGACCTAAGCGGAGCTAGCGCGAGGCACGCGGATCATTCGCGCTGGTCCGCTGCCTGCCGTTCTGCGAGTAAGTCCTCGGCGGCCTCGGCGCCGATGAGGACGGCGACGATGCCGATCGCGATCGTGAGCCAGATGGACATGTCCTGCCGTCCGGGGAATGACCAGCCGGCCCAGCGCCCCCATGATGAGCCCGACCACGATGGCACTGACGGTGCCCGAGGTCCGCCGGCTGCAGGTCGCTCTGGTCCGGACGACCCCTGTCCAGCCCGGCTTCGTGCTGGCCTGGTCACGATGACGGCGCCGCCACCGGGCCCGTACAAGGCGCGCACACTACCACCGCCGCGAAAGACCAGTGCGGCTGGAGAATTAGAACGCATCCCACAGATGTGCCTGACAAGGACAAGGCCAGGAATGGGTAATCACTAATCGGCTTAGTTCCATTAGGTAGGCTGACGGCCGCAGCTGCCCGGGGCTTTGTCGCCCCCATTGTCTCGATCAGTGCACAGCTTGGAGCTCGGCAAGTGCCATCCGGGAGCATCCTGTTTCCGGCCGCCTCTCGTGGGCAGCGCCAGATCGGCGTCATCGAGCATGAGGCGTGCTGCCGCCACCGGGGAGCGGGTCACGTTGCTGATCCGAAGATGGCGGATCAGGCCTTCGTCGCGCAGCTCGGCAAGCGCGGCGAAGCGCTCGCCGATCGGGTCAGCGCCCATTGCCAAGGGGCGGCCCACCCGCAGATACACCAGGTCGAGGACGTCGACGCCGAGTTCCCGCAGGTTCTGCCCGACGACAGGACACAGCTGGTCGGGCCTGGCTCGCCCACCATCTCCCCGGTCGGGGCGTGCAGCGGCGCGCGACCGCCACCGCCGTGGCGTGATCGACGGCGGCCCCGTTGCATCGGCCTGGCAGCTGCATCGCCCCAAGCCCAGTCGAGGGATCGTCAGCGTGCCACCCAGCCGGAAGGTGCTGCCTGCGGCGTTGCTCGGCGGCGGCATCATCAATTCAGCGATGCGCCTGGGCGGACGGGTGATCGCCCGTCCGCCCAGGTCAGAGGACTTCCTCGCCTAGATGTCGTAGAAGTGTCCGTCCGGGCGGCCGACCTCCTGCGCGGCTGGTTGCACCCTCGGCGAGCGGCGCAAACGCCGGTCAGATCCGATCAGGTTTGGTCAAGTCCAGCCACCGCCAAGTGCGCCAGGGTGCCAGGCCTGTGGCATCAAGCCGCTCTGGTCCCCACCAGCAGCGCGTTGCGCAGATCGGGCAGGACGACCTCGGTCGAGACCAGGCGGGGGTCCTGGAAGAAGCGCCGCTTGAGGTCGTCGGCGCGCGGCTCCGAAACTGCCGGCAGGGCTGCCAGCGGGATGACGTCGTCCATGACGATCCGCCCCCCGAGGCGAAGCAGGCTGACCAGTGACTCGAAGGCTGCGGCGTCGCGCACGCCGCTGTCAGCAAACATCAGGTCGAACGGGGCCCGGTCGGGCAGGATCTCGGCGGCGTCCCCGGTGATGACCTCGACCCTGGGGTCGTCGGCGAGCAGCTGGCGGGCGGCGCTCGCCAACCGGTCGTCGAGCTCCACGGTAACCAGCACACAGTCGTCGGGCATCCCGCTGGCCATCCAAGCGGCCCCGACGCCCACGCCGGTGCCGAGCTCGCCGATGCGGCCGCCCCGGCATCCCGCTGCCAGGACGGCAAGGAACCGGCCGACGTCGGGCAGGCAGGCCGACGGCCGATCCGGGCCGGCTTCGTCGCGGGTCAGCGGAAACCCCATCCGCGAGGCGCGTAGACGAGCACGTTCGACAAGGGGCGGGAACTCCTCCATGGCAAGCCTCCCCGCGGCACACGGTCGGGTGGAAGTGTGCCTGATGAGCACCCGGTTGCGACCACGGTGCACATCGCTGGTCGAAGTGTACGGCCCGCCGGGCTGACCTGCGCCCGGTTCTCGGCACCCCAGCTGACCAGGAAGGACGCTACTCAACTCAGACCATCACCGGTCAGGCTCGGTAGCTGTCACGTGCGCCGGGTGTGCGCCCTGGGAGCTCTTGCCAGCCCCACCGGCAACCGTCCTCCAGGCGCATGGCTGCCGGCTGTTTCCCGCTGTTCTGGTGGGACCACATGCTCACCCTGCTCGGCACTGGCCTGCGCTTTGGTGAGCTGGCTGGGCTGCGCCGGCGCCGGGTCCACCTCGTTCGAGAGCTGCCGTGCTCGAAGTCGGTCCCACCCGCTATGAGGCCGGCCGGTTCGGCAGCGGCTTCAAGCCGCGGCCCAAGAGCGACGCCGGCATCCGCCAGGTGCCCCTGGCTCCATCGGTGGTCGAGGCGATCCGCCGTCAGCTCCTCCCCGGCAGTGACCCCGATGACCTGGTGTTCACCGGTCCCGGTGGTGGCGGGCCGGGCGTGCCCCGAGGGACCCGGACGGTGCTGTCACGCAACAACCTCCGCCGGACCTACCACGACGCCCTGGTTAAGCTGGCCGACCCAGCCGCCCCGCTGCGACCGACGGCCCGGCGCACCCTGCTGCTCCTCCGCGACCGCCCCAGCGCGTCGACCAGCTCGCCGTCCGAGTCACGGCCGCTGGCCGCCGCCCCATCCGTCCGGCCACCGTGGCGGCCGCCCTGGGCGAGCTCCACGCTGCCGGCCTGGCCGCGGTCGATGGCCATGACCAGGACGAGCTGACCGGTCGGTGGGCGGCGCTGCCGGTCGCCGGTGATCCCATGCTGGATGCGGTCGAGCGCACGGCGCCCACGACCTGCGCCACACCTACCCGACCTGGCTGGAGGACGCCGGCATCCCCCCCCGGGTGATCGACGAGCTGATGGGCCACCAGGCCAGCACCCGCGGCGGCCTCGGCGGGAGCGTGATCGGTGCTCACTACCGGCACACCACCCCGGAAAATGGCCGCCCGGGTCGTCGATGCCATCCAGCAACGACTGACGGTCGTGCTCGAAGTAGCCGAGCTGGCGGTGGAGCGTCACCCCAGCCGGTCAACGCTCAGGATGTTCTGACAGGCTCATTCACTGCGAGCTTGGGAAGCACCCTCGGACCGCTCCGGACGGGCCGATCCTACAGCTCAGTGGCCTGGCGATGGACGGTGGTTGTCCGTGGATGACCGCTGCGAACCGATGCCTAGGGCACATGCGGGGCACGGCCGGTAGGGCAGACGTTGCTCAGGCGGCGGAGCGAAGTCACAGCCTCGGCCGGAGGGTGAGGCCCGTCCAGGTGACCACCGACTCCCAGCGCGCCGCCAACGCGGATCGCGCCAGCATCGTTCGGCCCGGTCCCTCTCCGATACCTCGGAAGCCCAGTCATCGTAGCCGGAGTGTCGGCTGGCGGCTTCAAGGCACGGCAGTGCTTGACGTAGGCTCTCGTCATGGATGTGCCAAGCTACATTGAGTTGGGAGGAATCCCCAAAGACGTATTTGAGGCGACCATGCACCTCGTTGAGGAAGATGGTCCTCAGATTGATGAAGAAGCAAAGAGCGTTCGAGCGACCATCGGCGAACGTTGGCTGGATGGCTTTGAGCTATTCCGCGTGTGCTGTGTCCTGGCACAGTCCATCGGACAGAAGGTAATTGATGCCGCGTTTGAAGGAGTATCGGAAGAAGATATCGTCAGTCGCGGAACGCATTCATCAGCCACCCATCAGGCGCTCAATGATGAATGGATACGCTACATGATGCTGATCTCACTTCACGCTAAGGCATGCGTCATCGCTGGAGAGGTTCGATTATTGCTGACCTCTGGCTATAGCGAGGGCGCTCGTTCCCGCTTACGCACTATGCATGAGTGCTTGATTTGTAGTGCTATTGTTGGCGCAGATGAATCGGGCCAGCTTGCGGTTCGCTTTCATGATGCAGCTCTACTGGAGCACTGGAGTCTGGCACGTGTTATAGACACACATGGCGCAGAGCTGGGGTGGGAGACGGTTGACCCTGATGGACTTCGCCTTGTCACACAGGATGGTGAGCGAGTGATCGCTCAGTGGGGTGACAAGCTAAAGCAGACTTACGAATGGGCGAGGCCGGCAACTCGAATTTCTCCAAACTCGTCAGTAACTTTTCGGGACTTAGAGAAGAGCACACGGTATGAGGCACGCCGAGCAGTCTACAAGCTGGTGAACCACGGGGTTCATGTGAGCAGCACGAGCATTCTTGATCATCTTCGGACCGAACCAGAGCATGCACTACCATTCGGGTCGCATATCGATCCAGACCAAATCCCATTCCTGGCTGGCACCGGCTTGCGAATCCTATCTGATGTGACGCTCGAAATCACCGGTTCGCTAGTTGAAAACCTGCACGTTGAGGAGCAGTTACAACAGGCTCGTGTACTCGAATTCTTGGCCAGCATGGCATACACGTACTTCTTGCCCGACGAGAATGAAAGCGCCGATGGCTCAGAGCTGCCGACCCAGTAGAGTGTGCCGGCGATCCCGCTCGGATGGAGCCGGCCGAGGATGGCCGCCGAAGGCGGCGCCCGCAGGGCCGGCCTTGATGGGCTGGCCCGCGATGCCGAGAAGAAATCCCCACCTCGTGGGAGGGCACATAGCGGGGCACGACGGTCCTCGGCGGGGAAGCGGGAAGCGGGCAGGAGGCTCGTGACCTGCGCTTGGGGATGGAGCGGGCGAACAAATGGAGCGGGCGAAGGGAATCGAACCTTCACCGCAAGCTTGAGAAGCACGAACGATACAGGCCGGGTAGGTGATGGCTGCTGGGAGGCGGCCGGCCCTTGCCCTGGCTGTACTACGGGCCGACCCGGGCTGGTCGACGTCGCGGACGCCTGGGCCCGTGAGCTCTACTGACCCATGGGACCGGCGGGTGAACGCCGGGAAGGAGCTGGCAGCCCTCTAGCACAGGGGGTCTCGTGGCGGGTCGTGCTGGCAGTCAGGCGGTGCCGAGCTGAGGTCTCATTCGTTGTACGGGGCAACGGGTTGCGGTCTCGCTCGGGGTCTCGCGAGCAGTCACCTGGGCCGCGCAGCGTCCCTGACGGTGGCGAGGGCGTCATGCAGCCCTCCGGGTCAGCTCGCGTGGCGGGGGCTCATCAGGTTCGCGGTGACCACCCCGGTGGGCCGTGGCGTTGGCCCTGAGCACGGACCGCCAGGTCAGCGACATGGCGATGGGAGGCCAGGGAGCGTTCCGCGACAGGCGCAGCGACAGGTGGCCGGCGTCCGGACCACGAGGTTGGCCGGGACCCGACTGTGGGGCCGACGGAATGCGGTGGCGGGCCCTTGACATTTAACTCTATCTAGGTAGAGTTTTTCAGTATGACCAGAGTGCGTCGTCCCTCGCCGCAGACGGTTGCCATCCTCGATGCGTTGGCCGAGAACGCATCGAACTGGAGTCACGGCTACGATCTGTGCCGCTTGCTGGGCTTGAAGGCCGGCACCGTCTACCCGATCCTCATCCGGCTCGCCGACCGCGGCTACGTCGAGACTGCGTGGGAGCAGGAGGTGCCCCAAGGCCGCCCACCCCGTCACCTCTACCGGTTGTCGGCCGCCGGAGCCGAGCATGTGCGCGAGTTGCGCCGCGCCGAAGCGGAACGTGCCTCCTGGCGGTTGCCGGGCGCCGGGCGCCGGGCGATCGGTGATGGAG
>Ga0081538_10003460_pt1 | contig 14910 bp, 16 predicted proteins | sample TabmetS5T2R1_FD_71022 | JGI IMG/M metagenome (GOLD analysis project Ga0081538, IMG submission 71022) | Tabebuia heterophylla rhizosphere microbial communities from the University of Puerto Rico - S5T2R1 | ecosystem: Host-associated > Plants > Roots > Rhizosphere ... | reverse complement strand
CAGGCGAGCGTCTCGAACATGACGATCGTGACGATTACGGCGGTCGCGATGAGCGTCAGCGCGAGTAGCGCGAAGCGGAGGCTGCCGGCCTTACGGGAGCGCTGAACGCGCCGGAAGCGGGCGCGCTGCGCGGACTCCTTGCGCAGCCGCTCCCGGCGCACGATCGACTCGGCAGCCTCCTCGCGGAAGGCCTCCTCGAACTGCGCAAGCGATTGGCGCATCCGCATCGTGCGCGGAAGGCTACCACCGGGATTTGGCCCGCTGGTGCGCTTTCGCACCTTCAGGCTCATGCCGGGGCGCGCTCCTTGGCGGCGTCCGCGTAGACCTTCACGAAGCGCAGGTAGTTGTCCGCGATCTGCTGCGCCGCGGCGTCGCGCTCGATGCTGCCGTCGAGGAACCCCTTGAGCGCGTCCCACCAGATGCTGCGCCCGATCGCGAAGCCCGCGTAGCCCGCCACCGGCGCCCCCGCGCGCAGCCACTCGTCCACCTTGTCGTCGTCCGCTCCGCGCCCGAGAACGACGCAGATCACGCCGTCCCGGCCGTCGCGGCGGGCCGTGCGGGCGATCGCGTCGCAGTCCTCCGAGCTGTCGACGCCCTCGATCTTCCAGATGTCGGGCTCGACGCCGTTCTCCTGCAGCTCGATGATCGTGCGCCGCATCAGCTCGGGGCGGATCTCGGCGTCGTAGCGGTCCTCGTCGCCGCCGACCTGGTCGAGCTGGGCCTGTTCGGCCGGCACGAGCAGCTCGAAGAGGTACTTGCGCCCGTTGTCGTGGAGCCAGTTGCCGAGGCGGGCGAGTCGCTCGGTCTGGCGGGCGTTCATCTCGGCGTCGCCGTCCGGGTTGTAGCGGACCAGCACCTTCGAGAAGTCGGGGTCGAACTGCTCGATGTGGGCGCCGAAGTCGTCGCCGTACTGGAAGTCGAACTCGTCCTGCCCGGACTTCTCCACCGGCATGGCGAGCAGCAGGCCGCTCTCCTTCGCCTCCTGGGGAATCCGGGTCGGCCCGCCGAACTGCTCGTCGACGAGCACGCCAGTCACGCCGGCCTCGGCGCCCTGCTCGGTCGCCTTCTGCACGCCCTCGTAGATCAGGTGCTTGGAGTCTGCGATCTGCTCCGTCTGCTCGGGCGTTGGGTCGCCCTCGATCCCGAACATCTTCTTCTGAAACGACCCGCGGTGGTCGAACGCGAGGATGTAGAGCATGCCGTCGTAGCCGAGTGCCATCGGTTCTCCTTCGTATCGAACACCCCGCTTTATACCCCGTTTGCGCTCGAGTGCTCCGGCTACGATGGCCGGGTGGAGCACCGTTTCCGGAGCCCTTCCTACACGCTTGGGATCGAGGAGGAGCTCATGATCGTCGACGACGAGACGCTCGACCTCTCGAGCTCGATCGAGGCCCTTCTGGAGGACCTGGACGGGGACGTGACCGAGGGCGAGGTCAAGCCCGAGCTGATGGAGTCGGTCTGTGAGATCGCGACGACCCCCGTGCGCAACACGGCCGAGGCGGGTGCTCAGCTCCGCGCCCTGCGCCGCACCGTCCAGCAGGTGGCCCAGCAGCGGGGCCTCTCGATCGGCTCGGCCGGCACGCACCCGTTCGCGCTGTGGGAGAACCAGCGCGTCGTCGCCCGCTCGCGCTATCGCGACCTAATCTCGGGGCTCCAGTTCGTGGCCCGCCAGGAGATCATCTTCGGCATCCACGTGCACGTGGGTCTAGACGACCCCGATAAGGCGATCCACGTGACCAACGGCATGCGCGTGCACGTGCCGCTGCTGCTCGCCCTGTCGGCCAATTCGCCGTTCTGGCGCGGCGACTTCACCGGGCTGGACTCCGCCCGCACCCCGATATTCCGCACCTTCCCGCGCGTCGGAATCCCACCCCGCTACGACGACTTCGCCGACTGGGCACGCCGCATCGAGTTCATGATGAGCACGAAGGTGATCGGGGACTACACGTACCTCTGGTACGACGTGCGCCCGCACCCGAACTTCGGCACGGTCGAGGTGCGCTGCATGGACTCGCAGACGCGCGTCGAGCACACGCTCGCGATCGCCGCCCTGATCCAGGCGATGGTCAAGGAGCTCGCCGAGCACTACGACGCCGGCAAGGAGCTGTCGCGCTACCCGTACGAGATGCTCGATGAGAACAAGTGGCTGGCGGCCCGGCACGGCCTTTCGGGGTCTCTCGTCGACCTGCCCGACAGAAGCCGCGTCCCGGTGCCTGAGCTGGCCCGGCGGTTGATCGCGCGTCTGCGCCCGCACGCCGAGGAACTCGGCTCTGCGGCCGAGTTCGACGGGCTCGAGGACCTCCTGGAAAAGGGCAATGGGGCCTCCCGCCAGGTCGTCGTCTACGAGGCAAATCACGACCTTCGCGAGGTGGTGCGGGAGGTCCTCGATGCGACGGTGCCCGAGACCGCGGAGGCTCCGAGCGAGTAATCGATCGCTCCGGCGCGGGCCAGCCCGCGCCCTCGCGCGAGGCAGCCATTTCCGGCCGGGTACTCTGAGGGGGCGTGTCGCAGCCCGACCTCTTCGTCGTTTGCAAGAACTGCGGGTCCGAGGTGAGCCCGTACATCACCGAGTGCCCGTATTGCGGGCAGCGGATCCGCAAGCGCGCACCGAAGCTGGATCGTTCGGGTGGGGAGGCTCAGCCCAAGCGCAGAGGGCGGGCGAGGCTGCCACGGCTGCGTGCCGAGGAGATCGCCGGGATCGCGCCCGATACGCGGCCGTACGCGACCTTCAGCCTCGTGCTGATCTGCGTGGCGCTGCTGCTGGTGTACGCGGCGGACCCAAGCAACGAGCTCTATCTGCTGGTGCCGGGGCAGGATGAGGTCTGGCGCTGGTTCGTCGCGCCGTTCCTGCACGGCGACCAGCTCGGCTACGCATTCGTTGCGCTCGTGCCGGTGGCGATCTTCGGGACGCTGCTCGAGCGCCGCTTCGGGCCGCTCGTTCCGGTGATCCTGTTCATCCTGTGCGGCGCGGCGGGCGCCGCGCTCGCCGTGACGCTCGAGACGCCGCCACTGTTCGACGACTTCCCGATCTACCCGGTGTTCGGCGCCAATGGCGCCGCGCTCGGAATGCTGTGCGCCTGGCTCGTCGACGACCGCGTGGCCGCCAGGCGCGGTGACGATCGCGAGAACGACCTCCTCGGTGTCTACGTGATCGCGGTGGTGCTCGTGTTGCTCTCACTCACGACCGAGGAGGCGAACATCGCGGCAGCCGTAGGCGGCGCGCTCGCGGGAGCCCTGCTCGGGTTGGCGCTGCGGATCTTCACGCGGAAGAGCGCCTACTGACCGATCCGATGTTCTCGGACGAGCAGCTCGACGCCGCCGTGCGCGCGCTGTCGGAGCCGGGGCGCTTCCAGGGCGCCGAGCGGCTCGTGGCCGCGGCGGCGCCGCAGCTTCAGCGCATCCTGGGCGAGGCCCTCAACGAGGGGGGCTGGTTCGGCGACGCGCACGCGTCGCAGGTCCGCCAGGCCATCCGCGAGCCCGACGAGGCGGCGCGCGCCGCTCGCGTCGAGGAGCTGATCGCCGAGGAGACGCGCATGGGCATGCTGATCGGCGTGGCCGTGGGGTGGGAGCTTGCCCGCGAACTGGGAAAGATGCCGGGCGAAGGCCAAGACGAACCCGAGACTTCCGGAGGGACCTGACCGTGGATATCCGCTTCCTGGGGCATTCCTGCTTTGAGCTCACCGACGGCGACACGCGCGTGCTCGTCGACCCGTTCCTGACAGGCAATCCGAAGGCGGCGGTGGAGGCCTCCGCGGTTGAGCCCACTCACATCTTCCTGACTCACGGGCACGCCGATCACTGGGGCGACGTCGTCGACATCGCGAAGCGGACCGGCGCGCAGTGTGTCGCGATCGCGGAGCTGGCCGGTGAGCTCGGCGACCACGGCGTCGAGAACACGACCGACCCGAACTTGGGCGGCACCGTCGAGTTCGACGGCGGCTGGGTGCGGCTCGTGCCGGCCTGGCATACGTCGACGACCCCCGGCGGCACCGTCAACGTCCCGGGCGGGCTCGTGATCAACCTCGGCGGGAAGACCGTCTACCACCTTGGCGACACGGCGCTGTTCTCCGACCTGCGGCTGGTGGCCGAGCGCGACACCCTCGACGCTGCGCTCGTCTGCGTCGGCGGCCACTACACGATGGACCGTCACGACGCCGTGATTGCCTGTGAGCTGCTCGGCGCGCGCATCGTGATCCCGTGTCACTACAACACGTTCCCGCTGATCGAGACCGACGCGCAGGCGTTCAAGGGCGAGGTCGAGAGCCGGACGGCGGGAGAGGGCCGGCGGCAGACGACCGTCGAGGTGCTCGAGCCGGGCGCCTCGATCAGCATCTAGTGCGGGTCGCCGCGGCGCTCGTCGTCGCCCTGCTTCTGCTCGTAGCGGGCTGCGCGGACGACGACGACGATGCCGACACGACCCCAACCGAGCCGGTCGCGACCGAGACCACCGAGACCGAGACGGCGCCCGAGGCCGAGACAGAGACCGAGGCGGAGACCGAGACGGAGGTCGAGACCGAGACCGAGATCGACACGGAGACCTCTCCCGAGGACCAGCCCGGGGGCGCCGGCGACGAGGAGCCGGCGCGCTCGCAGGCGCTCTTCACCGCGCAGGGTGGGCGGGTGACGCCGCGCGTGGTGCGCGTGCCCGCCTTCATCTCCGTGCGCGTCGAGCTGCGCGCGCGCGACGATGGTCCCTACATCCTCGAGATCGACGGCCAGAGGATCGAGGTGGGCGGCCAGCTCAGCTCGGGGTCCGTGAGCCTCGACGGCCTGCGTCCGGGCAAGGCATACGTTGGCATCATCAGCGGTCGCGCCAGCGGCCGCGTGCGGATCGAGGCGACGGCCGAGCCGGGCCCGTAGCGGCTCAGTTGGCCGGCCAGCCAGGTGGTCCGTTACGCTGGCGGCAGGGGAAAGAAGCGAGCACCGAGGAGAGAGCAGACCGTGAGCGATTCCGTCCAGCAGCGGACCGACCGCGCCGATTTCCAGGCGACCAGCGATCCGGCTGTGCTGGAGTCCGCCGACCGTGGCGAGGTGCACCTGCTCAGCTACTCGGAGCTCTACGAGCTCTGGGAGCGTCAGCAGTGGGCGACCCAGGACATCGACTTCACTCAGGACCGGATCGACTGGCACGAGCGCATCCCCGAGGAGGAGCGCTTCCAGCGCATGTACGGCCTGTCCTCGTTCTTCATCGGCGAGCAAAAGGTCGCCGAGGAGCTCGGCCCGATGATGCGCGCCGCGCCGACCGAGGAGATGCGCATCTTCCTCTGCACGCAGATCGCAGACGAGGCCCGCCACGTGCGCTTCTTCAACCGTTTCTACGAAGAGGTCGGCGTGCTTGAGGCGGACACCCTCCACGGCCGCCTCGTCGAGACGAGCGAGCACGTCAACCCGGAGTTCAACGAGCTGTTCGACGAGATGCTGAAGGGCCGCGTCGACCGCCTCGCGCGCAGCCCCGAGGACCTGGAGGCGCTGGTCGAGGCGGTCACGCTCTACCACATGGTGATCGAGGGCATGCTCGCGCTCACCGGGCAGCACTTCATCCTCCAGTACAACGAGGAGGTCGGCACGCTGCCGGGCTTCTGCGCGGGCTTCAACAAGATCGCGCGCGACGAGCACCGCCACGTGGCGTTCGGCGCCCGGTTCCTGCGCGAGATGGCGCAGGAGGACAGCCGCTACGGCGAGGCGATCACGCGCACGCTCACCGAGGTCGCGCCGATCGCGGACCGCGTGCTGCAGCCGAAGTGGTACGTCGAGGGTGAGACGGAGATCCTCGGCGCCTCCCCTGAGGAGACGCGCGCGTTCGCGATGAAGGCGCTCGAGCGCCGGCTCAAGGTGATCGGCCTGGCGCCGGCCGCCGCCTAGCGGCTACATCGCAAAGCGCCCGGCAGCCACCAGGTCGGCCGCGCGCCGGCAGAGCTCCCCGGCCACGTCCAAGTCGAGGTCGTCGAGCTTCGTGAAGCGAACGCAGCTCTTGCCGACGTCGACCTTGCCGAGCCGGTCCGCGTTGCTCTCGGCGAGATAGCCGTCGTCGTCGGCCGCGCAGATGTATAGCGACACGTAGCGCTTGTTGTTGGTCACGCCGATCGGGAACCAGTCGCCCTCGCGACCCGACGCGTAGCGGTAGTGGTACGTGCCGTAGCCGATGAACTTGTTCCACATGCGCACGTCGAGCTCGGGCACCTCGGCGAGCACCCGCTCATGCACCGCGCGCACCGTTGCGCGGCGCTCCTCTGGAAGCGACTCGATGTACTCCTCGACGGCGGGATCGATGGCCATCGCTCAGAACATTCGGCCGCCGAGCGGCACGTCGGAGTCGGGGCGGAGCAGGATCACGCGCCCGTCCTCGTCGGGGACGCCGAGCGTGAGCACCTCGGAGCGCATCGGGCCGATCTGGCGCGGCGGGAAGTTCACGACGGCGACGACGAGGCTGCCCTCGAGTTCCTCGCGGCTGTAGTTCGTGATCTGCGCGGACGAGCGCTTCTCGCCGATCTCCGGCCCGAAGTCGATGCGCAGCTTCCAGGCCGGTTTGCGCGCCTCGGGAAAGTCCTCGACGCCGGTGATGCGGCCGACGCGGATGTCGACCTTCATGAAGTCCTCGAAGTCGATCACGGTGCGGCAGGGTCTCACAGGCAGCCAGGGCGTGTCGTTAGCGTCGTAGCCTTGGCCGTCCCAGCCTCAGCCGCCACCGAGCCCGCCTCTCCACCCACGCCCGCCCCCGTGCTGGCCGTGGTCGCGGCGCTCGTGACGGTCACCGCCTGGGCCTCAGCGTTCATCGGGATCCGCGACGCGGGCGAGGAGATCTCGGCGGGGGCGCTGTCGCTCGGCCGCCTGCTCGTCGGCAGCGCGGCGCTCGGCCTGATGGTGGCGATCCGCCGCGAGCCGCTGCCGGCGCGGCGGGACCTGCCGTTGATCGTGTTGTGCGGCCTGCTCTGGTTCGGGCTCTACAACGTCGCCCTGAACGAGGCCGAGCGCCACATCGACGCCGGGACGGCGGCGATGCTCGTCAACGTCGGGCCGGTCCTGATCGCGCTGCTGGCCGGCGTCCTACTGCACGAGGGCTTCCCGCGTTCGCTCCTCACCGGTTCGGCGATTGCCTTCGCCGGCGCGATCGTGATCGGGCTCGCGACCTCCGACGGCGGCCTCGCGGCCAGCGGCGGCGCCGCACTCTGCCTCGTGGCGGCGCTCAGCTACGCGGGCGGGGTCGTCTCCCAGAAGCCTGTACTCGCGCGGGTTTCGGCGCTACAGGTGACCTTCCTCGCGTGCACGATCGGCGCGATCGCGTGCCTGCCGTTCGCCCCGACGCTCGTCGACGAGGTCGGCGACGCGAGCGGGTCCGCGATCCGCTGGACGGTCTATCTGGGCCTCGTGCCGACCGCGCTCGCGTTCACCACCTGGGCGTACGCGCTCTCTCATACGACCGCGGGCCGCATGGGCGCAACGACGTATCTCGTACCGCCGCTCGCGATCCTGATGGCCTGGCTGATCCTGGACGAGACGCCCCCGGCTCTCGCGATCGTGGGCGGCGCGCTTTGCCTGGTGGGGGTTGCCCTGGCGCGGCGCTAGCCGCTCGGTGCGGGCCGCGGCGGCACCACCGGCGCCGTGCCGGGCTCGCCGGCGGGCGGCGCGGGCGGGGGTACCGGCGTCGTCGTCGTGCCCTCGCCCGGCGGCGGGGGCGGCACGGCGGGCTCGCCCGGCGCGGGCTCGACGGGCTGCGGCTCCTCCTCCTCACGCGGCGGCAGGACCACCGTCGAGGTGTCCTCCTGCACGGCGGCCGGAGCGGGAGCCGGGGCGGGCGCGGGAGCGACTACCGGGGCGGGCTCCGGCGCGGCGGCGGGCTCGGGCTTCGCGGGCTCCGGCTTGGCCGGCTCGGGCTTGGGCTTCGCCGCTGCGCGGGCGGGCTTCGCGGCGGGCGGAACGGTGGGCGCGGCGGGGGCGGGCGCGACCGGCGCCTGGGCGACCACTGGCGGCGGGGCCGGCGCGACCTGACGGCCGGTGGCGTGCTTCACCTCGACGGCGCCTGCCGTCACGATCACGGCGGCGGCCATGCCGGCAGCGGCCTTCGATGCGAGCGTGCCCACGCCCGCGGATACGGCGCCGCCTGCCGTGATGCCGCCGGCCGCGGTCGCGGCGACCCCGGCCATGCCCGTGCCCGCCATGCCGGCGCTGCCGCCGGAGGCGGCCGCGGCGCCCGCGCCGCCGACGCCGACCTTGGCGACCCACAGCTTCTTGAGGAACAGGAACGGGACGACCGGGTAGATGGCGGCGAGCGCCTTGGTCGTCGTGCGCAGCTCGCCCTTGAAGATCCGGCAGCGCTCGCAGGCCTTGAGATGGCGGCGAACCGGCGGCGAGGATCTGGCAAGCCCCTCGGCCACCTGGCCGAGCTCGAGCCGCACCTCCTCGCAGGTGAGCAGGCGCGCCTCGGACGCCTCTGCGAGCGCCACGCGCGCGCGGACGAGCAGCGACTTGACGCTCGGCACGGTGGTGTCCATCGCCTCGGCGATCTGGTCGTACGAGAGCGCGTCGATCTCACGCAGGAGCAGCGCGGTGCGCTGCGTCTCCGGCAGCTCCTGCACGTCCGAGACGATGTGGCGGAACTCCTCGCGCTTGTGGACCGTGTCGGCGGTGCTGGTGCCGCCGTCGCGCTCGAAAACATCCATCGAGTCCTGACCAGCCGGCTGCGGCCGGCGCAGGTGGTTGAGGCAGCGATTGCGGGCGATCCGGTAGAGCCAGGGGCGCGCGTTGATCGGGCGCTCGTCGGCGCAAATGGCGTTGAAGGCGGCCGCGAACACCTCCTGGAGCACATCCTCGGCGTCCTCCTGGGAGCCGAGCATGTGGCGGCAGAAGGCCAGCAAGCGGGGCTGATAGCGCTGCACGAGGGCCTCGAAGGCGCCGTGGTGGCCACGCCGAATCAGAGCGACGAGTTTCTCGTCGCTCTGCAGCCGCAGGAGCGGCGAACGTCCGGCAAGCGCGGGCAGGCCGGCTGAGTGCCTTAGAGCAGAAGCTTCCAAGTGGCGATGATCCCCACGGGTAGGTACCCGCCGCCGAAACACCGTAGCAATGCGGGAGTTGCGCGGCCCACCGCAACAACGGGTCAGGTCTACAAACCGCCGGTACGCCCCGAGATCAGCTTGCGAGCTCTGCTCCGAGAACAAGCGGCGCACCTCGTCCACGGCAAGCCAGCCCGGGGCCTCCACTTTGCCGCGGATCGCGGCGTGGCGCTGACCCCTTTGTTGCGGTATGCCCGGGGTGGGACTCGAACCCACAATGCTCTTGCGAGCGGCGCCTTTTAAGGGCGCGGGCTGTGCCAATTCGCCTACCCGGGCAGGCGCAATGGTAGGCCGGGCCTGACTGCCTCCGGCTCTGTCGGGTATACAGCGATCATGGCGAAGGTGCTCTTCATCCCCGTGTCGGTCATCGGAGGCCTCATTGCGGGCTTCGTGTCGAAGAAGATCTTCGACCAGGTCTGGGGCCTGATCGACAAGGAAGAGCCGCCCGACTCCAAGTACCGCGACATCGAGTGGCCTAAGCTGCTCCTGGCGGGTGCCATCCAGGGAGCGATCTTCCGCGCGGTCAAGGAGGCCTCGGACCACGGGGCCCGCAGGGCCTTCTACAAGTCGACAGGCGCCTGGCCCGGTGAAGAGGGCAAGCCCGAGCCCGAATAGCTCAATTCGCGCGCAAGGACCGCCGCGCCTCCGCGTTTCAGCCTCCTGACGGTTCATAGCCGAGCTCGGCCCAGGCAAGGGTCCTCCGTCCGGGATGGCGGGGGCTGGGCCGGCGGGAGGAAGCAAGGCAGGGGCAATGCGAAGGCGGAGCAGTCTTGGACGGGTGGCCGCCCTGGTCGCGGTCGTTGCCGCGAGCGCGCTCGTCGCGTTCGTGCTCCTGGGCGGTGGTGGGGGCTACCACGTCAAGGTGCGCTTCCTGAACGCCGGCCAGCTCGTCAAGGGCAACCCGGTGCAGGTGGGCGGTGTCCCTATCGGCTCGGTCGAGGGCATCCGAATCAGCGACGACGGCCAGGCGGAGATCGAGATCTCGATCGACGACGAGCACACGCCGCTCCGGCGCGGCACGCGGGCTGAGATCAGGCAGTTCTCGCAATCCGGGCTCGCCAACCGCTACATCGACCTGAAGCTACCGCCGCACACCGAGGCGGAGATCCCGGATGGCGGCGTGATCGGGACGGACGACACCGTCACCCAGGTCGACCTCGACGAGCTCTACAACACGCTCGACGCCGACACGCGCCGTTCGCTACAGGGCTTCTTCCGGGGCTCGGCCGCCCAGTTCCGGGGTCGCGCGCGCGAGGCCAACCTCGGCTTCGAGTACCTCAACCCGGCGCTCTCGACCGCCAGCCGTCTCGCCGCTGAGCTGACCAAGGACACGCCGCTGCTCGAGCGCTTCCTCGTCGACAGCTCGCAGCTCGTGACCGCGCTCGCCGAGCGCCGCGACGACCTCGCCGGCCTCATCGGCCACCTCAACACCACGACGCGCGCGCTCGGCAGCCAGAAGCAGGCGCTGGCCGAGTCGATCGGCCGGCTGCTGCTGGGACCTCGGGCGCCCGGGGAGCCGTTCTCGCCGGCCGACCGCCGCCTGCTCGCCGACCTGGCTGGGCCGGTCGCCATGGCCGCCTCCGCCGTGCGGCTGACCGGCGACCTGCAGCGCTCCCGGCAGCGGCTGGTCACCGCGCTGGAGGAGGAACGGCGCCGCCTGCGCCGCGACCTCCACGACGGCCTCGGCCCGACGCTGGCCGGCGTCACTCTGGAAATCGGCGCCGCCCGCAACCTGTTGGGTCGCGACCCCGCTGCGGCGGATGCGCTGCTGGCCAGGCTGCAGGCCGAGACCAAGGCCGCCACCACCGAGATCCGCCGGGTCGTCTACGGGCTGCGCCCGCCGGCGCTGGACGAGCTCGGCCTGGTCGGTGCGATCCGCGAAGAAGCCGGCCGCTTCGCCGCGGCCGAGCATGCCGGCGGTACAGCGGGGCCGGGGCTGCTGATCTCAGTCCAGGCGCCCGACGACCTGGATGGGCTGCCCGCCGCGGTAGAGGTGGCTGCCTACCGCATCACCCTGGAGGCGCTCACCAACGTGGCCAGACACGCCAACGCCAGCCACTGCACCATCCACCTCACCGTCCGCGACGGGCTCGAGCTGCAGGTGACCGACGACGGCACCGGACTGCCGGCCGACTACCGCGCCGGGGTCGGGCTGACCTCGCTGCGCGAGCGGGCCGCCGAGCTCGGCGGCACCTGCACGGTCGCATCCCTGGCCGCCGGCGGCACGGCCGTGCGAGCCCACCTGCCCATCTGGACGCCGTGACCATGGACCCGGTCAGCGTGCTCATCGCCGACGACCATCCGGTCTTCCGCCGCGGCCTGGGCACCCTGCTCGCCTCGGTCCCCGACCTTGAGGTGGTTGGGGAGGCCGCCACTGGTGTGGAGGTGGTGACCACCGCCGCGGCCGCCCAGCCCGACGTGATCGTGATGGACCTGCACATGCCGAGGCTGAACGGCATCGAGGCCACCCGGCGGGTGCTGCAGACCAGCCCCCACATCAGCGTGCTGGTCCTCACCATGCTGGACGACGACGCCTCGGTGTTCGCCGCCATGCGGGCCGGCGCCCGCGGCTATCTACTCAAGGACGCCGACCAGGACGAGATCATCCGCGCGATCCGCGCCGTCGGCAGCGGCGAGGCCATCTTCGGGCCCGCCATCGCCAGCCGCGTGATCGACTACTTCGCCGCGCCCCGGCCCAGCCTGCCACCCCAGGCGTTCCCAGAGCTAACCGCCAGGGAACGAGAGCTCCTCGAGTTGCTCGCCCAGGGCCACAGCAACCAGACCATCGCCGAGCGGCTGGGACTGCGCCACAAGACGGTGCGCAACCACGTCTCCAACATCTTCAGCAAGCTGCAGGTGGCCGACCGCGCCCAGGCGATCGTGCGGGCCCGCCAGGTCGGCCTCGGCACCACGGGCTCGCGTCCCGAATAGTTCCCGGTCGAGTTCCCGGCCGGGCGGGACACCGCTCCCATGACCGCGGCAGCAAGGCGATGGACCATGCCCGCAGACGACGTCGTCCCGTCTCGGTTTGTTGGTTCGGACCTCCAGGAGGCGCCAGCCAGCTGCCCGATCGTCCAAGTCAACCGAAACCCAGAGGAGAGAACAGTCGATGAAGCGCATCAGGGTGCTTGCCTGCGGGGCGCTACTCGCCATCGCAACGCTGGTCACCGCGCCTACCGCGGCCCTGGCCGACGGCGCCACCCACGAGGTGTTCAGCATCGCGGGGGACGTGTTTGTCTGTCCCGACGCGACCTACACCGTCCAGTCCGGCACCATCAGGTCCGTGCTCCAGGAGGTCCAGTCGCAGTCCGGGAACCGCATGTTCACCGTGACCGAGACGCCGCAGCACGTCGTCATGGTCGACCAACAGGGCGCGACCTACACGATGCGTGGCGCGATCTGGTTCGGCGGCGTCACCATCGACAACACCGGCGCGGAACTGATCACCGCCACCCACAACCTGGAGATCATCGCTCGTAGAGGCGGCGTGGCTGACAGCATCCGTCTGGTCGAGCGGATCCGTAACGGCGAGTTCATCAGCCACGAGTTCGGCAGCTGCCTCCCGTAGCCGCGACCCGCGGCCTGCACCCACTGGAACGGCCCGACACACAACAGCAACGCACAAAGATTGCTCCTGCCACCGTCATAGCTCGGCAAGCGCCGCGGCCTCGGGGTGTCGCCCCCACGGGCCGCGGCGCGACACACCTCAACCGGCTCCAACCCCCAAAGGGAGCGAAACGACGTCTTAGGCTGGTGGTCCGTGGCCGCAGGCGCAATCGTCCGTCTTCCCACCATTCGCTCGTCGTGGGGTCCGACGAAGGAGGCCCATCGACGAGCTCTCAATCAGCCAGACGCGACTTCTACATCGCGAAGCAGAGCGGGCGCCCGCGGCGCGCTGATCCAACCAGAGGAATGACCGTCCGTCATCGCCGCACAGTCAGCCTTCGCAAAAATGCCCTCTGAGCTGCGGTTTTGGAGCCCGAGGTCGGATTCGAACCGACGACCTTCCGATTACGAGCCGGATGCTCGGCGTCGACCTGGACGGCACCAGACGGATCGAGCCCGCTCACGTCGGATGCCTCGTCGGTCCAGACGGCTCCCGACAGCTACAGAAGGATCGACTGGATGATCATCGGGATGATCAAGGCGCATCCGACACAAGATCGGATGGCCTACCGGATCAGCGTTCCACTGGGCCTCCCGGGTCCACGGCTGGGTGTACGACCCCTGGACGGCCACGCCCGACCTCACCGCCGTGTGGCTGGACCCCCCGAGCCCCTGACCGCCCCGACAGCCCAGGGCGCCCGGCCCCGGCCGCCGAGGCGACCGCGGTTCAGCATGTGGAAGCGACCGTTACGAACGGCATGCGTTCGTCATCGGCGCGCGCCTTCCCAGCATGCAGCGCCCGGACGCCGTCAGCGAACTCATCCTCGGCTTCCTCGCTGAGGACTCATCTCGTTGGAACCTTCGGGTTGGCCCATGCCCAGATGAGCGACGCCGGGCGTATACCCAGTGACGAAACCGAGCACATCAGGCGGCCAGCGCGACCCAGACCGCGCCCTGGTCGACCGCCGCCACAGCGGCCGGCCGGAATCCCAGATGCCGGGTGCCGACCTGGTTGCTCTGCGGGTCGATCGCCGAGACGGTGCCGTCCTCGGCGTTGGCCACCCACACGCGGCCGGCACCGAAGGCGATCCCGCTGGGGCCGTTGCCGACCCTGATCGGCTCGACGACTCGCGAGGTGACCGGGTCGATCCGCAGCACGGCGTCGCCCTTGCTGCTAGTCACCCAGACAGCACCGTCGCCGACGGCGACCTGGTCGGGAGCGAGCGGCAGCTTGATCGGCCTGACCGCGCCGCCGGGGCGGGTGTCGATCCGATAGATGGCCTGGTCCTCAGGGGTGGCCACCCAGACGGTCCGCCCATCGGGGGTGATGGCCAGCCCGGTCGGAGCGTGCGGCAGTGAGACCGGCCGGCCGAGCTGGTTGGTGCCCGCATCGATGCGGACCAGCCGGCCCTCTCCACGCTCGGTCCCAGCCGCTACCCATATGGCGTCGGCGTCCGGCGCGGCGGCGAGCGCGGTCGGGCGCGCGTTCACCCCGACGGGGATGGGATCGGCGCCGGGTTCCACCCGGGTGACCTCCCCCTCCTCGGCGTTGGCCACCCACAGGCTCCCGCTGGCGAACGCCAGGCCGGGGCCACCCTGGTCGATCGGCCCGGACCCGGACGCCGGGAGGGTCTCCTGGACGCGGTTGGCGCCGGGGTCGACCACGGTCACGGTGCCGTCCTGCCGGTTGGCGACCCAGACGAGTCCGCCGGCGCCGACCACCGCCGCCGGGTCGGTCCCGACCGGGACGGCAGCGACCGGCTCGTAGGTCGCCGGATCGATCCGGATCGCGTGGTTGGCCGCCAGCACCACCGTCGGCGTGGCCGGGCCCGCGGGCGCGCCTCCGTCCTGGGCTAGGAGGACGGCCACCACCAGGAGCACGGCCGACAGCACCGCCGCGGTGATGGTCAGCACCAGCGATGAACGCCGGGTCAGCCTGCTCAGCCCAGGCCGTCGGCGATGCCCGGCGCGACGCCTGACCGCCCGGCCGATGCGGTTCCGCGCGCCGGCCGGCACGGCTCCGGCCAGCGCATCTTCGGCCGCGGTGACCAGGGCCGTACAGGATGGGTAACGGTCGTCGGGGGCCTTGGCCAGCGCCCGGTCCACCACCTCGTCCAGCGCGGCCGGGAGGTCCGGGCGGTACTCGCCGACCCGCGGCGGCGGGTCGTGGACGTGGGCCCACAACACCGCCAGCTCGCTGTCACGCCGAAACGGCACCACCCCGGTTAGGCACTCAAATAGCACACAGCCCAGCGCG
>Ga0081538_10003459_pt1 | contig 14912 bp, 16 predicted proteins | sample TabmetS5T2R1_FD_71022 | JGI IMG/M metagenome (GOLD analysis project Ga0081538, IMG submission 71022) | Tabebuia heterophylla rhizosphere microbial communities from the University of Puerto Rico - S5T2R1 | ecosystem: Host-associated > Plants > Roots > Rhizosphere ... | reverse complement strand
AGATACAGCGCCCCCCACAACGCCGCGACCGGCAGGATCAACACTGAGATCAGGACCAGCAGGGCCTTTCGAGCACGTTGGTCCTCGTCGTCGTGGGGATCCACACCGACAAGCGTCAGGCGGACGGTGACGCGGTCCGCCGCCGCTCGGATCCGGCCGAGGAGATGCATCGCAAGAGACGTTACTCGTGGACCCGCCGCGACCTGCGGTCGCCGGAAACACCGCACCCGGAGCCCAGGTCCAACCCCCGCCCGTCGACATCGCCCGGCGGCTCACCCACGCGATCTGGCATGCGCGTTTCGTCGGCGCGGGATCGGAGGCGCTGCTGAGGCGCTACTGCTGAATGACCTCGGCGGCCGCCCGAGCTTCGTTTTCGGCCGCCGCGGCCTGGGCGGGAGGCACGTGCAGCGCGTAGACCTGGGCCTTGGCCGCGTGCTGATCCTTCTTCACGGACTCGGACTGCGCGTGGTCAAGAGCAGTCTTCGTCTGATCCGTGCCGACCTTGACGCCAAAATACGCGCCGACGATCGACCCTACGACTCCCGCGGTTGATCCCGCGATGGTCGCTGCGGTTTGAGTGCCGACAATGAGTGCCCCAACCGCTATTCCAACCACCGCCGTCACGCCCAGTCCAACCGCGAGGAGCCCGCCGATGAGTTTGATCCGTTCCGCCCACTGGTGGTTTCCATCCGGCTCCTTTGTCGCTCTGTTTGAGGCACTCTCGGATGCGCCTGCAGTGGCCATAGGCGTCCTCCTAGGTACGGCTCCGGGCCAGGGTTCGGCTCTCGTCGAGGGGTGACCTTGGGTCTGCTCCCTGGGCGACACGCGCTCGTACGCAGCGATGAGCGGCGGTCCCTCGCTTCCGAGGAGATCGTAGAGCTCGTCCACGGTGAGCGTGATGAAGCGTGGGTCGGCCGCGTGTCCTCGGGCGGTTCCGCTCTCCGCGCGGGGCGTCAGGGCGTGGCCTCGGAACGGCGGCGCGTGGCAAAGCGCCCGAGTACGCGGTAGGGCCGCCGCTTGACGGGAACCCATGGACCCAAGAGGCTGGCGTGTCCAGTGAAAGCGAGCTAGGAGGCGCATGTGGGCGAGCGGGTACAGGCGGGCGACGTCGAGCTCTGGGTCGAGCGCCACGGCGAGGGACCCGATGTGCTTCTCATCGCCGGACTGGGCGACCCCGCCGAAGCTTGGCAGCCGCAGCTCGACGGGCTCGCCGACCGCTATCGCGTGACCGCCTTCGACAACCGAGGCGCGGCGCGCACGCCCCTGCCCGGGGGGCCGCTCACCGCGACGACCATGGCCGACGACGCCGCGGCTCTGCTGCGGGCGCTCGGCGTTTCGAGCGCCCACATCGCCGGCTTCTCGATGGGAAGCGCCATCGCGCAGGAGCTGGCGCTCCGCGACCCCGGGCTCGTGCGCAGCCTCGTGCTCGTGAGCACGTACGCACGCCCCGATGCTCTCTTTAGCTCCCAGCTCAAGTTCTGGCGCTGGCTGCCGGAGGTGGCACCGAGCGAGCGCGCCTTCTTCGAGGGGTTCTTCACCTGGGTCTACACGCCGCGGGCGCACGCGGACGGCTCGGTGGACCAGATCGTCGAGGAGGCGCTGGCCTTTCCCCATCAGCAGTCCGTCGAGGCCTTCCAAGCACATGTCGACGTCTGCCTCGCGCACGACACGGAGGACCGTCTTTCGCAGATCGCCGCGCCGACGCTGGTCCTCTCGTCTGAGCTCGACATCATCCTGCCGCCGCGCTTCGGTCGATTCGTCGCCGCAGAAATCCCCAACGCGCGCTTCGAGGTCATGCCCGGAGAGGCCCACCAGCCCTTCCAGGAGGTCCCCGAGGAGTTCAACGCCCGAGTCGACGCCTTCTGGCGCGAAGTCGAGGCGCTGGGCTGAGCGCAGAAGGTTGCGTGGCTCGGCACCGGGACGCCCGCTGAAGCCACGTGTGCGCGGGGTCGTTTCTTGGTCTAGGCGGGCGTCTGCGCCGGGCGGCCGAGGAGGAGCTCGCGCACCGCGACCACGCCGGCCAGGTGGCCGCTGCCCAGCGCGACCGCGACCTGCTGAGGCGCGACGGCGATGTCGCCGGCTGCGTAGACGCCGGGTACGCTGGTGTGCCCGAGAGCATCGACTTCCACGAGGTCGTTCTCCGTGAGCGCCAACCCGAGTCGTTCGGGGAGGCGATCACGGCGTTTCGGTGGCGCATGCACGAGCACGGCATCGCAGGCGACTTCCGAGCCGTCGTGGCGGACCACGGCGCGCACCCTCCCATCGTCTACTCGGAGCCCGGCCACCTCGCCGGACTCAACCACGGTCACCTCACTACTCCATCCGCGCAGAAGCGTTGCCTGGCGCTCGGCCATCTCGCCGTCTCCGTACACGACAAGTGGCCGGTCGCGGACCTCCCAGCCGTGACAGAACGGGCAGTGGAACACCCCGCCGCCCCAGTGCTCGCGGAAGCCAGGGACCTCAGGCACCTCGTAGTCCATGCCGCTCGCCAGCACCAGCGCGTCGGCGCGGACTTCGCCGCCCCCGTCGCCGATCACCACCACGAAGCCGTCGCCTTCCGCACGTGCGTCGACCGCCTCGGCATCGCGGATCACCACCGCGTCATAGAGGGCGAGCTGGTCCCGCGCGCGGGCGTAGAGCTCGTCCGGGGGCGTGCCCTCTTGGACGAGCAGTCCCCCGACATGCGCGGCGGCGCGGTTGCTCTGCCCGCCGCGGTCGAGCACTAGCGTCCGCCGTCGCGCCCGGCCTAGGACGAGTGCGGCGCTCAGACCGGCCACGCCGCCGCCGATGACTACGCAGTCCCAGCGAGAGCCCATGAGCGAAGCCTAGCGGATGAGAATCGTTCTCAAAAAGCCATGGCGCGGTGGGACCGGCGGGCGGTGCGGCGAGCGAACGCCCGAGCGCAGCGTCACGCGCACGCGTGCGGGCGGGCAGCGTGCTCTGAGATTCTCGGCTTTCGCTCCGCTCGGCAAGCACCACTGCCGGTCGCGCTTCTGGGCGGTATGGTCGCGCTCGTGGTGTTTCGAGCGGGCACGCATAGGGTCGGCGCCGGCAACGGAACGTTGCAGGTACGCACGTACCGAGAGGGCTTGGCGCAGAAGGTAGGCCACGACCTGATCATCGATGTCGAGCGGTGGGACGCGGCGGCTGAGGTCCGCCAGGATGGCACGCTCTTTGCCGTCCAGCTCAACGCCGACCCTCACTCACTGCACGTGCGCGACGGGTTGCATGGGGTCAAGCCACTTACCGGCAGGGACCGTGCCGACATCCGCAAGACCATCGACGAGAAGATCCTGGGGGGACGGCCGATTGCCTTCCGCTCGACCGCGGTTGAGCCGGACAACGGTGGACTGACCGTGCGCGGCGAACTCGAGCTCGCGGGTACGAGGCGGCCGGCGAGCTTCGAGCTCAGCGCGGCTGCGGACGGCCGGGTGGGGGGCACGCTGCCCGTGACCCAGAGCGAGTGGGCGATCAAGCCCTATCGGGGGATGATGGGCGCGCTCAAGGTGCGCGACACCATCGAAGTCGTTCTCGACGTTCCGCTACCGCCGGACTGAGCCCTCGCTCGCCCCGACGGCCAGATCGCTGCGGTCAGGCTCTGGCGCCCTCGTGGGCTCCAGCGTCCGCGGCTTGCCGTGCGGCCGCTTCGAACAGCTCCACCGCGGCATCCGAGTGCGAGACCATCGGGACGTGCCTGGAGGCGACCTCGACCGTCTCCGCTCCCATCCGCTTCGCGAACATCCGCTCGGCGTCCGGAGCGATCGCCTCGTCGCCCGTGGCCACCAGGTACCACGAGGGGAGCGACTTCCAGGCGGGCGTCCCCATCACGTCGTCGAAGACACTCATCGCCACCGGCTGTTGAGCTGCGTGCATGACCTTCGCCTTGACGGGATCGACGTCTGCCGCGAAGTGGCCGACGAAGTCGTCTTCGGGCACCCGGCCGAATCCCTGTTGGTCGACGACCAGGTTCGCGGGCGCCCGCGGGGGCGGGGCGCCGGCCCCCAGTGCGTTGATCGACTCGCCCTCGTCGAGCCCGAACCCGGCGATGTTACGGCGGCCCTGCTGCCCGCGGCCCGCCCGACCGCAGCCCGGGCCCCGTTGCGACGCGCGCGCTATCCGATCGAGTCGACCATCTCGAGCTGAATCAGCCGGTTCAGCTCGACGGCGTACTCCATCGGCAGCTCCTTCGTGACCGGCTCGATGAAGCCGTTGACGATCATTCCCGCTGCCTCGGCCTCGGTCAGGCCGCGCGACTGCAGGTAGAACAGCTGCTCGTCGGAGATCTTGCCCACCACGGCCTCGTGGGCCACGGTCACGTGCGGGTTCTGGATCTGGATGTCCGGCCAGGTGTCGGAGCGCGAGCGGTCGTCCATCATCAGGCCGTCGCACTGGACGTGGGCCTTCGAGCCCTGCGCGTTGTGGCCCATGCGGACCAGGCCGCGGTAGCCCATGATCCCCCCGTCCTTGGAGATCGACTTGGCCAGGATGTTGGAGGTGGTGTTGGGCGCCAGGTGGACGACCTTGGCGCCGGTGTCCTTCCAGACCTCGCCGCTGGCCACGCCCACGTTGAGGTGGTCGGCGCGGGCGCCCTCGCCCATCAGGAACGAGCCCGGGTAGAGCATCACCTTCTTGGCCCCCATCGAGCCGCCGACCCACTCCACCGTGCCGTGCGCGTCCACGATGGCGCGCTTGGTGTTGAGGTTGAAGACGTCCTTCGACCAGTTCTGGACGGTCGTGTACCGCGCCTTCGCGCCCTCCTTGACGAAGATCTCGACGACCGCGGAGTGCATCGAGTTGACGCTGTAGGTCTGCGCCGTGCAGCCCTCGATGTAGTTCACGTCCGAGCCCTCGTCGGCGATGATCAGCGTGTGCTCGAAGGTGCCCTCGCCCGAGCCCTCCATGCGGAAGTAGGCCTGTAGCGGCAGATCGACCTTGACGTCCTTGGGGACGTACAGGAACGAGCCGCCGGACCAGACGGCGCCGTGGAGCGCGGAGAACTTGTTGTCCTGCGGCGGCACGCACTTCTTCATGAAGTAGTCGCGGACCAGGTCCTCGTGCTCCTGGACCGCCGTGTCCATCGCGCAGAAGATGATCCCCTTGTCGGCGTACTCCTGCTTGAGCCCCTCGTAGAACGGCTCCTGGCGCCACACGCCCACGACGCCGGCGAGGTGCTCGCGCTCGGCCTGCGGGATCCCGAGGTTCTCGTAGGTCTCCTTGATGTCCTCGGGGACCTCCTCCCAGCTGTTGTAGCGCCCGGCCTCGGGCGGCGAGTAGAGGACGAGGTCGTCCAGGTTCAGCTCCGAGAGGTCGACGCCCCAAGTGGGGATCGGCTTCCGCTGAAAGATCTCGAACGACTTGAGCCGCTTCTCGCGCATCCAATCGGGCTCGCCCTTTACGCGCGAGAGCTCCTCGATCACCTCGTGGGAGAGGCCCTTACGGGCCACGAGCTGACCCTGCTCGTTCTCCTTGATCGAGCTCGGCTTCGGGACTCGCGTCTTGTCTGTGGCTGCCATACGCTCCAAATTCCGCTTTCCGAGGTAGGAAATCGAATTCTAGCGCCAGCGCGGGCCGGAGCCCACGCGGGTTACCCGACCTCGGAGGTCGGAGTTAGGGTACCCTAACGCGCCATGAGGCGAAGGGTGCTGATCCTGGCCCTGGCCGGGGCGTTGGGCGCCGGGGCGGCCGTCGGCGTCGCGGCCTGCGGGGAGGATCGCGAGGGCGACGTGCAGTTCGAGGACGGGACCGGCACGGGCGGTACCGCGACGGCCGGAACCGGCACGTCCGCGACGGCCGCGGAGACCGCCCCGACCGAGACGGCCGAGACCGAGGGCCCCGAGACGGAGACCGGCGAGACGGAGGGTGGCGAGATCGAGACCGAGACCACCCCCTGACCGATGGACCCAGCGCGACGGACGACGGCATGTCCCGCGGCCGACTGATCGCCCTCCTGGTCGTCGGCGGCATCCTGGTCGTCGGCGGGTTCGTGGGCGTGGTGCTGGCCACGTCGGGGTCATCCGACGACGAGCTCGTCATCTACTCCGCTCGCTCGCACTACGGAGAAGAGGAGCCGTTCGAGGCGTTCGCGGACCGGACGAACACCGACCTGCGGCTGCGCGGCGGTTCCGCGTCGGAGCTCTACGAGCGCCTGCGCAGCGAGGGGGACAACACTCCCGCGGACGTGCTGATCACGGTCGATGCCGCCAACCTCTGGCGCGCGAAGGAGGACGGCCTGCTTCAGCCCGTCGAGTCGGCGCAGCTCGATCAGTCCGTGCCGGCGGACCTGCGCGATCCCGCAGGCGCCTGGTTCGGCCTGACGCAGCGAGCGCGGACCATCGTTCGCTCGACCGAGCGAGTGGGCCCGAACGCCGTGACCACCTACGCGGGCCTCGGGGATCCGCGATGGAAGGGCCGCCTCTGCCTCCGCTCCGGGACGAGCGAGTACAACGTCTCCTTCGTCGCCGACCGGTTGGCCAAGGACGGACCGGCGGCCACCGAGCGCATGCTGCGCCGCTGGATGGCGAACGACCCGAAAATCCTCGGTTCCGACGTCGACGTGCTCGACGCCATCGCCGACGGCGACTGCGACGTCGGCCTCGTGAACTCCTACTACCTCGGCCGCGAGCTCGAGGACGACCCCGACTTCCCGGTCGCGCTGGTCTGGGCCGACCAGCGAGGGCGGGGCACGCACGTGAACCTCTCCGGGCTGGGTGTCGTGAAGGGGTCCGACCTCGCCGGCGAGGCGACCGCGCTGATCGAGTTCCTCACCCGTCCCCGGGAGCAGGAGGTGTTCGCGCAGAACAACCACGAGTTCGCGGCCGTGGGAGGGGCGGAGCCGTCGGCGGAGATCGCCCGCTTCGGTGACTTCAAGCGAGACCCCATCGACGTCGCCGTCGCCGGCGCACGGCTCGACGACGCCCTCCGTCTCATGGACGAAGTCGGCTGGAGTTAATGACCCGAGCCCGGGTCGACGCGTGGACCGCGGTCACGCTCGCCTGCGCCGCCCTCGTCGCCGGGCCGCTTCTGGGACTGCCGATCAGCTTCGCCGTCGAGCCCGGCGGCCTGGGCGAGTTCTCGGGGCTCGTGCCGGAGGCACTGTCCGCCACCGCGATCCTCCTCGTCGGCGTGGGCGCCGGGACGCTGCTGTTGGGGACCGCGCTGGCGCTGCTCGTCACGTTCTGCGACTTCCCGGGGCGCGGGTGGATCGAGTGGGCGCTCGTGCTGCCGCTCGCGATGCCGGGCTACGTGTTCACGCTGTTCGCGCTGGGGCTCGAGGTGCCGGGGATCCGGTCGTCGCTGGGCGCCGTGTGCGTGTTAACGCTCGTGCTGTACCCGTACGTGTACCTCCTGGCCCGCGCGGCGTTCCTGGCCCAGTCGCGCACTCTGCTGGAGGCGGCCCGCGGCCTGGGCCTCTCGCGGCGGGCGGCGGTCTGGCGCGTGGGGCTGCCCCTCGCGCGGCCGGCGATCCTCGGCGGCGTGGCCCTCGCGTTGATGGAGGCGCTCGCCGACTTCGGCACGGTCAACCTCCTGGGCGTGCAAACGTTCACCGACGCGATCTACCGCACCTGGTTCGTCGCCTTCGATCGCGAGGCGGGGATGCAGCTGGCGATGCTGCTCGTGTCGGTCACGCTCACGCTGCTCGTGCTCGAGCGCCTCGCGCGGGGTCGCGCCCAGTACCACCAGCACGCCGCGCGCGGCGACGTCGCGCCGCCGGTGCGGCTGCGCGGCGTCGCGGCCGCCGCCGCGGTGCTGGCGCCGCTCGCGCTCGTGGGGTTCGTGGTGGCGGCCCCGCTGGTGCAGCTCGGCGTGTGGTCGGTCGAGTCGATCCGGGCCGACCTGCTCGCGCCGGAGTTCGCGGCGGCGGCCCGCAACAGCGTGCTGCTGGCGGCGATGAGCGCGGTGCTGGTGCCCGCGGCGGCCGTCCTGCTCGCCTACGGCGCGCGGGCCAGCCGCTCCCGCGGCGCCTCCGTGGGGGCCCGCGTCGCTACGATCGGCTACGGCCTGCCGGGCTCCGTGGTGGCGGTGGCGGTCATCGTGCCGCTGGGGTGGCTCGAGCGCCGCTTCGACGCCGTTGCCGGCACCGGCCTTCTCTTCACCGGCACCGTGATCGGACTCTTCTACGCCTACCTCGTACGCTTCCTCGCGCTGGCCTGGGGCGCCGTCGAGGCGACCCTGGCGCGCATCCCGCCCCAGCTCGACGACGCCGCCCGGGGCCTCGGCGCCGACCGTCTCGACGTGCTCGCCCGAGTGCACCTGCCGCTGATGCGCGCGGGCCTCGCCACCGCGGCGCTGCTCGTGTTCGTCGAGGTGATGAAGGAGCTGCCGGCCACGCTGTTGCTGCGGCCGCTCGGCGGCGACACGCTAGCCATCGCCGTGTGGCAGGCCACCAGCGAGTCGCTGTTCGAGACCGCCGCGCTGCCGTCGCTCCTGATCGTCCTGGTCGGGCTGCTGCCGGTGGCGGCGATGATCCGCCTGTCCGGCCGGCGGGGCGCCGAGCTCGAGGCCGCCCAGGCCGCGGGCGCGTGGGCCGAGGGGCTCGAGCAGCGGCGGGAGGTGCCGGCGTGAGCGACGTCCGCCTCCGCGGCCTCTCGAAGTCCTTCGGCGCCGTGCGGGCCGTGCGCGACGTGAGCCTGGAGATCGAGCGGGGCGAACTGGTCGCCGTCCTGGGACCGTCGGGCTGCGGGAAGACGACGTTGCTGCGCACGATCGCCGGGTTCGAGCGCCCGGACGCCGGCTGCGTGGTCGTGGCCGACCAGGTGGTCGCCGGCCCCGGGCGCTTCCTGCCGCCCGAGACGCGGCGCATCGGGATGGTGTTCCAGGACTACGCGCTGTTCCCGCACCTGACCGTTGCCGCCAACGTCGCCTTCGGGCTCGCGGCTCGCGACCGGGCCGAGCGCGAGGGCCTGACCCAGCGGACGCTGGAGCTCGTAGGCCTCCAGCACAAGGCGACGCGCCACCCGCATGAGCTCTCCGGAGGGGAGCGCCAACGGGTGGCGCTCGCCCGCGCGCTGGCGCCGGAGCCGGCCCTGGTGCTGCTCGACGAGCCGTTCTCCAGCCTCGACGCCTCGCTGCGCGCGGGGCTGCGCCGCGAGGTCGAGTTGATCCTGCGCGACGCCGAGGCGACGGCGCTGCTCGTGACCCACGATCAGGAGGAGGCGCTCTCGCTTGCGGACCGGGTAGCGGTCATGCGGGAGGGCCACATCGTGCAGGTCGACGCGCCGGAGGAGGTGTACGCCCGGCCGGCGACACGCTGGGCAGCCCAGTTCGTGGGCGAGGTCAACGTGCTCGGCGGGGTGGCGCACGGGACCGGCGTGGAGACGGAGCTGGGTGTGTTCGACCTGCGCTCACCGGCCAACGGCCCGGTCCACGTGGCGGTGCGGCCGGAGCAGCTGGAGCTGCGAGCCGACCACGACGGCAACGCGGAGGTGGTGGCGCGCGAGTTTCGCGGCCACGACGTGCTCTACCGCCTGCGCCACGAGGCCGGCCGGGTGGTGCTGGCGCAGCTGCCGTCACTCGAGCTGCACGAGGTGGGCGCGCGCGTGTTCGTGCGTCCGGCGCCGGCGGCCGTGACCACGCTCGTCGACTAGCCCGCGCCGCGGGCGAAAGCGTTCTCACGCCCGGGCCTCTGCCACCGTTGTCGAATGGTGGAACGCCCGGCGCAGCACGGGTGGCTGCTCTGGGCCGCCCTCCTGACGGTCTACGTCGTCTGGGGCTCGACCTATCTGGGCATCCGGGTGATGGTCGAGACCATGCCGCCGCTACTCGCGGCCGGCGCGCGGTATGTGGTGGCCGGGGCCGCGTTCTGGCTGATCCTGCGCATGACCGGCGGTGCCGAACGGGTGCGCGCCACGCCCCGCCAGCTCGCCGGCGCCGTCCTGATCGGCACGCTCCTGTGCTTCGGCGGCAACGGGCTCGTGACCGTCGCCGAGCGCGACGTGCCGTCCGGGCTAGCGGCGCTGATCATGGGCGCGATGCCGCTCTGGGTGCTGCTTCTGCGCGCCGGCCACGGCGAGCGCGTGCCGGGCGCCACGCTGGCCGGCGTGGCGGTCGGGTTCGCCGGCCTGGCGGTGCTGGTGCTGCCCGGCGACCGGCCGGGCGACGCGCCGCTCTGGGCGGTGGCGGTGGTGGTGGCCGCCTCGGTCTCCTGGGCGTTCGGCGCCTTCTACTCGCCGAAGACGCCGCTCCCGCCGCACGCGCTCGCCTCCACCGCTTGGCAGATGCTGTTCGGCGGCGCCGGCATGCTGCTGGTGGGGCTGGCCGCGGGCGAGGCCGGCCGCTTCGAGCCGGCCGCGTTCTCGAACGACTCGCTGATCGCCTTCGCCTACCTCGTGCTGGCCGGCTCGCTGCTCGCGTTCACCGCGTTCGTGTGGCTGCTCCAGAACGCGCCGGTCTCGACCGTCATGACCTACGCGTACGTGAACCCGGTGGTCGCCGTGGTCCTCGGCTGGGCGATCCTGGACGAGGAGATCACGATCGCGGTGGTTACCGGGACCGCGGCGATCGTGCTGTCGGTGGCGACGGTCGTGCGTCGCGAGTCGTCACTCGGGCCAGGACGGGTCGCCCGTGGTCGCGCCGCGCATGACCTTCAGCGAGAGCAGCGCGCACTTGCGCCGAGTGGGGGAGATGTCGATCCCTAGCTGATCGATGACCCAGTCGGCGTCCAGCTTCAGAACCTCGTCGACGCGGGTGCCGATCAGCTCGTCCGAGGTGATCGACGCCGCCGCCTGGGAGATCGCGCATCCCTGCCCGTGGAAGCGCAGCTCCGAGATCGCGCCGTCCTCGACGCGGATGTGCACGCCGAGCTCGTCGCCGCACAGCGGGTTGTGGTCGTGGAACTCCAGATCGTGCGGGTCGAGCGTCCCGAAGTTCCGCGGGTTCTTGTAGTGGTCGAGGATGTAGTCGCGGTAGAGGGCGTCCATGATCAGAGTCCGAACACCTCACGCGCGCCGGCGAGCGCATCGACCAGGCGGTCGACCTCCTCGCGGGCGTTGTAGACGCTGAACGACGCCCGCGCGGTCGCCCCCACCCCGAGGGCGCGCATGAGCGGCTGGGCGCAGTGGTGGCCGGCGCGCACGCAGACCGCCTGGCGGTCACACAGCTCGGCGATGTCGTGGGGATGGATGCCGTCGATGGCGAAGGCGACCACGCCGCCGCGGCGATCCAGGTCACTCGGCCCGAACAGCGTGATGCCCTCCACCTCGGGCAGGCGCTGCAGCGCGTACGCGGTCAGGTCGCGCTCGTGGGCGCGCACGTGCTCCATGCCGAGGCGCCCGAGGTACCCCACGGCGGCTCCCAGCCCGACCGCCTCGGTGGCAGCCGAGGTGCCGGCCTCGAACTTGTAGGGCAGCTCGTTCCAGCTCGAGCGCTCGCGCTCGACGCGCGAGATCATGTGCCCGCCCCCGAGGAACGGGTGCATCCGCTCCAGCAGCTCGCGCCGGCCGTGCAGGAGCCCGATCGTCGGACCGAGCGCCTTGTGCCCAGTCCAGGCGTAGAAGTCGGCGTCGACCTCGCGCAGGTCCAGGGGGAGCTGGGGCACGGCCTGGGCGCCATCGAGCAGCGTTACCGCGCCCGCGGCCCGCGCCCGGCGCACGATCTCGGCCACCGGGTTGATCGTGCCCAGCACGTTGGACACGTGCGCCACGGCCACGAGCTTCACTCGGCCGCCGGCCAGCACCTCGTCCAGCTCGTCGAGCGACAGCTCGCCCTCGCTCGACACCGTCAGGTAGCGCAGGCGGGCACCGGTGGCCTCGCATAGGAGCTGCCAGGGGACGATGTTCGAGTGGTGCTCCATCTCCGTGATGAGCACCTCGTCGCCCGCGCCCACGTGGTCGCGTCCCCACGCGTAGGCCACCAGGTTGATGGCCTCGGTGGCGTTGCGCGTGAAGACCGAGCAGGCCGGGTCCCAGCCCACGAAGGCCGCGATCGCGGTGCGGGCGGCCTCGAAGGCCTCGGTCGACTCGCGCGCGAGCTCGTAGACCCCGCGATGGATCGGCGCGTAGGACGAGCGCTGGAAGCGGTCCATCGCCGCGATGACCGGCTCCGGGCGCTGCGCCGTGGCCGCCGAGTCCAGGTAGGCGACGCGGCGCCCGTCGAACTCGCGCGTTAGCACGGGGAAGTCGGCGCGGACGTCGACCAGCGGCTTCTCGGCGACCGCGCCCATCACGACGCCTCCACCGGGGCCTGGGTCGAGGCGCGCTCGCCGATGAACTCGCGCACCTGCTCGTCGGCGTCGCGCAGCTTCTCGGCCACCCGGCGGCGGACGAGCTCCTCCAGGCCGGGATCCTCCAGGCGCTGGACGACCTCCTCGAAGTACCCCTCCACCAGCACGCGCACCGCCTCCGCCCGCGGTAGGCCGCGGGTCATCATGTAGAAGATCAGCTCCGGGTCCAGCTCGCCCACCGTGCCACCGTGCGACGCCTTGACGTTGTCGGTCTCGACGATCAGTGACGGGATCGCGTCGCCCTTCGCGCTCGGCGACAGCAGCATCTGGTGGGTCTGCAGGTAGGTGTCGGTCTCCTGGGCGCCCGGCACGATGTGGATCAGGCCCTCGTAGGAGGCGCGCGAGTCGCCCGTGAGCGCGCCCTTCCAGACGGTGTCGCCGGTCGTGTGCCCCTCCTCGTGCTTGTCGGAGGTGAAGAGGTCGAGATGCTCGTCGCGCTCGGTGAAGTAGAGGCCGGTGTGGCGCATGTCCGAGCCGCGCTCGGCGGTGATGATGTCGAGCCGCTGCTTGGTCAAATGGCCGCCGAGGTGGATCGGCACCCACTTCACGCGCGCGTCGCGCCGGACCTCGACCCGGCGGGTGGAGATGTCGTAGACCTCGCCGGCGCCCCAGTCCTGGTAGTGCGCCAGGTCGACCTGGGCGCCCGGTAGCGCGTAGAGCTCGAAGGCCCCCGCGTGCAGCGCCTGACCCTCGAAGTCGGGCGCCAGGAAGTACTCGCGGATCTTGCACTCGGCGAGCTCGCCCACCACGGCCAACGTATGCGCGTACTGGGCCGTGCCGGGCTCGTCGATCAGCCACACCACTTGGATCGGCTTCTCGATCTGCACGTCCTTCGGGACGTGAACGAACACGCCGCCGGTCCAGAACGCCGCCGTGGCTGCGGCGAACTTGCCCTCCTCGTAGGGCAGCCGCTTCGCGAAGTACTCCTCGACCAGGCCCGGATGCTCCTCGAGCGCCCGCTCCAGCGGCATCATCACAATGCGCTCGTCGGCCACATGCGAGTAGACGACGCTCGCGCCGCGCTGGACGATCAGGCCGGCGTGCTCCTCGTCACCGAGGTCGGCTCGCACGATCTCCGGGAGCTCCTCGAGCGGCTCGTAGCGCCTCGGCTCGAGCTCGTCCAGGGCGAGCTTTCGGACCGTGGTCGTCCAGAATCCGGAGCGGCGCCAGGTGGGAAGCGGCTCGCGCTCGAAGACCTCGAGGGCGGCCTTGCGGCGGTCGGCTACGGGATCAGGTCGCACCCGCGGCCACCTCCTGGCGCACCCACTCGTAGCCCTTCTCCTCCAGCTCGGTCGCCAGCTCGGGCCCGCCCTCGCGCACGATCCGCCCGTCGAGCATGATGTGCACGAAGTCCGGCCGCACGTAGCCGAGCACGCGCGTGTAATGGGTGATGATCAGGAAGCCGCGCTCGGCGGTCCGCAGCTCGTTGACCCCGTCGGCGACGACCCGCAGCGCGTCGATGTCGAGCCCCGAGTCGGTCTCGTCCAGCACGGCGAACTCGGGCTGAAGCATCGCGAGCTGCAGGATCTCGGCCCGCTTCTTCTCGCCGCCCGAGAAGCCCTCGTTCAGATAGCGGCTGGTGAAGTCGCGGTCGATCCGCAGCAGGTCCATGTTGCGCCCGAGGAGCTGGCCGAACTGCTTGACCTTGATCGGCTCGTCGCGCTTGGCGTTGATCGCCATGCGGAGGAAGTTCGCCACCGAGACGCCCGGGATCGTCGCCGGGTACTGAAAGGCCATGAAGAGCCCCGCCTTCGCACGGTCGTCCGGCTGGGCGTCGGTGATGTCCTCGCCGTTTAGGAGGATGCGGCCCTCGGTCAGCTCGTAACTCGGATTGCCCATGAGGGTGTTGGCGAGCGTGGACTTGCCGGAGCCGTTCGGGCCCATCAGCGCGTGGGTCTCGCCCCTCTTCACGACCAGGTCCACGCCGTGCAGGATCTCCCGCTCCTCGGTGCGGACGTGCAGGTTCTGGATCTCTAGGGTCATACGGTGGCCTTCTCCATGCTGAGTCTGGTGGGCGCCGGCCGGATCAGGTCGGCGAGCGTGATCTCGTTCAGGGTGCGCACGATCGAGCCCTGGACCCGCGTCCAGAGCAGCTTCGTCGGGCAGGGCTCGTGGCCCGGCTCGTCCTCCCGGACGCACACCAGGCCGCGCTCGGGGTCGGCGGTGATGCACTCGATCGGGGCGATCTCGCCCTCGAGCGCCCGCACCACGTCCGCCATGCTGATGTCGGCGGCGGGGCGGGCCAGCGTGTAGCCGCCGTGGGCGCCCCGGTGGGACTCAACGAGGTCGGCGCGCCGAAGGCGCTGGACCAAGTGCTCCAGATACGCGAGGGGCAGGCCCTCGGCCTCGGCGATCGAGCCCAGCGAGATCGGAGCGCCGTCGTCGCGCCGGGCGAGGTGGGCCATCACCCGCACGCCGTACTCCGCTTTGGTCGAGAACATCATGGCCGGTCAAATCCTACCTGCGAAGTAGGATAACGACCTCAGCTGGTGACCACTCAGCTCTCGCGCTCGAGCACCCGGATGTCATGCGCCAGTCGCTCCGGAGTGGCCTCCGCGCCGGGGAACCCCACCCGCTGGTAGCCGCGGGCGTCTACCAGCGTGAAGCGCGCGTTGTGCTCCCGGGTCACGGACTGGGGCCGGATGAAGAAGGCGCGCCACAGTGGCCGCAGCTCGGCTCGGGAGCCGAGCACGAA
>Ga0081538_10003458_pt1 | contig 14918 bp, 17 predicted proteins | sample TabmetS5T2R1_FD_71022 | JGI IMG/M metagenome (GOLD analysis project Ga0081538, IMG submission 71022) | Tabebuia heterophylla rhizosphere microbial communities from the University of Puerto Rico - S5T2R1 | ecosystem: Host-associated > Plants > Roots > Rhizosphere ... | reverse complement strand
GGCGGCTTTTGGTAGTTGACCGCGACGATGCGGATCGCACTGCCGGCGCCCCCGCCGGCGACGAGGCTCGGGATATCGACGAAGGCGAATTCCGAGGTGCCTGCCTCCAGCGCCGCGATGGCATCGGCGGTTCCCTTCGAGGGAATGATGCTGACGTTGAGCTTCTCCTCCTTGAAGTAGCCCTTGCCGACGGCCACGTACCAGGGCGCATGCCGCCCGAGCGCGATGAAGTCGAGCGTGAACTTGATATCGCGCTCCTGCGCCGCGACGCCGAGCGGAGCGATCGTGAGCGCCGCAAGGGCTGCGGCGATGAACCTGATCAGGGTATGCATCACGTCCTCCGATGCTAGAGATGACCGTTCCTAGGTTGCTATCCGACGACTCGCGATCCGCTTAGCCCTCCCAGATCGCCGGCACGAGCTTGTCGTTCAGCGTGATCCCTTCGATGATACGCGCGCGAAGCTTGTCGAGGTGTTCGGTCATCGCGGAACGTGCCGCTGCCGGATCGTGATCGGCGATCCCCTCGAGGATCCGCTCGTGCTCATACTGCGTCATCTTGAGGCCGTCCGGCGCCCACACGCGGACCATCCAGACACGAACCGAGCGTTCATGCAGGGGACGCTGGGCTTCGGCCAGGACCGTGTTGGCGGCCGCCTCCGCCACCGCCTGATGGAACGCGCGGTCGAGCTCCATGAAGCGATGCCTGTCGCGCTGCTGATCGAGGTGAGCGCGCGATTGTGCCAGCAGCCTCCGCATCGCCTTGATCTGCCTTGCGTCGGCACGCTCGGCGGCAAGCGCAGCAATGCTAGGCTCCACCGCCCCCCGCGCCTCCAGCAGCGCTCGGAGCTCGTTCAATGACGTTGCGCGGATCACGATGCCCTTACGGGCAATAACGTCGAGCAATCCCTCGGTCTTGAGCCTGTGTACGGCCTGGTGCACCGGCATTCGACCGATGCCGATAACATCGCTCAACGTCTGCTCGTTGATGAAAAGACCGGGGCGAAGCTCGAGCGAGAGGATCCGCGCCTTGATCGCCTGATAGGCGTCGTCGGCGAGTGACGGTCGCGATTTTTCCGCCCTCAGGCGCCTGAAGCCGGCGGCGAGGGTGCCAGAACCGGCTGAAGTGACCGACCTGCGGAGGGTCCGATGCATCGGGGCTTGGCTGTGATATATCACTTGATGTATTACCACAGTCCGTGGCGTCTGCAAACGCCCCCGCCCCATCTCGCCGCAGATCACCGCTGCGGCGGACGATGGCCCTCGCGGCATCTGGAGCTGAGCGGCCGATGGCCTTGGTCGACGTTGAGGACGTTCGCAAGGAGTTTCCGCGGCCTGGACCTTACGAAGCCCTGGTCGCCATCGATCGGGCGTCGTTTTCGTTCGAGACCGGTGAGCTCGTATCACTGCTCGGTCCAAGCGGCTGCGGCAAGACCACCCTCCTGCGCCTAATTGCCGGCCTCGTTCCCAAGACATCCGGTTCCGTCCGCATCCGCGGCGAGGAGGTGGTCGAACCGTACGCCAACGTTGGCTTCGTCTTCCAGACGCCGAATCTCATGCCATGGCGCAACGTGCTCGATAATGTGCTGTTTCCGACCGAGATCCTGCGGCGGCGGAACGTCAGGGCCGTGCAACGGGCACGGGAGCTGCTCAAGATGGTGGGCCTTGCGGACTTCGAGCGCGCCCGCCCCCATCAGCTCTCGGGCGGCATGCAGCAGCGCGTTGCTCTGTGCCGTGCGCTCGTGCACGAGCCATCGCTCCTGCTCATGGACGAGCCCTTTGGCGCGCTCGACGAGCTCACGCGCATGGAGATGAACGATCTCCTGCTCGATATCCGGGCGCGCACCAAGGCAACCGTGGCGTTCGTCACTCATTCGATCGCCGAGGCAGTCTATCTGTCCGATCAGGTTCTCATCTTCAGCAAGCGCCCGGCCATCATCGTCGAACGGATCGAGGTCGATCTCAGCTATCCGCGCTCCGCGAAGACGCGATATTCGCCGGCGTTCACGGCGCTCGAGCGCCGGGCGAGCCGGGCGCTGGGCGTGATCCACGAGAGCGGCGATGACGGTGAATGACATGCGATGGATCGCGCCGCTCAAGGCCATCGTGTATCCGCCGCTCGGGCTCGTATTGCTCGTTGTGGCGTGGCATCTTGCCTGCGAGCAATTCGCGATAGCTACTGCGGTCCTGCCGAAGCCGATGCTGGTGCTCGAGGCCGCACTGAACCGCTCCGATCTGCTTTGGTCCGAGACACTCGTGACCTTGAAGGAAACCGTCTACGGCTTCCTCCTTGCGCTCGGCTTCGGTGTGCCGATCGCGGTGGCGATCACCAGCTCGGAAACGCTGCGGCTGATGTTCTCGCCCATCCTGATCGCGCTGCAGTCAGTGCCAAAGGTCGCGCTCGCCCCCATTCTCCTGGTTTGGCTCGGCACCGGCATTGAATCCAAGCTTGCGATCGCCTGGCTCGTTGCGTTCTTCCCGATTGTGGTCGATACCGCGGCCGGCCTGCAGTCGACGCCCAATGAGCTCCTGGAGCTGGCTCGCAGTCTGCGGGCGTCGCGTCTGCAGATCCTGACCAAGGTGCAGCTGCCGGCGGCGCTCCCATTCATCGTCACCGGCTCGAAGGTGGCGGTGACGCTCGCCGTCATCGGCGCTGTGATCGGCGAGTTTGTCGGCTCGACGGCTGGTCTGGGATATCTCTTGATGGCGGCGACCTCCCAGATCGACACGCCGCTGGCCTTTGCCGCTTTGTTCGCGCTGGCCGCGCTCGGCATGGTCGTCTATCTCGCCGTGGTTGCCGTCGAATGGCTGCTCTCTCCCCTGCTGCCCCACGCTCCGGGGCGGGAGTGAAGGACCGAAAGGGGCACACAGATTGCGCCAAGGAGGCCTCATGACCAAAGACAGTGAGCCGGCCGAGCTGAAGCTAGGACCAATCGGCACTGAGATCATTTTCGAGAATGAGACCGTCCGTGTCTGGACCGTGGATCTCGAACCCGGCGCCCAGCAGGCGATGCATCGGCATCTCCTGCCGTACCTCGTCGTCCCGCTCACCGAAGGCAAGAACCTGATGCGATTCCTCAGCGGACGCGTGGTCGAGACCAACGAGCGACCGGGCACGGCGCTGTGGCGGGAGCCGGGCGAGCCGCACGAGCTCCTGAACACGAGTACGTGGCGCTATCGCAACATTCTGGTCGAATTGAAACACCCGGCCGGCCTGTGAAGGCGCAGGTCTAATCCAGACAACTCTTGCATGGAGCACCGCATGCCTGACACGGAAACCGAAGCTGCGAAGATGCCGGCTGGCGCCCCTGACCTCGCGGAGATCCTGATCCAAACCGCCGAGATGCCTTGGCGCGAGAAGTCGCTCAAAGGGGTCTCCGAGAAGATGCTATGGCGCAACGAGGCGACGGGAGCCTCGATCGCCCTCATCCGGTTCGCCAAGGGCGCCGGCATCCCGGCGCCGCACCGTCACGCCTCGAACCAGTTCATGTTCTGCCTGCAAGGGAAGTACGAGTATACGAGCACGGGCGTCGTGCTCACCCCCGGCTGCTTCTACTGCAACCCCAAGGGAAACGTGCACGGACCTGCGGTGGCGCACGAGGAAACGATCGTGGTCGAGATCTACGATGGGCCGCATTATCCCGAGAAGCCGAGTTGGTACACCGACGAGCAGGACGCGCGATGAAGCTGACACACTCCGCTCCTGGCCCGATTCCGGCGCCCGTTGTCATCGAGTTCACCGTTGCACTTCTCGGCAGGCTTGGCGTGCCGGAGAAGCCGGCAGCGGAGGTGGCGGAGGCGCTGGTCGCGGCCGACCTCGAAGGCGTTCCCTCGCACGGGCTGATGTTGTTGCCCATGTACGTCGAGCGCCTCGCTGCCGGCTCCGTCTCGCCGACCAGCGAAGGACGGATCGTTTCCGATCGCGCAGGAGCCGTCGTGTTCGATGCCGAGCACGGTCTCGGCCAGGTCACGACAGGGCGCGCGGTCGCGCTCGCGATCGAGCGCGCCAGGCAACATGCGCTCGCCGCGGTCGCGGTGCGCAACGCGTTTCATTTCGGGACCGCCGGGCGCTGGGCCGCGATGATGGCGCACGAGGGCTGCGTCGGCATGGCGCTGACGAACACGCGACCGCTGATGCCGCCGCCCGGAGGCGCGGAGCGCCTCGTCGGCAACAATCCGGTCGCCATCGCCGTGCCGTCGTGGAACGACGAGCCCTTCATCGTCGACTTCGCCTTGAGCGCCGCAGCGATGGGCCGGATCCGCCTCGCCGACACGGCCGGCGAACGGATCCCTGAGGGTTGGGCCTGCGATGCCGAGGGTGTGCCGACGACCGACCCGGCGGCTGCGATCGCGGGCATGCTGCTGCCGATCGGCGGTCCCAAGGGGTTTGGTCTGGCGATGATGGTTGACCTGCTCGCCGGCGGACTCTCGACCGGCGCGGTCGGGCACGAAGTGCGGCCGCTGTACGGTGATGCGAGCCTGCCCTATGCCTGTTCGCAGTTCTTCCTGGCGATCGACATTGGTGCATTCCGGCCGGCGGACGAATACGCCGCGGTCACACGCGCATTCGCCGAGCGAGTTCGCACCTCGCGCCCTGCACGGGGCTTCAGGCAGGTCATTGCGCCCGGCGACCCTGCCATCCTGGCGCGTCGTGCTGCTGACAGCCAGGTGAGCCTCGATGCTGCAACGCTCACCGCTCTCCGGATTGCCGCCGAGAAGCACGAAGTTGCCTTCTCGCTTGCCCCCTAGATGATAGGTGGATGACCATGCCCAAGAAGCAGATCATTTCGGCCCGCTTGCGTCAGCCTAGCGGTCATTTCAGCCACGCGACCATGATCGAGGCGAAAGGCCGCCTCGTGTTCATCTCGGGGATGACCGCGCGCCGTGCCGACGGGTCGATCGCCGGGATTAGCAGCATCGAGGAGCAAACCCGTCAGGTGTGCGAGAATCTGAAGGCGGCGGTCGAGGAAGCGGGAGGCACGCTCGATGACATCTGCCGGGTGGACGTCTACGTCCGCAACATGGAGCACTTCGAAGCCATCCACAAAATCCGGCGGGAATACTTCAAGCCACCGCCCCCGGCCTCGACCATGGTCGAGGTGTGTAAGATGACTGCTCCCGAGTATCTGATCGAGATCAACGCCATCGCGGTTCTGCCGTGAGGGCCCGCGGGGCGGTGCCCGCTCGCGACCTCGGCCAGTTCTTTGAGCCTTGACGTTGCGGCGCCGGCCGGGTTGCGCAGCATCTCGAGTTCGGCGCGGCACCACGAGCATGCCACCCTGGTCGAGCATCTGCTTGGCCCAGCCGATCGTGGGACTTGCTACCATTTGCTACCCAACTCGGTAGCACGGGATGGGACAGCGCAGGACAAGCAGCAAGCCAGGGCTCGATTCGGCTCGGTTTTATTGGACCAATCGGGATGGGCGAGAACGCGCCGGGATGGCCGCTACCGAATTAGGAAACCGCTGCTCTATCCAGCTGAGCTATGGGACCGAGTGCAATTCCAAAGGCTCAGTATTGCTCCGGATTTTTTGCTTTTTTTGCTCGGCTGAGCGGCGAGTTCGCGAGGGCTCCGGACGCATGCTGATGGCGATTCAGCGTTGAGGCTGCAAAGCCCGAGCGCGGTCGCGCAGGGCGAATTTCTGAATCTTTCCGGTGGCCGTGGTCGGCAGCGGCCCGAACACGACGGATTTCGGCGCCTTGTAGTGCGCCAGATGCTCGCGGCAGAACGCAATGATCTCTTGTTCCGTCGCCGCCATTCCGGGCTTGAGCTGGACGAAGGCGCACGGCGTCTCGCCCCATTTCTCATCCGGCCGCGCCACCACCGCGGCAAGCTGGACCGCCGGGTGCCGGTAGAGCGCAATCTCCACCTCGACGCTGGAAATGTTCTCGCCGCCGGAGATGATGATGTCCTTGGCGCGGTCCTTGATCTCGATGTACCCGTCGGGATGCTCCACGGCGAGATCGCCGGTGTGCAGCCAGCCGCCGCGGAAAGCGTCGGCCGTCGCCTTCGCGTCCTTCAGATAGCCGAGCATCACCGTATTGCCGCGGATCATGATCTCGCCAATGGTTTTTCCGTCGCGTGGCTTCGGTGCGAGACTGTTCGGATCCGCCACCATGTGGCCTTCCACCACCGGATAGCGTACGCCCTGGCGAGCGGTGAGCGCTGCCCGCTGTTCCAGCGGCAGCCCGGCCCAGCCATCCTGCGGCACGCACAGCGTCGAAGGTCCTTGCAACTCGGTCATGCCGTAGATGTGCGTGACGCGGAAGCCGAGCTCCTCCATGCCTTTGATCACCTTGACCGGGGGCGGCGAGCCGCCGGTCTGGATGTCGACGACGCGATTGAATGCGAGCCGCTGCTCGGCTGGCGCGCTGACCAGCATGTTGAGCACGGTCGGCGCGCCGCACATGTGCGTCACACCGTGTTCGATGATCATCGGGAAGATCAGCGCCGGATCGACCTTGCGCAGGCAGACGTGGGTCCCCGCCATGGCAACGACCGACCACGGGAAGCACCAGCCATTGCAGTGGAACATCGGCAGCGTCCACAGATAGACCGGGGCGGGCGGCAGCGGCCAAGCCATGATATTGCCCACGGCCTCCAGGAACGTGCCGCGGTGGTGATAGACCACGCCCTTCGGGTTGCCGGTTGTTCCGGACGTATAGTTGAGCGCGATCGCGCTGCTTTCGTCGGCAGGTGGTATCCAGGCGTAATCCGGGCTGCCGGTGGCGAGGAATGCTTCATACTCGATCTCGCCGAGTCGCTCGCCCGGCCCGGCATAAAGCGGATCGTCGACGTCGATGACGAGCGGGCGCCGCTGCAGCTGCGCAAGCGCTGGGCCAACCTGGGCGGCGAACTCGCGGTCGGTGATCAGAGCCTTGGCTTCGCCGTGGGCGAGGATGTAGGCGATGGTTGCGGCATCGAGCCGCGTGTTGATGGTGTTGAGCACCGCGCCGAGCATCGGCACGCCGTGATGCGCCTCCACCATCGCGGGCACGTTGGGCAGCATGACCGAGACGGTGTCGCCGGCGCGAATGTCCCGCTGCGCCAGCGCCGAGGCGAGCCTCAGTGCTCGCTCGTGCAACTGCCGATAGGTGTAACGCAGCGCGCCGTGAACAACCGCTATGCGGTCGGGATGAATGGCCGCCGTGCGCGGCAGGAACGACACTGGCGTCAGCGGCGCGAAGTTCGCGGCATTGGGCTTTAGGCCGGCGAACAGGCGGCCATTCGCCGAAGGCTGCTTGCCCGTCCCGGTCGCCGGGCGTGCCGCACTTTTCACGGTGGGCAGGCTACCGGCAGCTTGGCGGCTGCCGGCGCTCTTGGCCTTGCGGCCGGTGGATTTAGGCCGCTTGTCTGCCCGGCGAACCTTCCTTTTTTGCTTGGCCATGATGGTCTCCCTCCCGCGGGCGTGGCACGATTGTATGCGCGCAGGCGAAGCGTGTTAAGCTGGGCGATGGCAATCCGCGGGTGGGAACGGCCGGACGAGGCCCCGACCACGCGACCATGCAACGAGCAAGGGGAGGAGTACTATGCTCAAAGGGTACGCGGCACTGGCCGCATTAGGCGCGATCGCGGCGTTCGGGCTCGCGGCGCCGGCATCCGCGCAAGAGCGCACCGTCAAGATCACCGGCTTCGGCGCCAAATCCGGCGTCGTCCGGGTGTTCGGCATCAACAGCGAGGCCGCCCTCAAGGCCGCCGCCGAGCAGATCAACAACGCCGGCGGCGTCACGCTCGGCGACGGCAGCAAAGCCAAGTTCGTCATCGAGTTCCTGGATGACCGCTGCAACGCCGAGGAAGGCATTTCGGTCGTTCGCCGTATCGCATCGACTGACGCCTTCGTGGCGGTCGGTCCGACCTGCTCGAACGTGGCCGAGTCGCTGTTCGGCATCCTGCAGAAAAAGGTCGGGGACACTTCCGACAGCGGATTGCAGTTTCCGATCATCGCGGACGTCGCGGCGAAAGGCGGCCTTGCCAAGATTTCGGAATGGGCGTTCCGCAACGTGCCGAGCGAGTTCGAGATGTACAAGTCGCTGTTCGCCTGGCTGAAGACGCAGCACCCCCAACTCAAGACCATCTATGGGGGCGTCGAGAAGGACTTCGCGCACTCGAACGCCACGTTCGGCGTGATGAAGGCGCAGGCCGAGGCCAACGGCTTGCAGATACTCGGCCAGGGCGAATGGCTGCTGGCCGACACCACCTTCTCGACCCAGGTGCGGGAGATGAGGCGGGCCAATGCGGATATCGTGGCGATCTCGGCGCATCCATTCACCACCTGCGGCGTGCTCAAGGAAATGGACCGGCAGGGCGTAAAGCCGAAACTGCTGATCGGGCTCACCTCGTCGTCCAGCATCGAGACGTTGCAAGGCTGCGCCAAGCAGGCGGAAGGCATCATCATCCCGACCAGCTTTGCGCCGGTCACGCCTGAGGCCACCAAAGCGGCCGAGCAGGTCGCCAAGTTCGGCGGCAGCGCCGATCTGCACAGCGCGGCCGCCTACGAGATCATGTTCATCCTCAAGGACGTGATCGAGCAGCAGAAGATCATGGCCAAGCCAGATACGGTGGCGGCGGATCGCGACAAGATGCGCCAGGGCCTTGCTGCTCTGAAGGAGACCAACGGCCTCTTGGGAAAGGTCGGACGCACGGCCGATCGCGAAGCGATCAAGCCGTTCCTCTACGTCCACGCCAAGGACGGCAGCTGGCAGGTTCTCTACAAGCCCGCCTCCTGAGTCCCCTCACGGCAACGGCGAGCCATGGCGACGATCTGCCGCGGCTCGCCGGCAAGATTTCCCATCGGCCCGAATAACCAGCCGGCCGAGGCGTGGACGTGGACCTCCTCGACCTCATCGATACCGTGCAATCGGTCGCCGACGGCGTCCTGTTCGGCGCGACCTATGCGCTCCTGGGGATCGGGTTCACACTCATTTTCGGCGTCATGTACAAGATCAATCTCGCCTACGCGGCGGCTTCGATCGGCGCCGCCTATGCGAGTCTGCTGATACTCGCCGGGGTGAAGGCGCAGCCGATCCTGGTCTTCCTCGCGGCTGCGGGCTGCGGCGGGATCATCGGCTGGCTGATCTATCTTGTCGGCTTTCGCTTCATCCCGCTGGCCAATCCGCTGGCGACCTTGATGTCGACCGTCGGACTTCTTCTCCTCATCGACGAGATCATCGTGCACACCACGGCCGGCGTGCCGCTCAACTATCCCGCACTGTTTGCCGACGTCATCATCCGGGCCGGGCCGTTCAACCTGCGCGGCGACCTCTTGTTCGTCTTCGCACTTGGCTGTCTGTGCATGGTGGTGCTCCTGCTCATGCTCTATCGCACGCAGCTCGGGCTGGCGACGCGGGCGGTCTCGCAGCAGCCCGTCGCGGCGCAGCTCTGCGGTATCAGCATCACGGCCGTGAACGCCCTCACCTTCATCGTGACCGGCTTCCTCGGCGGCATCGCCGGCGCGATGATCGGCGCCGCCATCGGCATGCTCTCGCCCCTTCTGTCGCTGCCGCTCACCGTCAAGGGGCTGATCGTGACGGTGATCGGCGGCCTCGGCAGCATCCCGGGCGCGATCATCGCCGGGCTCGTCGTCGGCGGGCTGGAAAATGTGTTCCAGTTCTTCCGCGGCGTCTCGGAGCGCGACCTCTACGTCATGCTGCTCCTGTTCGCCTTCCTTGTGTTCCGGCCGCGCGGCCTTTTCGCCTCGCCGCATGTGGGCGACTAAGCGGAGGAGGCATGGATTTCTATATCGGCCTGGCGCAGATCATCGGCGTCCACACGCTGCTCGGCCTTTCCGCCTATTGCGTTCTGCTGACCGGGCAGGTGAGCCTGGCGCAGGCCGGCTTCTTTGCCATCGGCGCCTATGTCGCCGGCATGCTGACGGTGCTGGCGCAATGGCCGCTCATTCCGGCGCTCGTCGCGGCGGCGATCGTCGCCGGAGCAATGGCCTGCGCCGTCGGCTTTCCGGCGCTGCGCGTCAAGGGACTGATGCTGGTGGTGGCGACGATCGCCTTCGGCGAAGCCGTCCGGCTGTTCTTCTTCAACTTCACTTACCAGCTCGAGCGCGGCGAGCTTCGCATCGGGCCGCATGGCGGCGAGGGATTCCGCCAGATCCGCTATTTCCCGGAGCACGGGTGGTCGACGCTCGACGTCATGTTGTTCATCTGGGCGGTCGTAGTCATGGTCATGGCGTTGCTGTGGTGGATGGATCGATCGCGCGCGGGCGCGGTGCTGCGCGCAGTGGGCGATGACGAGCTGGCCGCCCAGAGCACCGGCATCAACATCACCGCCGTGAAGGTCTCCGCGATGACTATCGGCGGCGTGATCGCCGGCCTCGGGGGCGGCCTGTTCGCGCACTACACGACCCACATCGAGCACGTCCAGTTCGGCGTGGTGCTCGCGACCTTCGCCATCGCCTATCCGATCCTTGGCGGACTCTCCAGCGTGTTCGGAACCCTGATGGCCGTCGTCTTCATCCAGGGCTTCCTGATCGAAGGCCTGCGCTTCATGGGTGACTGGCGCAATCTGCTGTTCGGTGGCCTCATCGTGCTGGCGATGAATATGCGCCCGCACGGCCTGCTCGACGCCGGAACACTGCTCGCGGTCAGGCGGCTCATCTTCCGCGGCAAGGAACGCGCCAATGCTTGAGCTCAAGGGCGTGACCAAGCATTTCGGCGGCGTGCGCGCGGTCGATGGCGTCGATCTCTCCGTCGCCGCCGGACAGATTCTCGGCCTGATCGGCCCCAACGGCTCGGGCAAGAGCACGATCGTCAATCTGATTTGCGGGCTCTTTCCGTTGACGGCGGGAAGCGTTGCCCTTCGTGATGCCGACATCTCCAGCAAGGCGCCGCACGAGCGCGTCGCGCTGGGGGTCGCGCGCACGTTCCAAAACATTCGCCTTTTCGGCCAGCTCACGGTCTGGCAGAATTTGTGGGTTGCGCAGAATTCCGCCGAGCAGCGCGGCGGCGAAAAATTCCTGCGCCGCTGGCTCGGCGGCTCGCGTCGCACGCGCCAGGAGATCGACCGCACGCTGGGGTTCTTCGACCTCGCGCACAAGCGCGACGAGCTCGCGGCCAATCTCTCGTTCGGCGAACAGCGCCGGCTCGAATTCGCCCGCGCGCTGGCGGCCAAGCCTGCTTTGCTGCTGCTCGACGAGCCGGCCGCGGGCATGAACGCCGAGGAGATCGACCAACTCGACGATCGCATCCGCACGCTCCGCGGCGACGGCCTCGCCATTCTGCTGATCGAGCATCACGTCGAGCTGGTCATGGCGGTCACCGACCGCATCGCCGTTCTCAACTTCGGCCAGAAGATCGCCGAGGGGACGCCCGCCGAGGTCCAGGCCGATCCCAAGGTGCGGGAGGCCTATCTCGGCAGCGCGGCGGTCGGCTGAGGCGGATCATGCTCGAAGTCTCCGATCTCGTCACGGCCTACGGCAACATCGAAGCGCTCAAAGGCGTTTCGCTGCGGGTTGAGAGCGGACGGATCACCTGCCTGCTCGGCCCCAATGGGGCCGGCAAGACCACGCTGATGATGACGATCGCCGGCATTCTGCACCCACCCCGCGGCTCGATCCGTCTCGCCGGCATCGATCTTGTCGGCCTGTCGCCGGCCCGGATCGTCGCCCACGGCGTCGCGCTCGTGCCGGAAAACCGGCTGGTGTTCCCGCAGATGAGCGTGCGCGAGAACCTGCTCGCCGGAGCCTATCAGCGCCGCGACAAGGCGGACATCGCGGCCGACGTCGAGCGCATGTATGAGCGTTTCCCGCGGCTGCGCGAGCGGCACGAGCAGCTCGCCGGCACGCTTTCGGGTGGGGAGCAGCAGATGCTGGCGGTGGCGCGCGCCTTGATGTCGCGGCCGCGCCTCCTGTTGATGGACGAGCCATCGCTCGGGCTCGCTCCGCTCGTCGTCAAGGAAATCTTCGACATCGTCGCCGAGCTCAATCGCGATGGCACCACCATTTTCCTGGTCGAGCAGAACGCCCATATGGCGCTGCAGGTAGCGCACCGGTTCTTCCTGATGGAGCAGGGGCGCGTGACGTTCAAGGGAACGCCCGGACAGCTTGCCGAGGACGAGGTCATTCAGCGCGCCTATCTGGGGACCCGCCGCGCCGCGGGGTGACAGCGGCCGATGATCGATTTCGTGCAGACCACCATCGACGGCGTCATGGTCGGCGCGTCCTACGGGCTGCTCGCCTTGGGATTCACGTTGATCTTCGGTGTCATGCGCCGCCTCAACCTGTCGTACGGCCCGTCGATCATGGTGGGCGCCTATCTCGGGACCCTGCTCTACGTGCAGCATGGCGCCTCGCCGGTCGCGGTCGCCGCCATGACGGTTGCAGGCGCAGCGCTCGCCGGCATTTACGTCGAGCGGCTGTGTTTCGCGCCGATGGCGGTCGGCGCCGGCGTCGCCTCGATGGTGTCGAGTTTCGCCATCTGGATGCAGCTCGAACAGGCCGCCGTCCTGGTGCTGCCCCGTCACACCTATCCGTTCCCGCCGCTGGCGACCGGCGCGCCACTGATGCTCGGCCCGTTCCAGTTGCGGATCGACCACCTGATCATGCTGATTTCGGCACTCGGGATGTCGCTCTGCGTGCAGCTTATGCTTTATCGCTCTCGCTTCGGCCTGGCGCTGCGCGCCATCATCGGCAATCCGGTGGCGGCGCATCTGGTCGGCATCGACGTGCGCAGCGCGATCCTGACCGCCTTCGCGGTCGCATCGGCGATCGGCGGCTTCGCCGGCTATCTCGTTCTGGCGGCCGATCAGCAGGTGACGCCGATGTTCGGCATGTGGGCGACGTTCAAGGGCCTCGTCGCCATGATGATCGGCGGCTTGGGCTCGACCCCCGGCGCGATTCTGGGCGGCATCGTGCTCGGCGTCGTGGAAGCACACGGCCAGTGGTATTTCGGCCCGCAGGTCCGCGAGCTTGTCGCCTACCTGCTGCTGTTCGGCTTTCTGGTATTTCGGCCGGGGGGAATCCTCGGCGAGCCTCCGACACGCTCGGTGATCGACCGCCGGAGCATGTGATGGACGATTATGTGATCGGCGTCCTGTCCAATATCGGCGTGATTTCCTTCATCGCCCTGTCGGCCTATCTGCTGTTGCTGACCGGCGAAATCTCATTCGGGCAGCAGGCGTTCTTCGCCATCGGCGCCTATGCGGCGGGGATCGCGACGGCGCTGTGGGGCTGGCCACTCGCCGCCGGCCTCGCCTGGGGCGCCGCGACCGGCGCCGCCGCGGCCATCCTGGTGGGGGTGCCGACGCTGCGCCTGCACGGCCTCTATTTTGCAATAGCAACGCTCGCCTTTGCCGAGATGGTGCGATTGCTGTTCGAGTTGTTCAGCTACCAGGTTGTCGTCGACGGCGAGTTCATCGGCCCGAACGGTGCGGACGGTTTCCGTGGCATCCGCTACATTTTCGAGAACGATATCGGTCCGCTGCGGTTCCTGTTGGTGATCTATGGCCTGCTGGCCGCAACGCTGGCGGCCTTCATGCTGATCGAGCGCTCGCGCCTGGGAATCATCTTCCGCATGATCGGGGAGGACGAGGTGCTCGCCGAGACCAACGGCATTGCCGTCGCTCGCCACAAGGTTCTCGCCGCCGGCCTTGCCGGCGCTGTCGCCGGCATAGGCGGCGGCCTCTATGCCCACCTGACGACCTATGTCGAGCCGCGCATTTTCGACGTCATGCTCGGCGTGCACAGCCTTGCCTATGGCTTGATCGGCGGGCTCGGCACTGCGTTCGGTCCCCTGCTGGGCGTATTGATCGATATCGGGCTCTTGGAATCGATTAGAATGTTCGCCGGCTACCGGATGATCATATTCGGCGGCTTGGTTGCGCTGCTGCTCATTGTGCGTCCGCGCGGCTTGCTCGATGAGATCGCAGTGCATCGCATCAGGAAAGCGTGGCCGCGGATATTAGCGGCTGGTGAGCGGCAAACGCTGCATTTAAGGAGGCCGCAATGATGTATTCGTCGCGGCCTTGGGTTTTGGCTGCGGCCGCAATGGCCGTCCTCGTATCCGGCGCCACGGCGGCCGAGCGCGCCAGGGCCGATGTCTCCTGTCAGCCGGGCACCAAGACGCTCCAATACGACTGCGCGATCAAGCTCACCAACGCTCGCACGGGCGCACCGTTGACCAAGGTCGATCTCACGGTCGGTGCCGATATGCCCTCGATGCCGATGGCACACAATGTTCGGCCGGTGAAAGCAACGCCGACGGAAGAGCCGGGCACCTATCGAGCCACTATTGAGCTCGAAATGCACGGCGACTGGGCGCTTCAGCTCAATCTCGCCGGCGAGCTCCGCGATCGTGTCATCAAGACCATGCGATTCGAGGGGGACCGTGCCGTCCAGAGTTCACCGAAGACACCTTCGCGTCACAAACACTAGCCGACATGGCCACGACAGAATGACGCCTGAGGTTAGGAAATCGCTGCTCTATCCGGCTGAGCTGCGGGATCGCCTGGAATTCCAATAGCTTAGTTTTGCTCCGGAAGTGCCGCTCTCGTCCCACGCGGCTGCTTTGCGCATCTATTCAAACGCGAAGACGCGTTTCCAGTCTTTCTTCATGTCGACCACGGACCATTTGTTCAGCGCCGCAGCGTCCAGAGCCTTGTCAAGTTTCCCGAAGTGCGATTGGCGGTCGTAGGCATATTCCCGTTCCGCATCGGTGTGATGGACGATCAGGCCAAGGCGCACGCCGCCGGTCATCGTCGCCCACTGCAGCATTTCGAGATCGCCGTCGGAATTGCCGAACGCGGCGATCGGCCGCCGGCCGATGTGCTCGTTGATGCCGACGGGCTTGCCGGCCTTGTCGTCGATGAAATTGATCGCCGGCAGGCGGAACAGGGTAGGCCTGCCGTCGCGCATTTCGAACCTCGTCTTGATCGACGAGCCGACGATCTGCCCGGGTGGAACGCCATAGACTCA
>Ga0081538_10003457_pt1 | contig 14918 bp, 14 predicted proteins | sample TabmetS5T2R1_FD_71022 | JGI IMG/M metagenome (GOLD analysis project Ga0081538, IMG submission 71022) | Tabebuia heterophylla rhizosphere microbial communities from the University of Puerto Rico - S5T2R1 | ecosystem: Host-associated > Plants > Roots > Rhizosphere ... | reverse complement strand
CGGTACGAGTTGGGGGGAGCCCACCATGTCTAACACAGCAGAACGAACCAGAGCACCGCGTGCGGCGCATCCGGTTGCGTGCGTAATTAGGGATGACTCTGCTGCAGTCGCCGGTTGGGGCTGTCGTGTGAAGACCCGTGCGTAAGCAACGCAGCAAGGAAAAGGGCAAATTCCATGGTGACCTCGCACTTACGGGATATCTGTATTGACTGTATTGATCCCCACCGCGTGGCCCACTTCTGGGCTACTGTTCTCGGCTATACGATGCATTCCACCGATGCGGCATCGCCCCTGGATGAATCTATCGCCCTCCATCCCCCCGAGGGTGGGCTACGTCTCTGGTGTAATAAAGTGCCCGAGCCAAAGGTCTGCAAGAACCGTGTCCATATCGACATTAATCTCCCCGATCGGGAGGAGATGGTGCGTCTGCAACGCCTTGGTGCCCGCGTCCTCCAGGAGATCCGCGATGCGGAAGGCCGCCTACGCTGGACGATCATGGCCGATCCTGAGGGGAATGAGTTCTGTGCCTTTCTCCCTGAGTAGCACGTGTCAGTACGGCAGAGCGCTTGAGTCCGAGGTGATCGCGTAGCGTGGGCCCTCGTATGCCGTGCGGAACAAGCCGCGCTACTGCATCTCAGGCACCACAAGTGCCACGAAGTCGTCGAGGTCGCCGGGAAACAGCGTCGGGGGAGAATGTAGCATGTGGCGTTCACGTTTTTTGGTGTGCATGACGATAAGGCAATCAGTAGGGTTGTACACCCGGAGACGGAAGCTATGGAGTATTCGGTCAAGCAAATTAACAATCTCCTTCGAACCTATCCTCGGCACTTGAGGGTTAGACCGACGCTGCGCGACAAAGAGACGCAGGCCTCGCATGACCCGAGCAGTGTGGACCATGTCAGCATTTCACCAGAGGGGAGACGTCGGCTGGCAGAAGCCGAGACCACGCACCCCGCTTCGGGATCATAGCACCAGGCTGGAGAGGGTACACACCGTTTTCTAAAACGGGCTTGTTGTCTCGTAGTCTCTTCTGGTATCCTTGTCACCTTAACCGGCGTCTTGTCGCCCCGGACGCACACGCTGCACAACCCGAATCGTCTATGGACCACATGAACACTCTCGCCACACCGCGTGTGCAGATTATTGATCCAGACGTGGAATTCCGTGGAGCCCTAGCCTCCTACTTGCAGAGTTGTGGCTATTGGGTCGAGACCTGCGGGAACCTCGACGAGGGGCTCGAGCAGGCCGCCAATACAAACTTTGATCTCATTCTGGTTGAAAACGCGCTGCCGGAGACCGTTGGCCTCACCGTCCTCCCCACGCTTCAGGCATGTCAGAGTAATCCGTGCATCCTCCTCATGTCGCAGGATCCCGATACGGCCCTGGTACGGACTGCCCTCAAGGAGGGCGCCTTCGATTTTCTCATCAAACCGCTGGAGCCGGCCCAGGTTGAAAAGAGCGTGGCGGCCGGGTTGGAAAACCGCAAAGCGTTTCTCGAAATCTACCATCTCTCACGCGATCTGCAAGAAGCGAATCAGCAACTGCAGGAAACCAATCAGCAACTCAACGAGCAAAAACGCCTGCTCGAGACCGAGCGCGACCATCTCAAGGAATGGGCCCGAGAACTCAATGTACTCAACGAATTCAGTAGTGCTATTTGTGGCACGCTGGACACGCGAGAGATCATCGCGCTGGTCAATTCGGAGCTGGCGAAATTGATCCGCTACGATTTGTGTACGCTCACGCTCTTCCAGGAGCCGCAAGTGCACATGCACTTTCATGCCACGCTCCCCATCATGCATGGCCTGGTCGAAAAGATTGTCGAAGATTTTGTGACGGCCTCGCCGCGACTCCTCAAGCGGCAGGTGAGCATGGATGAGGTCATGTACGAAGTCGCCGGGCGTATGGAATTCGGGGAACGTCTCTCCGATACCAACTCTTTTCTGATGTCCCCTGTGCACACCACAGCGCATCTGATGGTGGCCAGAGAAAGCCTTGGCCTTCTTGAGCTGTACCGCTTCTCAAATGAACCCTTCACAGCGGCACAGACGCGCCTGCTGTCGACCCTCGCCAACCAGGTGGCCCTGGCCTTGCGGAACGCCTACCAATACCGCAAAACGCAGGAGCTGACGCTGCGTGATGGGCTCACTGGTCTGTATAATCATGCGGCATTTCAAGACTTCCTGGAGCGCGAGTACGAGAAGTTTCGGCGCTACAATCGTTCCCTGTCGCTGATCATGGCTGATATCGACCACTTTAAGGCGATCAACGACACCTACGGCCATCAAACAGGGGACTTCATTTTGCAAGAACTGGCGGCGCTTGGCCTCGCCAGCGTGCGGAAATCAGACCTGTTAGCGCGCTACGGCGGGGAGGAGTTTGCCTTGATTCTGCCCGACACAGATCTGGCACGGGCACAGATCCTGGCCGGCCGTCTCTGGCAGAAGGTCCAGGAACATCGTTTTATCCGCCATGAAGAAGTGATCCCCATCGCCATCAGCCTTGGTGTCGCCAGCACCGGAACGCGCGGAGTGACTCGCAAAGAAGAGCTCATTCAGGCCGCGGACGCCGCCCTCTATCGTGCCAAGGAGGCAGGGCGGAACCGCTATGTTGTGGCGTATGGGGACCAGGTATTCCATTGTCCCCAGGACCACCAGCCGCTCCAGTCTCATACCGCCTTCTCGCGCCACTGAGGTGCAGCTTTTTTCTCCGTAAAGCACTACAATACCCGTGTTGTCGCACGTCTGTCACTCTTGCTGTATTGGAGATAGGCCATGGTCCCTTCGTTGCGTCGCTGGCTCCTGGCGTTGTTCGTCCTGCTGATCTGCCTCGCCTCACCCTGCCTCGTCATTGCCGCGGAGGCAGATGCGTCGCTGCCGACAGATCCCGCCATCCGCATCGGCACATTGGCCAACGGCGTTACCTACTGGGTGCGTCCACATGCCACCCCGCCCGGCAAGATCACCTTGTGGATGCGTGTGGGTACTGGCTCCCTGAACGAAGAGGACGGCCAGGAGGGATTGGCGCATTACCTCGAACACATGGCCTTCAAGGGGACGGAGCATTTCCCTGCCGGGGAACTCATCTCCTATTTTGAATCTATTGGCCTGCGTTTTGGCCAACATCAAAATGCCTTCACTGGTTTTGACCAGACCACCTACACGCTCAGTCTCCCCGATACACGCCCTGAGACCCTGGATAAAGGTTTGTTGTATCTCGCCGATATTGCCTCTCGTATGCGTCTGGCAGCAGAGGATGTGGACAAAGAACGCAGCGTCATTCTGGAGGAAACACGTGCCCGTAAAGGCGTGCAACAACGTCTCACCGACAAACTCTTTCCCGAATTGCTCCCCGGCTCCCGCGCGGCGCGCCGCTTGCCTATCGGCTTGGAAGAAACTATCGCACGCCTGCAGCGCGACGATTTCGTGGCCTATTACACCACCTGGTACCGTCCCGAGAAAGTGACCATCCTGGCGGTCGGCGATGCCCCGGCAGAGGCCATTGTGGAGGCCATTACGAAAAATTTTGCGGCCTGGACGCGGGCCCAGACCGCGCCGGCAGAGAAGGGCACTGGCATCCAACCCTACGACGCCATCCTCCCCCTCGTTGTGACCGACCCAGAGCTGACCACGTCCAGTATCGAAGCGCTGGCCCTGCGTCCACGCACACCCGCAAAAGCCGTGGCTGATGTGCGCCGCCAACTGCTCGAACGCCTCGGGGTATGGATGGTCAATCGACGCATAGAGCAACGCATTCGTGAGGGTACTGCACCATACCAGAGGGCCCATGTAAGCCAGGGCGTGTTTCTGGGGACGACCGAGCAGCTCAACGCCAGCGCCGAAGCTGCTCCTGCCGCCTGGGCTGAGGCACTGACAGGGCTGATCACTGAGGTGCAGCGGGCCCGCCTGCATGGCTTTGCAGACCAGGAGCTCGAGATGGCCAAAAGAGCCACCCTGGCCACTGCTGAGCATAGGGCGCAGACAGAATCCACGCAAGATGCGCTGGTGTTCATCCGAGCCATGAATCGAGCCGTCTCTCTTGGGGAACAGCCCCTGTCGGCAGACCAGCAGGTTGAGTTGCTGCGACAACTGCTGCCTGGTATTACCAGGGCAGAGGTCGCTGCGACTTTTACAGCAAATTTTGCTCCCGAGCACCGCGCCTACGTGCTCTCTCTGCCAGAGCAGGCTGACGTAGCAGTCCCTAGCCGTGAGGAGCTGCGCCAGGTCGTTGAGACGGTGCTGGCCCAGCCCGTGGCCCCCTGGCAGAGTAAGGAACGGCCCACCGCCTTGTTGGACACTCCGCCCCAGCCTGGTACCATTGTCGAGCAGACACGTTTTGCACCGCTGGCGATCACCCAGGCGACCTTCAGCAACAACGTGCGTGTGCACTATCGCTTCATGGATTTTAAGCAGGGTGAGGTCACCGTGCTCATCACGCTGGCCGGGGGTGCCATCCGAGAAAACGCTGAGCAACGCGGCCTGACGGAGGTCGCAACCCTCGCACTCTCCACGCCGGCCACCGCCCGGCTCTCGTCTACCGATATTCGTGACATCATGACAGGGAAGAAAATCGCGGTCCAGGGGCGCATGACGGACGACACCGTGGTGCTGAGTGTCGCGGGGGCTCCAGAGGCCCTGGAGGACGGTTTGCAGCTAGCCCATGTGTTATTGCAGGAGGCGCGGATCGAACCGGCCAGTGTCACCCTGTGGAAGGACCAGAAACTGCAAGACTTGGCGGCAGCGCATACGCGTATCGACTCCCGGGCACGCGAGGCGGCCGCACTCGCCATGAGTGGGAATGATCCACGTCGAGCGCGCCTCACGCCGGCACAGATCAGGGCCCACGCCGAGGCCTTACCGGCAGCGCAAGCCTGGCTTGAGACACTGCTGCACGCCGCACCCATGGAAGTCGCCATCGTCGGCGACATCCCAGAGAGTCGAGCGCTAGAGCTGGCGGCCCAGTATATCGGCTCGCTCCCTCCCCGTCCGCGCCACGATCCTAGTCTGGCACCACTGCGCCAGGTGGCGGGTTTTACCGGCCCTCTGGAACGCGCCTTGGAGGTTGAGACGATTACACCGCGCGCACATCCGATTTTGCTGTGGCGTTGTGCGGATTGGCAGGACGTCCGTGGACGCCGTCTGATGCTGATCGCGTCGCGTATTCTGGAACGCCGGGTGCGTCAGGCTGTGCGTGAGGAGCGTGGCTTGACGTACTCGACTGCGGTCTTTGCTCAGCCGAGCAAGGTCTATCCGGACACGAGCGCACTCCATGTCGAGTTTACGGCTGACCCGGAGAAAGTCGCAGAGGCGGCAGCGCTGGCCAAAGCCGTGGTGGAACGCTTTGCCGCTGAGGGCCCGAGCGACGAGGAAATGGAAACGGTCCGTAAGCAACTGCAGAATAATCTCGAGACCATGTACAAGGAGCCACGCTACTGGGTCGATCTCTTGTCAGACCTGGAATACCATGGCACCAAACTGGGAGATCTGGAGGGAATTATTGAAAAATTCCTGGCGCTGAGCAAGGATGAGGTGGCTGCAGAAATGCGTAAGACTGTTGTGCCGGAGCGCTTCGTCATGGTCCTGGCGCGCCCCAAAGCCCCTGGCGCTGCGGAAGAGCGTCGCAGTACGAACTAGAAGAGTGAACAGTAGCGAGCCACCTTTGCAGTCATGCTCCTTATCCCCTCTCACTCTGGGAGAGGGTTAGGATGAGGGGCTTACATCCCCATACGAGCGCGTGCTTCATCCATGACCTGCGGCGTAATCTCCGCATAGCCCTGCTCGCGGGCAAATTCTTCAATGCCCCGGCGCACCATAGCGCGCACAAAGCTCGGGGCACGCTCCAGGCGCTGCTCGGCTTCCACAGACCAACGCAGGTCACCCTGGGCCGTGTTGAAGGCGTCCTGAACCAGGGCGGAGAAGGGACAGCTCGAACCTGAAGTACTACTCGCCTCTGCCGTGACCGCGGAGGGGTTCGCTAAATGCGTCTGGAGCATCTCCATGGGTTGAGCCGGCACAGTGGCGCCGCCAATTTTCACGCCTAAGGAGCGCACCATCTGCGTCTCCTGCGGATTGATGAGCAGCGTCACACCCCATTCACAACTGGGGCAGCGGAAGGTGGCAGACATGGAACCATCCTCATCCAGACCCCCGTTCTGGTCAAACTTCATCGGTTCGTCACACTCCGTACAGACAAATTTCATGGTGCCAGACTCCTTACTGGATCTTTGTGAACGGTCTCTAAACACGTGCGTACGCGCTCTCCCATCTGGAACAACGCCTGCCCCGCAGGGGAGGTCCCATACTCCAGGATATATGGCGTACCACGATCACCGGCGGCGGCCATGCGCGGATCAAAGGGGATACGCCCCAGCAGCGGCACGCCCAGGGACATCGCCTCCGTCGAGGCCGGGCCAAAGAGCGGGTGCACCTGCTCGCAGGTCGGACACACGTACGACGTCATGTTCTCTACCAGCCCGAGCACGGGTGTATGCAAGAGATCACGCGCCAGGGTGATCGACTTCAAGACGACTAAGTGCGACACAGCCGATGGAATGGTCACCACCACGGTACCGTGCAAATCCGGCAGTAAATCCCGAATGGTGGAGACCCGATCGGCCCCTGGCGGGAGATCGAGCAGTAAAATATCCAACGCGCCCCACTGCACATCAGAGAGGAACTCACGCAGGGTATGCATCTCCATGGTGCCACGCCACAAAAAGGTCTCTGCATTTGGACCATTCCAAACAACCGGGGTCTTGTCTTCGGCCAGGAATAGATCCATGGACATCAGCTGGACCCCAAGGGGCCCTATGGCCGGCAAGACGCCGTTCGTATCGAGCCGCGGCTGGTGGCCGCGCACGCCGAACATGGTGGCGAGTGACGGACCATTGATGTCCGCATCGACGACACCCACATGCCAGCCCTGCATCGCAAAAAACATGGCCAGATTCGTGGTGATAGTACTCTTGCCTACCCCACCTTTGCCGCTCATCACGGCAAGAGTACGCTTGACCCCGGCCATACGGGCTTTGAGTCGGGCGATCTGCTCAGCCACCTGCCCAGCGACGTTGGAGCCACCATCACCGGCAATGTCTCGATAACGTTTAGGCATATACTTCCCCAAAATGCCAAAAGGGGCACGGTGTATCGTGCCCCTGGGTCATTCCTGCTACTATAGGGGACCCGCACCTCTCTCCCTAAGGAAAAGGAACGGCGAATCCTACTCCTGGCGGCTATGTGCAGGAGGAGGAACAACTGTCACGCGTCCCGCGGCAACCTCATTGAGCTGCCCCTCTGTGTTGGTCCAGTTGAGCTGCGGCTTACTCTCCTCGGCACTCCTGACCGGAGACTGCGCCTGGGGGTGGGCGCTGGCAGGTGCCACAGCCATGACGCGTGTCTCAGCCTCGTCGCCACCCTGGGCTCCCGAGCTCGCAAGCCGATCACTGCCCACGGTCTCCTCAATGAGCGGCACCGCCAATGCGCGGGTGATCACGGAGAGCTTCTGCATGCGGGCAACTTTTTCGATACGCGCCTTGGCACGCCGTCTGAGATAGGCATCCGCCACATCCCGCAAGACCCGGCGCGCTTCTGCAGACCACTTCAGCTTGCGGCCATCAAACGTCGCTTCCTCCAGCGTCGTACCCTCCGCTGCGGCGATGGCCTCCACTACTTGACGGTCAATCACCTGGAAATGCTCAGCGGTGGCCTGACACACCGGACACCTGGCTGGATTCTCGGTCTTCGCCGTATAGCCACACACCTCGCAGATATAGGTCAGCTGCCGATCGTCTCGTACCTTCTCGATGGCCAGGACCTTTGCTACTTTTCCCATCATGCGCCCGGTATAGCCAGGCATGAAGGCTTCCATGGCCTGCTCGATGACGTCGGAAGTGACGACAGAATGCCCACGCTCCATGGCAAACCGGAGAATGGCCGTGCGGGCAATGCCTTTCACGAGAGGTGGCACGCGCTGCATACGCTCTTCCGCTTCTCTACTCCAGTTGATGCTCTCCTCTGCCCGCAGATCAATAGGCGGCACATAGGTACCACTGGAGAGCAGGACGTGGCAGGGAGCAAGGCGTAGGAGATTCTCAGTATTGCTCCCCAGATCCATCTCACCGGGCTGGCTGTGAATGCCAATACGTCCGAGAATTAACATCCACGGCTTGACCTTGCGCACATGCTGCAGGAGCTTTTCAAAGGCCTTGCCGGGAAGTAATGTAAGCTGCACCTCGACGCCATCCGCCCGCGCAATTTCCCGCGCTACCTCCAGGTGGGATTGGTAGATCTTCGCCAGGCCGGTGTCGATGATCTCTTCGTGGAGCTGTTCCTGTTCCTTGAAGCGGAACACTTTGGCAGCTTGCTCGGAGAGGACATCCACGATACCGTTGAACGCCACATAATGCAGAAAGGGGTCGTACACCGAGACCACTTCAATGGGCTTATGAAAGGCTTTACTGAGCTCGATCGCCGTCTTGAGTCCGCCAAAGCACTGTGGACTCCCATCAATCCCCACGACAATCGTCTCCCCGCATGCCACAGGGTCTGCAAGATGCTTGATCACCAGCACATCGCGCTGCACACGCCGCGTCACCCGTTCGCACACACTGCCGATCAGGCTATCCTTCACAGCCCCAATGCCCAGCGCACCCATAATGACCAGGTCATAGTCACTCTGCGCAATATCCTCCACCAGGACTTTATAGTGCTTGCCATCAAACGTTTTGCGTTCATAGACCAGCCCGGCTTCCTGGCAACGCCTCTGCAACACATCGAGGTAGGAATCCGAGATTAACTGCAAGCCCATAGTGATGAGCGAATCGTGAATCTTACGCTGCCGTGCCAGCTCGTTTTCGTCCTGATACTCCTCAGGCAGCGTGTATTCCATCTGCTTGAAACGATAGTCATGCATCTTGGCGGCGTAGACATGACTCCCAACGATAGTCGCGTTCCAGGGTCTGGCCAGCGCCAGCGCCATCTCTATGGCTTGATTCGAGTATTCCGAGTTATCTACAGGCACATAAATCTTCTTGAACATTGCCTCTCCTTGCGTCCACTCACCCCTCCAGCGCCTGGCCATCAATACGCTTGCCTGGCGTCAGCCTGCTTACTTGAACACGCCGCCATGCTCACTGCCATCGTCAAAGGTTTTGACGTAGTCGAAGTCCGCTACAGCCGATACATCCCGCATTTGCGCGGGCGTAATTTTTTTCCCCTCTTTTGCCAAGTTATCCTGGATTTCTTTAATTTTTTTCGCCATCGGCTCCGAGGTGATGCCCTTCATCATCTGATTGTATTTATCAGCTTTATCCGGGATGCTTACCTTCCCCCAGTCCATAGTGATTTCTTTGTGTTCCCTGGGGAACTTCAGATTCCACTGGGTGGCGCCATTACGGATCAGGTCGTGCAGGGCTGTGTCGATGTCCTTGAGAAATTTTTCTTTGTTGGCCTTGAAGGCTTCGTCCCCGCCCAGGTACTGATATACACGCCAGGTCTTGGGATGCCGCAGGTCCGCCGCACCAGCCTGCGTACCACCTGTCCCGCCCTTGCCATGACACTGCAGGCAGGTATTCTCACCGTCCGTATTGTATACTTCCTCGCCTATCTTCAGGAGTTGCTCTTTTGTCAGGCCCAGTTTCGTCACATTCTCAGCAATCGGATCTGCAGCATAGACAGGCAAGACCAACAACCCCACACATACAGCCACCATCAACCAGCGCATGATCTGCACTCCTCCTATCGGGCTAGAGCATCACTCAGCACAACTCGCACAGCCCCCTATGGGCTTGGCGCGGGCTCCATTGTACGCAGCCCACAAAGGATACGTCAAGGTCCTATACTGCTATTAGCGACCTTCTACATCACGACTCCGCCCCAGCCGCGGCGGCTGCACCCCCTCTGGCCTGGCGGCCCGTTGCGTACCGGTCAGGGCCTGCATGAAGGCCACCATGACCTCGACATCATCTGTTGCCCCGCCGCCACGGGCGCCAAAGTGCGCCTTGCCGTAGCGCACGTAGAACGCCAGCTTCCCTGCCAGTGGCTGCAGCTCGCCAGCGGCGAGGCGCTCGTAGTGCCGCATGACCTCCGCGAGCGTCGCCAAGGCACCATTGTGCATATACGGCCCATGCAAGGCGACATTACGCAGCGTGGGCGTCTTGAAGGCCCCCAGGTCACTCCAGGATGCCTGTAGCGGCGGGACCTCTTGGCGACCGAGGTCGACGTCCGGCGGGACTGGCCAACCCTGTGCCTCAGCGGCAGCGCGTATGGTGGCATTGGCCGGAAACAGGTGCGGTGTCTCAAAGCCGGCCTGGGGCGTGCCGATGTTATGAAATTTGTCGTCAGTAAACAGCGGTGGCGGATGGCATACGGCGCAGTTGGCGCGCCCGAAGAACCTCTCCGCACCACGCTTCTGCACTGGCGTCAGCGCCGCATCGTCGCCGGCCAACCAGCGATCGAAGGCCGCGTCACGCGTCAGGATAGTGCGCTCGTAGGCCGCCAGGGCACGCGAGACAGTGACCGGGGTGATGTCACTGTTGAATACCTCGGCGAAGTATTCGGTGTAAAAGGCGTGCGCCTGCGGATATTCCTTGCCGGTAGGGATATGGCGCCCGGTGCTGAGGTAGGTGAGCACCACATCCCAGACGTTGCCCAACTCGGCTGGCGTTACCACCGGCAACAGCGCTTGTTGCTCCAGCGATTGCACACGCCCATCCCAGAAATAATGCCCCTGATAGGCCACATTGTACAGTGTTGGCGCTCGGCGCCGGCCGCGCACGCCGTCGCACCCCGGTGGCACCTGATACGGGGAGGCGAACCCGTGCTCAGGGTGATGGCAGGAAGCACACGCGAGGGTCCCACAGCGAGAGAGGTTGGGGTCGAAGAAGAGTGCCTCACCCAGGGCGGTCTTCACCGCACTGAGAGGGTTGAACCACGGCTGCGACACCTCGGGGAGTTGTGCTGGGTAGATCTGGGTAATCTGCTGGCGCAGCGCCGCGTCGAAGGCCAGCCCGGGCTGTGACGGCGTCTGGGCCCTGAGGTGCACAGCGACACCCCCGACCAGCAGGAGTACAACGAGCATCCGTATCATCAGGCCTGTCCTGCACGCTTCGGTAGTGTGACCCAGGTCATACTTCTGCTCCATTAACCTCGCAAGAGCACGGCGCACAACACCGCACCCCCCGCCAACCCCAGCAGCGCGCCATACAGCAACAGTGCCAGACGTTGCCATGTACGAAAAGGCAGCGGCATATCTTGCACGCTAGCAGATACGCTACTGAGCGCCGCGACGCGTCTGGGGTAAATCAGCCACTGCTGCACGGCCTGCAGGGCAATCATGCCCACGACGATGCCCAGCTTCACACTCAAGAGAGGTATAAACGTGGGCGAGATACTTTCGGCAGTCACGACGGTGGCGTACCAGACGTTCATGAGATTCACCAACCCGGTAAACAGGACGAGGCCCACCGCTGGCCACAGGATCACGCGGAAGCGGGCTTCCAGGCTCAGAGCAAAGTGCAGCCGTTCAGCCGTGGGGGCAGCCCAGGCCAGCGTCGGAAACACCACCAGCACCTGAAACACCAGGCCCCCAATCCAGATTATGGCTGCCAGGAGATGGAGCCAGAGGATCAGGGCTTGTAGCGGGAACGGCATGCTCGCCCCAACCCAACTTTATAGTGCCTGCTGGCGCGCCGTGTACACCGCTGCCAGGAGGGTCACCACCCCGAACAGTACCGTGATACCCAGGGCTGGGGCCAATGCTGGCACTGCTCCGGCGGCCATCGGATGGGCGAGATAAAGACTACGACGCAGTGCTGCCATGCCATAGGTGAGTGGATTGCAGTGCATCACCCAGGCCAGCCAGAGCGGCACACCAGTCACTGGGAAAAAGGCACCGGAGAGCAACCACAAAGGCATCAAGAGCAAATTCATGATAGCGTGAAAACCCTGCGTGGAGCGCATACGCCAGGCAATGATCAGGCCAAGATTGGTCATGCTAAAGGCAATGCAAAAGAGGACCACCACGACCAGCAAGAGCGACAGCAGACTCACAGGAACGCCGGCCAAGGGCGCCAGGAGCAGGAAGAGCACCCCTTGCAGGAGCGCCAGCGTCGTGCTCCCCAGGGACTGGCCCAGCACGATGCTCGTGCGTGGCACTGGTGCCACGAGCACCCCCTGCAAAAAGCCCTCGCGGCGATCCTCAACAATCGCAATCGTGGCAAAAATCGCCGTGAACAGCATCACGAGCGTCAACACGCCCGGATAGAAGTACTCCATGTATCCGGTACCTGCCGGGGCATCCGCAGGCCGAAAAGAGGCCTGCATGCCGCCGCCAAACAGCACCCAGAAGACCAGAGGCTGTGCCAGGACACTACTCCACCGGCTGCGCTGCCGCAGGAAGCGCGTCATTTCACGCCACCACAAGGTCAGCACCGCCAGTGCTGCACGACGTAGAGCACCGGATTGCTTGTCGTCAAAGCTCGGCATGGCCTGTACTCTCCCAAAAACGATGGCCGGTCAGTTTAATAAACACGTCTTCCAGGGTTGGCTTGCTAAAGGTGACCGCCTGAATGATGGGGGCAAAGGCTTCCACCACATCACGCACGAACGTATGGCCATGCGCCATCTCGACCCGCACGCGGCCGTCGATAATGACAGGCTCACAGCCAAAACGCTGGCGTATCTGGCTCTGCAGTCCCGTCGGGTCCGGCGTCTGCACCACGACCACATCCCCGCCCACACGCTCTTTCAGTTCATCCGGCGTCCCGACCGCAACCAGGCGTCCCTGATGCAGGATCCCAACCCGATCACAGCGCTCAGCTTCCTCCAGGATATGGGTGGTCAACAGTACACTCACCCCTTCCCGGTCACGCAGATGCTCCAGATAGGCCGTGAAATCGAGGCGGGCACCTGGATCCAGGCCCGTGCTGGGCTCATCGAGCAAGAGCACGGACGGTCCGTGCAGGAACGCTTTGGCAAGCTCCAGGCGTCGTTGCAGCCCTCCTGATAGGGTCTCGACCAGATCGTTCACACGGTCCTCTAACCCCACACGTTTGACCATGGACTGGATACGCTCGCGCAACAGCGCACCGCTCATGCCATAGAGATGACCATGATGCCGCAGATTTTCATACACCGTGAGTTTACGATCCAGGCTGGGATGTTGAAACACGACTCCCAGATGCGGTCGAATGGCCCTGGCTGAGCGTCGCAGGTCGTATCCTAACAGCTCTCCCTGCCCCTCCGTCAGTGGCATGAGCGTGGCGAGCAGGTGGAAGAGCGTCGTTTTGCCGCCGCCATTGGGCCCCAGGAGTCCAAAAATTTCCCCCCGCCCTACCTGCAAAGACACATCGGCGAGGGCGACCCGTGTGCCATAGCGGTGCCACACGCCTGTAATGGTGATCCCTGGCTCCAGAAGCGTAGCAGGCGGCCCTATAGCGTGCGGCGTTTCACTATAACTGGTCATCACTGTCCCCCGGCCTCTCGTCTTCAACAGGATCAAAGATGTAGTCCAATGCCAGCCATAGGCCACGCGAGTGGCGAAAGAACACCACCGGGAAAAGACCGCAAAACCCTACCCACAGCACTAATTGCTGCGTCAGCGACGGCCTAGCCCAGTACTCCAGAGCAAAAGAACCGATGAGGGCGAGCCCCGCTGTGACGCCGTAATTGATGTAGATAGCCCCCACGAAATAGCCTTGCTCACGTTCAAAACGCAAGTAGCAAACAGCGCAGCGCTCGTGCATGGTGAACCAGGTGCGAAACAGCGAGCGTGCCCCACAACGCGGACAGCGTAGGCAGAGGCCGCGCACGAGCAAACGCATGGCCCGTGCTACTGTGCGGTGTCCGTCAGCCATGCCCCACGACCTCAGGAAAAACGCTGTTCAATGCGGGTGCGGCCAATGTACATGAGCAGCAGGATCACGACGAGTAGCTTCAGGATATTGTCGAAGACGTATCCCCCTTTGCCAGTCATAATAGGTTCGAACCAGATCTGAGCAAAATAGACCGCCAGACCGAGTAGCAGCGTAATGTATGTACCGATGAGCGCCCACTTCTTTGCCAACAGCAAGCCCACGCCAAAGACGATGGCGGCGAGCGCCAGGATCACCTCTGCGTAGGAGGCATGGCGCAATTGTAGGCTCGCTAGCATGAGCAATATGAAACCAAAGATGACAATATCCCAGAAATCCGCGAGTCTTTCGAACATACCGTGCTCCCTGAGAGAGTGTACACTTCCAGGACGCCTCTTACACTCCCAGAGCCATTGAGTTTTCAGCGTAACAACGGAAAGCTTCGCGCCTCTGTGCGTGTCACAGCGAAAACTGCATAGCCCTGCCCCCTGTATGACACAACTTATACTCTAATCTGCCTAACTATCTTGAGAGCACGTGTTATAGCAGGTCTCCTGCAGCGGCTCAAGGGGGATATCATGTCGGGCATGGGCAGAGGAGCCAAACCTCCCTCTCCCTCCGGGGAGGGAGAGCAGCGAGAGGCGAAGATACGGAAAACGAGGTGCCCATGCCCGACGGTAGGGGCACTAGCGCAATGTGGCATGCTCTTTGAAAGAGCAAAATATCCAGTATAGCGATGCAGCACGATGCCTCTCGCCTCTCAAATTGAAAGGACGGCGTTCTCATTTTGGGAGTATCTGATGTTCCCTATTCTCCGCCGGCCGCATAGTCCCTATAGCTTAGGCCATAGGCTCTCTCTCCCTTTGGGAGAGGGATCTCTGGAGCAGAGCAGGTCTTTGAGGTGGCACAGCCTTTGCACTTATGCAGGTGTGACTGCCAACACTTTAAGGCTCAATGGGAAGGGTACGGTCATGCTACACAGCCTCAGCGTCCAAAACCACGTATGCGCCAGCGAGGACAGAGATCTCATGCTCTTCAGCGCCTTGCTTCTCGCCTGTGTACTGCTCCT
>Ga0081538_10003456_pt1 | contig 14920 bp, 18 predicted proteins | sample TabmetS5T2R1_FD_71022 | JGI IMG/M metagenome (GOLD analysis project Ga0081538, IMG submission 71022) | Tabebuia heterophylla rhizosphere microbial communities from the University of Puerto Rico - S5T2R1 | ecosystem: Host-associated > Plants > Roots > Rhizosphere ... | reverse complement strand
GAGGAGGCGCCCGAGAAGGTCGTGTTCACGCCGAGGAACAAGATGCGCCTCTGGATCGCCGGTGACTCGCTCGTGATCACGCCCGGATACGCGATCTACCGCGCGTTCGGGCAGAACGAGGCCGTTCAGAAGCTCGGCGATGTCGAAGGCCGCCTGGCCACCGGCCTGACCCGTCCCGACGTCTTCAACTGGTTCACCCACATCAGCGAGACGATGAAGGGGCGGAGGCCGCACCTCGTCGTCTTCAACTTCGGCGGAAACGACGACCACGATCTCATGACCGGGTTGCCCAAGGATCTCTCGCTGGACGGATTCGGCGGCCAGAAGTGGATCGAGGAGTACCGCCGACGCGTCGGCGGCGTCATGGACCTCGTCAACCAGGCCGGCGGCTTCGTTGTCTGGCTCGGCCTCCCGGTCACTGACGACGACGCCCGGAACCGCCGCTGGCGGCTCCTCAATCAGGCCGTCCTCTCCGAGGCGCAACGCCGAGTCGGCAAGGTCGCCTACATCGACATGTACGGCATGCTCTCCAGGGACGGCGAGTTCGCCTCCTATCTGAAGAACGAGGACGGCGAGCTCGAGCGGGTGCGGGCGCCCGACGGGATCCACCTGGAGCGGATCGGAGGCGACATCATCGCGAATCAGGTCGTCCGTGAGGTGCGGCAGGCCTACGACTACTGGAGCTGGAAGGACGAGGAGGACTAGACCGCCTCTGGATCGTTGAGGCTCGCCCCCGTCCGGCCACCGCGACGTGCATAGTCCCTGCGTGCGCGGGCTCGTGCTTCCTGTGATCGTCGGTGTTGCGCTCGTCTTCGCCGCCGCCGCAGGCGCACAGGAAGAGGAGCTCGCCGAGCGCTACGCGCCGGTCGTCCGGCTCGTCGAGCAGGAGGAAGAGTGCGGGCCTGGCGAGCCATACGAGCCGATCGACATCGACGCGATCCTCGACGAGGAGACCGTCTCGCTGCGCGGCCCCTGGAAGAGCAACGACCTCGTCACGATCGCGCCCTCCGCTGACGACCTCGGACAGGGCCTCTACGAGTACAACCTCGACTTCCCCGGCGACGCGCTGAACCCGGGCTGCGGCTACGAGAGATGGGCGCGGCGGGTGACGAGCGAGACCGAGCCGTCCGTGTACGCCCACGTCGCCCAGGAGGCCGCGTACCCCGACAGGCTCACGCTCCAGTACTGGTTCTACTACCCGTTCAACGACTGGAACAACCTCCACGAGGGCGACTGGGAGATGATCCAGCTCGTCTTCGCCGCCTCGAGCGCGGAAGAGGCGCTCGGGCAGGAGCCACTCGAGGTCGGCTACAGCCAGCACGAGGGCGGCGAGCGCGCGGAGTGGGGGGACGAGAAGCTCGATGTGGTCGACGGGACTCACCCCGTCGTGTACCCGGCCGCCGGGTCGCACGCGAACTTCTACTCGGAGGGCCTTTTTCTCGGGCGCTCGGCCGCTCAGGGCGTCGGCTGCGACGACACGACCGGCCCAAGCGTGGAGCTGCGACCGGTCGCTCGCACGATTCCGAGCGAGCCGGAAGCGGGGCGGGCGGCGTTCCCGTGGATCGCGTTCGAGGGTCGGTGGGGCGAACGCCAGGAAGCGTTCTACAACGGACCGACGGGCCCGAACCTGAAGACGCAGTGGACCGAGCCGATCACGTGGTCGGAGGACTGGCGTGACCAGAGCTACGCGGTGCCGGCCGGAGGGCTGCTCGGCACCGACGCGACCGACTTCTTCTGCACTGCAGTCGAGGCCGGGTCGAACCTCCTGCTGAAGCTGCTCAGGAGCCCCGGCCTCGTTGTCGGTCTGCTCGTAGCGCTCGCCGTGCTCGTCCTCTACCTGCTGACCCGAACCGAGTGGAGCCCCGGTTTGCCGCTACGCGTCGCGCGCCGCCGCCGCTGGGGAGAGACCCTGCTCTCCGCCTGGCGCATGTACGCGGGGCGGCCGACGCTCTTCCTGGGCATCGGGGTGCTGGCGATCCCGATCGCCGTCGTCGTGGCCTTTCTCCAGTCGGTGCTGATCCGCGCGACCTCCGTCGCCGGCATCGACCCCGACGCGGAGGGCGGCGGTTTCCGCGTTGCGCTCGCCGTGGGGATCGGGACCGTGCTGACGCTCCTCACCCTCGGGCTCGTGCAGGCTGCCGTCGCGCGCGCGATGACTGAGATCGACGCGGGACGGGACATCGGCTCCTTGGCCGCCTACAGGATGGCGCTGGACAGCATCCGGCCTCTCCTGGGCGCCCTGGCCATCGCCGTCGCTGTCGTGGCCGTCCTCAGCATCTCGTTCTTCTTCATCCCGATCGCCGTCTGGCTCATCGTCCGCTGGGCGCTTCTCGTGCCGGTTGCCGAGCTCGAAGAGGCCTCGGCTGTCGGAGCGCTCCGCCGAAGCGGCGAGCTGGTGCGCCTACAGTGGCTCAAGGTGGGCACCCTCGTGGTCGCCGCGGCCTTCCTCGCGATCGTGGCGGGACCGGTGATCGGCGCGCTCCTTCTGCTCCTCGTCGACGCCCCGTTCGAGCTGGTGAACGTGGTCTCCGGCCTCGTGTACGCGGTGGCGATGCCCTTCGTGGGCATCACCACCACGTACGTCTACTACGACACGCTCGTGCGGGAGCGCCTGGGCGAGACCGCTCCCGCGGCGGACGAGCTGCCCGCGGAGATCTAACGCTCCACCCGGACGACCGCGAAGTCCTCCTCAGCCGGGTTGGCCACGCCGAAGCGCGCGTTGACCGCGTAGAGCGCCTCTCCGAATGCCGCGATCGTCGTCGGCACGTCGAGGTCGTCGTCCATCAAGTGGCCCGTGATCGTCCCCGCGCCCAGGTCTCGGCGCAGCTTCACGACGGCGATGCGGTTCAGCCGGTTCTGAACGACGTAGAGCGTCTTGCCGTCGAGAAGGATCCCGTCGCCGAGCATGACGTCGCCTCCGGCGAGCTCGATCAGGTCAGCCTCGCCCGTTGCGGCATCGACGGTGTACAGGCGGCCCAGGTTCGACTGCACGATCACGAGCGTGTCGCCTCGCGGCGTCGCGTCGATCCCGTTCACGTTGAACCCGGGCGCGAGCGTGAAGTCGCCGGTCAGGGGCACGGTCTCCACGTCCGCCTGCGAGCCCAGCGTGCCGTCGGGCGCGATCGGCACCCGGTAGAGGACGTCGTCCTGAGACTCGGTGAACCACGCGGCGTCGCGGGTGACGACGACGTCGTTCACGAACGTCGTCGGGCCGGCCGCCAGCTGGTAGGAGGCGAGCGTTGCTCCCGTGCGCGCGTCGTACACCCAGGCGCGGCCGGTCGGCCCGCCCGCGACGAAGAGCCGCTTGTCGGCGAAATCGACTCCGATCGCCTGCCTGCCGGCCTGCGCCGGTACGAGCACGGAGCCCTCGCCCGTCCGCAGGTCGCCGCGGAAAACCGCGCCGGTCGGGATCGAGCCGACGTAGAAGGTGTGGCCGTTCCCAATGTCGATGCCCTCCGGCTGGAATCCGGTTGGAAGTGGAATCGTCTCCGGCCAGGTCGTCGTTGCCGCTCCCGGCGCGGCCGCGAGGAGCGCGAGCCCGGCGAGGAGCGTCAGCGCGCGTGTCCTGGTCATGAGTACCCCCTTGTCAGAGTTGACGGCCGGGTTCCCGGTCCGGCCGATCGGGAACCCTTCCCACGGTCCTACGGAGTCGGCGCGACTTCAGATGAGCTCAGCGCTCCAAACGCCATGAGGAGCGGTGCCGCCTGGCCGCGCTGGGCGGCCCGAGGCGGCGTCCTCGGTCGCGCCCATACCTCTTCAGGTATGGGCGCTCCCTGCGTTTATGCCTCGAGCCACCCATCGCACCCAGTCGACGCGTCATCATCACGTTAGGAACACTTGGTGACGATGTCGCCGCGGCGCACGGTCCCCGGCGTGACGACGCGTGCGTTCGCGCCGCGCAGGCGCAGCTCTCGGCCTGGGCTCTTGTTCACGAACTTGAGGGCGTCGGTGCCGAAGCGTGCGCTGAACTTCGCGCAACCCGTATGCGGGATCTCGGACAGCTCGATCACGGCCTCCCCGATCGCCAGTCGCGTGCCGGCGGGCACGTTGTCGATGCTGAGGTCGAAGTCGACGTAGAGCTGGTCGCCGGCGAGCGCCCAGCGTTCGCGGCTTCGGGCGACGACCTGCGCGAGTCGGGCGTTCATCAGCGTCAGCTGGGCGTCGTTCGTGGGCGACGATCCGAGATGCCACCGATCGCCCACGAGCCCGACCTCCGCGTCGAGCTTGGCCTCGTGGAGGACCTCGCGCTCGTTCTCGGCTGGGCGCCGGACGATGAGCTCGACCGTGCCGCGGTCGGCGGGCGCCGAGCGGATGTGCTCCAATCCGGCGAGCAGTTCTTCCGGCGACGCGTGCTCCATGCGGGAAGCCTAGTGCGCCGACGGGTGAAGGAACGGTACGACTCCTTTCCAGCCGGCGCGGAGCACGGCGACGAGGGACGGCGGCGTGATCAGCTGCGCCCGCGCGCCGTCCCTGCGAGGCCGCCTCTCGGTGTAGCCGGCCGGCGTCCAGGTGAGGAGCTGTTCCCCGAGCACCAGGCGCGGCTCACCGTCCTGCAGCACGAACACGCCGTCGGGGAGCTCGGGCAGCCCTGCCTCGTGAAGGCGGCGCGCACGTCTGGCGGGATCGAAACGCTCGGCGTCCAGCTGGGCATCCATCGCATCGGCGCCGACTTGGCCGGGGTGGAGCCCGCGCCAGATCGCCGAGAAGCGGACGTAGTCCTCGCGCCGGCAGAGAGCGCACGGGCGGTGTCCCGCTGCGAACGCCGTCGCCTCGTCGAGGAAGAAGAGCTCGGTGAAGAGACCCGGCTGAAGGAGCGGGCCCCGCTGCCAGCCCTTGAACTCGAGCCGGCAGGCGATCCACCGCTTCGTGGGGTATCGCCTTAGGATCCGGCCTGCGTCGTCGTGGAGGCAGCCGCGGTTTCCGTAGACGAGCCCGCGCGCCGGGGTCGCGACCAGCTCGCCGAGCGGCGTCACACGGTTCTGGAGCGGCACCGCCGGGCAGGGTAGGGGAGAGGGGTGCTTGACACGTCGCGCAGGCGTCGTATATAACCCATCAGTTAGATAACCGAAGGGCTAGATACGGTGGCGACCGACGCGCTCAGCCTCACCTTCTCCGCCCTCGCCGACCCCACGCGGCGCGCGATCCTCGCCCGGCTGACCGCCGGAGCGGCTACCGTCAAGGAGCTCTCGGCGCCCTTCGCCATCAGCGGTCCGGCCGTCTCGAAGCACCTCCGGGTGCTCGAGCGCGCCGGCCTGATCGTGCGCACCCGCGAGGCGCAGTGGCGCCCGTGCCGCCTCGAGGCGGCTCCGCTCAAAGAGGTCGCCGAGTGGGCGGATGAGTACCGCCGCTTCTGGGACATGAGCTACGCGCGGCTGGACGAGTACCTGGAGCACCTGCAAGGAAAGGAGAGAAACGATGGCGACAGCACCTGAGGTCGGGACCACGACCTTCACGACCCCGTCGGATCGGGAGATCGCGATCAGCAGGGTCTTCGAGGCGCCACGCGAGCTCCTCTGGGACGCCCACACGAAGCCCGAGCATGTCACGCAGTGGATGCTGGGGCCGGAGGGCTGGAGCATGCCCGTCTGCGAGATCGACCTGAAGCCGGGCGGGGAGTGGCATGTCGTCTGGCGCCGTTCCGACGGCTCGGAGCTCGACATGCGCGGCGAGTACCGGGAGGTCGTCGCCCCGGAACGCCTCGTCTCCACGGAGCGGTGGGGAGAGGACTGGCCGGAGACGCTCAACACGCTCCTCCTCACCGAGCAGGAGGGCAGGACGACCTTGACGACCACGATGCTCTATCCGTCGAAGGAGACCCGGGACGCTGCGCTCGACACCGGCATGAAGGACGGCACGACGGAGAGCTTCGACCGCCTGGCGGAGTACCTCCGCACGATGGCCTGAGGAAATCGCCTCAGCCGGAGCCCGCGGCCGCGACAATCCTCTCCAGCGCCTCGCGCCAGCGCGCTCGCATCGCGTCTCGAGCGTCCCCGTCGGGGAGCTTCTCGAGGTGCGCCTGGACGGCGGTCTTCCCGGACCCCGTCTCCGCGAGCGTGAACTGCAGGGTCGCCGGCGCCGACCACCCCTCGGGCTGCCAGGTCATCCGCAGGCGGTCGCCGGGCTTGACGACCCGGATCTCGCCGCTCGCGCCGGGAATCTCGTACCGCTCGCCCTCGGCGAATGTGACGGAGGCCCCTTCGCCCAGCCACAGCTCCGGACGCGAGATGATCAGATCCCACACCTCCGTGACCGTCGCGGGGACAGTGCGCTGAACCCCGACCTGGAAGCCCGTGTCCGCGGTCTCGCCCACGATGCGCAGGCCCCGCGCCTGCTCGTAGCCGACCGTGATCGACTGGCGCCACCAGCTCGAGGTGTCCTCGGCGTGCTCGCGCCCCAGGTAGGCGACGATCTCCTTGTGCGTCCAGTCGGCGGCTCCTGCGGCGTCGAGCGTCTCCAGCCACTCGTCCCAATCGCGCCCGGTCGCGTCGCGCAGGGCCTCCGAGGAGATCCGGTCGAAGACGGCCTCACCCTTCTCGCTTGCCATCGTTCCTCCGTTCGTTGCCTCTCCAAATTAAGGACCGCGGGGAGTAGCGATCTTCATCGTCGCCGCGGAGCGATCGTCCCTCACTTCTTCTCGTCGCTTCCGCGCTTCTGCTCAGCGGTCGCTGATGCGGGCGCTGAGCACCGGCTTCACGTCGACGATCGGTGTTCCGTCCAACGCTTCGAGATTCCGAACGCGAGCTCTCCGCCCCTCGATCGACAGGATCTCGACTTCGTGGAGCCCGATCGGGTTCGGCCGGTCGGAAGAGCGCGTGTTGAACACCCCTTGCAAGGGGTTGGCGAGGTCGTCGCGCGGATGGACGCTCAGCACGTCGCGCCGAGCGCGATCGAGCCACGTGAGCACGATCACCCGATCGCCGGGCTCGATGCCCCGAAGCCCCTCGAGCACGGCAGGCTCGAAGACCAGCCAGGCGTCGGGCGCTCCTTCGTCGCCCTGCTTGGGCGCCGAGGCTGCGTCGGTCAGCGGAGACTCGACGACCCCGATCGGATTGATCTCGAGATGGTTCATGCGAGCCACTCGCCCCGGTGCATCATCTGCCGGCCCGCGAGCTCGTTTGCCTCCCGCCATGCCTGGATCTCGTGCGGCGTGATCCGAAGGTAGACGTATTCGTCCGTAAGCTCTCGCGGGTCGAAACCGACTGCGCGCGCGTGCGCGTCCTCGAGCGCGGCGTCCGTGCCGATTGGGATCGCTTCCACCGGTCCTTCGATGATGACGACGTCCCGGGTCGGCCCGAGCGCGACGCGTGCCCAGCCGGCGCGGATGAGGTTCACCGCGGTGCGGCTGGCGCGGGGGGTCGCGATCGTCAGCGCGGAGTCGTCCCAGTAGAAGGAGAGCGGGACGAGGTAGGCGCCGCCTTCCGCGTCGGCTGACGCCACCCACAGGTCCACTTCGCTCCGCAGCTTCGCAAGAACGTCGATCCGGCGCTGGGATCCGGGCCTCGGGGCAGCCATCCAGATCAGCCCGGGAGCTCCGCCATCCGGCGCTCGAGGAAGTGCCGCTCCGCGTCCGAGTGCACGAGGTCGAGCGCGCGGTCGTAGGCGGCGCGGGCATCGTCGACGCGATCGAGGCGACGCAGCAGCTCGGCCCGGGTCGCGTGCAGATAGTGGTAGCTGTCGAGCTCGAGGCGCTCGACGAGGGCGAGCCCGGCCTCGACATCGCCGGCTTCGGCGAGGGCGACCGCGCGGTTGAGCTCCACCACGGGCGACCCGGTGCGGTCGGCGAGCTCACCGTAGAGAGCCGCGAGCTGCTGCCAGTCCTGGGGCTCGTCCAGGTGGAGGGATGCGATCGCGGCCTGCAGCGCGTAGGGCCCGCGGCCGCCGAGCACCAGCGCGCGCTCGAGCACGGCCCGCCCCTCGGCGATCTGGTCGAAGTCCCAGAGCGAGCGATCCTGCTCGGTGAGCAGCACCACCTTCTCGTCGGCGAAGCGGGCCTCGCGCCGGGCGTCGTTCAGCAGCATCAGCGCCAGGAGACCGAGCACCTCGGGTTCGTCCGGCATCAGCTCGGCGAGCGCCCGCCCGAGCCGGATCGCTTCGGCGGCGAGGTCTCCGCGCCCACCGTAGCCCTCGTTGAAGATCAGGTAGACGACCGCGAGCACCGCCGCGAGGCGATCTGGGAGCAGGTGAGCCGGCGGCACCCGAAACGGGATTCCGGCAGCCTTGATCTTGCGCTTCGCGCGGACGAGCCGCTTGGCCATGGTCTCTTGCGGGACGAGGAACGCTCGGGCGATCTCCTCCGTCTCCAGGCCGCCCAGCGTCCGCAGCGTGAGCGCCACCTGGGCCTCGAGCGCGAGCGCGGGGTGACAGCAGGTGAAGACGAGCTCCAGCCGCTCGTCCGGAATCGTGGGCTCGTCCACGTCGTCCTCCGTGGTCGCGGGCACGTCGAGCAGTCGGGTCTTCACGGCCAACGTGCGATCGCGACGGATCCGGTCCACCGCCCGGTTGCGCGCGGTGGTCACGAGCCAGGCGCGCGGGTTGGCGGGAATCCCGTCGCGAGGCCAGCGCTCCGCGGCGATGGCAAACGCCTCCTGGGCGGCTTCCTCGGCGAGATCGAAGTCGCCGAGGAAGCCGATCAGGGCTGCGAGGACACGGCCCCACTCGTCGCGGAAGACCTGCTCGAGCGGCACCGGTCTCTAGTACTCCGCGATTGGACGCACCTCGACCGCCCCGCCCATGCGCGCTGCGGGAATCCGTGCGGCGAGCTCGATCGCGGCATCGAGGTCGTCGGCGTCGAACAAGAGGTAGCCGCCCAGCGCTTCCTTGACGGCAACGAATGGCCCGTCGGTGGTCAGCGTCTGGCCGTCGGCAACCCGAACCGTCGTCGCCGTCTCCGGCGGCTGCATCTGCTCGCCGGGGCGGACGCCCGGGGTCTGGTTGATCGCCTGGTAGCCGGCGTAGACGGCGTTCTGCTCCTCCTCCGAAAGCCGCGCCCACTCGTCCGGCGAGTACGGCGTCGGGGCATCACCCTGGTGGATCAGCAGGACGTACTTCATTGCGTTTCCTCCTCTTCGAGAACGTGGTCGCCTCTGAGACGAACGACCGACGAGGAAATGGACACCCTCGCACGAGGGGCGTCCCTTGTCAGCCTGCCAGCTCTCAGCCGCGGGCGTAGGTGGCGAGGATCGCGCCGGTCGACGTCACCTGGCCCTCGATGAGGCGGAGCGCTCGGAGCCTGTAGCCGTGGACCAGGTCGTGCTCGAGGAGCGCGGCGACCAGCTGGGTGCTGCCGATCGCGTGCAGGTCGCCGCCGTCCTCCTGCTTCAGCGCGGCCACCGCCTCGGCGGCGTCACCCTTGAGCAAGAACGCGTTCTGCCACGCGAGCGGCTCGCCGAGAGTCGTCGAGGCCACGTACTTGGGCCTGGAGTTCAGCGGCCCGGCCACGGGCTGCTCTTCCTCGCTGGCGGTGGGCCGGTAGCCCGCGAGCAGTTCATACATGCGCCGCCCGAAGAGGAATCCGCCCGCCTGCCTGTAGCCCTCGAGGACCCAGTTCATGGCCGGCTCGTCGAAGTAGGGCGGGTGCCAGCCGCCGTGCTCGAAGCCGCCGGTCGTGTCGTCGTCGGCTCCGGCCGACTGGATGACTCCGTCGAGGCTCATCCACTCGACCACGATCACGTTGCGCATTCAGTTTCCTTCGGAAGCAAGGCGACGAAGCCTGTGAACCGGCGGACTTCGTCGCCTTCGTGCCGGATCACGACCTCGGTCGGCCCGACGAGGCTCTGGTGCACGGCCGCTTCGACGCGCGACCGTTCCCGAGGGTGCCTCTCAGCTTGAAATCGCCTGCCGCTTTCGCTATGTCGGCCGGCTCGCCGTCGACGAGGAGCGTCCAGGTTGCGTGCACGAGCCCTGTCGAGCCCGTCACAGCCACCCTGTGCCCGTCGATCTCGACCGTGTGCTCATCCAGGAGAAGGCGCATGGTGGTCGCCTACCCGACCTCGGCCTTATCAAACGGGATGACCGATGATTCGCCTTCGAGGGCCGGATACGGCTCGCCTCCGACGCCGTCGCGCCATTTGTCGCACAATGCGTTCTCGGTTGGACGCAATGACGAGCGCCGAGGTCGACACGTTTCTCGCAGGACTCCCGAAAGAGACGCGGGAGCCGCTGGAGCATCTCCGCCGGGCGATCGCGAAGGCCGCGCCCGAGGCCATCGAGGGGATCGGCTACGGCGTCCCGGCGTTCAAGTACCGGGGCCGTCCGCTCGTCTCCTTCGGCGCCGGCAAGAATCACTGTTCGTTCTACGTCCAGAGCCCTGCCGTCATGGAGGCGTACCGGGACGAGCTGGCGAAGTACGACACGGCGAAAGGAACGATTCGCTTCGTCCCGAGCGGGCCCTTGCCCGCGGATCTCGTCGCGAAGCTCGTCGAGGCCCGGATCGCCGAGACGGACGCAGCGGCCGGAGCCTAGCCTTCGCAGAGGTCTCGTCTAGTCTGCCGAGCGGCATCCAGGTGGATGCGGTCCTTCCCACGTTGCGGATGCACGACGTCGCCGTTGCCAAGCGGTTCTACGTCGACTGGCTCGGATTCACGGTGGACTGGGAGGACGGCGGCGAGGACGGGCCGGTCTAAATGCAGGTCTCGCGCGACGATCTCGTGCTGCACGTCTCGTCCCACCACGACGACGGCACTCCGGGACGGTCGTCCTCGTCGAGATCCGAGGCATCGACGAATTGCACCGCGAGCTCTGGTCGCGCCCGTATCCGTTCTTCAACCCTGCGATCGGGCCGCACCCGCCTGTCGGACGATGGAGGTGATCGACCCTTCGTGAACCGCCTGAGGTTTCTTCGAGCGCTCGCGCTCGGCGTGAGGCACCGGCGTAGCGCGTCGGGTTCATCCGCCTTGCTCCATACACTCGTCGGCGTATGGACCCGTCTACGACGCGGCGCATCGAGCTTCTTCTGCCGGTGCGAACGATCCTGCTCGTCGCCGCTGCAGTGGCCATCTTCGGGGCCTTCCGAGCGATCGGCGACACCTTTCTGATCGTCTTCGTCGGTATCTTCCTGGCGCTCGTCTTCGAGTACCCCGTCCGCTTCGTGATGGCCAGGACGGGTCTCTCGCGTGGCTTGGCGGCGACCGTCACAGTGCTCGGAAGCGCACTACTGGTGACGGTCTTCTTCCTGCTTCTCCTCGTGCCCCTCGTGGGAGCGGTGCGAGACTTCCTGCAAGACCTGCCCGCGATCGTCGAAAGCCTTCGCGAGTCTGACCAGCTCTCGTGGCTCGGAGACTCGGGAGCGGCGGAGAACGTCCAGTCGGGAGCCCAGGAGATCGCGCAGGCGGTCCCCGACGCGATCTCGTCCGTGCTCGGGATCGCCGGCAGCTTCTTCGGAGTCTTCCTCGCGGCGTTCACGATCCTGTTCATCTGCCTCTTCCTCCTGACGGACGTGGCGAACTTGAAGCGCTCGCTCGCCAGCGTGCTCATGCCGGGCGACGACGAGCGCTGGCTCGGCGTGTGGGAGCGGGTCACCGAGTCGGTATCGCGCTGGGCGATCGGCGTGATCATCGTCGCCACCATCGCGGGCACGCTCCAGGGCGTCACGGCGTGGCTGCTCGGGTCGAGCTACGCCCTCGCGCTGGGGCTGATCGCCGGCCTGCTCGACATGATCCCGAACATCGGCGCCACGATCGCCGGTTTCATCCTCGTACCGACGCTCTGGGCCGAGGAGGGCATCACGGCGGCGATCATCATGCTCGTCGTCGTCCTCGTCTACCAGCAGCTCGAGAACAACATCCTGACGCCGAAGATCCAGGGCGCCGCAGTTCGGCTCTCCGGGTTCTTCATCATCGTGGCGGTGACGCTGTTCGGGGCGCTGCTCGGGGTGCTCGGCGCGCTGACCGCGGTCCCGCTCGCGGCGACGCTCCAGATCTTCGTCCAGGAGCTGACGAAGGCCCGGCGTGAGCAGGTCGCCGCCGCGCAGGCGTTGTCCTCGCCGGACAAGCCCGTTTGACCCAGCGATGAGCAGATGCGGTCAGGCGACCCGACTGCCCTGGTTGCCCGAGCGCAGTCCGGGCTGCTCGGCGGAAGTAGCGCGCCGACGACCTCGCCGGCCGCGTGCGACCTCGGTCGTCAACGCGTCGAGCGGCTGAGCGAACAGCCGTAGCGGATCGGTGAGCCGGGGCGAGCCAGGCCCGCGTGGCTTCGAGCCCGGCCTCGTCAATGGCGTAGAACCTGCCGGTCCCCTCGGCGCGCACGGTGACCAGCCCAGCCTCGCGGAGTACCTTGAGGTGCTGCGAGACGGCGGGCTGTGAGATCGGTGCCCGGGCCTGCAGCGCCGCAACCACGGCGCCCGCCGGCTGGTCGCCCTCGGCGAGCAGCTCGCGCGCTACAGGGTGGACGCCCCGCGGTCAAGTCGCACGTGATGTGGCGCCGGCTTGCTGGCCGGGCCCTTGCAGTCGCATGACGCACGACACGACTGCTGCGTGGGGGCGGCGCAGGCTGAGCGCGTGCGCGACGATCCCTCGGCGCGCATGGCGCCTCTGTTCGCGGACGTACGATCTGCTGTGCGGCCCACCGCAAGCTATGTGGAGGAGAGAACGATGAGCGCAAAGAAGGCAACGCAGAAGTCCGCCAAGGGATTCACCGACGAGGAACGAGCCGCGATGAGGGAGCGCGCCAAGGAGGTGAAGGAGGAAGCGCGCCGCGGCCCGCGCGCGAAAAAGGCGGACGGGGAGAGCGACGTGCTCGCAAAGATCGCCGAGATGCCGGAATCGGATCGCGCTATGGCCGAGCGGCTCCATGCGATCGTCAAGGCCAACGCGCCGGACCTGGCGCCAAAGACCTGGTACGGGATGCCCGCGTATGCCAAGGAGGGCAAGGTCGTCTGCTTCTTCCAGAGCGCGCAGAAGTTCAAGTCGAGGTACGCGACATTCGGCTTCAGCGACGAGGCGAACCTCGACAAGGGGGCCATGTGGCCGACCTCCTTCGCGCTGAAGGAGTTGACCGCCGCCGAAGAGGCAAAGATCGGCGCGCTCGTGAAGAAAGCGGTGAGCTGAGCCCGGCTCTGAGCCCGCTCCCCGCCTAGTGTCTACCCACAGGCTGTTTCGCTCAAGTGGGTCTGCGCCCATTGGGAGAACTGGCGCACTCCGATGAATCCATCCCCGGTCGCAGTGCGGGGCTCCGCCGGGAGGAGGAGGTCGTATCGGAAACCGCGCAGTACAGTTGGTGGCGTGGCTGGAAGGTCCGGTCGAGGTTGGTTCGAAGCCGACGATCTTCGCCGTGTTCTCCCGTTCTTCTCGTTGGCGTTTGCGCTCGTCGCGGTGATCACGCAGCCGTCCACGGCCGCCGACGTCGCCCTTACGGCGGTGCCGGTCGCCGCCTGGAGCCTGTGGGCTTTCGCCCGCAATGTGCCACTCGCAGTCGTCTCCGTCGCCATCGTTGTCCCGGTGGTTGTGGTCCAGCGTTCCGGTGAGCTGGAGCCCGTCATGTTCAATGTCTCCCTGCTCGCTTTCGCGGCGGCGCGCTGGTCTCGTTCGCTCGCGGCGGCCGCGTCGCTCGGTCTGCTCGCTGCGGCTACGCCCGTGCTGGTTGCCCTCGTCCAGAATCCGATGGAGGTCGCCACCGGCATCTGGGTCGTTGCCATCGTCTTCGTCTGGGTCGTTGGTCGCGCGGTCGCTCGCCAGGAGCGACTCGTGCGGGAGCTCGAGGGCGCCAGGCGTCAGCTCGCCCAGCAGGCGCTGCTGGCCGAGCGCCGTAGGATCGCTCGTGACGTCCACGACTTCGTCGGTCACGGCTTGGCCGCAGTCATGCTCCAGGTCACTAGCGCGCGGCACGTGCTGCGCCGCGACGCGGGCGCTGCGGAGGAGGCGCTGCGATCCGCCGAGGAAGTGGGCCGCCGCAGCATGCATGAGCTCCGGCGCACGGTGACGCTGCTCCGCAGCGACGACGAGGCGGGCGTGGCGGCGCCTGTCCCGTCGGTGAGCGAGATTCCCGCGCTCGTCGACCAGGCACGCGCGGGAGGTGTCGCCGTCGAGCTGCATACGCGCGGAGACCTCTCTCGGGTCTCGCCCGGTGTTGGCCTCGCGCTCTACCGGATCGCGCAGGAGGCGCTGGCCAATGCGGCGCGCCATGCCCCGCGCGCGCGGACGATGCTCGAGCTCGAGCTGGCAGACGGACGAGTCGTGCTGGTGGCGGAGACGAGCGGGCCTGTCGTCGCGGGATCCGACTCCGAGCGAGAACGACCTCATTTCGGGCTGATCGGGATGCAGGAGCGGGCGACCGCGCTCGGCGGCGAGTTTGCCGCCGGGTCCACAGGCGACGGCTGGCGGGTGCGCTGCGAGCTTCCTGTGAAAGACGAGGGAAGCCGATGATCCGGGCCGCCATCGTCGATGACCAGGGGATCGTCCGTGCCGGACTGGCGCGAATCCTCTCGCCCGCGGATGGTTTCGAGGTCGTGGCCGAGTGCGCCGACGGCCGGCAGGCCGTGGAGGAGCTCCCAGCGCTCCGCCCGGATGTTGTCCTCATGGACGTCCGTATGCCGGCTCTCGACGGAATCGATGCGACCGCACAGTTGCGCCGCCTCGACGACCCGCTCGACGTGCTCGTGCTGACGACGTTCGGGGAGGATGAAGTCTTGTGGGGCGCGATTGAGGCGGGTGCTGCCGGCTTCGTCCTCAAGGACTCCACGGCTGAGGATCTGATCACGGCGGTTCGCGCTGTGGCGGGGGGCGCAGCCTGGTTCGATCCGGCGGTCGCGCCGCGTCTGCTCGAGCGCTACAGACGCGTGGTCGCCCCGGCTGCCCGCGACGCCGCCCGGCTCGACCTGTTGACAGACCGCGAGCACGACGTCCTGCGCCTGATGGCGCGCGGAGCGACCAACGCAGAGATCGGAGCGACCCTGTTCGTGGCCGAGGCGACGGTGAAGACGCACGTC
>Ga0081538_10003455_pt1 | contig 14922 bp, 15 predicted proteins | sample TabmetS5T2R1_FD_71022 | JGI IMG/M metagenome (GOLD analysis project Ga0081538, IMG submission 71022) | Tabebuia heterophylla rhizosphere microbial communities from the University of Puerto Rico - S5T2R1 | ecosystem: Host-associated > Plants > Roots > Rhizosphere ... | reverse complement strand
TGTCGGCCGGCTCCTCCCGCAGCCGCGGCGCCTGGTCGGCGGGGTGGGGGACGTAGGCCGGCCTCGACGTCTCCGTCGGCTCTGTCGCCCGGGTGGTCTCCGGGGCCCTGGTCGTCTCCGGGGCCGGCTCGGCGGCGTCCGACTCCGGGGCCTGGTCGGCCGGGTCGGGGACGTAGGCGGGCTCGGAGGGCTCGGTGGCCTCCCCGGCGGTGGTCGAGGGCTGGTCCTGGGCGCCGCCGGCCAGGGCGGCCGCGGCCGGCTTGTTCGCCGGAGGGCCCACGCTGCCCCGGCTGTCGGCGGCCAGGGACGGGCTCGCCATGCCAAGCGTGCCGCTCCCGACCATCGAGGTGGCCAGGGTGACGGCGACCGCGTGGTCGGCCACCCGGCGGGCCAGGGGCAGGGTGGCCCAGCGCACCGCCCTGACCGCCGACGGCAGCCTGGTCAGGCTGGCCAGCAGGTACAGCAGGGTCGAGGCCAGCAGCCAGTAGGCCATGACCAGCCCCACCGTGCGCAGGAGGGCCCCGAGGACCTCCTGCACCGGGCTGGCCAGCAGCCACGGGACCGGCTCGTCCCAGCGGATCCGGAGCCCTTCGAACCGCCCCAGCCAGTGCAGCCCCACCACGGCGGCCAGCTCCAGCCCGAGCAGCCCGAGCAGCGAGCCAGTCCGGCGCAGTGGCCCGGGCCGACCGGCAGTTCCCATCTTCTGCCCTTCTTCGCCCGAAGATCGGGACAATATGTACAAGCGAGTCAAGTCTGAGCCACAGCCTCACGGGGTGTCAACGCGCTAGCATCGGGCTCCCGCTGGAGGAAGGAGCGTCCCGTGCGCGTGGCCCTGCTCAGTCGTGAGTATCCCCCAGATGTGTACGGCGGTGCCGGAGTGCACGTCGAATACCTGTCCAGGGAGCTGGCCAAACTGGTCGACGTGCAGGTGCACTGCTTCGGGGAGCCGCGGCCGCCCGGGCCGGCCGGGTCGCCCGAGGTGGTCGCCCACCCGACCTGGGACGCCCTCGAGGGCTCCGGCCGCCATCTGGGGGCACTGCGGACCATCGCCACCGACCTGTCGATCGCCGCCGGGGTCGAGGGCGCCGACCTGGCCCACAGCCACACCTGGTACGCCAACCTGGCCGGGCACCTGGCCAAGCTCCTCTACGGCATCCCGCACGTGGTCAGCGTGCACAGCCTGGAGCCGCTGCGGCCCTGGAAGGTCGAGCAGCTCGGGGGCGGCTACCACGTCTCCCGCTGGTGCGAGCAGACCGCGATCGAGGGGGCCGACCGGGTGATCGCCGTGTCGGCCGGCATGGCCGCCGACATCCTCTCGGTCTACCCGGCCGTCGACGCCGACCGGCTGCAGGTGATCCACAACGGCATCGACACCGACCAGTACCACCCCGACCACGGCACCGACGTGCTCGAGGCCTACGGGGTCGACCCGGACCGGCCGTCGGTGATCTTCGTCGGCCGCATCACCCGCCAGAAGGGCGTGCCCCACCTGCTCGACGCCGCCCTCGCCCTCGACCCGGCGGCCCAGCTCATCCTCTGCGCCGGGGCGCCCGACACCCCCGAGCTGGGCCGCGAGGTGACGGCCAAGGTCGAGAAGGTCCGCCAGGAGCGGGGCGGCATCGTCTGGATCGAGAAGATGCTCGAGCGCCGCGAGGTCATCCAGCTGCTCACCCATGCCACGGTGTTCGTCTGCCCCTCGGTCTACGAGCCCCTCGGGATCGTCAACCTGGAGGCGATGGCCTGCGAGACGGCGGTCGTCGCCACCGCCACCGGCGGCATCCCCGAGGTGGTCGTCAGCGGCGAGACCGGCCTGCTGGTGCCGTTCGAGAGCGACGGCGCCGGCGGCGCCCGCGACCCGGACCGCTTCGCCGCCGACATCGCCGAGCGTCTCAACAGCGTCCTCGCCGACCCGACCCTTGCCGAGGCCATGGGCAGGGCCGGCCGCCGCCGCGCCGTCGAGCAGTTCAGCTGGCCGGCCATCGCCGCCGAGACCGCCGCCCTGTACGCCCGGCTGACCTAGGGTCAGGACTCGAGGAAGCGTAGGACCGCGAGCACGCGCCGGTTGTCGCCCTCGGCCGGCGGCAGCCCCAGCTTGCCGAAGATGCTGGCGACGTGCTTCTCGACCACCCCGGCCGAGATGACCAGGGTGGCCGCGATGCCGGCGTTGGAGCGGCCCTCGGCCATCAGCGACAGCACCTCGCGTTCGCGTGGGGTGAGCGCGGCCAGGCCGTGGGCGTGACGGCCGGCGCCCAGCAGCTGGCCGACCACCTCGGGGTCGAGGGCGGTGCCGCCGGCGGCGACCCGGGCCAGCGCGTCGGCGAACTCGGCCACGTCGGCGACCCGGTCCTTGAGCAGGTAGCCGACGCCGGCGGCGCCGGCGGCCAGCAGCCGGGCCGCGTACCTGGTCTCGATGTACTGGGAGAACACCAGCACGCCGGTGCCGGGATGGCGGCGGCGGAGCTCGATGGCGGCGCGCAGGCCCTCGTCGGTGTGGGTCGGCGGCATGCGGATGTCCACCACCGCGACGTCGGGACGGTGCTCGGCCACGGCGGCGAGCAGGGCGTCGCCGTCGGCCACGGCGGCGCGCACCTGGTGACCGCGGTCCTCGAGGAGCCGGATCAGCCCCTCGCGCATCAGGGCGGCGTCCTCGGCGATCACGACCTGCATGGGCGGCATGGTCTCACGCGCGCAGCGGCAGCTCGACGGTGACCCGCGTCGGCCCGCCGGGCGGGCTCTCGATCTCCAGGCGGCCGTCCACGGTGCTGACCCGCTGGGCGAGCCCGGTCAGGCCGCCGCCGTCGGGGTCCGCCCCACCGGCGCCGTCGTCGGTGACGCTGAGCAGCAGCCTCCCGTCCCGTCCGGTGGCCTGCAGGCCGATCCGGGTCGCCAGGCTGTGCTTGGCCGCGTTGGCCAGCAGCTCGGCGGCGCAGAAGTAGGCGATCGTCTCGATCGCCGGAGTGGGCCGGACCGGGATGTCGGTGGCCAGCTCGACCGGGATCGCGCTGCCGGCGGCCAGGGTGGCGAGCGCGTCGGCCAGGCCGTTGTCGAGCACCGGCGGGTGGATGCCGCGGGCCAGGCCGCGGAGGTCGGCCAGGGCGTCCTTGGCGCCCCGGTGGGCGGCGTCGACCAGCTCGCGCGCTCCGGCGACGTCGAGCGGGTCGCCGTCGTCGCCGAGCTTCTCCTTGGCCATGCCCAGGTGCATCGCCAGGGTGGCCAGCCGGATCTGCGCGCCGTCGTGCAGGTCGCGTTCGACCTGGCGCAGCAGCGCGGCCGAGTCGTCCACCGCCACCGCCCGGGTCTGCTCCAGGTCGCGGACCCGCTCGGCGAGCCGGCCCGGGCCGAGCAGGCCACGGAGGAGCCGGCGGTCGGCGGCGACCACCGCCCGGGTCACCCAGGGGGCGACCAGCACCATGGCCAGGCCGACCGCGAAGGCCAGGAACGTGCCGGGGTAGGTGCCGACGTGGAGCACCCGACCGGGGAACGGGGTGGCGACCAGCACCGGGCTCAACCGCACGCCGGGCGGGTGGTTGCGGAACAGCCCCCACCAGAACGGGTAGGTCAGGTTCGCCAGCCCGGCCGCCCAGAGAAAGACGGCGTACAGCCCGGCCGCGGCGACCGGCAGCTGCAGCAGCGTGTAGGCCAGCGCCCGCCAGCCGGGGCCGTCGCGCAGCCCGACGCCGAGCCGGCCGAGCCGGCCCCGGCGGGGGCGGTCCGGCGGCGGCGCGATCCGCTCGCCGAGCAGCCGCTCGGCCAGGCGGCGGTGGAACGCGCCCAGCCTCCGCGCCACGCCGCTGGCCAGGGCCAGCGGCACCAGCACGGCGGTGACCACGGCCGCTCGGATCACCGACTCGGCGGTCCCGGGGGCGAGCAGGAGCACGACGACGGCCAGGACGGCCAGGCCGACCAGGACCCCGACGAGGCAGAACAGCAGCTCCCGGCGCGCCCGGCGGCCGAACGGCGCCCGCAGCGCGGCACCGGTCAGCGCGGTCATCGGGGTCACCGGACCCGTGGTGCCCATGCCCTCATTGTCCCGCTCACGCGTCCCGCCTGACGAGCAGCCATGCGCCGACGCCGAGGGTCACGGCGGCATACAGGCCGAGCACGCCCAGCCCGGCCCACGGCGACAGGAACTGGACCTGGTCGTCGGTCATCGGCCGCACCACGGTGAGCGAGTTGGCGACGATGGCGATCGGCAGGTAGGGCATGAGCGCGTGGGTGACCACGGCGACGAACTGCGCCACGACGTACACGCCGCCGACGAGTACGGCGATGGCGGCCGGCGTGTGCCGGATGATGGCGCCGAGGCCGAGCCCGATCAGCCCCACCAGGCAGAAGCCCGCCCCGCCCAGCACCACCGCCCGCAGCACCCCGGGCTGGCCGAGCGCCGGCGCCGGGATGCCGTCCGGCAGGGCGGCCCCACCGGCGAAGAAGGCGATGAACCCGGCGGCCTCCCCGGCGGCCAGCGCCAGGAGGCCGAAGACCGCCGCCTTGGCGGCCAGCACCAGCGGCCGGTTCGGGATCGCGGCCAGCGTCGCCCGGATCATCCCGGAGGAGTACTCGCCCGTCATCACGAGCACCCCGAGCACGCCGATCAGCAGCAGGCCGAGCGAGATCCCGGCGAGCGCGTTGTTGGTGAGGTCGGCGGCCCCGTCCCTGGTGTTGAGGCCGACGGCCACGGCGATGCCGATCGCGCCGGCCACGGTGACCGCCAGCACCCACCAGGTGGAGCGCAGGCTGCGCAGCTTGGTCCACTCCATCCGCGCCACCTGCGAGAAGCGGTACCGGCCGCGGGTTGCCGCGGTGGTCGTCATGACGTCCTCCCCTCGGGGTCCAGTGCCCCCCGGTACTCAGCGCTGCCGTCGGTCAGCGCGAAGAACGCCTCCTCGAGCGACGGCGCGCGGGCCGACAGCTCCGCCACCGACGTGTCCGCCAGCAGCCGCCCCCGCCCGATCACCACCACCTGCTCGGCGGTGCGGGCGATCTCCCCGATCAGGTGGCTGGACACGAACACGGTCCGGCCCTCGGCCGCCAGCGTCCGCAGCAGGCCGCGCACCCAGCGGATCCCCTCCGGGTCCAGCCCGTTGACCGGCTCGTCCAGCAGCAGCACCCCCGGGTCGCCCAGCAGCGCCGCCGCGATGCCGAGCCGCTGGCCCATGCCGAGCGAGAACCGCCCCGCCCGCCGTCCGGCCACGTCGGCCAGGCCGACCAGCCCCAGTACCTCCTCCACCCGGGAGCGCGCGATGCCGTTGCTGGCCGCCAGCGCCGCCAGGTGCGCCCGACCACTCCGCCCCGGATGGAACGCCCTCGCCTCCAGCAACGCCCCCACCTCCCGCAGCGGCCAGCGCAGCTCGCGATACCGGCGCCCGCCGATCCGCGCCTGCCCGGCGTCGGGGGCGTCCAGCCCGAGGACCATCCGCATCGTGGTCGACTTGCCCGAGCCGTTCGGCCCGAGAAAGCCGGTCACGACGCCCGGCCGCACATCGAAGCTGAGCTCGTGGACGGCGACGGTCGGGCCGTAGCGCTTGCTGAGCCCGCGAACCTCGATCATGCGCAACCTCCTTGTCGCCAACTCCGAGCTCACGCTAGGCGCCGGGCGGGCCACGCGGAACGCGGTTACTCCCCCTCTTCCGCCGGGGGTTTTCCCCCGACCACGGTTGACCCGGATGATAGGTGTAGCTACACTCTTTGAATGGAAGGACGGCTGCCAGGACGCGCAGAGCTGACCGAGGTCGCGGCCGGCTGCGCCTGCCGGAGCGTGCGCCGGACCGCGCGGGCCGTTACCGAGCTCTACGACCGGACGCTGCGGCCAAGCGGCCTGCGGATCACCCAGTTCACCCTCCTGGTCGCGGTCGCCGTCAGCGAGCCGGTGCCGATCAGCCGCCTGGCCGATGCCCTCACGCTGGACCGCACCACCCTGGCCCGCGACCTCAGGCCCCTGACCGACCGGGGCCTGGTGGAGATCAGGCCGGGCGAGGACCGGCGCACGCGGATGATCCGGCTGACCGGCCAGGGCCGCGACGCGATCGGCCGGGCCTACCCGCTCTGGCAGTCCGCCCAGGCGCGCATCGTTGAGGCATCACCATGGCCGGCCCTGGCCGCCGGTCTCCAGGAGGTCGCCGCCGTGACGACTGCGAGCTGATGTCCGACGGATAGGTGTAGCTACACCTAAGGAGGTCCGATGGACCGGAACCGGGACCAGAACCGGCACCCAACCCCCATCGAGACGGCCGCCCCCGAGGGGCGCGGCTACCGGGAGCACCGCGTCCCCCGGGGTCCCTACCACCTCTCCGCCCGAGACCACCAGGGAGCGGGGCCGGCGATCGTGCTGCTGCACGGGTTCCCCGACGACCTGCACCTGTACGACCGGCTGGTCCCGGAGCTGGCCGGGCGCCGGGTGGTGGTGTTCGACTTCCTCGGCTGGGGGGCGTCCGACAAGCCCACCGGCTACCCCTACACCGCCGGCAACCAGGTCGGCGACCTCGACGCCGTGCTCGAGCATCTCCAGCTCGGCTCGGTGGTGCTGGTCGCCCACGACGCCTCCGGCCCGCCGGCGATCAACTGGGCGCTCGAGCACCCCGAGCGGGTCGCCGGGCTGGTGCTGCTCAACACCTACTACTCGCCCATGCCGAAGCTGCGCCCCCCCGAGGCGATCCGGGTGTTCTCCACCCCGGTCGTCCGGTCGGTCGCCCGCCCGGTGTCGCGCCTGTTCGGCGACCTGGTGTTCCGGCTCGCCTACCGCTGGCAGGTGGGCCGGTTCTTCCGCGATCCCGAGGTCCGGGCCGAGTTCCTGCCGCTGCTGTACCGCCAGTTCACCACCAGCCCCAGCGCCCACGAGGCGTTCTTCGGCCTCAACCGCGACCTGCGGCCCACCGTGGCCGCCGGCGCGGCGGCGGTCCCGCGGCTGCAGCGGTTCCCCCGCCCGGTGCGCATCGTCTTCGGCGCCGCCGACCCTTACCTCAACCCGTGGGTGGCGCGCGGCTTCCACCAGCTGTTCCCCGCCTCGGAGCTGTACCTGCTGGACGGGGCCCGCCACTATGTGCAGCTCGACGAGCCGGCGCAGGTCGCCCGGCTCATCCGCACCATGGCCGAGCCGCCCACACCGGTCCGGTAGTCCACCAACCTGGAGCCGCTCCCGAGAGCAGTTGCGGTCGCCGGCCCTACCGGTCCTGGCTGAACTTGTCGCGAAGCTCGTCGAACGACAGGGTCGAGCCGGAGCCGGTGGTGGTGGCTGCCGCCAGGGCCCGCTCCGCCGGGTGGAATTGCGTCCGGATGAGCTGCACCATCTCGGCAAAGGCACCGAGTGACGTGGTGGCAAAGATGACGATGGCGGCATAGGACATGAAGAAGACCGTTCCCGCAATGGCCCACAGGACCTGGTTGTCCGCCAGACGCTCGGAATACAGCAACCCGGCGACGAGGACGGCAACCGGAATGAGCAAGCCAAAGAGCAGGAGGCTCTGCTGCTGACGTCGCCGAGCCTTCATGGCTGCGATTCTCAGCTGCTCATCGATGACCACGACCCTTGTCTGCTCGAATGCACGCTCCAATTCTCGCTGAGCACGCAGTTCGGCAATGCGGCCCTGCTGCGCGGCGAGCCTGACATCGCGAAGTCCATTCAGCTGTACTTCTGGATGAAGTCCCTCAAGTGCTTGTAGGTGCTCGAGCGGTTCGCGATTCTTGTCACGCTCATGCTGCGCGTGCTCGCCCTGATGCCCCAGGCCCTGATCGCCTGCAGGGGTCCGCTCGACCTCGGCCGGCTGCGGTGACAGATCCTCTTCCTGAAGCTTGTCAAGCCTGCTCACTGGGGCCTCCCCTTGGCGACGATCGGACCGATATCATCCAACTCACCACCCATCGTGAAAAGGCTGCCGAGAAGGCCGCGATCCTTCGGTGAATGACCGTCCACCGGATGCTCGGCGAGCTCTGCGGGGCGGGAGTCGGATGGAAGAGCCGGTTCACGGGATCCTCGGGCGGGATGGCGAGCTCGCCCGGATGAACGACTTCCTCGAGTCCGCGTCGGGAGGGCCCGCGGCGCTGATCCTGGAGGGGGCGGCCGGGATCGGCAAGACGACACTGTGGCGCGCGGGGGTGTCCTTCGCGCGGGCACAGGGTCATCGGGTGCTGTCCTGTCGCGCCGCGGAGTCGGAGGCTCGGCTCTCCTACGCCGGGCTCGGTGACCTGTTCGACTTCGAGCTGCCCAGCCTGCCCGCTCCGCAACGGCGCGCCCTGGACGCCGCGCTCCTTCGGGCAGAGGTCGAGGGCGCTCCACCGGACCAGCGAGCGGTGTCGGTCGCCTCGCTGGGCGTGCTGCGCGCCCTGGCCGCGTCCGCGCCGGTGATGATCGCGATCGATGATGTCCAGTGGCTGGATGCGCCCTCCGCCAGGGTGCTGGCGTTCGTGGTTCGTCGCCTGGGGGATGCGCCGATCCGGATCCTGGTGGCGCTGCGCGTCGGTGCCGGCGGCGACCCGCTCGGCCTGGGTCGGGTAGGGCCGACGCTGCGCCTCCAGCGGGTGTCCATCGGCCCGTTGCGCGAGGAGGCCATGACCCGCCTCCTGAGCGCCCGAACCGGGGGGGACCTCACGCATCCGCTCCTGCTGCGGCTGCACCGGATCTCGGAGGGGAACCCGTTGTTCGCCCTGGAGATCGTCCGGGCGCTCGCCGGGCAGGGTGTCCGGCCGGCGCCCGGCGAACCGCTGCCGGTTCCGGAGGACCTGCAGGCGCTGCTGGGCACCCGGCTTGCCGCGCTCCCGTCGACCGCCGCCGACGGGCTCCTCGTGGTGGCGGCGGCGGCCCGCCCGACCGAGGACCTGGTCGCCGCGGCGGCGGCCCGCCCGGACCGGGCATCGGCCGGCATGCGGAGGGCCGAAGCGGCCGGCATCGTGCAGCGAGCCGACGGCCGGGTCGGGTTCACGCACCCGCTGCTGGGGTCGACCGTCTACGCCGCAGCTACCCCGCAGGCCCGACGGAGCGTGCATCGCCGCCTGGCGGACCTGGTCGTCGACCCGGAGGAGCGGGCCCGGCACCTTGCGCTCGCGGCCAGCGGACCGGACCTCCGCGTGGCGCGGGCGTTGGAGGAGGCGGGCCGGCACGCGCGTGGGCGGGGAGCCCCGGACGCCGCCGCCGAGCTGTTGGAGCTGGCCCGGAAGCTGACGCCGCCCGGGGACGGCGCGGGCCTCCTGCGGCGAAGCGTCGCGGCGGCCGAGTACCACTTCGACGCCGGCGACGCGACCCGCGCGACGGCCCTGCTGGAGGAGGCGATCGCCACGGCGCGTCCCGGGCGTGACCGTGCTCGCATCCTCTTTCGCCTGGCCTCCATCAGCTGGCTCGACATGCGTCGCGTCCAGGGGTTCTCGGAGCAAGCCCTGCGGGAGGCGGGGGACGACGCCGGGCTCCGAACCGCGAGCCTTGAGCACCTGGCGTGGGTGGGGATCTACCGCGGTGACCTCGCCTTCGCCGCGGAGCACGCGAGCGCCTCCAGGAGCTGGGCACAGCGGACCGCCGATCCCGCGGTCCGGGCCGATTCGCTGTCCACCTTCGCCATGGTCGAGTTCCTGCTGGGCCGGCCGGCGCAGGACCTCATGGCCGAGGCCGTGCAGCTCGAGGACCTGGCGATGCGGCAGGCTCCGGGGAGCCAGACGACCGTCTTCACCGCCTCCCGGACCTGTCACGGACTCCAGCTGCTGTGGGCGGGTGAGCTGGACGCCGCGCGGGAGGTCCTCCACCAGGAGCTGGCGGTGTACGAGCGGCTGGGAAAGTACGTCGTGAGGGATGAGCTGCTGGCCTACCTGGCCGAGGTGGAATGCCGGGCAGGGAGGTGGGAGGTCGCCGCCAGGCACGCCCAGGAGGCGCACGACATCGACGTCGAGTCCGGGCGGGTGCTGGGGCAGGGCCACATGCTGTTCCCCAGGGCGCTGGTGGCGGCGCACAAGGGCGACGTGGACCGGGCGCGTTCGGACGCTGAGGAGGGGCTCCGCCGCTGCCTGCGCAACGAGGACATGCTCGACGCGAGCTGCAACCGGTCGGTGCTCGGGCTCCTCGAGCTCTCCCTGTCGAACCCGGCCGCGGCGCTGGAACGACTCGAGCCGGCGCTGGCGTTCCTTGACGAGCTGGGGTCCCCGGAGCCCGGCGTGATCCCGTGCGTGCCGGACGCGGTCGAGGCCCTGGTCTCCCTGGGAAGGCTGGACGAGGCCGAGGGGCTCCTCGACCGTCTCGAGGGTCAGGGACGGATCCTCGACCGGGCGTGGGCCATCGCCGCCGCCGCGCGATGCCGTGGGCTGCTCGCCGCGGCCCGTGGTGATCTCCCGGCGGCGCGCTCGCTGCTGGAGCAGGCGCTCGTCGAGCATCGGCGCGTGCCGCAGCCGTTCGAGCTGGCCCGGACCCTGCTGGTCAAGGGCGAGGTGGAGCGTCGAGCCAAGCAGAAGCGAGCCGCCCGCTCCACCCTGGAACAGGCGCTCGGCAGCTTCCAGGCCCTCGGGGCGCCGTTGTGGGCCCAGCGGGCGCGAGACGACCTGGCCCGTGTCGGTGGCGCGGTGCCGCCGCCCAGTGAGCTCACCCCCACCGAGCAACGGATCGCCGAGCTGGTCGGGGAGGGGAGGAAGAACCGCGAGGTCGCCGATGCCCTGTTCATCTCCGTGAAGACCGTCGAGGCGAACCTGTCACGGATCTTCCACAAGCTGGGGGTTCGTTCGCGCACGGAACTCACCCGCCGGCTGGCCACCACTCGAAGGGTTTCCCCCGATTCCTCGCGGCCCCGGGACGCCTAGCCTGCTGGCGAAGGGCAGGGCCACCCGCCCGGCGCGAGGACGGAGGTCGACATGGAGTGGGACACCGCGACGGCACGCCTCTCCAATGAGGTCTGGCGTCGCATCGTCATCGTCGTGGCCATCGTCTCCGCCCTGGTGGGCGGCGTGGTCGCCGCGGGCGGGGGCACGATGGCGTCCGAGCCGGGCGTCGGTCCGTCGCGGCTTGCCGCACCTCCGGTGGAACCGTCGTGCCGGGAGCTCGTCGCCATCCCCAAGCGCGGATGGGTCTGCGAGCGTCGCCGGCCCTGACGCACACGGCGGCGCCGGCCGGGGCCCGAGGACGCGCCGGCGTCCGAGATTCGGCACCGGCTCCACCGGTTCCAGCTCCACACCCGTCGTGCGCGGACGTCAGCGTGGGATGTAGGAGGCCAGGCCGCGGATGATCACGTCGAGCCCCAGCTCGAACCGCTCGTCCGGGGAGCCGCTGAAGAGCTCGTCCAGGGTGGCGTGGAGGTTGGGGAACTGCTCGGCCGGTAGCGACTCGTAGTAGTCGCGGAACAACGCCACCAGCTGGTCGGGTGAGAGCTGCTCGCCGGTCGGCGACGGCGGGGGCAGACCCTCCTCGTAGGAGGTGGCGCCCAGGTACAGGCCCCCGAGGTCGCCGGCGTAGGCCGCGATGCGGTCGGGGACGCCCGCGCCCCGCAGGAGGGCCAGCACCCACTCGTTCCAGCGGACGAGGTTGGGACCGACGGGGATCCGCCCCAGGGTGAGGCCGGCGACGCCCGGGTAGCGCCTGAAGACCTGCCGAGCCTGGAGCATCCAGTCCTTGAGCTGCTGCTGCCACCGTTCCGGGTCCGGCGGGGGCATCTCGATCTCGCTGGCCACCCGGTCGACCAGGAGGTTGATCAGCTCGTCCTTGTTGGCGACGTGCCAGTAGAGCGAGGCCGGACCGGTCCCGAGCTCCTCGGCGACCCGACGCATGCTGAGCCCGTCAGCCCCGTCACGCGCCAGCACCCGCAGGGCCGCGTCGACGATGCCCTCCCGGGTGAGGGGTGCCCGGGTGGGCCGTTGGCGTGGGGCGGCCTTCCACGGCGGCTCGGGGATCGACTGCTCTGGGCCGGTGTCCATGGCGAACATGGTACCAGGTACGAACATCGATCTGGACTAGAACGCTGTTTGACAACCGGGCTTCGTTCGACCATACTCGAACTACGTTCCATCGACGACGAGCGTTCGTCCGGAGGGAGTGACACCATGACCCCGACCATCGAGGCCACCGGCCTCCGCAAGCGGTTCGGCAGGACGGCCGCCCTCGACGGGCTCGACCTGGTGGCCGAGCCGGGCCAGGTCCTGGCCGTGCTCGGCCCCAACGGGGCCGGCAAGACGACCTTCGTCCGCACCGTGGCCACCCTGCTGCGCCCCGACGCCGGCCAGCTCCGGGTGGCCGGCCACGACGTGCGCCGCCGGCCCGCGGCCGTGCGCCGGGTGATCGGCCTGGCCGGCCAGTACGCGGCCGTCGAGCCGGCCATGACCGGCCGGGAGAACCTGCACCTGGTGGCCAGGCTGTTCGGCCAGGACACCCGCACCGCCAAGGCCAACAGCATCAGGGTGCTCGAGCAGCTCGGGCTGGCGGATGCGGCCGACCGGCTGGTCCGGACCTACTCGGGCGGGATGCGCCGCAAGCTCGACCTGGGGGCCAGCCTGGTCGGGGCGCCGCGGCTGCTGCTGCTGGACGAGCCGACCACCGGGCTGGACCCCCGCAGCCGGATCGAGCTGTGGGACGCCATCCGGGAGCTGGTCGACCAGGGCACCGACGTGCTGTTGACCACCCAGTACCTGGAGGAGGCCGACCGGCTCGCCGACCAGATCGTGATCATCGACCACGGCCGGGCCATCGCCTACGGCACCCCCGCCGAGCTGAAGCAGCGTGCGGGGAGCAACGTGGTCGAGGTCCACGTCCGCGACCGCGAAGCGCTGGGCGAGGTCGCCCAGGCCCTCGCCCAGGTCGGCGACGGCCCCGCCCAGGTCGACCAGGCGACCCGCCGGGTCACCGTGGTGGTCCAGGGCGGCCCCGCCCAGCTCACCCGGGCGTTGCCGGCGCTGGTGCGGCGCGCGGTCACCCTGGAGGAGGTGGCGTTGCGCCCGCCGCGGCTGGACGAGGTGTTCCTGGCCCTCACCGGCCAAGCCCCACCCAAGGCACCCGCCGGCGACCTGGTCGCTTAGGCGCCGTCACCACGTGCCTGAGTCAAGAGCGAACGAGTAAGGGAGGAGAGCCGTCATGACTGCAATCGCCACTGCCGGCCGCGCGTCGCTTGCCTCGAGTACCGCGGTGATCGCCAAGCGGAACCTGCTCAAGTTCTGGCGGACCCCGCAGCTGGTGGGGACCGCCACGGTCCAGGGGGTGCTGTTCCTGGTCATCTTCCGCTACCTGTTCGGCGGCGCGATCGGGGCCGGCACCCTCGGCTACGTCGGCTTCGTCGTCCCCGGCATCTTGACCACCATGCTCGTCTGGCAGGGGATGGGCGCCGCCCTCAACCTCACCGAGGACCGGGCCCAGGGCCTGTTCGACCGGCTTCGGTCCCTGCCGATCCCGCGCAGCGCCGTGCTGGCCGGGCGCGCCGTCGCCGACACCGCCACCCAGGCCTGGGGGCTGGTGGTGATGACGGCCGCCAGCTTCCTGGTCGGCTTCCGGCTCCAGGGCGGGATCGGCCGTGGGCTGCTCGCCTTCGCCCTGATCCTGGTGTTCTGCTTCGCCTTCGAGTGGGTCTTCATCGCCGTCGGGCTGTACGCCGGCAACGCCCAGGCGGCCCAGGGCCTGGCCCTGGTCCTGGTGCCGTTCACCTTTGTCTCCAGCGCCTATGTCCCGGTGTCGTCGATGCCGGGTGGCCTGCGGGCGGTCGCCACCCACCAACCGGTCACCTCCATGATCGAGGCCGTCCGCAGCCTCACCGGCGGCGCCCCCGCCGCGGCGCTGCTGGGGCACCCCGCCAGCTACTACGTGGTCCGCTCGCTGGCCTGGTCGGCCGCGATCCTGGTGGTGTTCGGCTCCATCGCGGTCGCCCGCTACCGTCGCGGGTGACATCTCAAGGGAGGTGCTTGGCAATGGCTGAGCGGAAAGCGGAAAAGAAGGACACCCAGCGGTCTGCCAAGGGCGCGACCGAACGCGACGAGAAGTTCCAGGGACTCACCGACGAGGAACTGGCCGCGATGAAGGCCCGCACCCAAGAGCTCAAGACCGAAGCGCGCCGTGGCTCGCGCGCCGCCAATGCCGACGCGGAACAGGACGTGCTGGCCAAGATCGCCGAGATGCCGGAACCGGATCGCGTCATGGCCGAGCGGCTCCATGTGCTCATCAAGGCCAGCGCGCCGGCCCTGTCGCCCAAGACCTGGTATGGGATGCCGGCCTATGCCAAGGACGGCAAGATCGTCTGCTTCTTCCAAGGCGCGTACAAGTTCAAGTCGCGGTACGCGACCTTCGGCTTTGACGTGGCGGCGAACCTGGACGAGGGCACCATGTGGCCGACCGCGTTTGCGTTGACGGCGTTGACCGCCGCCGAGGAGGCACGGATCGCTGCGCTCGTCAAGAAGGCGGCGAGCTGAGCCTAAATCCACCGATCCCGCGGAGGACGCCGGGCCGCGGGAGGTGGCGGTTTGCGGGTTGTCTGCCACACGGACAAAGAGGAAGGGCATGTTGCGGGGATTCGCCACGATCAACTACTGGACCGACGACCTCGAAGCGGCCACCCGCTGGTACGCCGAGCTGCTCGGGGTCGAGCCCTACTTCCAGCGCCCCGGACCCGACGGCCGCCTGGCCTATGTCGAGTTCCGCCTCGGCGACTACCAGGCCGAGCTGGGCCTGGTCGACCGCCGCTTCGCGCCCGAAGGTGCCGCGGCCACCCCGGGCGGGGCCGTTACCTACTGGCACGTCGACGACGTCGCGGCCACCGTCGGGCGGCTGGTGGCGATGGGCGCCAAGCCGTACCAGCCGATCACTCCCCGCGGGGACCAGGGGTTCGTCACCGCCGCGGTGGTGGACCCGTTCGGGAACGTGCTGGGTGTCATGTCCAACCCGCACTACCTGGCGGTCCTGCAGTCCTCCGGGAGAGCATGACCGCCGGCCTCTGGCACGGCACGCCAAGCCCGACGCCTGGGTTGATGACCCGGTCAGATGGACGCGAG
>Ga0081538_10003454_pt1 | contig 14923 bp, 15 predicted proteins | sample TabmetS5T2R1_FD_71022 | JGI IMG/M metagenome (GOLD analysis project Ga0081538, IMG submission 71022) | Tabebuia heterophylla rhizosphere microbial communities from the University of Puerto Rico - S5T2R1 | ecosystem: Host-associated > Plants > Roots > Rhizosphere ... | reverse complement strand
GGGAGATGACGGAGCCGCGCCTGCTCGTCCTTCCCACGCCGAGCCCGCTCCTCTCCTGACGATGCGACTGGCCGGGCTGCCGCGCCTGCGGATGGCCGCGCTGCCGACCCCGCTGCAGCACGCGCCCCGCCTGTCCAAGGAGCTCGGGGTGGACGTCCTCATCAAGCGCGACGACCTGACCGGACTCGGCGTCGGCGGCAACAAGGTGCGCAAGCTCGAGTACCTGGTCGCCGACGCGCTGGCGCGCGGGGCCGACACGCTGGTCACCGGCGGCGGGCCGCAGTCCAACCACGTCGCGCTCACCGCCCTCGCCGCCCAGCGGGCCGGGCTGTCCGCGCACCTGGTCTTCTATGGCACCCCCACCGGGGCCACCCCCGCGGGCAACGCGGTCCTCTACACCCTCGCCGGCGCCGGCGTCACCTATACCGGCGACGACGAGCGCGCCTCGGTGGACGTGACCTTGGAGCAGGTGGCGGTGGAGCTCCGGCGGGCGGGCCGGCGCCCGTACGTCATCCCGCGCGGCGGCGCCACCGCGCTGGGCTGCGCCGGCTACGTCCTCGCGAGCCTGGAGCTCCTCGCCCAGCTCGCCGACCTGGCGTGGACGCCCGCCGGCGTGGTGGTCGCCACCGGGTCGTGCGGTACGCAGGCCGGCCTGGAGCTGGGAGCCCACTGGCTGCAGGCCCCGTTCCGCATCATCGGGGTGACGGTGAGCCGCCCGAGGACCGAGTGCGTGGCGCGGATCCGCGCCCTGGCAGGCGCCTGCGCCGAGCTGCTCGGGCTGCGGATCGGCCCCGTCGAGGAGCCAGAGGTCCTCGACGCCTACCTCGGCCCGGGGTACGGCAAGCTCTCACCGGAGGGCCACGCGGCGATGCGGCTGCTCGTGCGGACCGAGGGGCTGCTGCTGGACCCGGTGTTCACCGCCAAGGCCATGGCCGCGCTCGTCGACCTCTCCCGCGGCGGCGAGGGGCCGATGGTCTTCTGGCACACCGGAGGCGCGGCAACCGCCCTCATGGGAGGCGGCAATGCCCCCTCCTAGCTGGCAGCCACCAGAGGACTACCTCGGGGCGACCGCGCGCGTGCGCAGCGGCCCGGCGCCGGAGCTGGTCGAGGCCGGCTACGCCCTGGAGCTGGCCGACGCGCCCCTGCTTCACCGGGGGCTCGCCCTGGCGGACCTCGCCCACGTGGTCATGCTGCGCGAGCAGGACGTGATCCCGCCCGCCGACTGCGCCGAGCTGCTGCCCGTCCTGGTCGAGCTGGCGCGCATGCCGGTCGAGGCGTTCCCCTACGACCCACGCTACGGCGACGCGTACAACTCCCACGAGCGGTGGCTGCAAGCGCGCGTCGGGCGGGCGGCCGGCTGGCTGGCCGCCGGACGCCCCCGACGAGAGGCCGGACGGATCGCCTTCCGCCTGGCGCTGCGCGGCCAGGTCCTCGGGCTCGCCGCCGCCGTGGGCCGCCTGGCCGGCGCGCTCGCCGACATCGCCGACGACCACGCGGCGACGCTCATGGCCGACTACACCTACCTGCAGGCTGCCCAGCCGACCACGTTTGGCCACTACCTGCTGTCCTTCGCCTACCCCGCGCTCCGCGACGGGGAGCGGCTGCGGCAGGCACACGGCTGGGTCAACCGCAGCCCCGCCGGCGCAGGTGGGGTCGCGGGCTCGCGCCTCCCCCTCGACCGCGCCCGGGTTGCGGAGCTGCTCGGCTTCGACGGGCTCGTCGAGCACACCCGCGACGCCATGTGGCAGACCGACGGGCTGGTGGCGCTGCTCACCTCGGCCTCCGTCGCCACCACCAACGCAAGCCAGCTCGCCGAGGACCTCGAGGTCTACACGAGCAGGGAGTTCGGCCTGCTGAGCATCGGCGACGCGTTCTGCCGCGCGAGCGTGCTGATGCCGCAAAAGCGCAATCCCTACGCCCTGCCGGTCATCCGCGGCGGCGCCGGTACGCTCATCGGGCGCGCCGCCGGTCTGATGGCGACCCAGCGCACCCCGTCCGCGCGCACCGACAACCTGCTGTACGCCTACGGCGAGGTCAGCGAGGCCGTCGACCTGGCGACCAGGGTGATCGACCTCGCCGCCGCGGTGACCCAGAGTCTCGAGCCGGACACGGGGGCGATGGCCCGCGCCGCCGGCGAGGGGTTCGCGCTCGCCACCGACCTGGCCGAGGCCCTGTGCCAGGCCACCGGGTTGGACTACCGGTCCAGCTACCTCGTGGTTGGCCGGGCGGTCGCCGCCGCCATCGAGCAGGGGCGTGGGTCGGAGGCGCTCGACGCGCCAGCGATCGACCAGGCCGCCCGCGAGGTGCTCGGCGAGCCGCTCGAGGTCGCGCCGACGCTGATCGCGGACGCGCTCGACCCCGCGGCCGCGATCGCCACGCGCACCGTCCAAGGCGGGGCCGCCGCCGAGCCGATGGCCGCCATGATCGAGCACTGCCGCGCCGCCGTCGGTGAGCTGGCGTCGTGGGTGGCGCGCCGCCGGCGCGAAGCGGACCGTGCCGAGCAGTCGCTGCTGGAGGTCCACATCTAGCGGCCTCCACCTCGGCGCGCACGAAGGGTCCGGCCTCGTCTCTCGCGGACAAACGCCGCCTCGACGTTTGTCTCGGCCGGCAATGGCCGCAGCCGGAACCGTTTCCTTAGGGTGGCCCGTGGAAGCGAAGCGGATCGGTTCGAGGCGAGGAGGCACGAGCTGACTCGGAGCGCCGATTTCGAACAGGCCCGGTGCCGGTGATGGAGGGCGCCGTCGCGATCGTCACCGGTGGCGCCTCCGGCATCGGGCGGGCGACCGCCGCCCGGCTGGCTGCGGACGCCTACCATGTGGCCGTGCTCGATCAGGACCGCGCCGGCGCGGTCGACGCGGCGGGAGCGGCGGGGCTTGGTCTCGAGGCCGACGTCGGCGTCCACGAGAGCGTCGAGCACGCCATCGGGCAGGTGGTCGAGCGATTCGGACGGATCGACCTCCTCGTCAACAACGCCGGCATCACCGGGTCACGGCAGGCCACGACCTGTCACGAGACACCGGTGAGTGAGTGGGATCGGGTCCTCGCGGTGAACCTGCGGGGACCCTTCCTATGCACGAGGGCGGCACTGCCGACGATGCTGCGCCAGCGGTCCGGGCACGTCGTCAACATCGTCTCGGTCGCCGGCATGGTGGCCACCCCCGGACGCTGTGCCTACACGGCGTCCAAGGGCGGCGCCCTCATGTTCACCAAGTCCCTCGCGGTCGACTACGCCGGCCAGGGAATCCGGGCCAACGCGGTCTGCCCGGGATTCGTGCAGACGCCCATGACCCAATGGCGGCTGGACGACCCGGAGCTGCGCAAGGACGTGCTGGGCAGCATCCCCATCGGGAGGACCGCCCAACCCGAGGACATCGCCGAGGTCGTTGCGGTCCTCGCCTCGGAGCGCCTGGCCTACATGACCGGTCATGCCCTCGTGGTCGACGGCGGGTGGACCGCATCCCTCGGCATGACGAGCGCCGCCACGGCGCTGGCAGACACGGCCCGTTGAGGCGAGGGCCGCTCCAAAGGGGGAACCACGGTGGCCGTGACGACAGCATCCGGCGACGGCAGTGTCCGGCCCGGTCCCGAGCCTGACGCGTCGCTGGGCCTGGCCTTGTACACGTCGATGCTGCGGATGCGCCTGTTCGAGCAGAAGGTGCGCGGCTTCTGGGCCCAGGCGGAACTGCGGGGGCCGATCCACCTGGGAGTCGGCCAGGAGGCCATCCCGGCGGGCTTCGCGGCCGCCATGCGGCCCGACGACTACATGCTCTCCACCTACCGGGGTCATGCCGACGTGATCGCTCGGGGAGCTCCCCTGGACGGCCTCCTGGCGGAGGTCTTCGGGCGCGCCACCGGGGTGAGTGGCGGCAAGGGGGGGTCCATGCACCTGATGAGCGTGGACCACGAGCACTACGGATCCTACGCCATCATCGGCGCCCAGCTGCCCATCGCCTGTGGGCTGGGCTGGTCGGCCCGCCTGCGTAAGACGGACCAGATCACGGTGTGCTTCTTCGGCGACGGCGCCACCAACATCGGCGCCTTCCACGAGGCCCTCAACCTGGCCGTCGTCTGGAAGCTGCCGGTGGTGTTCGTGTGCAACAACAACCTCTACATGGAGTACACGCGCAGCAGCGAGGTCACGGCGGTGCCCCGTCCTGCGGCCGACCGCGCCGGTGCCTACGGCCTGGAGCCGATGGTGGTGGACGGCAACGACGTGGAGGCCGTCTTCGGGGTGGCCCAGGCGGCCCTCGCCAGGGCCAGGTCCGGTGAGGGTCCCTCCCTGGTCGAGGCCCTGACCTACCGGCACTACGGCCACTCCGCGGCAGACCCCGCCGCCTATCGCTCCAAGGAGGAGGTGGCGGAGTGGAAGACCAGGGATCCCGTACCCAGGTACCGCAGGATCCTGGAGGAGCGGGGGGTCTCGCCCGCTGAGTTGGAGCGGATCGAGGCCGAGGTCGTGGCCGAGGTCGACGAGGCCGCCGAACGGGCCCGCTCGGCTCCCCTGCCCGACGTCTCGACCGTGTCGACGGACGTCTGGAGCGACGGAGGGTCGGCATGGCGGAACTGACCTACCGCAACGCGGTCCATCTGGCCCTGGCCCAGGAGATGGAGCGCGACGAGCGGGTCGTCCTCATCGGCGAGGATCTGCGCCAGGGAGGCGTGTTCAAGACGTCCAAGGGGCTGTTCGAGCAGTTCGGGCCCGACCGGGTGTGGGACACGCCAATCGCGGAGCAGGCCATCCTGGGCTGTGCCATAGGCGCCGCCATGAGCGGGATCCGCCCGGTGGCCGAGATCATGTTCGCCGACTTCTTCGCCGTCTGCTGGGACATGGTGGTCAACGAGATTGCGAAGGCGCGCTACATGAGCGGTGGCCGCGTCGCCCTTCCGCTCGTGATCCGCACCGCCAGCGGAGCCGGGCTGGGGTTCGCCGCCCAGCACAGCCAGTCAGCGGAGAACTGGGCCATGTGCGTGCCTGGCCTCAAGATCGCCTCGCCCTCCAACCCGGCGGACCTCAAGGGGCTGCTCTCGGCGGCGGTCCGGGACGACGACCCGGTTCTGTTCTTCGAGCACAAGGCGCTCTACGCGAGCAAGGGGGAGGTGCCAGAAGGCGAGCACGTCGTCCCCCTCGGTCAGGCGGCGGTGCGCCGGCAGGGCCGCGACGTGACCCTCGTCGGCCTCGGCCAGACCGTGCAGCTCGCGCTCGAGGCCGCTGACCGCCTGGCCCGGTCCGGCGTGGAAGCCACCGTGATCGACCTGCGCACGCTCATTCCACTGGACGCGCGGACCGTGCTCGACTCCGTCCGACGAACCGGCCGGCTGGTGATCGTCGAGGAGAACCCGGTCGCCCTGGGATGGGGCGCGGGCCTAGCGGCGCTCGTGGGCGAGGAGGGGTTCCAGGACCTCAAGGCGGCTATCCGGCGGGTCTCCGGGCTGAACGTGCCAATCCCCTTCGCCGCGAACCTGGAGCAGGCTGCCCTGCCCTCCTCGGAGCGGGTGGTGGAGGCGGCCGAGGCGGTGCTGGCATAACGCGTCATGAACCTGCTGCTGCTGTCCAACTCCACCAACCACGGCCTGCCGATGCTCGCGCACGCAGGCCAGGAGATCGCGTCGGTGCTCGCCGGGCGGCGGCTGCTGTTCGTGCCCTACGCCCTGCCCGACCACGACACGTACTCGGCGCGGGTCAGCGAGGCACTAGCGCCCGCCGGCGTGGCGGTGGAGGGCCTGCGCCCGCTGGAGAGCCCCACCGCCGCGGTGCGCGCGGCGCAGGCGGTGTTCGTCGGCGGCGGGAACTCGTTCCGCCTGCTCCGGGACCTGCGGCGCACGGGCCTGCTCGCGGCCATTGGGGACCGGGTCCGCGACGGCATGCCGTACATCGGGTCCAGCGCGGGCACCAACATGGCCTGCCCCACGCTGCGGACCACCAACGACATGCCGATCGTGGAGCCGGGCGGGTTCGCGAGCTTCGGGTTCGTGCCATTCCAGATCAACCCGCACTACCTCGACCCCGACCCGGCGAGCACGCACATGGGTGAGACACGTGAGATGCGGCTGCGTCAGTTCCTCGAGGAGAACGACGCAGTCGTCCTCGGGCTGCGGGAGGGGTCTTGGCTGCGGGTGCAGGACGGTCGCGCGGTCCTGGGCGGCTCGACCGGGGCGCGGGTCTTCCGACGACGCGAGGAACCGTACAACGTCGCGCCCGGGGCCGACCTGTCGTTCCTGCTCACGACGCGGCCACGCTACGACGCGCCCGAGATGTGACGACACGCCAGACGGGTCAGGTTGCGGTCAGCCCCCAGCTGCTCGCTGGGCCGGGACTGTCTCGTCAGGCGAGGGGGCGCTGGAGTGTAGAAACGAACGGCGCTCAACGTACCGGAGGAGTGGAGCTTCTGGAAGCGACGTGGGGATCCATGAGCCGCCGCGGGGCCGTTTGGGGCTCACCGTACGGTGAGCCCCAGCGCGGTCGCCGCGATCCCTTGGTCGCTGTGGCGGGTGACGAGTGCGACCCCTTCGCCATCACCGGCAAGCTCCGGGCATTCCTCGACCGCGACCGCGAGGTGGATGGCGTCGAGCGTGCGAAGGCGGTGGTCCAGGACCAGCCGGTGCGCGGTGGGCAGGACGACGCGGGGGCGGAGGGCGAGCAGGGCGATCGGTCCGTCCTCACCGCAGTCGGCGTCGATTCGATCGAGCAACTCGCGCCAGTGTGGCAGTCGGCCAGCGGCAGCCGCTCCGCGCACCGCGCTGGCAATCTCCACACGCGCCAACTCGCTGGTCACGACCGGCTCGTCCCCCTCGAGCAGGGTCGCCCGAAGCAGAGCGTGGTCGGGTTCGTCGGCGAAGTATGCGCGCAGCAGCGCGCTGGTGTCCGCGTAGATGAGGCTCACCTGGCCGCGCGCTCGTCGGCGAGGGCGGCGCTGGCGGCGCGCCCGGCCCCCCGCGTCGAAGCGATCGCGGCGTCCCTCGAGGGCACCCGTCCGGGCGTGCGCGGCACGATGCGCAGGCCCTGGCGCTCCAGGCGGTCGCGCACGCGTGTGCGGGCGTCCAGTGGCGAGATCGCGGCACGGAGGATCTCTGTGACCAGGGCATTCACCGAGCGGCCCTGGTCTGCTGCTCTGCGCTTCAGGTTCTCGTGGAGCTCGTCATCGATCCGGGTGATGAGCTGTCGCATGGTGGGATGATAGCACAGACGAGCATCCTGATATCAGTCATGCTTGCCGCCGGTAGGCACGGGCCTGCCCGCGAGCGCGCGCTGGGCGCCCTGCGGTTCACCCTGGTCCGCTGGAGCACCGCGACCGAGGTGGCCGAGCGTGTCCTGGTGCTCAGGGGCGGTCGCCTGGCACCCGGTCGATGGTGGACGGCGGCGACCGCCTGTCGCTGGTTGAGCTCGGCGCCGGCGGCGAACAGCTGGCCGAAGCGGCCGGCCCCCAGCGCCCGGCGGACCTGGGGATCGGCTCATCCGAGCCCGACCGCATGGCCGGCCAGGCCCGCAGCCCGGCCCGGCGGCGCAGGCCTTCGGCCGCGCCCATCAGCAGCGCCGCCCGCTCGGGATCGCCGTCCCGAAGCGCCAGCCAGGCGAACGCCGACAGGCACAGGGTGACGTCGCGGGTGCTGCGGACCGACACGCCGCGGTCCAGCGCCTCGTCCAGCAGCGCCCGCGCCTCCTTCGGCTCGCCCCGCAGGACGGCCAGGGTGCCCAGCTGCACCCGGGAGGCGGAGACCAGCCGGGCGTTGCCGCCCGCGCGAGACGACCCTGAACGCACCTCGGTCGGCCGGCCCGGGTCGCTTGACAGCCGGCCGTCGACGCGCTGCGGTCATGGTCCACCGAGCCGTGGGAGGTCGGCATGGAGCAGCGTCCCTATGAGTTCGCGACCACGCCCGACGGGCCGGTGCTGCGAATACGGGCCCGCGGCATCGCGGTGCTGGCCACCCCGATGCTGAACCGCGGGACCGCCTTCACCCTGGAGGAGCGCCGCGCGCTGGGCCTGGTGGGGCTGCTGCCCCACGGGGTGTCCACCATCGACGGCCAGCTCCGCCGCGTCCACGCGCAGTACCTGCGGCAGCCGGACGACCTGGCCAAGAACGTCTACCTGGCCAACCTGCGCGCCCGCAACGAGGTGCTGTTCTACCGGCTGCTGTCGGAGCACCTGCACGAGATGCTGCCGATCGTCTACACGCCCACCATCGGCCAGGCCATCGAGCGCTACAGCCACGAGTACCGCCGCCCGCGCGGGGTGTTCCTGTCGGTCGACCACCCCCAGCTGATCGAGGAGTCGCTGCGCAACTACGGGCTCGGCGGCGACGAGGTCGACCTCATCGTGGCCACCGACTCCGAGGGGATCCTCGGCATCGGCGACTGGGGCGTCGGCGGCATCGAGATCGCCATCGGCAAGCTGGCGGTCTACACCGCCGCGGCGGGCCTGCACCCCCGCCGGGTGATCCCGGTGGTGCTGGACGTGGGCACCGACAACCCCGCCCTGCTCGACGACGGCATGTACCTCGGCAACCGCCACCCGCGGGTCCGCGGGCCGGCCTACGACGACTTCGTCGACGCCTACGTCACCACCGCGGCCAGGCTGTTCCCCCACGCCCTGCTGCACTGGGAGGACTTCGGCGCGGCCAACGCCCGCCGGATCCTGGACCGCTACGCCGACCGCTGCCTCACCTTCAACGACGACATGCAGGGCACGGCGGCGGTGGTGCTGGCCGCCGCCGGCGCGGCGGTCAAGGCGGCCGGCGGCCGCATGGCCGACCAGCGGGTGGTGGTCCACGGCGCCGGCACCGCCGGGACCGGCATCGCCGACGTGCTCCGCCAGGCCATGGTGCGCCAGGGCCTGGCGGCCGAGGAGGCCACCCGGCGGTTCTGGTGCCTGGACCGCCATGGGCTGCTCACCGACGAGCACCCCGGCGACCTGCTCGACTTCCAGGTGCCCTACGCCCGGCCGGCGGCCGAGGTCGCCGGCTGGGCGCGGACCGGCCCCGGCGAGGGGATCCCGCTGGCCGAGGTGGTCGCCCGCGTGCACCCGACGATGCTGCTCGGCACCTCCACCCAGGCCGGCGCGTTCACCGAGCAGGTGGTGCGGGAGATGGCCGCCCACGTCGAGCGGCCGGTGATCATGCCGCTGTCCAACCCCACCTCCAGGGCCGAGGCGGCCCCCGCCGACCTGATCCGCTGGACCGACGGCCGGGCGCTGGTCGCCACCGGCAGCCCCTTCGACCCCGTGGGCTTCGAGGGCACCACCTACCAGATCGCGCAGGCCAACAACGCGCTGGTGTTCCCCGGCGTGGGGCTGGGCGTCACCGTGGCCCGGGCGCGCCGCCTCAGCGACGGCATGCTGGCGGCGGCGGCCGACGCGGTGGCCGGGCTGTCGGACGCCGCCAGGCGTGGGGCGCCGCTGCTGCCGCCGGTCGACGACCTGCGGCTGGTGTCGGCCAGGGTGGCGATCGCCGTGGCCGAGGCCGCCGCCGCCGAGGGGCTGGCGCAGGTCGACCTCCACGACCCGGCCCGGCAGGTCCACCAGGGCATGTGGCGGCCGGAGTACCCGCGCGTGGAGCCGGTCTGACCGCAGCGGACACAGGAGGGAGCAATGGCTTCGGTGGCACCGGTTGCGGTGGTCACGGGCGCGGCGCGGGGGATCGGCCGGCGGGTCGCCGAGGTGCTGGCGGCGGAGGGCTACACGCTGGCACTGACCGACCTGCGGCAGCCCGCCGAGACGCTGGCGGCCGTGCGCCGGCGGGGCGTCGAGGCGCTCGGCGTCACCGGCGACGTCGCCGACGACGCGGAGGTCGCCGCGCTGGCCGAGCGGGTGGAGCAGCGGTTCGGCCGTGTCGACGTCCTGGTCAACAACGCCGGGATCTCGCTGCTGGCGCCGGCCGAGGACACCACGCCGGCCCAGTGGCGACGGGTGCTGGAGGTGAACCTGACCGGCCCGTTCCTGCTGTGCCAGGCGTTCGGTCGGGCGATGCTGGGGGCGGGTGGCGGGTCGATCGTCAACGTCGCCTCCATCGCCGGGCTGCGGGGCTTCGCCGACCGCGCCGCCTACAACGCCAGCAAGCACGGCCTGGTCGGGCTGACCCGCACCCTGGCCGCCGAGTGGGGCGGGCGGGGCGTGCGGGTGAACGCGGTCTGCCCCGGCTGGGTGAAGACCGAGATGGACGACGCCGACCAGGCCGCCGGCGGCTATACCGACGCCGACATCGTCGGGCAGGTGCCGATGGCCCGGTTCGCCGCGCCCGGCGATGTCGCCGCGGCAGTGGCGTTCCTGGCCGATCCGGCGCGAAGCGGCTTCGTCAACGGGGTCGCGTTGCCGGTGGACGGCGGCTGGACGGCGGATGCCGGCTGGCCCGCGCTGCGGCGGCGCAGGCGCTGACCTCGGCCGGGCGCCGCGGGTCAGTCGTTGAGGGGGACGGGCTCCGGTGGGGGTGCGCCGAGCCGGACCTGCTGGAGCGCCACGGGACAGTTGGCCCGCCGGCATCGTCCCTGGTCGCAGAGCCGGCAGATGGTGGTGCGCGGGGAGTCCGACAGGTGCGCCAGCGCCTTCTCCAGGATCCCCGACAGGGTGGCCAGCTCTGCTTCGGGGAGCTCGGGGAGCGCCTCGGCCAGCACCTGCCGCCTGAGGTCCAGGATCCTGCGCGCCTGACGCCTGCCGGCGGGCGTGACACGCAGCGCCACCGCCGGGCCTCGACCGGCGGGTCGCCGGCGCACCAGCCGCTGCTCGAGGAGCCGCTCGACGACCCGCACCGCGGCGGGGTGGGAGAGCCCGATCGCCTGCCGCAGGAACTCGATCGTCCGGTCCGGGAAATGGGCGATGGTGACCAGCGCGGCGGCCGCCGCGCCGGTGTGGCCGACCGCCTCCTCGGTCGCTTGCCGCAGCCGGTCGGCGACGGCGAGCACGAAGGCGCCCAGCAGGTTCTCGAGACGCTCCTGCTCGTTCATGCGCTCCCTCGGACTATGCATGGTGCATACTAACCTGTACTATGCATCCTGCATACTACAGGAGGAGGTGCTCGCAGATGCGCCACACGCGCGGGAGGCGGGACGTGATCGCGGCGCCCTGGCCCTGGCCGCCCTGGGACTGGGCGCGTTCGCGGTCGGGACGACCGAGCTGCTGGTGGTGGGCGTCCTGGACCTGATCGCCGAGGACATGGCCGTGTCGGTCAGCAGCGCCGGGCAGCTGGTCACTGCCTACGCGCTCGGCATCTCGATCGGCGCGCCGATCCTCACCGCCCTGACCACGCGCCTGCGCCGACGCGTGCTGTTGCTGCTGTCGCTGGCCGCCTTTGTCGCCGGCAACCTGCTGGCGCTGGCGGCGGTCGGCTTCGACACGCTGATCCTGGCTCGGGTCCTGACGGGAGCGCTCCACGGCCTGTTCGTCGGGGTGGCGTTCGTGGTCGCGGCCGGCCTCGTCGCGCCCAGGCGCCAGGGCAGCGCGATGTCGGTGATCATCGGCGGCATCGCGGTGTCGACCGTGGTCGGCGTCCCGCTCGGGACCCTGATCGGGCGGCTCATGGGCTGGCGGGCGGCGTTCACCGCGATCGTCGCCCTCGGTGCCCTGGCGCTTGCCGGGACGCTGGCCTTCGTTCCGCAGGTCGCCACGCGCGGCGCGGGCCAGCTCCTCGCGCAGGCTCGCTCCGCGCTGGCCCCGCGGGTTCTTGCCATGCTCGCGGTGGGGGTGCTGTTGCTGGGCGGCCAGTTCACCGCCCTGACCTATCTCACGCCCTACCTGGCCGAGGTCACCGGGATCTCTGGCGGGCTGGTGAGCGGCTTCCTGCTCGCCTTCGGGGTCGCCACCGCCGCCGGGACCCTGGTGGGCGGGCGCGCCGCCGACCGCAGCGCCACCACCACGCTGCTGGTCGCCAACGCGCTCGTGACGCTTGCGCTGGGAGGGCTCTGCCTCGTCGGCTCGGTGCCGGCGCTGGCGGCGGTGGCGTTGGGCGCCTGGGGGCTTGCCGGGTTCGGGCTGGTCCCCGCCCTGCAGCTGCGGGTGATCAGCCTGGCCGGCGAAGGCGGCGACCTGGCCGCGACGCTGGGGTGTCGGCGGTCAACGCCGGGATCGCCGCCGGGTCGCTGGTCGGCGGCTGGGCGGTGGCCGCCCACGGCGTGGATGCCGCGGTGCTGGTGGCCGCGGCGGTCTGCGCGCTCGCCCTGCCGGCGACCTGGGCCACCCGGTCCCTGCGGGCCGCGGATGCCGGCCCGGGGAAGGCCACCGCCGGCGCGGCGTCGGCAGGCGCCGCCGCGGGTTGAGCCAACCGACCGAACAAGGAGGATGACGATGATCCTGGTCTCGGGCGCCACCGGCAACGTCGGCCGGGAGCTGGTTGGTGCCCTGCTGGACGCCGGCCAACCGGTGCGGGCGCTGGTCCGCCGCCAGGCGGATCGGTCCAGGCTGCCGGCGGGCGTGGAGGTGGTGGTCGGCGACCTGGATCGGCCCGAGACCCTGACGCCGCCGTCTCCGGCGTTCGGGGCATGCACCTGCTCAGCGGCTACCAGGGGCTGGAGGCGCTGCTGGCCGACGCCCGGCGCGCCGGCGTTGAGAACATCGTGTTGCAGTCCAGCAGTGCCGTCCCCGGCGGCGACCTGGGCAACGCCGTCGCCCGCTACCACATCCTGTCGGAGCAGGCGGTGCGCCGGTCGGGGCTGGCGTGGACGATGCTGCAGCCCAACAGCTTCATGTCCAACACGCTGCAGTGGCTCCCGCAGCTCCGCGCCGGCGACCTGGTCCGCGCTCCGTTCGCCGACGTGCCGGTGGCGACGATCGACCCCTACGACGTCGCCGCGGTCTCGGCGCGGGCGCTGACCGAAGCCGGGCATGCCGGCCGCAGCTACCGCCTGAGCGGTCCGGAATCGCTCCGTCCCGCCGACCGCGTCGCCGTGCTCGCCAGGGCGCTGGGACGGGAACTGCGCTTCCAGGCCCAGTCGGACGAGGAGGCAAGCGCCGAGCTGCGCGCCGCGATGCCCCCCGAGTACGTCGAGGCCTTCTTCAGCTTCTTCGCCGACGGCACCCTGGACGAGTCCGACGTGCTCCCGACCGTGCAGGAGATCACCGGAAGGCCGCCGCGCAGCTTCCAGCAGTGGGCGGACGCCCACACCGACGCGTTCCGGTGAGCATGGCCTCCCGATCCCGGCTCGTCGCGCGGCCGCGCCGGCGACGCCAGGCGCAGGGAGGGAATGGCCACGGCCGGGCGGCGCGCCGCGTACCCTTGGCCCATGCTGCTTGCGCAGGTGGAGGCGTTCCTGGAGGTCGCGCGGCTGGGCAACGTCAGCCGCGCCGCCGAGGCGCTGTACGTGACCCAGCCGACCCTCACCGCCCGGCTGAAGAACCTGGAGGCCGAGCTGGGCGAGCAGCTCTTCCTGCGCACCGGCCGCGGGCTGAAGCTCACCGAGGCCGGCCGGGCGTTCCTGCCGCACGCCGAGCGGGCGCTGCGATCGCTGCGGCAGGGCGGGGCGGCCGTCAGCGGGCTCCAGCGGGGCGAGGCCGGGCCGCTGGAGGTGGGGGCCGTCCCGTCGGTCAGCACCTACGTGCTGCCGTCGCTGCTGCGGCGCTTCCTGACGGTCGCGCCGGGGGTGCGGCTGGCGGTCAGGACCGGGCACTCCGACGAGGTGCTCGCGATGGTCCTGGCCGAGGACGTGCACGTCGGGCTGGTCAGCGAACTCCATCACCCGGAGGTGGAGAGCACCCCGGTCTACGAGGACCACCTGCTGCTGGTGGTGCCGCCCGGCCACCGCTTCACCGGCGGCGCCGGCGTCCGCCTGGAGGAGCTCGACGCCGAGCCGCTGATCCTGTTCGACCGCACCTCCATCTACCACGAGCTGACCAACGCGCTGTTCCGGGAGGCCGGGGTGCTGCCCAGCACCGTCATGGAGCTGGACAACATCGAGGCGGCCAAGCAGATGGTCGCCCACGGCCTCGGCGTCGCCCTGCTGCCCAACATCGCCATCACCGCCGAGGTCGCCGCCGGGACGCTGGCGGAGGTCCAGATCGTCGGCAGGGCCCCGGTGCGGCGGCAGATCGTGGCGATCCGCCGCCGCGACGGCGCCGGCACCGCCGCGGCCGCGGGGCGGTTCCTGGAGATGCTCGGAGAGCGCCGATGACCAGGTATTATCGACAAGATCAATCATAAACATAGCAACAAATGATTGGATCAATAGCGTTCCGGCCGGCTATGGTCGGGCATGGACAATTTGACTCGGGAATGGGCATCCAACCCGCGCTGGCGGGGGATCCGGCGCGACTACGGCGCCGACGAGGTGCTGCGGCTGCGGACCGTGGTCCAGCCCGAGCACACCCTGGCCAGGCACGGGGCGGAACGGCTGTGGGCCCTGCTCGGCGAGCGGGACCACCTGCCGGCGCTCGGCGCCATGACCGGCGGCCAGGCGGTGCAGATGGTCAAGGCCGGGCTGGAGGCCATCTACCTGTCCGGCTGGCAGGTCGCGGCCGACGCCAACCTGGCCGAGCAGGTCTACCCCGACCAGAGCCTGTACCCGGCCAACAGCGTCCCCGCGGCGGTCCGCCGGATCAACAACGCGCTGCTGCGGGCCGAGCAGGTACAGCGGCTGGACGGCGGGCCGGCGCGGTCGCTGCTGGTCCCGGTCGTCGCCGACGCCGAGGCCGGCTTCGGCGGGCCGCTCAACGCCTACGAGCTGGCCCGCGCCACGATCGAGGCGGGCGCGGCCGGCATCCACTTCGAGGACCAGCTGGCCTCCGAGAAGAAGTGCGGCCACCTCGGCGGCAAGGTGCTGGTCCCCACCCGGGCGTTCATCCGCACCCTCCAGGCCGCGCGGCTGGCCGCCGACGTGGCGGGCGTCCCCACCGTGCTGATCGCCCGCACCGACGCCCTGGCCGCCACCCTGCTGACCTCCGACGCCGACGAGCGCGACCGCCGCTTCCTCACCGGCGAGCGCACCGCCGAGGGCTACCACCTGGTGCGG
>Ga0081538_10003453_pt1 | contig 14927 bp, 16 predicted proteins | sample TabmetS5T2R1_FD_71022 | JGI IMG/M metagenome (GOLD analysis project Ga0081538, IMG submission 71022) | Tabebuia heterophylla rhizosphere microbial communities from the University of Puerto Rico - S5T2R1 | ecosystem: Host-associated > Plants > Roots > Rhizosphere ... | reverse complement strand
CGGCAGTTATGGCGCCCTTTCTTTCCATCACGTTCAGCGAGACGGTGACTTATTTGGCCGTCAGCGAGACCGGTGCAGTATCACTCCCGCCATTGCTGTACATAATAGAATTACACAGAAACCCCTATTGGGATTATCCTGATTTTGCCCTTCGATTTTCCTTAGCTGAGTGTTGGCCCCGAAGCCAGAGGTTACAGAGCTGTGACGCCTTCGCGAATGGCGTATTTGGTCAACTCGGCGACGCTATGCAGATTCAGTTTGTTCATGATCTGTTTGCGGTGGGTTTCGATCGTCTTTACGCTGACGAATAACGAGGCGGCCATCTCCTTCGAGGATCTCCCTTCGGCAACAAGCTGAAGGATCTCTCGCTCCCGACCCGAAATTCCGTGCCGCAGATATCCGGGATTTGCCGACCAGTGCTCTACCGAATTCTGCACTACCACGTGGGCTATAGCCGGACTGATATAGGTTTGTCCCTTGAGAGCTGCCCCGAGTGCAGTGACCATCTCTTCAAAAGCAGCCTCTTTTAGTAAGTAAGCGGAAGCACCGGCGGCGAGGGCCGCTAAAATGGCGCGGCTGTCAGCGCGCATGGAAAGAACGATGATTTTCACTTCCGGGAAATTTTGGTGGATCTGTCTGGTCGCCTCGATGCCGTTAAGGCCGGGCATGCTGATATCGATAATCACCGCATCCGGCTTTAGTTGCTTCGCAAGCCTTACGGCGCTGCGGCCGTCTTCGGCCTCGCCCGCCACCTCAAAACCTCGATCCTCGAGCAGAGACTTCAGTCCTTCTCTGAGCAGCTTATGATCGTCCGTGATAAGTATCTGTGCGGCCATATCCGCTACTTCCGATGGATTTCCAAGGGCAGAGCGATCATGACGCTTGTTCCCGCTCCGGGACGGGAATCGATATACAAATTGCCCCCCATGAGTCCGAGCCGGGCGCGGATGATCATAAGACCAAACCCACCGGTCTTCGGGCTCGGAGACAAGATGGTCGACGGCTCAAACCCCCTGCCGTTGTCAACGACACGAATAAAAATCCAGTCCTTTTCGCAGCCGCAAATGATTCTGGCAGCGCTCGCCGCTGCGTGCTTGGCCACGTTCACAAGCAGCTCGCGGACGGCATGAAACAAAACTTCCTGAACATCTTTGGGGAGTGGCTTCAGCATCGGTGCCACGTCGGTTGTGCAGCGCAGACCGTATCTCGCCTCGGTCTGTTCGGCAAACCAGCTCAGGGCTTGTTCTAGATTTGTCTCACAGAGCCATTCGGGGTGCAGCTCATGAATTAATGAGCGAGTATCCTTGATCGTATCTGCGATCAGATCGGAAATCCGGGAGACTAAGGCTACCTGCTCGGCACCCAATGTGCCTTTCAGCGAATCCAACTTCATTTTCGCCAAAACCAGATTTTGACCAACATGATCGTGAAGATCGTCAGCTATCTTTTGTCGTTCCTTGTCCCTGACACGCCCCAGCTCCGCTGCAAGCGCGCGCACAGTCGGCTCAAGCCTGGGAAGACAATGCGCCGCCAAGCTGACGCTGTCCATCTTGCCATGCTGACGTGATATTCTTTTTGGTAGGACTTTAGTTCCTGAAACTCTGTTTTGTTGATGGCCTGAAATCGTCGGCGCCGGGAAGCTTGCCATTAAATTGCTCCTCTGAACTTAACCAAAAAAGAAATATAGGGTGTATTAGAGACAATTAACGCAATTAAAGTGCCACGAGTCACGGATTATCAAACCTTTTATAATGTTGCAAATGGAAATAAAACGCGATGAATTCTCGATCAGTTGATCCAGTCAGCAAATTAAAATTCTGGTGGAAAGTGCAAAGTTGCTTGGATATGTCGTCTAACTTATCGTTTCAACGACGCAATAATACACTTAATATGGCGCCTTCGCTGTGGCGATAAGAGAGTCACGAGAAGCGCTAGCAAGGAATGTGAAATTATAATTAATAGGGTTTTGCGGAGATTTTTCAGAGGACTTTTAGGTATTTCCAGGAAATAAACCCTGATAAACCGTGATATTCCACGGTTATCTTTTAAAAATCGTGGCTAGTCACCCGCTAAATATGGCAGTCGGCGCATATTTAACTTGCGGGAACCTTAACTAAACGCTCTACTCTTTTAATCCCAAGTTTTAGCATACGTGAACGCAGGGTACTGGGATTCAGGCCGAGAATCAGCGCCGCTCCTTTAGGCCCCTCCACCCGCCAGCCGGTTTGTTGCAAGACCTCTAGAATGTGACTCCGTTCGAGCTCCTCCAGGGTCGGCTCCCGTCGTACCAACTCGATCGACCGGTTAACTTCAGCAGCCTCTGTAATGGGCAGTGTGCCAAACGAGCCCGCCCACTCTTCCGTGAGTTGGAGCCGGCGGCCGCTCGAAACCACCGCCGCCCGCTCAATCACATTCTGTAACTCACGCACGTTACCTGGCCACTCATAGCGCTTGAGCACCTCCAATACCTCACCCGGTACCGGATCAAAGTTTTTCCCCAACCGACGACTCGCCTCCCCCAAAAACGTCTGCGCCAATAACCCAATGTCCTCCCTGCGCTCCCGTAACGCCGGTATCTGTATCGGGTAAACGTTGAGCCGATAGTATAAATCCAACCGAAACCGCCCCCGCTGCATCGCCTCGGCCAAATTGCGGTTGGTCGCCGCTATCACTCGCACATCCACCTTGATCGTCTTGCCGCTCCCCAACCGCTCAAACTCCCCCTCCTGCAACACCCGCAATAGCTTCGCCTGCAGCTTCAACGGCAAGTCCCCTACCTCATCCAAAAATATCGTCCCCCCGTCCGCTAACTCAAAGCGCCCCACCTGACGCCCCGTGGCCCCTGTAAACGCTCCCTTCTCGTGCCCAAACAGCTCGCTCTCGATCAACTCCCCCGGTAACGCCGAACAGTTCACCTTCACCAACGGCCTCTCCCTCCTCTCACTGCGCTCATGAACCGCTCGCGCCACCAACTCCTTGCCCGTCCCCGTCTCCCCCAATATCAATACCGTCATGTCCGTCCCCGCTACCTGCTCCACTTGCTCCAATACCTTCTGTATCCCCTCGCTCTCCCCGATCATCTCCCGATGCTGATGCGCCGCCGATACCTCTGCCCGCAAATACACGTTCTCCGCCTCCAAACGCTCCTTCAGACGCTCCACTTCGGCTAGCGCCCGCTTCAACTCTTCCTCAGCATGTTTGCGCTCTATTTCAGCCGCCGCGCGCGCGGCAAAGATTTCCAGTATGGATTTGGCACGTTGTTCAGTACCGAGAGGTTTACTGTCAATAATGCAGAGATTCCCGATGAGCTGCCGCGCTGAATTGAACAGCGGTGCTCCCATGTAACTAACGGCATTGAGATCTGCTAGAGAGCTACATTGAGGAAACATCTCTTGCACCCGGTCCCGGCAATAGAAGAGCTTTCCTTCGCGCACGACCTGCCCGCAAGGAGCATGGGCGACGTCATATTCATAGTTTTCTGCCCAATCTCCACCCACCCAAACCGCAAGGGTTCTCAACCTTGAGCCCTGGTCATTCGTCAATTGTGCTACGCCAGCATACTGGACCTCGAGCGCCGCCGCGACGTGGCGCACATAGGCTGGAAAAAATTCCTCTCCAGTCACGGCCGTTCCGGCCACCAGGTCTCGCAGCGCCTGTTCGGATCGCTTGCGCTCGGTGATATCCCGCACGACACTCAAGATTTTGTCGCCATTGTGGCGTACCATGCGCGCTTCATAGCTCCGTGTTTCCCCCTCAATAAGTAGAGAATACTCAAGGATGACAGGTTCGCTCGATCGCGCCACAAGCGCGAAACCGCGCGCAAACGTTTGGGCCAGTTCCGGCGGCAGCACCTCGCTCATGTTCTTGCCAAGAAATTGCTCGGGTGGCACGAGCAAGGAGCGCGGTTCCTTGGCGTGATAATCGAGATAGACTCCGTCTTTACTCTGGACAAAAATCATGTCAGGCAAAACCTGCAGGATCGCACGATTTTTCTCCTCGCTTTCGCGCAATGCTTCTTCGGCCTCCTTGCGCTCCGTGATCTCCATGGTGACGCCGCGCAGGCCAATGGGCTTCCCATTCTCATCACGGATGACCGCCAGACGTGCTTCGACCCAAATGACGCGCCCGTCTTTCCTTATCCAACGGAATTGACAGGCACATCCTCGGCCGCTATTAAAACAAGCCGCGCATTCCCGCGCCGCTCTTTCACGGTCATCCGGATGCATGATCTTCAGCCAGAAGCCCGGCTCCGCTAACCACTCTTGCACGGTATAACCTGTCAGCGTCTCGACGTAATCGGTCACGAACCTGAGCTCTTGCTCGGCGCTCCCCGGTTCTCCCCCGGCCTCCCAAACCACTCCCGGCACACTCGACATGATGCCGTCCAGACGGTGGCGCTCGCATTCCACAAGCGAAGCGAAAAGCCTGGCATCTTCTTCCGCCTTCTTGCGCTCGCTGAGATCGATGGCAAAGACAACGCCACGGTTGGCCGTTCCGGGAAGCATGCCGCCCCCAATAAGCACCGGCACACGCTGCCCGTCCCGCCGCAGATAGTCTTTCTCATAGGGTACGCAAACTCCGTTCGTCTCCGCCTCCTGGATGGCCTGCTTGTCGAGATGCAGATAGTCCGGCGGCGTGAGCTCCCGGCAGCTCAGTTTTCCTTCATCCAGTTCGCTGCGGCTATAACCGGTAAGCCGCAGGTAGGCGTCGTTAGCGTTTGTGATACGTCCATCGAGATCCCAAAAGGCAATGGGTACTATGTTGCTTTCGTAAACTCCCCTGAACTTGGCTTCGCTGTCCGCCAGCGCGCTTTCCATTAACTTGTGCTCGGTGATGTCGAGATGGCTGATGACCACGCCTCCATGCTCCGCGGGCAGCGGATCGACATTCATCAAGAACCATCGCTGCCGTCCCATCGATCCCTGGGAGGGATACTCCAGCGACATTTTATCGATTCTCCCAGCCAGCACGGCTTTAATGCCTTCCAATGCCTGCTGCGCTAGTGGATCGCCTTGTTGCGCTGCATCCCCGCAGACGGCCAGATAATCCGCACCGGGCTCTATCTGAAGCCAAGCTACGCCGTTTTCGTGTGCAAACTTGAGCCAGGACCGGCTCGTGTAACTCACTCGCCCCCGGCGATCAAGAGTTAAAATGTAAGTTGACAGCGAATCCAAGATCGCCAACAGCGCCGCATCGCCACCCCAATTCGGTTGCTCGATTTCCAACTTGCTCATCTTACGCTCCGCACCTAGATTTTGCGCTCCTATTCCGCGTAGCAGTGACCCAAGAAATATCATGGTTTCGATCCCAATCTCCAGCGCGTTTGCCGATAGTCGGAACTACAGGAGTGACTCAGCCACTCTGGCTCGGCAATAGATTGAACTGCGTCTTTGGTAGGTGATCCCGAGCCGGCCGATTTTGAAACAGGAGAATGAAGTTCAGAGAAAAAAACAGAAGTCAAAACAGCGAGCGCCACGGCTACCCGCAGGAATCCAACTCCGACTTCTGCGCGCCCGTGGCGCTCGACAGCGCTTTTTCGGGAAGTTCTAATTAACTTTTATTTCGACTCTACGGTTCTTGGCGCGACCCGCTGCGGTCTTGTTGTCAGCGATCGGTTTGGATTCGCCGAATCCCTGTCCGGAGACCCGGCCGCCCTCCACTCCCTTCTTCACCACATAATCCCTAACCGACATCCAGCGCCGATCCGATAGCTTCAAATTGTAGGCCTCGGTCCCGATGCTATCGGTGTGCCCAGCCAACGCAACCTTCGAGGTCTTGTTCTCGTTCATGAACGCTACCAGCCGATCCAGAATCTGGGACGCCTACCCGACAAGCTGGGCGCGCTTACCCAAGGTTCACGCCGCGGATACTTGCAGCAATCTCCTGGCTGAGGCGGCCCACGGCTTCACTGAGCGCAGCCACCGAGGCTTCCGTTGACTTGTCTTTCACCGAATGGGTCAAGTAGGACTCCCTTACAATGACAGTCTTTTTCGTGCTTTCCGTGATGCTCCAACGAGCCCACAGCTCAACCATTTGCTCCGCATTGGGCTCAAAACGAAGGACTTCCACCTGCACTTGATGGGTCGGCCGTTGGTTTCTTTCCCATGGGTAGGTGACCACTCTGTCGGTCTGAAGCAAGATTGACAAATTTTGCGAGAGGACCCGCGAAAAATTCTCTTCCAGCGGTTCCGCCCAACGATCGTTCTCAGCAACCTCAAACCGGTTCTGGGATATTCGCGTAACGAACTGCTGACGATCAAGATACCCCGGAAACTTGATCGGGCCTATTCCCAGGGCAATGGTTCTACCAACCTCCTGCGCTGTCTGGCCCGTGCGCGGCAGAGAAGTCAAAGCGAAATACCTTGATGGGTCCGGCTTCGGATCGAGAAAAGTACAACCCGCCGGAATGAAACACACGAGCAAGCATATCAAAAGTCCTTTACAGGACATCAGTTCTCCTTTGAATTGGGCTTTCCGAAGATCGGGGCTCTCGGGTTGCGTTCCAGGTAATCAGTCAGCGATCGCAGTGACCGCGCCGCCGACGAAACGTCTCTGAGGCCTTTGACCAACTCATAGTTAACCGGCGAGTCAAGGTCGCTCAGTGTCGCAATGTTAGCGACCGCTCCCTCTGCCCGTTTCATGGTCTCCTCGGTCTGCTTGAGCGCGTCCCCTGCTTGTCTCAAGGCCAGACGAGCGTCTCCGGAGGTCTGCTGCAAGTCATCTGCGAGGATTTTGACTTTGTCTTCCGTTGTGCCCGCAAGATTGCGAATATTTACGACCGCCTGATCGACTTTAGGCATGACCCGCGCCAAAGAACGAAGCACCGACTCTATCTCGGGAGAATTCACGGTGCGACTGACACCTTTGAGGGTTGCTTGCAAATTCGCCCCCAGTTCCTTGAAATCGATCTCTTCGAGCTTGCTAATGACACGGGTCAGCGCACCCTTGGCCTGTTCCAGGCTGGTGGGTAGGGTTGGGATTTCCGGGTAATCATATTTCCCTCCTGGCTTCTGGACGAGATTGATCGGGGTGCCTGGAAAAAAATCGAGGGCGACATAGAGCAGTCCTGTAACCAGGCTCTCCATATCGAGTTGCCCTCGGAGCCCTCGATCGACAATTACCTTCTGCATAGCTTCGGGGTCCACCGTAGTCTCAGCGGCGGCGGCCGCTCCCCTTTGGATCAACTTTTTCAAGTCGATTTCGATGATCACGGGGATCTTGTCACCTCCCGTGCCTTCTCCAACCAGTAACCTGATATCCTTGACCGAGCCGATCTCGACGCCCTTGACCTTTACTGGCGCGCCTATGCGCAGCCCGTTCACCGAAGTGTCAAAATACAGCACAAAGTTCCTTGTCTGACGAAACAACCGTCCCGAACCGAAGACTAGAATCGCAATCACGATCAAAGCGATTGCGCCAAGCACGAAGGCGCCGATCATAGCCGGACTAATTTTCTTGTTCATGACTCCTCCTTTTCTCCGCGGCTAGGTTTCCGCCCAGACCCGGAGCTCTCCAGTCTTTGGCACCATTAACATTTGCTGCACCGTAAACCGATTCTGCACTGGCGGCCCAGAAAGCGCGTATTCGGCCACTGTGTCAAGATCGAGAGATCCGCGTGCAATAATCTGTTTCAAAACGTCTGCCATCGCACGTCGACGCTCGCCGGAACTCTTTTCTAAGTCGACTACACTAGGATCCCCGGTGAGTCGCCTAGAGGGATCATGCGTATTTTGCTTTGCCAATGGTCCATACTCGTCATAATGGTTTGTTTGAACCAAGAATCTTTCTGCGAAGCTGAACTCACGTTTGTTCACCTGCTGATTAAAGAGACCTTTGTGCGCAACTTCGATGACGCAAGCTTGACCAGGTTCGCTGCCGCAAATCGTGAAGAACACGGGCGTTGAGAGTTCTGCTCGACTTAGCGCATTTACGGCACCTTCATAGGTCTCGCACTGCTCTAGGACATCCCGCAATCGGAACGTCGGTTCGCTTTTAGGCCAAGGAATCCACGCGTCTTTCGAAGAGGCCCAGTTGATGGTCACCGAAAACTTTCCCGGTTTGACACCCGTAAGCACGCCAACCATTCCGGCGATACCGACAACTTTGAAAACGATTTTGTTACCTTTGCGAAATTCGAAAATACGAGTCGCTGCCGCTATTTCTTTTATGCTCATTTCCCAATCTAGGCATCTTATGTGTAGCATGCCAAAGTCCGGATGGTGATAGACGGCCGCCGTGCATCCACTGAGGTGCGAGAACGTATAAGCAAGCTGCAGCAAGGCCATTGTCTTCTTGTCGACCACAGGAGAATTAATGGCCTCTGCCAGTGCATTGCTTTCACGGAGGAAAGGTCGACGAGAACGTGTGTAAAGGGCATAGAGTGCGTAACGAATCCACGTGGGCTTTGCCATTTCGCGCAGAGTTTTCTCAGCGAGCTGACGCATCACACCCTTGTCCTTGTCGATTATCTGTTGCCAGCGATCGGCACCTCGCGAATAATCGAGATATACTGTGCGGGTGTTCTCAATGCCAAGTCGAGCACCGATCATATTTATTCTCCTCTAAAGGCTTAATCCTGTAAGAATTATAATACGCATGATCAGCCGTAGCATGGCTCCATTCACGACCGCAATCAGCAGTCTATTGGCTTTTATGGAGAACCAGTCTCTCGGGTCATGCCGCGCTGCGGCTTGTGGCTGCGTAGACCGTGAAAGCGAGCGTGGCCAAGGTGAAAATCGGCAGACCATGTGGGAGAAGGTCCATCGAGATGCCGGCGAGGGCCGAACCGAGCAACGCGCCGACGCCCCAGACGAGTCCCATCACCGCGTAGATACCCACCAGGTCGGCGCCGTCGAAGCGGCTGCCGACCAGCGTCATCATTAAGCGCAGCGGGAACCAAAGCCAGATCCCAAACACCGCCGGAAAAAGTGCCAACACGACGCCGGCAAGCACGAGCGCACCAAGAGTCATGCGGCGTGCTCCGATCCGAGGCACCAGACGGGGAAGCGCCAGTGCGATTGCGAGCACGCCTAGCGCGTGCATGGCGGCGTTTACGCCGATCACCGATTCCTCGGCGCCCCGTTCGGCGAGGTCCAGCGCGATCAGCGGCGCTTAATGAATAGGTGAGACCGAAATTGTCGCCGTGGCGATCACGGCGCCAAGCGATAACAGATGGCCGGCGGCGGCTGGTGTCGCCGAAATAGGCGCCGTCATGCCGGCCGCTTTGTCATGGCGCTTCGGCGTAGCCGCGAGAAAGCCTGCAGCCGCCTGGACCAGGGGTTCTTCTGTGGCTGGACAATCGCGCGCAACGAGCCCGCGTAGTCGAGTAAAAGGCCGGGAGTCCAGGTCATCGACTCGGCGCGCGCGCGTAGCAACGCCGTGATCCAGAAGTCAGGGTTCGCCACCAAGCGGAAGAAACGTCGCCATGCCGTCCCGTCATCAAGTATACCCTCCAGGGCGGCCTCGAGCGCCACGGCCACGCTGACCGAACAGTTGCGGTTGGTCAGATTGTAGGTGTCGTCGCGGCGGTAGGCCATCCAGTGTGCGCGCAGCCGGTCCTCGTCGTAAGTATGAAATTCAACCCGGGCGTCTGCGGGGCACCAGTCCGCCGATTCGAAGGCGTAGGACGGCTGAAACTTGCCGGGAACGTCGTTTTCGGCGGTTGCCCTGAGGCTGCCCATGAAGTCTTCGGGCGAACGGTCGATCTCGGCCCCAGGGTAGTGACTGATGTAGAGGTCGGGTAAAAGCTCCAAGGCCGCATGGCCGGTCGAAATCCTGCCCTTTTTATCGACCGCCGCGCAGTAACGGTCGATCAAGAGCCGGCGCTCGGGGTCCACCACAGAACCGACGGGCGTCCAGACGTGCACCACGAGCGGTGTTGCGTGACGCAACGGGCGCGAGGATTGGACGGTGGCCAGCGGCATGCGCTTGTGCCAGCCGCGCCACTCGAACATAGGTAGGCTCAGCACCGACATGTTGTCGGTGAGGCGGCGCGCCATCAGACCGAGACGGGACACGGTCCACCCAGACAAAAGTAACGCAACGCCGATGATGAACGGCACGGTGTGATCATAGCTAACGGGCCAGCTCGAAAAGGCAAGCGCCGCGAGGCCGATCTCGACAAGGCCACCCGCGGCGATTATTTGCCATTTCGGGAAACGCACCACGGCCGCCGTCACGATGCGCGCGCAGCCGTCTATCAGGAAAGCGATGCCAAACAAAATGCTGTTGTGGACGGCGCAGTAAATCGGAAAGTCGAGGATCATGCACCCAAGGATCAACAGGGCGCACCCCTTGATAAGGACTGAATAGCCACGCCTGCGCGGCGCGACGGTAAATAACGCGAGCGCGCCGAAACCCTCAAACAGGAGGAGGATTGCAAAGGCTTCCGTAGCCACGAGGGTCACGCCGTCTGCAGCGTCGGCCATGATGGCGAGCCCGAGCACCATCCACAAAAGCCCGAGAAAAGTGATCACAGGCCACTTGCGCCTGAGCGCCTGGGCACCGACGAGAAGCATTGCAAGTCGGATCATGAAAATCCTGCAGGACGGGAGCGAACCGCCATCATCAAACCATAGTCTGGCCCAAGACTATCCAATGGCAAACGCCTATGTCAATCTCCGGTTGGCGCTGTCCCGGGCGTAGGCAAATGAAAGCTCAGCCAGCGCGAAAACACGATCCGCATCACCCGTGGGCGCCAAGCTGGTATGCAACTCGGCAAGCGCTTGCCGAGGATCCTCTTCGAAGCGCTGGTATAAATTCAGATTCATCAGCTCCCGTGCTGAAAAGGAACTGGGTTTGTCAGCGTAGAGCACATTCGCAGTCAGGGAATGATAGGCGACACTGCGATCCACGTAATCCATGCCTACGGGTGTGGCGCCCCGTGGTAATGAGCGCTAGGACGCAGATCCAGCCCAGGCATCCCGACCGCCTGACGAGCCGGTCGACAAAATCCCTTCTTGCTTTCACAGACATCCTATTTTTTTGTCGTCACGCATCTACGGCAAACCCGAAAGATGCTATTTGCAGTCAGTCTTGGTAACGCTCCCAGCGAGCGCCCATGTTCTCATCCGGCTCGCGAGTTGTCTAAGATTACGTCCCAACCAAATAATCCCACGGGGCGTGAAAAGCAACGGCTGATCAGCAATTTTTTTAGTTGGAATAAACGCGCTTGTGAGAAGAACTTCCCTTCCCCCGACACCAATGGTGGCTGGCGAAAAAATCTTATTGTCCTTCGGTTGACGCTCTGTTAAGAGACACTTATGAAACCGGTAGCACGTGGCTTCATCATCTTGCTGGCTTGCATTGCCATTGTGGCAATGACGGGCTGGGGCGCGCTTGCTATCTATTATTCCAACCTGCCCCGCGAAGATGTCCGAAGAATTTTGGCCGTTGCCTGCGCCATTTTTGGCGCGGCGGTGTTGGTCTGGTATCTTTTTTCGGCCAAACCAACTCGTCCACTGTTGGTTTTCTTCGCCGCTTTCCTGCTACTCGTTGCCTGGTGGTCGACGATTCCCCCCAAGCAAGACCGAGATTGGGCGCCGGAATATGCCCGGCTGCCTTACGCCACAATCAACGGCGATCTGGTGACGATTCACAACATCAGAAACTTCGACTACCGGACCGAGACCGATTTCACGCCCCGTTACTACGATAAGACCTTCGACCTCCGACAGCTCGATTCGGTCGATGTGATCGCTTCTTACTGGATGGGAGATGCAATTGCTCATATTTTTCTAAGCTTCGGATTTTCCGGCAAAGATTTTATAGCGATCTCCATCGAGACACGTAGGCAGCGACACCAGAGCTATTCCACCATCGCTGGCTTCTTCAAGCAGTACGAACTATTTTACGTCGTCGCCGATGAACGGGATTTGATCCGGCTCAGGACGCACTATCGAAAGGATCCTCCGGAAGACGTTTACATCTATCGGACGCGCGCCCCAGCCGACAATGCGCGCAGAATTTTTCTGGACTATATCCGAGAGATCAATTCGCTCGCGGAAAAGCCCGAGTTTTACAACGCGCTCACGACCAACTGCACAACTAGTATTCTGACCCATACTCGCGTCAATCAGACCGATCTCCCGCTATCATGGAAGGTCCTTTTGAGCGGTTACGTCCCCCAATATCTCTATGAACGATACGCTATCGATACCAGCTTGCCTTTTGAGGAGTTAAAGCGCCGCTGCCACATCAACGCAGCGGCAAAGGCGTCAGACGATGCGGCGGATTTTTCTCAGCGCATCAGGACCGGATTGCCGATACCTTCGAAACTACCGACGCGCTAAGCTTGGAACACGTCAGTTCAAAGTCCCGGGGTCAATGTTCAAAGAGAACGACGATATGGTTTATCTTATCCTTGAAGTTTTACCGTGCGGCTCGATCACTGCTTCACCGCTGTCCAGGTCTTGTCTGGATTAAATTTGGTCATCGACTGCGCGACGGATGCGGTCTTTGGTCCGAGATCTTTTTGATAAACAACGCCGTCGTGGTTGACGATGAACGTCATGATTCCAGAGGAGCCGTATTGCGCTGGATAAGCGACGACGCCGAAACCACCGATCATTTTACCCTGCATTAGATAATCGTAAGCACCCCCTGAAGCGTCTTTCCCCTGTCCGGTGAGCAACCTGTGTAATAGCCGTGATAGGGCACCGGTTTCCCGCCAGCTCCTTTGTATCCCTCGGCTCCGGCCCGAGCCACCAGCGAACCGAGGGGACTCGGCTGCTCATTCGGTTTGGTTTCCCAATAAAGGCCGTCGCGCTTTCCCTTGGTGCTGATAAGCTTTTGTGCATACTGAAGCAGCTTGTCACCGTCGGGGTCGCGCTGATAGTACTCGCGTTCCGCGTCCACGATAGCCAGACAGACCTGGATAACGTCCAGTTCATTGCGGCCGATGCGCGGGTTGATTATTTCCTCTTTGCCTTCCTTGGTATCGAACCGCCAGCCATTACTTTTCTTGACAAGCAGAATCAGAAAAGGCCATTCATCCTTTCCGACCTCCAAGACCATCTGCGCTTCACCCGACTTCACCAGCTTGTTTGCCTCGTCATAAGATTTGACAAAGCGCTCACGACCTCGTTATCAGCGACAGGGTCGCCGCTTTCGAGAATGGATTTTGCATCGGAGCCGAGAATTTCTAGAATTCCTTTCATATCGTTTTTCCTCGCCGCATCGATGAGTGCTTTGACACCTCTTCCTCGCTTGTCTCCCGACCGCTCTCCGGCCAAGCGGACCGGGACAACAGTGGATTTTTCATCAAGCAGAAAAGGAATTGACAACTCTGCCGGGGCTGCTATATAGCTCCGCCCATAGAAAAGGTCGTTTAAAAATCCTATCCATTCAGCTTGTAGCGACTTTTAATTTCGTTGTCCCGGAGGCTAGCGGAATTCCCAACCGCGGTTGGAGCGGATAACAAAGTCGATGAACAAGATTGTCGCGTCAGCCGCAGCGGCGCTTCTGGTTTTTTTATCGGTGCAATTTGTCTGCGCTCAAGACTTCGATCCGGAGAAACAAGCTCAAATTGCCAAGCTGCTTCCTCGAGCCAGAATTTCCCTAGAGGAAGCATTGACCATCGGGGCACGCGAGGGTCGGCCGGTCGCGGCGGGATTCGAAATCGATCGAGGCAGGTTAAATCTTTGGGTTTTCGTGCGAAAGGGTGGCCGGTTTTTGGAGCTCACCCTGGACTACGACAGCGGCGAGATCGTGGCTGCCGAACTGATCACGAAACGAGAGGATTTGCGGACCGCAAATAGTGCGAATCAGGCCGTGGCACGCGCCAAGATGTCGCTTCGCGAGGCTACGGAAAAAGCGATGGAAGAAAATATTGGTTTCCGCGCCGTTGAAATCACTCCCCGCTTGGATGATGGCACCCCACGAGCCAAGATAGTGCTCAATCGGGGTGAGGAATTTAGGGAAATCTCGCATGATCTCGGTTTGATCGAAAAGCCCACGGAAGATTCGAAAGAAGACGCCGCCGTCGATGCAGACATCGCCAGAGCAGATCCCTGGAAGCCCTTCAATAAAAGGACTTTTTGGTTCAACCTTCAGATCGATCGGTTTGTCTTCAAGCCCGTCGCGACCGTCTACAATGCCGTCCTGCCTGGTCCGGTGCAGCAAGGCATCGCCAACGCGCTCGACAATCTTAATGTGACTCGGCGACTGGTCAATAATATTTTTCAGCTCAAATTCGAGGGAGCGGGTCGCGAATTGTCTCGATTCGTTATCAACAGCTCCGTGGGTTTAGTTGGTCTTTTCGATGTTGCAGACACTGCGTTCGGCATCCGGCAAAGCAACCGCGACACGGGACAGACTTTGGGAGTTTACGGTATTGGAGCCGGACCGTATCTTGTCCTTCCATTCTTGCCACCATTGACGGTGCGGGATTTTTTCGGCTTCGTCGCGGACGAAGCAATGGAACCCCTGGACTACTTCATCCCTTCCGCTGCTTCCATCGCCATCGGCGTCACCGGGTTGATCAGCGACCGGGCGGCCGATATCGATTCTTTCTGGGGAGTTGAGTTAACCACGCCGGATCTTTATGAGACCGTGCGGGATGCCTATCTTCAACGCCGGGAATTTGCCGTAAGAAAATAATTGGCACATGATCCGGCTCGGCACGAACGACCGAAGGATCGGCGAGTAGCTCAGGTTCTGCCTCACGCGAAACGAACACTTTATTGTCAGTATAGTGTTCCAGAGTAAGTGCGTTATCTATCTCTATTTTTTTAGCTCTGTCCGAAAGATGTCCGAATGTTTTTCGCAGTGAACAAACGAAAATCTCTCTGATAGAATGAACGAAAATGATCCGGTACGGTTCGAGGTAAGCTATGGCAGGCATTCCAGGCAAAGGCGGACTTAAAGGTAGAAGCGGACCTCCCCGACAACATAAACGCCTTCAAGCAAAGCCAAGGCAAAGCCGAAAC
>Ga0081538_10003452_pt1 | contig 14930 bp, 17 predicted proteins | sample TabmetS5T2R1_FD_71022 | JGI IMG/M metagenome (GOLD analysis project Ga0081538, IMG submission 71022) | Tabebuia heterophylla rhizosphere microbial communities from the University of Puerto Rico - S5T2R1 | ecosystem: Host-associated > Plants > Roots > Rhizosphere ... | reverse complement strand
ACCCATGACAACCTCCGCTTCGGGAGTGGACGCTGAGCTCATGAGGGTCTCCTTCAAGAGCTCCATCGGACACCGCCCGCGACGCAGGAGACCCTACTCCTCGGAGGCGTGACGTGACGTCTCCCTCACCGGTGACGCTGCTGCTCTCCATGCAAGACGAGCACCGCCGACCTGCCCGTCGGACTACTCCTTTGCGCGTGACAGCAACACCGAGCCCGGCGACGGGCCTGCTGCTGCTTTGGACGACGGGCAGGGGTCTCGCGTGGCGCGGCCGTCGCTTCCGCAAATCGTGCGACGCGGAAGCGCGTCTGGACTCCGGTACGGCTGGAGCGGTAGTCGAACGTGCTCTCTGCCTGGGAACTACTCTCGGTGCATGCCGTACACGAGCGCGGAAGCGCGGGAGGAGCTGCTCGACGCCTTGGCGGCGGCCATCGAAGAGATCGGGCTCGCGCTCGCGATTCTGGGCGCGGCGTACGAGCAGCTCGACGAGCACAACGCCGACAGGCTCGAGGCAGAGCTCTTCCGGCCGGTTCAGGTCGCATACGGTCGCGCGAAAAGGACGCACCACCAGTTCGCAGACCGCCACGGGCTGACGAGCCGCGCATTCGAGGCACCCTCGCCCGGCATTCCCTCGACCGGCGCGAAGGGGTTCATCGACAGCGCGGTCGACGCGGTTGCCGAGGCGGACAGCGCTCTGGCCGCGCTGCAGGATTCGTTGCTGCCGGCGGAAGTCGGCGATGCGGAGTTGCGAGCCGGGATCACGGACGTCCGGGAGCTGCTCGGCGTCGTGCGGCAGCGAGCCCGCGAGCTCAAGCGGACGCTCGGACGCTAGCCCCAAGCCTCGAAAGGCGGCCCAGCCCGGCTCGTGCGCTGCAGCTCGAACGAACGTGGCGAGCGTAGGATCGCGTCGTGGATCTCGCCGCCTTCATCGATCGCTACGACCGGGCTTGGAACGAGCAGGACGTCGAGGCGATCATGTCGATGCATACCTCGGACATGGTGTTCGAGACCACACCCGCGCAGTCCGAGTCGAGGGAGCGGCCGTCCGGCAGCTGCTCGAGTCAACCTTCGCCGATCAGCCCGACCTGCGCTTCCGTGGTCGCCGCCGCTACCTCGGCGACGACTTCGTGGCCAGCGAATGGACGGCGACCGCCGCCGCGCCATCGAGTGGGACGGCATCGACGTCTTTCCCTTCCGCGACGGCCTGATCGCCCGCAAGGACATCGACTCCGGTTCGCGCGCGCCGCGCCTGCTCTAGCTCACGGCGACGAGGAGCCCGCGCTGCTCCTTCTGCGCGAAGCGGCAGCGTCACCACAACGAGCGGCCTCGCGAAGGCGGACACGGTGCGCTGGGAGGCCGGGGGGTAGGGTGGCTACTGGAATCCTCGAGCCACGAAGGAGCCGGTGAGCGCAGACCCTACGAAGGTTGTCTCCGAGGACGGGACACCGGTCGCCGTCTGGCGAGGCGGCGAGGGTCCGCCGCTCGTGTTGATCCACGGCGCCGCGGCCGACCACCACCGCTGGGCACCGGTGCTCCCGGCGCTGGAGGAGCGCTTCACCGTGTTCGCGATCGACCGTCGCGGCCGCCGGCGAAGCGGCGATGCGGCTGATTATGCGCTCGAGCGCGAGTACGAGGATGTCGTCGCGGTCGTCGAGGCGGCGGGTGAAGGGGTGAGCGTGCTGGGGCACTCCTACGGCGGCATTTGCGCGCTCGAGGCGGCACTGCTGACCGACAGGATCCGCAAGCTCGTCCTATACGAGCCGCCGATGGGGTTCCTCAAGTCAGCGCCCCGTGTCGTCGACAGGCTCCAGACGCTGCTCGAGGAAGGGAGGCGCGACGAGCTGCTGGGCTACTTCATGCAGGAGGTCGCCGGGCTTCCCCCAGATCAGGTCGAGTTGATGCGGTCGCTGCCGGCCTGGGAGGCACGGCTCGACGCGGCCGACACGATTCCGCGGGAGGAGCGGGCGAGCAGGGAATACGTCTTCGATCCGGCCCGCTTCCGCGACCTCGACGTGCCAACGCTGTATCTCCAAGGCGGCGACAGCAGCGAACCCTTCAAGGCGGCCGGCGAGGCGCTACGGGCGGCTCTGCCGGACTGCCGCGTCGTGGTCATGCCGGGGCAGCGACACGCCGCAATGGACACCGCCACCGACCTGTTCACCGCCGAGGTGCTGAGCTTCCTGGACGCGCCGGGGCGGGCGATCTGAGCTCGGTCACGTCGGCCGGGCGCGTCTTCGGGAAGACCGCGACGACGCTCGCTGTGATGATGGGGCAGGTGTCTCATGCGACATGCCCTCGCTTCCCAATCGCGTGAAGGAGGCGTCCCAGTAGAGGCGGGCGAGACGCTCGGAGTCGACGATCAGGAGAAGCCCTACCCGCCCGCCGGCGCTCACGCGCTTTCGTCGTGCTTGCGATCGTCCGTGCGGGCCCGGACGTCGCGGTCGCAGGTCGTCCGGTGCGAGCGCTTGCGGCGCCCTCGGCGAGGCGCTCGCATCCGCGCGGACGAGAGTTAGAGCCAGCGGCGGACTCGCGCCTTGTAGTCGCGATACGCCTGCCCGAACGTGCGCTCCAGGTACGGCTCCTCGGGGGCGATCACGAACCGGTCCACGATCACCAGAACAGCGGGAAGGAACGCGAGCGCCCAGATCACCCCGAACGCAAAGGCGAACCCAACGTAGAGGAAGGCCATGCCGAGGTACATCGGGTTGCGGGTCAGGCGATAGGGGCCTGAGGTGACGAGGGCGGTCGTAGGGTTCATCGGGAGCATGCTGGTGCTGGCCCGGCGGAATTTGAGCGTCGCCGCGCCGTCGAGCCCGAGCCAGGCACCGACGGCGAGTACCGCGACGGCGATCCGGACGCCGGCTGGCGGCCAGCTCGTCGGTAGCACCAGCTCGAGCACGACCCCAACGAGGAAGCCCGCGACGTAGTAGAGCGGTGGGGGAACGCGAACGCCCGAGGTATCCGCCTTGGGTGCGGCGGCTTCCGGCGATGCGCCGTGGTTCATCCGGAGCGATCCTACTGCGCCCACCCAGTGCGCCAACGACCAAGCGGAGACGCCTCGACACGGAGGAGCACTGGTCGACGATCCACCGCCTTCAGCTTCCTCTGCACTGAGCGATCGCGTGCCAGGAGAGGAGTCGGACGATCGAGTCTCGTCCGTGGCGGGCATCTGCGGCCAGGCCGTGGAGGCGCTCGCATGCAGGCAAAGCGGGCAGCGCGGTCGCGGGCGCGAGAAAGCGGTTCTGGTCTTCGCGCTGACAACAGCCCGACACTGTGTGAAGCCGGCGCCGCGTGGCGCTAATCGCCGCGCTTGAACGGCGCCATGCCGGCTAGCTTGCCGCCGTCAATGGGCAGCGTCGCGCCCGTGATGAACGAGGCCTGATCAGAGCACAGCCAGACGACTGCCGCGGCGACCTCCTCGGGGCGGCCGATCCGCCGCATCGGCATCGCCATACCGGCTTGACGCTGCGCCTCCTCGCCCGCCTCCTCGAGCCGCTCGGTGAGGATCGGCCCTGGTGCTAGGGCGTTGACGCGGACCCCGCGCTCCGCGTAGTCGAGTGCCGCGGACCGTGTCAGCCCGATCACACCGTGCTTGCTCGACACGTATCCGGCGAGCCCCGCGACGGCCTCAACGCCGGCGGTCGAAGACATGTTCACGATCGCGCCGCCGCCAGCGTTGAGCATCGCGGGGATCTCGAACTTCATCGATAGGAAGACGCCGCGGAGGCTGATCGCGAGCGCGCTGTCGTAGGCCTCAACCGGGAGCTCCGCCAGGGGTGTTGGAGCTTGGCCGCCCCCGGCCGCGTTATTGAATGCGACGTCGAGACGGCCGAACTCGGCGACGGTGCCCTCGACCATGCGCTCAACCGAAGCGGGATCGCCGACGTCGGTCGGCATCGCGAGCGCCCGCCCACCGGCGGAGGAGATTCCCCGGTCAACCGACTCGAGTGCGTCCTTGTCGCGCGCGGCCAGGACGACCGCCGCGCCCGCATTCGCGAACGCGCGGGCGGTCGCAGCCCCGATGCCCCGGCTGGCTCCGGTGACGATCGCGACCTTACCGGCGAGCGGTACGGGCCGGGATTGTGGTCGCTCTTCATCAGCGGCAGTGGTCGTCATGACTGCCTCCTCTGGCTAAGTCTCGGCGGTGCTACATCTGCAGTCGCTCAGCATGTCCGCGGGCCCGATGGCCGTCTCGGCCTCGATCTTATGCCGGTAGTCGCGCGGTCCCATCCCTTGACTGATGGCGCTGATGAGCCACCTCGCCGATTGCTCTCGCTCGGCGCGAAACCCGAGCGGCCGAGTCTGCTTGCTCGAGACGACCGCAAGGGACGGAGGCTGTTGCACAAACCCCGGGCGAGGCCGCTGGATCGTTTCTAAGCGTGGACTCCGAAATCGCCCATCTCGTCCCTCGCGAGCGGCCGGTCCATCGGAGGTCGTTCCACACGTCGGCTCTGGAGTGCACTTCCGCGAGCGCGCTGCATGTTTCCTCAGCCGGCTGTATGCAACAGCCTCGACGATCGGCAGTAGCCCGAGCGGGATCCACCCTTAGCTTCTCCTTTGCGCGATCTTCGGTCGCGATGAGTCGTCCGGCGCGAGGCGGTCCAAGCTGGCGAATGTCGGAGAACGGCCACCGTAGGACAGTGCCGTTCATGCCCGGGCGCGTCACCGCCCAACGCTTCGCATCAGCGAGCCAGGGGAGACTACGACCGGATGGAGAGCTACATCGAGGTAAATGGAGTGCGAACTTGGTATGAGCGCGCCGGCGAGGGTGACCCACTGCTCCTTCTTCACCCCGGTGGGGCCGGCGTCGACTCTCGTGCCTGGTCGCCGAATATCGAGGCCTTCCGTACGCGGTTCACCACGTTCACCCCCGACCGCCGGGCGCATGGCCGGACGCCCGATGTCGCGGGACCGATCACATTTGAGGTGATGACGGACGACACGCTGGGCTTCATCGAGGCGGTTATCGGTGAACCGGCGCACCTCGCGGGCTACAGCGACGGTGCGATCGTTGCTCTCCTCCTCGCGCTGCGCCGGCCCGACTTGGTCCGCAAGCTCGTATTCATCGCAGCCCCTTACCACCTCGAGGGCTGGGTGCCAGGCGTGATCGATCCGGAGCGCGAACCGCCCGAGTTCCTGGGGGCGAGCTACGCCGAGATCTCCCCGGACAGCCCCGACCACTATCCAGTCGTCGTCGAGAAACTCGCCCGGATGCATCAGGAGGGCCCAACCCTCAAGACTTCTGATCTTGGCGGCATCCAGGCGCGGACCTTGGTCATGGTTGCCGACGATGACGAGGTCACTCTCGAGCACGCGATCTCGATGTACCGCGCGATTCCGGACTCCGAGCTCGCGGTGGTGCCGGGCACCTCGCACGGGCTTCTGGTCGAGAAGCCGCAGCTTTGCAACCTGATGATCCTGGACTTCTTGACCTCCGACGCGGTGCCGACGGTCGCCCCGATCCGACGTCTCAGTCGAGACTGAGCAACCGAACCTCGGGTCGCAGCGGAGCAAGAGTCTCGGAGGGCCGGTCTGGGACCTCTGACGAACCCGAGATGGACGACGTCCGGGCTTCTTGGCACCGCCCGTTGCGAGACCACGGCTTACGGTAGAAGGCGGGACTCCCGGGCCGCGGTGAGATGAGCGCCTCGGCACGTAAGCGGGCGTGATGCCTTCACTACCGATGTGGACGAGGAAGAGGCGTACGCACGGCGCGCAGTCGGACGCCCGCTTAGGTCAGCGGATGCAGTAGCCAAACGCCCGTGCGGCCGGCGCTCTCGCGGCTCGTCCCGAGGGAGAGCGCGCGGCGCTTCGTCGGAGCGCGTCCTTTCATGGCATCGCGAAACTCCGCGTACTGCGCTTCCCTTTCCGCGCCGTGGCCGTGGGATTGCGAGCGCGCGGTCAGCCGGCGCGGGTGGCGATCAACACCAAGTAGTCCGACTCGATCGCGATGGCTCCGCCGTCCTTGCGGCGGTCGAACTCGCGGGCCAGCTCGAGTAGCTCGCCCTCGAGGGAATCCTTGCCCGTATTGTCGAGCGCCTCGAACGCCTTCAGAGTCGGGCCGTAGAAGTTGCGGAAGAGGTTGACGAACTCCTGCGGCGATCGGAAGCGCCACGACATCGTGTGCTTCTCGGCGCGCATGTCGTCGACTCCGTCTCCGAGCAGCGCGCGGACGTGCTCCTCGCTGCCCCATAGCGGCGGCGACTTCACGCCGGCGGGGGGCGGGACATGCTTGCCGATCGTCCGGAACATCTGGCCGATGAAGCCCTCGGGGGTCCAGCTGGCGATGGCGATCGTGCCGCCGGGTCGGCACACCCGCACGAGCTCCGACGCGGCGCGCTCGTGGTTGGGCGCGAACATGACGCCGAGCGCGGAGATCACGGCGTCGAAGGAAGCATCCTCAAAGGGCAAGTTCTCGGCGTCGCCCACGACCCAGTCGATGTTGTCGAAGCGCGCGGCGTCGGCATCTCACGCCCACGCGCCACGAGCTCGGGCACGTAGTCGAGGCTCGTGACATCGGCGCCGCAGCGGGCGGCGGCCATGGCCGTGTAGCCGGCGCCCCCCGCTACGTCGAGCACCCTCGAACCGGCGACGATGTCAGCGCGGTCGCACAGTACCTCCGAGGCGATCGACACGCGGTTGGCGATGAGACCGTAATCGCCGCTCGACCAGGCCGCCTTCTGCTTTGCCTTCACGGCCTCGAAGTCGGGGGGAACAGCGGCTTCGCTCATTGGCTTCTCCTCTTCGCTGAGCTGGCCTCCCTTGTCGGAAGGGCGCCTCCGCCACCCGCCCGCCATCCGTGCGTTCCACGAGCGTAGTGGCGTTGCAGTGACGCGGGTTCAAGACTGGCCACGAAAACTTAGTCGCCTCGGCGGCGAGGACGAGTCCTCGCAGGTGGATGTCGGGCGCGGCGCCGCGTACCGAAGTCGCCCCGGGGGTCGGCCGCTGCCGCTTGGTGCGACGAGCGAGTGCGGACCCGGTGCCCGCGCAGACGCGGCGACGGACGACGTGCGCGTGTCGTGGCTAGCAACGAGCCGGTAGTTGCACTTGTGCAGGGGCGGGAGCCAGCGCTCGTGCGGCCGAGGCGCTTGGCGTTCCGCTTTGAGGGCGCTTCCCCGTGATCAGCGGACACGACCGCTCCGATGAGCAATGAGCACGGCGGACGCAGCGGGCCGCACGCATCGTGATTGGCCACTCCAGGTCGTCGAAGCCTGCCGTTCGCCTTTGCGACAGCCGACCGGACGTGAGCGAGCCGATGACTTCTGCGTCGCCGCGAAGTCCTACTGCTTGATCCTCGACATCCCCTGCGAAAGGAGCCGGACCGTGCATGCGGCACTCGTGACATTGACAATTGAGCCGGACCAAGCGCCGGCGGCGGCGAGTGCACTCGTGAACGAGATCCTGCCGGCGGTCCGCTCCGCCCCCGGCTTCGTCGCGGCTTACTGGCTTGAGCCGGCGGACGCCCAAGGCTTCTCCATCGTCCTGTTCGAAAGCGAGGAGCAGGCACGCCATGCGGCTCCGCCGATCGGCAATTGGGCCGCCCCCGGGGTCACCATCAGAGATGTCGAGGTCCGGCGAGTGGCCGCCACCGCCTGAGAACCTGCCGGTGGGCAGCGTTGACCCGCACGGCGGCCTCGGATAGGTGGTCACGCGGTCTTACGGTGGCTCATCTCGACGATCGTTAAGCGGCTTCGTTACGGCTCCCACGTGGCTGCAGCACTCCACGCGGCGGGCCGCACCGCTTGCGGAACGGACGACTATCGGTGGCGCCGTCGCCAGGTCGTTCCCTATCGGTTTCGGCGCGGGAAGCGGAACCTCCGCGGCGAGCCTCGTTCACGCACGGGCGTGCGTGCCCAAGGATGCGGGAGCGCGACGGGGTCGCGAGCGGAGCGGGCGAAACGAGAAGCGCCGGCTCACCGCCGCTCTGGCGCGGTGTCTTCCCCCTCCCGCGGGATGTGAGAGGGGACGTTGACCACCGTCCCGCTCGGGTCGCGGAGCATGAAGCGCCCCACTCCCCACTGCTCGTCGCGGAGCGGATAGCCAAAGCGCGCGGTGAAAACCGAACCAGCGCAGCTCCAGTCACGCTGTGCGCGGTGGCGTTAGACGGCGGCCTCATCCCCTTCATCCACGTCTACGGGCGTGAACTCGTCCTCATCTATCCGCTCATTCGAGGCTCTGACTAGGTACGGCTGCTCCTCGGGCGCCGCCGCCCGGTAGGCGTCGAGGTATGGACCCGCCGGGGTAAGCACAACGGGCGGCACCGGGAGGCCGGCTTCAAGTGCCGAAGCGACCGCGTGTAGCTCGGCCACCGCCTCCTCGAGCTGTCGCCTCAGCCGCCTAACTCCGTCAAGCGCCGCCCTCCCGTCAGGAGCCGGGCGAGGAAAGTCCTTGACGCCGCCGAGCGCGAGCGGGAAGGCAAGCAGAGACGATTCCGCCACTGCACCGAGGGCAACCGCCTCGACGAATCGGGCAGCTTGTCGCAACTCCTCAGGCGTCGTGTCGAGCTCGCCCTTGGGCACAGCGCCAGACGCCGTCATATCGCGATCCCCGTGCCGTCGAAACGCCTGATGGTCAGGTGGTGATGCTCATTGTAAGTGGCCTTCTGTTCCTCCAAGATCCCCATGGCGATTTGCTCGCCTAGTAACACCGACTCGGTGTAGTCACTGCGCCAATGGACGCCTGCTGCGTTGCGGCCAAGCGCAATGTTCGCTGCTAGCTTGTCGAGTTCGCCGCCTACGGTTAGCTTGGGGGCCGGCGGTGCCGGCTGTAGTTGGAGGTTTTGGCCGGTGGCGTCGGGAACGTACACCGCAGGCAACTCATACGACTCGTCGAAAAAGGCCTTCAGGATGGTCACGCAAGCACCGGAGACAGTCGCGTGGCCAGCGCCGTATGCAGGATGTGTTGGCGCACCCTCCGCGAACGCTTGAGGAAGCAGATAGGTGTCATTCCCGAAGCTCGCTAGGTTGCGTGCGCGCACCCGGTCGAGCAGGCCGCCAGGGGTCGTGTCGAGGATATCGGGGTGGATCTGCGGAAAGCGCCCCGGCGGAACGGCTGGGTAGCCCGGACGGGCAGGAAGCCCGCGCAGGTGGACGTGGATCCGACCTCCGAATTCTTCCGGGCGGATCCGACGATGTACGCCCCATTTCTGATACCAGACCGCCTTGAGCGCCCGCGTCGCGACCTCGGTGAGGAGGCTCAACACGTGCGGACCCCCGAATGTTCCGAAGCCGTCCTGCGTTTGGGAACGGTTGTACGGATTGCCCTGATCGAGTGGCGCCGGGGTGGAAAGTAGAATTAGGCAGGCGTTGAGATAGGCTTCGTAGAGGGCGTCGAAGTGGACATAGGTTGCCAAATCCCGCAACGTCCTGATGAAGCGGCGATTGGGGTCAATCACGTCCGTGTCGCGGTAGTCGGCTCCGTTTTGGGCGGCAAGCCAGTTCGGGGGTAGGGGAGCGCCCGCTGGCGCTGGAGGCGGTGCTTCGTATCGAGTTAGGTAGTCCTTTCCGGGCACGGCGCGCCGGGAACGCTGATCGATCAATAGCGTGCCGTACCGGATGAAGCCATCTTCAGGCCCGAGACCGAGGGCGGGATCTGCATTGCCGATAAGAAGGAACTGGGAGATGTAGGGCCCGCGCAAATCGCCTGGTGTGAAGCCGCGGAAGAGCGTTTGCCTGGTGACCGCTGGCGGTGTTCCCTCCTTAGGGCCGCGAAAATCTTGACCGAAGCTGTTCAGATGGGCGACGGCGTCGCCGGCGATTGAGGCGGTGCCGTAGTTCGCGAAGCGGACATCGCGCATCAATGCCATCCAATAAAGCTCGGCCATTTCGGCGGCGTTCTCTCGTGAGTCGAGGCGAGGCGCGGGTGGAACTGTGACCGCCTGCGCATCCGGACCTTCGAGGTCGAAGGCTAGGCCCGCCTGGGGATTGGTGAGATCAAGGCCGGCCGGCGTGCCAAGGGGAATGAGCTCGAACAGTTGAGGGTCACCGCCGTCGACGGCGTGGACGAGTGCGCGGTAAGAGTTACCATCGACTTCGCCCGTTCGAGAGTGCGGAAAGGCCTTCGAGTAGTTGGCGATGTAGCTGAGCTCGTTGCTTGCGTTACGATAGTCAGACTCCTCGCTGTTGCTGCGGTGCTCAGGGTGCACGCGGAGCCACGCGAGCTCCGCCGCTTCGTGACGGATCGCGCGAGCGACCGTTCGACGAGTCAAGCGATCCCGACCCACCGCAACCAGGGTTTCGGTCGTCGTTCTCGAGGCTCGTGCACGAGGGCCTGCTGCTCAGGGAAGCGATGCGTTCGCCATCCGGCTACGCCATCGAGACGCTAGGCGGTGCCGGCAGACGTGTCAACGAGTTAGCGCCGATAGCACGATGTGGTGGAGATTCTCGAGCTGAACTTGCGCCAGATTGCTATACCCGACAAGTCACTGGCCACGAGCGCATATTCGACGTCTACTAGCAGGGGCCGTAGGGACGCGGCCGCCGAGCCCTCGAAGCATGGGTTGGCCGACCGGGCCTCGTCGGGAGGCGGCAAGGCGCCCGACGCGAGCGGCAGCTTCGGCCGGTTCCATTCGGCCTTGATGATCGCCGCCTGCCACTCCCCGGGCAGGTCCTCGAACGTGTCAGCGTCGAGTAGCGCCTCATGGAACTTCCAGCTCGTAGAACCGGCGGATGCCCTGGGGCCGGGAGTTGTCGCTGGTGCCGTCGAGGCTCGCTCCGCGCGGGACGGCCGTCGCCCGGGGCGCCGGGGGTGTGAGCGCGCGGGGCGCTCCTCGCGGAGCGAAACGGCTAAGCGGAACTCGGTAGGCTCGGGCTCGTGGAGGCCGGGGTTGCCATCGCGGCTCTCATCCTTCTCGGTGCGGTTGGAGCCGCCCTTGCGGCGGCGCGCGCCAGGAGGAAAGCCACGCCGAGGCTTGGCGATCCCTACGAGGCGCTGTACCCCGGTCGGCACGAGCGGCGCACGGCCATGCGCCGCCGCGACCGGAGCGGCTTGCCCTAGCGGGGGCGCGGTACATCCTCGCGCGCCGCGCTCCAATCGAGCCCGTGACCAGGCCGCGCCGGGCGCGGGACGGCCGCAGGGGCGGATGCAGACGCCCTCCAGGCGGCATCTCCCGCCGGACGGGAGCTCGCCGGGCGATCTGCTGATGGTCGCGGTCTGAGCGGTCGGGGCGGAAGCGGGCCCTGCGCCTAGGTGCAAGCGGGCCGCGCGTGAGCGCGCGGTGCTCGACTTGGGACTGCGTGTGCGCCGGAGTCGCGGCCTGCCTTTGTCCGCGCCCTGTGGGACCGGGCGTGGTGGTTGCTGGCACCCCGGCCGCCCGCCGCCAGGTCGGGCCGCGGCCCGGCGCTCTCCCGTCTACCGCGGCCGGCGACTATTCGTCGCGCGAGATGCCGAGCGCCGCCCGCATGGCCGTCACCGCGCGGGCGAGCTCAAAGGGGCGGTCACCCGGCGCGGCCATGATCGCCTCCACGCGTGCGCCGAGACCGGCCCGCCGGACGATCCCCTGCTCGTCGAGCGCCCACTCGCCGCGCTCGGCGAGCGCCGCCTGGGCGGCCTCGATCGCGGCCTTGGCCAGCAGCCCGGCGCAGGCGACGACGTCGTGGCGCTCCGCCGCCCCATCGGCGACCGCCAGGGAGGCGGCGGCGCTGCGCCGCCAGCGCGCCGGCGCCACCCGGCGGAGCGCGTCGGGAAACTCGGGTCGGGGCAGCGCGCCCGCCAGCACCTCGGCCAGGGCGAGCTCGCCGACCAGCACGTAGCTGGCCATGCCGGCCAGATAGCCCTCCACCCGGTCGACCTCGTAGCTGCCCGCCTCGGCCTGCTCGAGCCAGCGCCCGACGGCGTCGAGGTCGCGGTAGAAGAGATCGACGCGCTGGCCCGCCACCGTCAGCCGCGCGCCGCCGTTGGCCAGCCGCCCCCACTCTCCCGGCTCGCCGACCGTGCCCTCAAAGCCGAGGGCGCGCAAGTCGTCGGCCCGCAGCTCGCCGCGGTAGTAGAGCCACAAGCCGCGCTCGCCGTCTGGACGACCGCGGCCCCCCGCGGGGGCGCCGCCCGGCGTAACGGCCACCACCGGGGCAATGTCGATCAGCCGTGCGGCAAGCTCGCGCACGCTGCCATTCAAGCGCTCTCGAGCGGCATCGACGCCCCGCTGCCCTAGCGTGGCGCGATCGCCGCTCGCGCCGCACGTTCCTCGAGAAAGGCCTGCATTGCTACGACGCGGCCGGCGCGGACGGTCCAGACCCACGACACCCGAACGTCGAGGTCCCCTTCCTCCAGCCGGCTGGCGCCGACCAGCCGTCCGAGCACAAGCACCCGCGAGCCGTGATCCTCAAAGCGGTGCGGCACCGGCCGGAGGCTGCGATAGGTGATCCGAATGCGGCGAAACCAGCGCCGGAGCCCCCGATGGCCGACGGCGGGCCCCTCCCCCTCGAGGAACCGGAGCACCGGCGACCAGCGCACCTCCGGGTCGACCAGCGACAGCAGCTCCTCCACGTCGCCCGCCTGCCAGGCGAGGTAGACGCGTCGCACCAGCTCGACGCCCTCGGATCCCATCCCCCTCAGTGTCCCCCAGTCGCAACCGGGACAGGTAGTGCAGCATGTCTGAGGGGGCAGCACGCGCCGACGCGGCCGGCGCCCACTTGCCGCAGGCCGCCGCGCAACCGTCAGCCCCCAGCTCGAGGCTCTGGCCGCAGCCGCGTGGGCGGCGGCCCGCTCTCGCCGCGGCCAGCCGCCCGCCACCAAGCACTTCCTGCGCCCCTGTCGTCATCCGCGGCCGTCCTCGACGACCGCATGGCCGCTGAGTTCGTAGCGGGGTCCTCGGCGCCGCGATGGGCGACGACGACCGACCGACGCCTACGTGTATCAGGTCCCAGTAATGACCCCGTGGGCGTCGGATTCGAGAGGTCCGCCGCTTCCACGGGCAGCACTTCATCGGGCAACTGGCCCAAGGACACAGAGATCACGCCGATCTCGCGCACAGTGGCCGAAGAGGGGGTCATGGACGAGGTCCCGCTGTCGCTCACGCACGACATCGAGACGGACCAGCTGCCGCCGGCGGTGCCCCCCAACTGATCGGTCCGTGCGCCTCCCGGGCTGCGTCGAGGCGAAGTGTGAGGGCGGCAAGGTCATCCATGAGCACGTCTACCGGGACCACGCCTCGCTGTCGGTGCAGGTGGGGCTGCTCGACCCGGCCGAGCTGCCGGCCACCAGCGCCCGAGCAGGCCGACAACCTGCTCGATCAGCGAGCGCGGCCGACCGCATGACCAGCGACGCCAAAACGCGCCTTCGGGCAACACCAAGCGCTTCATAACGGCCACGTCTGATGCCCGCAAGGATCCCAGGCTGCGGGCGCCGCCGGCCCGGCGGGCGCAGACGACTGCAATTCTCCTCGTAGTCGAGGAGCAGGCGCTCGCCGGTACCCGAGCGGCTCGAGCGTCAGTCCTGCTTCTGCGGGTGGCTGTCGGGAAAACGGACGCTCCGACAGGGACCCTGGCAACACTGACGTGGCTGCTACGCAGTGCTAGCGGCCGGCTCGCGCGACTTGCTCTGACGCGTCAAGGACGACCTCTACCCACCGGATAACGGGGGTCGAGAACGGCTCTGAGGCGGTCGCCAGGAGTTTTTCGCCTGCCACGGTGGCGGCGAGGCGAAGTCGGTCAGCGCCTGGCGATTGCCGCTCGAGTCGACCTGCGGGCGCATTGGCCGAGCGTCGTGTCGAACCGGAAGATCTGGACGCCTGAGTCGGCGCGGGCGATCAGCTCGTCGCTTCCGTCGCCGTTGACGTCGGCAAGCTGGATCGTCGAGTACTTCGCCGGATCGGTCCAACCGCCGGCGTCGGTCCAGTTAGGCACCGCGAACTGCGGGCCGCAGTTCCCCATGTAGCTCGTGTCAGCGCTCGGGCAGGCCGCCGCGGCAACGACCGACGGCGCCAGCGCGCACGAGACCGCCACCACCAGCGCAGCCAAGGCCGGCGTCGCCCAGAACGGCCGCCTCGCACCGCCAAGCCGCGCCGGCACTGAACCAGGGCCGGTCCCTGCTTCTGGCCGCCGCCTGAGGCCCTGCGAAACGAGCACGACGGGAATGGCTTCTCCTTGGCGTCCTGGAGTCGAAGCCGACCCTACAGCGGACGGTTGGCGACGCAAAATCGAGCGGCGACCTGGCGCTGCTCCTTCCATGCCAGGGAGGCGCCCCACCGGCGAGGATTCGACTGCTCCTTTCGCCTGGGTGGGAGGCGCCTTCCTACTGGGGTGGGGCGGCCCGCGCCAACCCCGCTGGAGGATCCTCGACTTCCAACTATGCGATCCCGGAGGACGAAAGCCCCCCCAAACTCGCGGAGCTAGTGCGAGGCAGCTCACACGCAGCACTGTCATGCGGTTCCTACCCGCGCATCTCAGAGTGACGTGTCGTCGTTGTCGTCGCGCCGGCCGCCCCCACCCACCCACACCACCACCATGACCAACCAGCCCAACAACCGAACCTCAAACCACACACTCGACAACGGCGTCCATCTCAGTTGGGCTCGCGATCCTGGAGGATGCTCGGGCGGGGCGTGGACAGCGTCTGCCGCGCCGCTTCTTCCTCGGCCGGATCGGGTGCTCGCCCGACGGCACGGGCGGCGGGCTCGGCCACTGCTTTTTGCATGAGCCACACGCCGGCTACTGCCATCGCAAAGATCAGCACGCCGGCTATGAGCAGCAGCGCGGTCACGTCGAATGGCGTCGCAGCGCGGCGTAGAACCCGCCGAGGGCAAGTATCGAGGGCACCCACAGGCCGGTAAACAAGGCCTCCTGCCGCGAGTCCGTGAACCACAGGACCACCGAAACAACGAAGGCCAGGAAGGCGGATATCGCCAGTGCAGGCATCGCCTCGACGAGCGCCTGGGCGAATACGCCCCGCGCCGGCCGCTTGAGGCCTTCGTCCCACACGCGGACGCGTTCGAG
>Ga0081538_10003451_pt1 | contig 14930 bp, 14 predicted proteins | sample TabmetS5T2R1_FD_71022 | JGI IMG/M metagenome (GOLD analysis project Ga0081538, IMG submission 71022) | Tabebuia heterophylla rhizosphere microbial communities from the University of Puerto Rico - S5T2R1 | ecosystem: Host-associated > Plants > Roots > Rhizosphere ... | reverse complement strand
TCCGTCGCGGCGCCCGAGACTGGCGTCGAGCGGCTCGCGTAGGTCCCGAGGCCGTAGGGCGTGTTGTCGGTGTCGCCCTCCTGCACCTCGACGTCCTCGGGCTGGAGGCCGAGCTCCTCGGCGACGATCTGCGCGAACGTCGTCTCGTGGCCCTGCCCCTGCGACTTGACGCCGAGCTTGAGCACGGCCTTGCCGGTCGGGTGGATGCGGAGCTCGGCGCCGTCGTTCATACGGAGGCCGGCGATGTCGTAGTCGGCTCCATGGCCGGCGCCGACGACCTCGGTGAAGGACGCGAGGCCGATGCCGATCAGCTTGCCCTCGGCCCGGGCTTCCTCCTGCTCGCGCCGCAGCTCTTCGTAGCCGAGCTTCTCGAGGGCAAAGTCCATGGCCGCCTGATAGTCGCCGGAGTCGTACTCGAAGCCGGTCGCCGACTTGTACGGAAACTGCTCCGGCCTGATGAAGTTCTGGCGCCGGAACTCCGCCGGGTCGACGCCGAGCTCGTAGGCCGCGTTCTGGACGAGGCGCTCGATCAGGTAGGAGGCCTCCGTGACGCGGAACGAGCACCGGTATGCGACGCCGCCGGGCGCCTTGTTCGTGTACGCGCCCTCGGTCACGACGTGCGCGGCCGGGATGTCGTAGGAGCCGGTGACGATGTGGAAGAGCCCGGCCTTGCACTTCGTCGGCTGTGCGTCCGAGAAAAACGCGCCGTTGTCCGAGAGCATCTTCACGCGCAGGCCGGTGATCTTCCCGTCTTTGAGCGCCAGTTCGCCGTGCATGTGGTAGTCGCGGGCGAAGCCCGTCGAGATGAGATTCCCGGTGCGGTCCTCGACCCACTTCACCGGCCGCCCGATCAGGAGCGACGCGGCCGTGGCGACGACGTAGCCCGGATAGATCGGCACCTTGTTCCCGAAGCCGCCGCCCAGGTCGGGCGAGACGATCCTGATCTTGTGCTCGGGCAGCCCGGCCACGAGCGCGAACAGCGTCCGGTGCGCGTGTGGGGCCTGCGAGGTCAGGTAGATCGTCGCCTTGCCGGTCGCCGGGTCGACGTCCGCGACGCAGCCGCAGCACTCGAGCGGCGCCGGGTGGCAGCGCGGGTAGAAGGTGTCCAGCTCGACCACCTTGTCGGCCTCGGCGAAGGCCTTCTCGGTCGCCTCCTTGTCGCCCGCCTCCCAGTCGTAGATGTGGTTGTCCGTCTGCCCTTCCTTCTCGTCGCGGATCACGGCCGCGCCCTCGGCGAGCGCCTGCTGCGGGCTCGTGATCGCCTCGAGCGGCTCATAGTCCACCTCGATCAGCTCGCAGGCGTCCTTGGCGATGTACGCGCTCTCCGCGATCACCGCCGCCACCTCCTGGCCCTGGAAGCGCACCTTGTCGGTGGCGAGCACGGCCTGGGTGTCGCCCGAGAGCGTCGGCATCCAGGCGAGGTTGTGCTGCGCCATCAGCTCGCCGGTGACGACCGCCACGACGCCCTCGACCGCCTCGGCCCGCGACGTGTCGATCGAGGTGATGCGCGCGTGCGCGTACGGGCTCCGCAGGAACTCCAGGTGGAGCATCCCGGGGAGCGTGATGTCGTCGAAGTAGTTGCCTTTGCCGCGGATGAAGCGGGCGTCCTCGAGCCGCTTGACGGAGTGGCCGACGCCGCGGATCTCTTCCGTTGCCGCCATCGTTAGCCCTCCTTCCCCTTCTTCGCGGCGTACTGCACCGCCTTCACGATGTTTTGGTACCCCGTGCAGCGGCAGATATTCCCGCTCAGGGCCCAGCGGATCTCCTCCTCGCTCGGGTCCGGGTGCTCGGCCAGGAGCGCGGTCGCGGTCAGCATCATCCCGGGCGTGCAGAAGCCGCACTGGAGCCCGTGCTCCGCGTGGAAGCCCTCCTGCACCGGGCTGAGCCCTTCGGCAGACGCGAGGCCCTCGACGGTGGTCACCTCGGAGCCGTCCGCCTGGACGGCGAACATCGTGCAGGACTTCACCGGCGTTCCATCCACGAGCACCGTGCACGCGCCGCAGTTGGTCGTGTCGCAGCCGACGTGCGTGCCCGTGAGCCCGAGCGTCTCGCGGAGGAAGTGCACGAGCAGGAGCCGCGTCTCGATCTCCTGCGAGTGCGAAGCGCCGTTGACCGTCACGGTGACCGGATAGGTGAATTGCCCGGTCTCGACAGCAGCTTCGGTCATCGTTCCTCCCCCTTCACGCGGCCGCCGTCTCGGCGGCCTTCCGGAGCCCCCGCTCCGTGAAGACGCGGACGACGCTCCGCTTGTAGTCGGCGCTCCCACGGTTGTCCGTCCGCGGCTGCGCGGCCTCGGCGGCCAGCCGGGCCGCCTCCTGAATCGTGTCGTCGTTCAGCTCCGAACCCGCGAGGAACTCCTCCGCGGCCTCGGCCCGCAGGTTGCTCGGGCCTACGCCGGTGAGCGCGATCCCCGCGCGCCCGACCGTGCCGTTGTCGAGCGAGAGGTGGACGGCGACGCCGACGGTGGCGAAGTCGCCGATCTTCCGCTCCAGCTTGAGATACGTACCGCCGGCTCGCTCGCCAGGATCGGGGACCTGGACGGCGGTCGCGATCTCGTTCGGCTGGAGGCTCGTCGTGAACGGGCCCTGGAACAGCTCCGCGAGCGGGATCGTGCGCGTGCCAGCGGAGGAGACGACTTCGAGCTGGGCGCCCGCGGCGAGGAGGGCCGAGCCCCAGTCTCCCTGGGGATCGGCGTGTGCCAGCGAGCCGACGACCGTGCCGCGATTCCGCACGATCGGATCGGAGATCTGCGGCGCGGCGTCGCCGAGGACGCCGTAGCGGCCGCGCAGCGCGTCCGACCGCTCGCAATCCTTGTGGCGCACGAGGGCGCCGATCGAGAGGCCGTCCTCCTCCTCGATCGAGTCGAGCCCCTCGATGCCGTTGATGTCGACGAGCGCGCGCGGCGAGGCGAAGCGGAGCTTCATGAGCGGGATCAGGCTCTGCCCGCCCGCCAGTACCTTGGCCTCGTCCCCGAAGCGGTCAAGCAGCTCGAGCGCCTCCTCGACGCCGGCCGGAGCGTGGTAGGAGAACCTGGCGGGATACATGCGATGGCGCCTCCTTCCGGAAACTCCGATACCAACCGGTCCTTGCGGAGGCGAGAATACCCCGCAGCTACCGGCAATTTCCATTCCGTGTCTCCCGTTACGCTTCCGGGGTGGCATTCGGATCGGTCGCCGAGGTCGAGCAGGCTCTCCCCCGGGAGTCCTATCTCCCCGATCGCGGCCTCGCGACCGCGGTCTTCCTGGCCGTCTCGATGGGCCGGCCGCTGCTCCTCGAGGGCGAGGCGGGCGTCGGCAAGACCGAGGTCGGGAAGACGCTGGCGCGTATCCTCGAGGCCGAGCTGATCCGGCTCCAGTGCTACGAGGGGATCGACGCCTCGCAGGCTCTGTACGAGTGGGATTACGCGCGCCAGCTCCTCTACGCCCGGGCGCTGCAGGAGGGAGAGGTGGCGGTCGGCGAGCGCGTGGCCGAGCTGTACGGGCCGGAGTTCCTCGTGGAGCGGCCACTGCTGCGGGCAATCCGCGCCGGCTCAGGGGCCGTCCTGCTCGTGGACGAGCTCGACCGGGCCGACGACGAGTTCGAGGCCTTCTTGCTGGAGGTCTTGTCCGACTTCACGGTGACCGTGCCCGAGCTGGGGACGATCGCCGCGGCCGAGCCGCCGGTCGTCGTCATCACCTCCAACCGCACGCGGGAGCTCCACGACGCGCTCAAGCGCCGCTGCCTCTACCACTGGATCGACTTCCCGGACGTGGCCCGCGAGGCGGAGATCATCCGCCTGCGCGCGCCGGACGTCGAAGAGCCGCTGGCACGCTCGGTGGCCGAGACCGTCGCCCGTCTGCGCGCCTTGGATCTCGTCAAGCGCCCGGGGGCGGCGGAGGCGATCGACTGGGCGCAGGCACTCTCGCTCCTCGGCGCCGGTTCGGCAAACGGCGACGCGGCCCGTGAGACGCTCGGAGCGGCAGTGAAGAACCGCGAGGACCAGGCCAGGGTCGAGGCCGCCTGGAGCGAGCTGGTCGACTAGACCGCCGTGCGCGCCGCGGCAAACGCCGCGAGCGTGCGCTGCACGTCTTCTTCGCTCGTCTGCCAGTTCGAGACCGAGAGGCGGATCGCCTTGCGGCCGTCCCGGGTCGTGCCGCTCGTCCAGGCCTCCCCGCTTTCCTGCAGGGCGACCAGGACGGCGCCCGTGGTCTCGTCGTCCTCGAAGCGGAACACCACCTGGTTGAACACCACGTCGTTCATGACCTCGCAGCCGGGCAGCTCGGCCAGCCCCTCCGCGAGCGCGCGGGCCCGGGCACAGCTGCGCTCGACGAGATCCGCGACGCCGGCGCTGCCCAGGGAGCGGAGCGTCGCGTAGATCGGGATGCCCCGCGCGCGCCGCGAATGCTCGGGGACGAAGTCCATCGCGTCCCGCGCGGTGCCGGCGTCGGCGTGGACCAGGTACGCGGATCTGACGCCGAGGGCGGAGCGATGCGAATCCGGGTGAGCGCAGAAAGCGATCCCGGAGTCGAACGGAACGTTCAGCAACTTGTGTGCGTCGGTCGCCCAGGAATCAGCTCGTTCGGCGCCGGCGACGAGGTGACGAAGCAACGGGCTGGCGGCTGCCCAGAGGCCGATTGCACCGTCGACGTGAAGCCACGCGTCGGCTGCCGTGGACGTGTCCGCAGCAGCGTGAAGGTCGTCGAAGGCGCCCGTGTTGATGTCGCCCGCCTGGACGCAGACGATCGTCGGCTCCTCTGCCTTGCTGAGCTCGTCCCGGAGCGCTTCCATCACCATTCGGCCCTGCTCGTCGGCCGGAACCTCGTGGATGGAGGCAGTGCCGATTCCGAGGAACCTGAGCGCCCGGTCGAGCGTCGCGTGTCGATTCTCCCCGGCGACAACCCGGATCGGAGGCGCGCCGTTGAGGCCGTCACGCCCAACATCCCAGCCGACACGGGCAAGGAGGTGGTGACGGGCCGCCGCGAGGCAGGTGAAGTGGGCCATCTGACCGCCGGTGACGAATCCGAACGAGGCGTCCTCGGGCAGCCCGAGCAACTCCTTCAGCCAGGCACCGGCGACCTCCTCGACGACGCCCGTCGCGGGCATCGGGAGCGTCAGGCCGGAGTTCTGGTCCCAGGCCGACGTGAGCCAGTCGGCGGCGACCGCCTCCGGAAAGGCTCCGCCTATGACGAAGCCGAAGAACCGTCCGCTCGTCGTGGCCATGAGGCCCGGCTCGACGTCTCGCGCGAGCTTCTCGATCACCTCGAGCGGGCCCGAAGGCTGCTCGGGTAGCGGGCCTCCGAGTGCCGCGCGCAGCTCGTCGACCGTCGCCTCCGGAGGCACGGGCCGCTCGTCGAGCGAGTCGAGGAACTCCGACGCGATCTCGGCCGTCCGCAGCAGCAGATCCCGGTTGCTCATGCCGCGACCAATCTACCGCGGCCCGCTGTTGCGACAATGGAAAGGACGCATGGCCACGCCTCCCGCTGCAGGCGACCCGGTAGAGACCCTCGTCCGCTTCGGGCGGGCCCTACGCGCCGCCGGGCTGCCCGTCGGCCCCGACCGCGTGGCGTCCTTTTCCCGCGCAGCCGCACTGCTCCCGCCCGGCGAGCTCTACTGGGCCGGGCGAGCGACGTTGCTCTCGCACCCCGAGCAGATCGAGGTCTACGACGCGCTCTTCGCGGCCTTCTTCGGGCCGCCGACGCCCTCGCAGGGGCCGCCGATCCGGATCCGCGTGGAGACGACCGCCGAGGCGGACGTGGGGCTTGCCAGCTCCACCGAGCTCCTCAAGGAGAAGAGCTTCTCGCGCTGCTCGCGGGAAGAGCTCTCGCAGCTCGCCGAGCTGATGGCCCGGATCGACCTCTCGGTGCCCCGGCGCAGGACGCGCCGGCGGGAACCTGCCCGCGCCGGCACCCCGGACCTGCGCCGGACGCTCCGGCGCTCGTTTCGCACGGGCGGCGAGCCGCTCGAGCGGGCCTGGCGGCGACGGCGAAGGCGGCCCAGGCGGCTCGTCCTCCTGCTCGATGTCTCCGGGTCGATGGACGCCTACTCCCGCGCGCTCGTCATGTTCGCGCACGCGGCCCTGCGCTCCGACCGGCGCTGGGAGGCGTTCTGCTTCGGGACCAGGCTGACGCGCGTCACCCGCCAGCTCGAGGGGTCGGATCCCGACGCGGCGCTCACCCGCGCCGCCGCCGAGGTGCTCGACTGGGACGGCGGCACGCGGATCGGCGAGTCGCTCAAGCGCTTCCTCGACGAGCACGGCCACTCGGGGCTCGCGCGCGGCGCCGTCGTCGTCCTCTGCTCGGACGGCCTCGAGGTCGGCGACCCCGAGCTGCTCGCCGTGCAGATGGCCCGACTCCACCGGCTCGCCTACCGGGTCGTCTGGCTCAACCCGCTTCAGGAGGACCCGTCCTACGAGCCGCTCGCGCGCGGCATGAGGGCCGCGCTCCCGCACGTCGACCACTTCGCGAGCGGCCACAGCCTGGCCAGCCTCGAGGAGGTCGGCGCCGCGCTCTCGCGCTGGTAGCTCTCAACCGGTGTTGCGGAGGCCCGCCGCGATCCCGGCGATGGAGCGGAGGAGCGGGCGCTTGACCGCCTCGTCGCCGGTCTCGCGCCAGCGCCGGAGGAGCTCGACCTGGATCGCGTTCATCGGGTCGACATACGGGTTGCGCAGGCGGATGGACCGCTGGATCACAGGATGGCGGTCGAGGAGGTCGCGCGCCTCGACGATCTCGAGCACCGAGGCGACCGTGCGCTCGTGCTCGGCGCGGATCGGCTCGTACAGGCTCGCGTCCTCGACCAGGTCGAGGTAGCCGGCGGCGATCTCGAGGCTCGACTTCGCGAGCGTCATCTCCAGGTTCTCGACGAGCGAGCGGAAGAAGGCCCAGCTTCGGTAGAGGCGGCGGAGCTCGCCGAGTTCGACGGCGGCGAAGGCGGCGCCGCAGCCGTACCAGGCCGGGAGGACGCAGCGGTTCTGCGTCCATGCGAAGACCCAGGGGATCGCGCGGAGGGAGCTGAGGAGCTCGTCCCCCTCCGGGCGTCGCGGAGGACGCGAGCCGATCTCCAGGAGCGCCAGCTCTTCGATCGGCGTGAAGCGGCGGAAGAACTCGGGGAAGCGGTCGTCCTCCCAGACGAGGCCGCGGTAGGCGACGAAGGCGTGCTCCGAGAGCGCGCCCATCGTCTCGCCCGCGCCCTCCGGAGGCTGCGAGCCGGCGACCTCGGGGAAGGCGGCCAGGAGCGTCGCCGCGAGCGCGGCCTCGAGGTTGCGGTAGGCGAGCCCCGGGAGGCCGTACTTGAAGGAGACCGTCTCCCCCTGCTCGGTTAGCTTGAGCCGGCCGGGCGGGTGGCCGGCCGGCTGGGCAAGGATGGCCGCGTGCGTCGGGCCACCGCCCCGCCCGGTCGAGCCGCCGCGGCCGTGGAAGACGGTCAGCTCGAGCCCCCGGGCGGCGGCGAGCGCCGCGAGGCGCTCCTGCGCGCGGTAGATCTCCCACTGCGCCGTGAGGTAGCCGCCGTCCTTGCCGGAATCGGAGTAGCCGACCATGACCTCGAGCCGGCGGCCTCGCTCCTCGACGAGACGGGCGAAGCGGGGCTCATCGAGCAGCGTCTCGAGGACCTCGGGCGCCTCGCGGAGGTCGCGGATCGTCTCGAAGAGAGGGACCGGCGAGACGCGGGCGCCCGCCTCGCCGGCCAGCTCGACGACGGGGAGCACGTCTCCGGCCGATTCGGTTCCCGAGACGATCACCGTGTCGACGGCCTGCTCCCCGACGCGTTCCTGCGCCTCGGCGGCGACGGCGAGGGCTTCTCGCACGCGGGGAGTCGCCTCCCGCAGCTCCGTCGCATGGAAGCGGACGTCCAGCTTCGCGACGTGGAAGCCGAAGAGCTCGACGCGGCGCCGCAGCCTCGCCAGCCGGCCGTCCGCGATCCGCCCGCCCGCATGCGCCCGGAGGCTACGGTCGAGGACGTCGAGGTCGGCGGCGAGCTGCTCCGCGCGCGCGTACCCGTCGTTCCCGAGGCGCCACCAGACGAACGAGAGCTTGCGGCGGTAGGGCTCGTCGCGGTTCTGCTCGCCGATCTGTGCGGCGTACGTGGGCAGATCGCGCTCGTCGCGGACGATCGACTCGAGGAGCTCCTCGGAGACGCCGACGAGGGTGGTCGTGAGGCCCAGCGCCGCCGCGAGCTCGCGTACCTCGGCTCGATAGCGGGCGAGCGCCAGCGCGCGGCCACGCTCGAGCGCCTCGCGGACGGTCTCAGGCCCGGCCTGCGGGTTTCCGTCCATGTCGCCGCCGATCCAGCTCCCGAACGAAAGCGGGAGCGGCGCGCCCGGGATTGTCTCGCGGTACGCCCGGAGCAGCTGCTCGGCGGCGTCGAGGAGGCTGTGCTCGAAGAACCAGAGCCCGTGACGGATCTCGTCGACGACGCGCGGTCGCTGCGGGCGCACCTCGTCGGTCTGCCAGAGGACCGTGATCTCCTCCGCGGCGCGCTCCATCACGTCCTCGCCGGCGTCGAGCGCGGCGAGCAGCGCGCCGAGTCGCGCCTGCGCTTGCAGGACCGTGCGTCGGGTGGCCTCGGTCGGGTGCGCCGTGAGCACGAGCTCGAGCGAGACATGCTCGGCGGCGCGTTCGAGGGCCGCGGCGTCGACTCTGCTCTCACGGAGCAGGCGGAAGGCCTCGGCGAGCGACTCGCGCGGCACGCCGTCCTCCCGTTCGACATCTCGCCGGCGACGGACGCGGTGCTGCTGCTCGGCGATGTTGGCGAGCTGGAAGAAGAGCGCGAACGCTCGGAGGATCTTCGTCTGCTGCTCGAGGTCGAGGCGTCCCACGGCGCGGGCGAGCTCAGTGCGGACCTCCCGGTCGCCGCTCTCCCGCGCCCGCCGCGAGACCCGGCGGATCTCCTCCTCGCGCGCAAGCAGATCCTCCCCCTCCTGCTCGACCATGACGCGGCCGAGCAGGTCGCCGAGCAGGCGGACGTCGCGGCGGAGCGGCGCGTCGGTCGCCATGACGTGAGAGATTACGCGGCGTGCGGACGCTCTTCTCGAACGCCTACGTCGTCACCATGGACGACGCCGGCACCGAGCTCGACGGCGCCTGGATCCTGGCGGAGGACGGCTTCGTCGTCGAGGTCGGGGACGGCTCGCCGCCCTTCGCCGAGCACTTCGAGAACCTCGGCGGCGCGCTCGTCACGCCCGGGCTCGTCAACGCGCACCACCATCTCTGCCAGACGCTCACACGCACCCGGGCGCAGCAGGCCGACCTCTTCACCTGGCTGAGGGAGCTCTACCCTCTTTGGGCTCGCCTCGACGCCGAAGCCGAGTACGCGGCGGCGCGCACGGGGCTGGCGGAGCTCGCGCTCGCGGGCTGCACTACCGTCTTCGACCACCACTACGTCTTTCCGGCGGGCCGCTCGGGGATCGTCGAGGCCGAGATCCAGGCGGCGCGAGAGCTCGGAGTGCGGATCGTCGCCTCGCGCGGCTCCATGGATGTGGGCGAGTCCGATGGAGGACTGCCGCCGGACGACCTCGTCGAGGAGATCGATGCCGTGCTGGAGGACACCGAAGGCCTCTTCGCCCTCCACGAGGAAGGCCCCGGTGCCTGGACGCAGATCGCCGTCGCGCCGTGCTCGCCCTTCTCCGCTTCCAAGCGGCTCATGACCGAGTCGGCGGCGCTCGGGCGTCGGCTCGGCCTTCGGCTGCACACGCACCTGGCGGAGACCGTCGAGGAGGAGGAGTACTGCCGGGGCCTCTTCGGCTGCCGGCCGATCGAGTACCTCGAGCAGGTGGGCTGGCTGGCCGGCGACGTCTGGTGCGCGCACTGCGTCCATTTGTCCGACCAGGACGTGCGTGCTTTCGGCGCGGCCGGCACCGGCGTTGCCCACTGCCCGACCTCCAACCTTCGTCTCGGCGCCGGCGTGGCGCCGGTGCGGGCGATGCTCGACGCGAGCGTCCCCGTCGGGCTCGGCGTGGACGGCTCCGGCTCGAACGAGCGGAGCGACCTCGCCGCCGAGGTGAAGCAGGCCTTGCTCGTCGCCCGAGGTCGAGGCGGCGCAGAGGCCATGACCGTCAGGGAGGCGCTCTGGCTCGGCACCCGGGGTAGCGCGGCCGTGCTCGGGCGCGACGATCTTGGCTCGCTCGAGCCCGGGAAGTGCGCCGACTTCGCCGTCTGGAGCATGGACGGCCTCGAGTTCGGCGGCGCCGACGATCCTGTGGCGGCGCTCGTCCTCTCCGGCCCCCATCAGGCGGAGCGCGTGTACGTTGGCGGCGAGGCCGCCGTGCTGGACGGCCGCCTCGCCCGGGCCGACGAGCGCGAGATCGCCGCGGAGCACCGCGTGCAGGCCGCCCGCTTCCTGGACGCCTAAGCCCCCGGAGCTCGTCGCCGCGGGCTAATCCTGGATCGGCTCGGCCGGCTCGGCCGGCTCGGCCGCTTCGGCCGGTGGGACGCCCTCTTCCGCGGCCTCGGCCTTCGCCTGCTTTCGCGCCAGCCGCTTCTGCCGCTTGAGCTCGCGCTTCTCCTGGAGCGCTCGCTCCCGAGCCATCTTCGCCATCGTCGTCTGTCGCTTCGAGCTCGAACCCATCCGAGGCTCCCTTGTCGACCTCCACGGGACGTTCTTCAGCTTTAAACCGTAGCTGGAACGGCGGTCGTCGAGCGGCGCTACGCGGCGGCCGGTTCGCGCACGGCGCGGAGCGACGCGTCCATGATCTCGACCGCGAGGTCGATCTCGGCATCCGTCACGGTCAGGGGCGGAGCGATGCGGAAGCAGTTCGCATGCGCCTGGGAGCGGACGATGTTCATGGAGAGGCCGCGCTCGTAGCACTCGCGCGTCACGGCGGCCCCGAGGGCGTCGGCAGGGCGGCGGCTCTCGCGGTCCTCCACGAGCTCGAGCCCGATGAGGAGCCCGCGGCCGCGGACGTCGCCGATCGGCTCGTGCTCTGCCTGTAGCTCGCGGAGGCGGGCGAGCATGTACTCGCCGCGCGCGGCGGCGCACGCTACCAGACTCTCCTCGGCAACGACATCCAGCACGGCGAGGCCGGCCGCCGCCGGGAGCGGGTCGGAGACGTGCGAGGTGATGTGGAGGAAACCCTTGTCGTAACAGTCCTGCTCGATCGCGCTCGACGTGATCGTGGCGGCGAGGGGCAGACCGCCGCCGAGCGTCTTCGAGACGCCGACGAAGTCCGGCACGACGCCGTCGTGCTCGAACCCGAACATCGTCCCGAGACGCCCGAAGCCGGTCTGGGCTTCGTCCATGACGAGCAGCATCCCGCGCTCGTTCAGCAGCTCGCGCACGCGCCGGAAGTAGCCGTCGGGCGGGACGATGATCCCTCCCGCGGAGAGCACCGGCTCGGCGACGAGCGCGCAGAGCGTGCCCACCGACTGCTCGTCGACGAGCTCGAAGCCGACCTCCAGGCAGGTGCAGTCGCAGGCGCCGTCGCAGTGGCGCACTGGGCAGCGGTAGGCATACGGCGCCGGAATCGCGTACGAGCCGGGCAGCACCGGCCCGTAGCCGGCGTGGGCCATCGAGAAGTTGACGGAGGCGATCCCGGAAAGGAGCCCGTGGAAGCTTCGCGTGAGGCCGACGACCTCCCACCGGCCCGTGTGCATCTTCGCCATCTTCAGCGCGACCTCGTTCGCCTCCGTGCCGGTGTTGAGGAGGAGGACGCGGTCGAGCGGCGGCGGGAAGAGCCCAGCCAGCCGCTCGGCAAGGGCGAGCACGGGCTCCGAGAGCATCCACGAGTTCAGGTGGACGACCTCGTCGAGCGCCGCGCGCACGGCCGTGGCGATGCGCGGGTGATTGTGGCCCAGCGTCGAGCAGATCTGCCCGGAGGTGAAGTCGAGGATGCGCTTGCCGCTCGCCGTCTCGACCCACGCGCCCTCGGCGCGCACGATCGGCTCGGGCGCGAAGGAGCCGGCGTAGCGGATGAGGAAGCGTTCGCGCTCGTCCACGGGGCAAGAATACGATGCCGACGAAATGAACATCTCCACCCACGTCCTCGACACCGAGCGCGGCGAGCCGGCCAGCGGGATGCGCGTCGAGCTCTTCCGCGGCGACCTTCTCCTCTCCGTCCGGGAGACGGACGAGGACGGCCGCGTCCCCGACCTCGGCGGGGTCGAGCTCCCGCCGGACGTCTACCGGCTCGTCTTCCACCCGCGCTCGCCGTTCTTCCGCGGGATCGAGGTCGAGGTCGAGCTCGGCGAGGGGCACTACCACGTCCCGCTCCTCCTCTCCCCCTACTCGTGCGCGATCTACCGCGGCAGCTGACCGTGGACGAGCTGGCCGACCTCTTCCAGGCCCGGAGCCGCTTCGTGGAGGCGCTGGCCGAGGAGGAGAATCCGCTTGGACGGGCCCGCGAGGTGCTCGCCTCTCTGCCCGAGGAACAGCGGGTCGAGGCGCTCGCGCACCACGCGCGCATCGGCGAGCGCCGGCTCGGCGGCCGCTCGGCGGTGGAGCAGGGCGAGCCCGCGCGGGAGGATCCCGAGGTCCTGGCCGAGCTGGCCGAGCTGAACGCCGCCTACGAGGAGCGCTTCGGCTTCCGCTTCGTCGTCTTCGTCAACCGTCGCTCCCGCGCCGAGCTCGTGCCGGTGCTGCGCGAGCGGCTCGAACGCACGCGCGCGGAGGAGCTCGAGACCGGCTGCGACGAGCTCGTCGCGATCGCCGTGGACCGGTGGCGGAGCTCCTGAGGATCGGCTACGGGAAGGAGGCCGTATCCGTCTATCGGACGGACGGCCGGAGCTCGCTCTTCGCCGCCGAGGTCGGCATGACCGCGCGCGGCGAGGCGTTCGGCCCCTCCTACACGGAAGGCGACAACACGCTCGTCGTCGCCACCGACTCGATGAAGAACTTCATCCACGTGACGGCGCTCGAGTACGGCGAGTCGTCGCTCGAGGGCTTCCTGGCGCTGCTCGCCCGGCGCTTCCTGGACACGTACGGCCAGGTCGAGCGCGTCGAACTCTCGGCGCGCGAGGTCCCGTTCGCCCGGCGGAGCGAGCAGTCATTCCAGAGCGTCTGGGGCGACCACGCGGTCGCCGAGCTCGTCCTCGACCGGGACGGAACGCTGGAGCACCGCTCCGGCAGAGTCGGCATCAGGCTCGTCAAGCTGACGGGAAGCTCGTTCGAGGGCTTCGTCCGGGACGAGTACACGACGCTCCCCGAGTCCCGCGACCGCCCGCTCTTCGTCCACCTCGACGTGCATTGGCGGAACCGAGACTTCGCCGAGCGCGCAGACGGCGAGGCGATCCGCGACTCCGTCGCCGGAACGTTCGCCGAGTTCGACTCGGCCTCGATCCAGGAGCTCGTCCACGCGATGGGCACGGGCCTCCTGGACGGGTTCGGCGAGCTCGAGGAGGTCTCGTTCGTCGCCGAGAACCGCCTGTGGGACACCGCCCAGGTCTCCAGCTCGGACGAGCGCGTGTACACCGATCCGCGCCCGCCGTATGGGCGGATCGAGCTGACGCTCGGGCGATGATCCTCCCCGGCCGCTACAACGGCCCGCCGGACTCGGCGAACGGCGGCTACGCGTGCGGCCTCGTCGCCGCGACCCTCGGCGGCGTTGCCGAGGTGACGCTGCGCCGGCCGCCGCCACTCGACCGGGAACTCGAGGTCGTCCGGGACGACGGTCGCGCCGAGCTCCGTGACGGCGAGGCGCTCGTCGCCGAGGCCGAGCGGGTAGCGGTGGAGGTGGAGGTTCCGGCGCCCATCTCCCTCGAAGAGGCGGCGGAGGCCTCGGGGCGCTACGCGGGCTTCCTCCACCACGCCTACAACACGTGCTTCGTCTGCGGGCCGGACCGCGAGGACGGCCTGCGGGTCTACGCCGGGCCGGTGGAAGGCAGGCCGGGGCTCGTCGCCTCGCCCTGGACGCCCGGGGAGGACGTGCGGCCCGAGCTCGTCTGGGCCGCGCTCGACTGCCCGAGCGGGTGGGCGGTGGACGACTTCCAGCGCGAGGGCGTCCTCCTCGGGCGCATGGCGGCGCGGATCGACCGCCTGCCGACACGCGAGGAGCCTCACGTCGTGGTCGGCTGGCGCGTCGGCGAGGACGGCCGCAAGCGTCACGCGGGCTCAGCGCTTCTCACCGCCGAGGGCGAAGTGCTGGCGCGCGCTCGCTCGACGTGGATCGTTCCCGCCGCTACGGAAACAGGTCCCGCTCCGGCGGCATGACGAGCTCGCGCGCCCTCCCCTCCCCCGCCGGCGCCGCGTAGCCGCGGATCAGGGCCGCCGGCACGCCGTTGGCCTTGCCCATGACGAGCTCGGCGGCGCCCGCAAGCTCGTCCGCCACGGCTATCACCGTCGCCTGGAGCGGCCGGCCACGCTCGTCGGGCCGGCCGCGCAGGTCGAGGAGCGGCCGCATGCCGGCGACGCCGAGGGCCACGTCCGTCGTGCCCTGGCGCCAGGCCCGGCCGAAGGAGTCGCTGACGATCACCGCGGGCGCGACGCCGAAGCGATCGGCGAGCGCCGCCCGGATCGCCGCTGCGGAGGCGTCGGGATCGCGGGGCAGGAGCACGACCCAGCCCTCGCCCGGCGTGTTCGAGCGGTCGACCCCCGCGCTCGCGCAGACGAAGCCGTGCTCGGTCTCGGCGATGACGAAGTCCCCGCGGCGACGTCGCACGGCCCGAGCCTCGCGCAGGATCACCGCCAGGTGGTCGTCGGCCTGCTCGACGCGTCCCTCCGCCTTCGAGACCACCTTCTGCGAGACGACGAGCACGTCCCCTTCGCGCAGCCCGCCGGCCCGCTCGAGCGCGTCCACGAGGAGGGAGGCGAGGTCGTCGCCGGGCCGCACCTCCGGAATCCCTTCGAGGGGAACGACCTGGATGGCGTTCATGGGCCGACCGGCCCATGAACGCGTGGAGGGTGTGTGAGGGAACCGGTAGGTTCCCTCACTGTCTCAAAGAAGGGGGCTCGTGGGGGAAACATGGTTTCCCCCCCGAGAGGGAGCCCAAGGCGAACGATCACTCCGGCAGCCCCGTGAACCTCCC
>Ga0081538_10003450_pt1 | contig 14933 bp, 15 predicted proteins | sample TabmetS5T2R1_FD_71022 | JGI IMG/M metagenome (GOLD analysis project Ga0081538, IMG submission 71022) | Tabebuia heterophylla rhizosphere microbial communities from the University of Puerto Rico - S5T2R1 | ecosystem: Host-associated > Plants > Roots > Rhizosphere ... | reverse complement strand
GGACGTGGATGAAGTCGCGCCGTTGGCGGCCGTCTTCCAGCACCTGCGGCGCCTGCCCGGCCGCGAGGGCGCTGCGGAAGATCGCCGCGACTCCGGCATAGGGGGTGTCGCGGGGCATCCGCGGGCCGTAGACGTTGTGGTAGCGCAGGGCGGTGACCGCCGGCCCGCCCGCGGCCATGGCCGCGAAGGCCAGGTGCTCTTGGTGGAGCTTGGTCGCGGCGTAGACGCTGCGTGGGTCGGCCGCGGCCTCCTCGGTCACCGGCAGCGGCTCCAGGCCCCGCCCACAGGCCGGGCACGGCGGCTCCCAGCGGCCGGCGGCCAGCCGCGCCGGTTCCCTGGGGGCGGGCCGCACCCGGCCGTGGGCCGAGCAGCGGTAGCCACCCTCGCCGTAGACGACCATCGAGCTGGCCAGCACCAACCGGTCGACCCGGCCTGGGCGGCGGTGGAGCGCGGCCAGCAGCCGGGCCGTGCCCAGCGCGTTGTCGCGCACGTAGTCCACGACGTCGCCGAGGTCCTTGCCCAACCCGACCATGGCCGCCTGGTGGCAGACCGCCTGGACGCCGTCGACGGCGTCGTCCAGTTCGGGCCCGTCCAGGTCGGCCCAGAGGTATTCGACGTCGTCGCGCAGGTAGTCGGGTGGCCCGCCGTGGGCCTTGGGATGCAGCCGGTCCAGCACCCGGACCCGGTGCCCATGGGTGGCGAGCAGGTCGACGAGGTGGCTGCCGATGAAGCCGGCGCCGCCGGTGACGAGGATGTCCATGGCGCCGCATGCTGTGGCCTCCCGTGCCGGTCGTCAACGCCCGACCCGCCACCGTTCGGCCTGGAGCACCGCGATGATGGTCATCGAATCGACGATCTCCCCGCTGTCGACCATGCCGAGCACCTCCTGGAAGCGGTGGGGCCGGACCTGGAACGATTCGGTCTCGTCCGGCCAGGGCGCGCCGGTCGCCCGGGTCAGGTCGAAGGCGAGGAAGAGGTGGGCCGTCTCGTCCATGACGCTCTTGGAGGTGTGGTAGACGCACACCGGTTCCAGCCGGCCTGCCCGGTAGCCGCTCTCCTCGGCCAGCTCGCGCTGGGCCGCGGCCTCGATCGGCTCGCCCGGGGCGGCCCCTCCGGTCGGCATCTCCCAGGTGTGGCGGCCGGCCACATAGCGGTACTGGCGCACCAGCACCACGGTGTCGGGGTCCAGGAACGGCAGCGTCCCCACGCAGACGCCGGTGTGGACCACGCCGTAGATGGTGGTGCGACCGCTGGGCAGCTCGACCAGGTCCTCGCGGAGCTGCAGCCAGGGGTTCTGGTAGATCGTGCGGCTGGAGCGGGTCCGCCACGGCCGCATACTCATGGAATCCTCCTCGTTCCGATGACCCGGTGGCGTCAGGCGACGCGCCGCCACCCGGCACTATGATCGGCATCGTGGACCTCGCACGTGTCACGGTGATCCTGCCCGCCCTGAACGAGGCGGTCGCCCTACCTGTCGCGCTGGCCTCCTTCCCGCCCGAGGTCGACCTGCTGGTAGTCGACAACGGCTCGACCGACCAGACGGCCGCGGTCGCCGCCGCCCACGGCGCCCGGGTCGTGCACGAGCCACGGCGCGGGTTCGGGGCCGCCTGCTGGGCCGGGGTGCAGGCGGCCCAGCACGCCGAGGTGCTCGCTTTCGCCGACGCCGACGGCTCCTTCGACGGCGCCGACCTGGCGGCGGTCGCCGGGCCGGTCCTGCGTGGTGAGGCCGACCTGGTGGTCGGCTCCCGTATGGCCCGCCGGGAGCCGGGGGCCATGTCCTGGCTCGCCGTGCTGGAGAACCGGCTGCTCGGGCTGGCCTGTCGCCTGCTGTTCGGGGTACCGCTGTCCGACCTGGGCCCGTTCCGGGCCATCCGGCGCGAGGTGCTGCTGGCGCTTGGCATGACCAACCGGGGCAGCGGTTGGCCGCTGGAGATGCTTGGCCGGGCGGGCAGGGTCGGGCTGCGGGTGGTTGAGGTCCCGGTGCGTTACCGGTCCCGGGCCGGCGGCCGCAGCAAGGTCAGCGGCTCGGTGCGCGGGACGGTCCGGGCCGTGATCGCCATGGCGATGGTCACCGTCGCGCTGCTGCGCGAGCGCCGTTGGGGGCGGCCCGCCGGATGACGGGGCCGCGTCGGGCGCTGGTCGTCATCGCCAAGGAGCCGGTCCCCGGCGCGGTCAAGACCCGCCTAGTGCCCGCGCTGGGGGCCGAGGGTGCCGCACGGGTCGCGGCGGCGATGCTGGCCGACACCCTGGCGGGCATGGCCGAGGTCGACGCCGAGCCGTGGGTGTGCTTCGCCCCGCCCGATGCCGGTATGCGGATGGCCCGCCTGGCTCCCGGCTTCGGGCTGCTTGCCCAGGTCGAGGGCGATCTGGGCGACCGCCTGGCCAGCTGCTTCGCGGCCCTCCTGGGGGGCGGCGCCGACCAGGTGGTGATCGTCGGGGCCGACACCCCCCAGGTCCCTCGGGCGACCTACGAGGCGGCGTTCGGGCTGCTGGACCAGGTCGACGTGGTCCTCGGCCCGGCCCAGGACGGCGGCTACTACCTGGTCGGCGCCAAGGCGGTGCTCCCGGAGCTGTTCATCGGCGTCCCCATGGGCACCGACGCCGTCCTCCAAGTGACCATGCAGCGGGCGGTCCGCCGGCGGCTGCGGGTCGGGACCGTGCCGACGCTGCGCGACCTGGACCGGCTGGAGGACCTGCAGGCCGCCCTGGCGGCCGGCGAGCTCCAGGCCAGCCCGCGCACCCGGTCGGTGGTGGCCGACCTGCTGGCCGCCGCCAGCCGTTAGCACCTTGTAAGCCGGCCAGCCCAGTTTGGTCCGGCTCCGGCCTCTAAGCCTGGATCCACCGCGGTTCCGGTGTGGTGGGCGGGACCCGATTATGAGAAAGGCCCTCTGAGCAGGGAGAATGGCGTTGCTCAGACGTCCATCCGTCCCGACCAGGAGGGCACTTTCTCGATGCCATCCTCCCACAGCCCCGACAGCCTCGTCGTCGCCTTTGACGACGACCACGCGGTCGCCAACGCCGGGCTGCTGCTGCCCGCCACGCTCGCCCAGCGGCTGGGGATCGAGCAGGTGGTCGACCAGCTGGTCGACCTCGGCGGCCGGCCCGGCGCCCACCGGCCCGGCCGCAAGGTGCTGACGCTGGTCCACGCGATCCTCGCCGGAGCCGACTGCATCGACGACGCGGAGGTGCTGCGCACCGGTTCCACCGCCGAGGTCCTCGGCCACCAGGTCATGGCCCCCTCGACCATCGGCACGTTCCTGCGTTCGTTCACCTTCGGGCACGTCCGGCAGCTGGACCGGGTGGCCGAGACCATCATGGGCAGGGCGTGGGCGGCGGGCGCCGGGCCCGGCGAGGCGCCGCTGACCATCGACGTGGACTCCACCGTCTGCGAGGTCCACGGCCACCACAAGCAGGGCGCGGCCTACGGCTACACCCGCCAGCTCGGCTACCACCCACTGCTCGCTACCCGCGCCGACACCGGCGAGGTGCTGCACGCCCGCCAGCGCACCGGCCGGGCCGCCTCCGGCCGCGGCGCCGAGCGGTTCGTGGTCGAGTTGGCCGGGCGGGTGCGCCGCGCCGGCGCGACCGGGCAGCTCACCTTGCGGGCCGACTCGGGGTTCTGGTCGGCCAAGGTCCTGGCCGCCTGCCGCCGCCACCGCATCCGCTTCTCGATCACCGTCCGCCAGGTCAGCACCGTCTGCGCCGCGATCAGGTCGATCCCCGAGCACGCCTGGGTCGACATCGACTACCCCGACGGCGGCATCGCCCAGGTGGCCGAGACCACCCTCGGCCCCGACCGGCTGGTCGTGCGCCGCACCCGCCTGACCGGCCCCCAGGCCACGCTGTGGCCGGACTGGCGTTACCACGCCTTCGTCACCGACCGTCCCGGCGGCTTGGTGGAGCTGGACGCCGACCACCGCCGCCACGCCGTCTGCGAGCTGGCCATCCGCGACCTCAAGGATGGCGCCGGGCTGCGCCACTGCCCTTCGGGGAGGTTCCTGGCCAACGCCGCCTGGCTGGTGCTGGGCGCGCTGGCGCACAACCTGCTGCGCTGGGTCGCCACGATCGGGCTGGGCAGCGCCGTGTTCGTGGTGGCCAAGACCCTGCGACGCCGTCTGCTCGCGCTGCCCGGCCGGCTGACCCGATCGGCCCGCCGGCGCCTGCTGCACCTGCCGTGCGACTGGCCATGGGCCAACCAATTCCTCCAAGCCCTGGCCCGCCTTCGGGCGGTGCCACTACCCGCCTGACGGCCCAACCAGCCACCGACAACCGACCGGCTGTGCGCCAGCCTGCCCAGCGCCTCCAGCCGGGCCGTCATCGCCCCGCTGCAACGGCGCCGAACCCACCCGGAGCGGCACCCGATGCCCTACCCCGCCACCCCCAAGCATGCACGCCTCCACAACCGCCCACCATGGCCCGGAACCCAGAACGACGGTGGATCCAGGCTTAGCCCTCGATACCTGATAAGGATGAGGCCGCTGGTTCAAGTCCAGCCAGGCCCACAAATCGGCCTCTGAACAGGGCAAACGCTGGTCGACGCGCTTCAGCTGCCAGTCCAATTGGGATGCGTCCCATTAGGGATGGGATCTTGGGGGGCGCTTCCTCTCCTGAGCCGGAACAACGCCTCTGAGCAGCCGCTTTGAGTCCAACTGTCGTGGGTGCGCCGTGGATGGTCGGTAGCACAGCGGTGTCAGAACTCATCCCTTGCTGCTGTTCGAAGCTTCACTGTGATCATGTGGGGCCTTCGCGGCCCTCGATCTGCTCTGCAGCCCTGGCGAGGGCGCAGGTCGGCTCGGTGCGCGAGCGGAAGCCGCGTTTGCGGAACACGCTGGCCAGATGGTGCTCGACCGTCTTGGGACTGAGGAACAGGGCGGCGGCGACCTCGCGGTTGGACAAACCGCGGGCCGCCAGCAGCGCCACTCGGGTCTCCTGAGAGGTCAACGGCTCGAAGGCCAGCTCATCGGCGACGCCCTGGGTCCGGGCGGTGAGGTCCATGGCCGCGAAGGCGTCCAGGGCGGCCCGCAGCTGCTCGCGGGCGGCGACCCGCCGCCCGGCCCGCCGCAGCCTGGCCCCGTACAGCAGGCGGATCCGAGCCGCCTCGAAGGCGTCCGGAGCTTGGGCGTGGGCGTCCGGGGCGGCCTGGAAGGCCTCGGCGGCGGTGGCAGTCAGCGCCTGGCAGCGGGCGACCAGGGCAGCGATCGGCAGCGCGGGCGGCTGGGTGGGGGAGGACGGCGGCCCCGGCGGCCCGGGCCCATGTACGCCTCGACCAGGGTGGGAGCGACCCCCAGCGGCTCACCCATGGCGGGCAACCTTGGGAAAGCTCGGCGGGAGGATTAGGCAGGCCACGATGGCGTCCTACGGTCCCACCGGCTCGGTGGCCAGCGCCTCCCCAAGGGAGGTGTCGATCGGGAACACCTCTGTCATCCTGGTCAGCGCCAGCACCCGCCGCACCAGCGGTCTCGGCCTGACCAGCCGCACGGAACCGCCGTGCTCTTGGACGCGCCGCCGGGCATCGACCAGGGCCCTGATCCCGGCGCAATCCAAGAAGCTGACCCGCTCCAAGTCGACGATCAGCTGGTGGTAGCCGCGGTCTACCAGATCGTCCACAACGGCCTGGAGGTGCGGGAAGGTGGCCAGGTCAAGCTCCCCACCGATGTGGACCGTGGCACGGTCGCCGTGGTGCTGGACGGAGAGTTGAAGCTCCATCATCGGCACGTGCTCCTCGTGTTGAGGCGTGGCGCCTGTAGCCCGTCGTGGTGGGATCTCGGGTCGGGTGGAGATGATTCCGGGACTGCGACGAAGACCCCGCCGTGTCCTTGTGGACCGGCCCGTCGCAGTCCCGGAATTCTGTGGCGAGCGTGGCGCCCGCTATGTGCTCTGCTGGTCACACCCTCAGCGGCCATCTCAGCCGACCGGGTAGTGGGGTGACTGCCTGATGGCTCGCTGTCAGCGGCATCGGTGGACCATGCCGAGCGGTCAGGGGAGGCGAACTTGGATTCGGTCTGGTTGGCATGGGTAGTCGCAGGCTGGCGGCCGGGTGTGTGGGTGGTGGTCGCGGCCTGACCGCTGGTCGCAGCCTCGGGGTCGCGACTGGCCCAGACCCCGCTCCCGCGCGCCCTGAGGCTGCACGCCTCGTCGCCGAACCGTTGATGGGTCGAGTACGACATACTCCCTCCGCAGAATGGCGGCTCCGTCGCCTCGCGAGGCCACTCCTTGCGGTACCTCTATCGAAGAACCGAGGAACTTCTGAAGCAGTTTAGTCCTCACGCGAGTAACTTCCTAGCGCTGAGACCATTCGGTGCTTACATTCTGAAGAGGTGATGGATGCTGACGGAGGTGGCCGGCTTGGACGGAGGGAGAGAGTTTGCGAGGGCCCAGCGGTGAGCGGTCGGCCGGTGTACAGCATCGGCGCCGTCGCGCAGATGCTCGGCATCCCGCCGGCCACGCTGCGGACCTGGGAGGATCGCTATGGACTTCTGGTCCCCGAGCGCAGTTCTGGCGGCCACCGCGTGTACTCCCGCGACCAAGTTGAGCAGCTCCGCTTCGTCAAGGCCCAGCTTGACAACGGCATGTCGCCTGCTGATGCCCATCGCCTGCTCGCTGAGCGAGTGGCCGCCGGGTCGGTTTCATTGGGCGCTCCCGAGGCGGCCGAGACGCGGCTGCTGATCCTGCTCGCCGAACGCGACCCGCATGCCGCCGGGCTGGCGGAGTACTTCCTGCGCACCGAGGGCTACGAGGTCGTTGCGGCGCTAGACGCCGCCGAGGCGGCCCGCAAGTTCGACGAGCTGGCCCCCAGCATGATCGTGATCGACCTGCTCATCTCCCCCGGCAGCGGTCTGGAGCTGTGCCGGCAGCTCAAGCAGCGCAGCGGAGCGCCGGTGCTGGCCATCTCGACCCTGGAGACCAGCGACCAGGCGCTGGAGGCCGGCGCCGATGGGTTCCTGCAGAAGCCGCTGGACCCGCTCCAGCTTGTCTCGGCCGTCAAGGATCTGCTCGGCGCCAGCGCCTTTCTCCGGCCAGGCTCGGCCAGGCCACAATGACCGAGCAGCCCGACAGCAGCGGGCGGGTGGCCAGCGGCAACCCGCGGCTGGACGCGATCCTGGGCGGTGGCTTCCCCGCCCATGGCATCAATCTGGTGGTTGGGCCGCCCGGGAGTGGCAAGACCGTCCTGGCCCAGCAGTATGTGTTCCACAACGCCACCCCTGACCGGCCGGCCGCCTACCTGACGACCGTGTCGGAGCCGCTGGAGAAGGTCTTGCGCTACGGCCAGACCATGACCTTCTTCGACGCCTCGGCGGTCGGTCGGGCCGTGTTCTATGAGGATGTGGGCGGCCTGCTCGGCACCGAGGGGCTGGCCGCAGTGTTGGAGCGTGTCGACACGCTGCTCAAGGAACGCCGGCCGGCCATCATGGTGGTCGACAGCTTCAAGGCGCTGACCCCCTATGCGACCGACCAGGGTACCTTCCGCCGCTTTCTCCACAGCCTCGCGGGTCAGCTGAGCGCCTTTCCGGTCACCTCACTGTGGATCGGGGAGTACGACAGCAGCGAGTTGTCTACCGCCCCGGAGTTCGCGGTCGCCGACGCGATCATCAGCCTGTCCAGCGACAAGGTCGGCCAGCGCGAGCTGCGAGTGCTGCAGGTGCTTAAGCTACGAGGGTCCGGCTTTCTGTCCGGCAGGCACGCCTATCGGCTGTCAGAGGCTGGCATGGACGTGTTCCCGCGCCTGGCCGACCCCATCGATGCCACGGCCTACCCGCTGGGCACCAAGCGGGTCTCGTCCGGGATCCCGGCCTTGGACACGATGCTCGATGACGGCTACTGGCCCGGAGCGGCCACGCTGGTCGCCGGCCCCACGGGATCCGGGAAGACCCTCATGGGCCTGCACTTCATCGTCAGCGGCGCCCGTCGTGGCGAGCCCGGCGTCATCGCCACCCTCCAGGAGAACGCAACCCAGCTACAAAACATCGTCCAGGGGTTTGGCTGGTCGCTCACCGAACCCGGGATCGAGCTGCTGTCCCGCTCCCCAGTTGACCTCTACATCGACCAATGGGTCTATGAGCTCCTGGGGGCCATCGAGCGCACCGGCGCCCGGCGGGTCCTGATCGACAGCCTCGGGGATCTCGCCTTCGCAGCCGGGGAGGAGACCCGCTACCGCGAGTACCTCTACTCCCTGGTGCAGCGCTGCTCCCGGCTGGGCGTGAGCCTGCTGATGACCTTCGAGCTGCCAGACCTGTTCCAGGTCACTCGGCTGTCGGAGCTGGGCGTCTCCCATGTGTCCGACAATGTCGTCCTGCTGCAATACCTGCGCCAACCCGACGCCATACGGCGCACCCTGACCGTGGTCAAGACCCGAGCCAGCCTGCACCAACCCCAAGTCCGGGAGTTCACCATCACCCCCGACGGGATCACGCTGACGGATGAGGATCCAACCGACTCTCCTCCGGATCGTGACGGCTAGTTCGCGGCCGTGGGCCAGCGCAGTAGGAGGAACGCCAGTTCACCCCATCCCTGTGCCACTTACGGAGTTGCCCGACCAGCGCAAAGGCTGGGTTAGCATGGCGCTTGGCCGATCATCTCTGATAAGGATGAGGTCCCAGGTTCAAGTCCTGGCAGGCCCACCAAACGGGCGTTGAGCTGCGGGAACGCTCATTCGCCGACGCTTTCGTCGGCGGCTGCGTCTGCGCGTCACCTTCCGCATAGCGGTGTTTAAACGCATCCCTGTGAGGCCAGCCCGCCTGAATTCGACCTACTAGGCCTGCAGTTGGTGGGTTAGGGGTGGCCGAGGCCGGCGTTGCGGGCCCGGAGGATGGCCTGGGTACGGTCGGCCACCTGGAGCTTGGCGAAGATGGCCGAGATGTGGTTGGCGATCGTCTTGCCGCTGAGGCCGAGTCGGTCGGCGATCTGGTGGTTGCTGTGGCCGCCAGCGATCAGGTCCAGGACCTCGCGTTCCCGGGTGGTGAGCTCCGGGAACGGGGCCGGGGTGACTGGTGGGGTGGCGAAGTAGGTGAGCATCCGGGTGGCGACCGCGGGGCCGAAGATGGCCTCGCCGGCGGCCACGGCCATGATGGCCCGGGCGATCTCTTGTTGTTCGGCGCCCTTGAGGACATAGCCGCGCGCGCCGGCCCGCATGGCCGCAAACACCCAGTCGTCATCGTCGAACATCGTCAGGACCAGCACGGCTGCCGACGGGACGGATCGGGCGAGTTCGCGGGTGGCGTCGATGCCGTTGAGGTCGGGCATCTGCAGGTCCATGACGACCACATCAGGTTGGTGCAGGACGGCCTCGCGGATGGCGGCCTGGCCGGTTGCGGCCTCGGCCACCACCTCGACCTCGGGTACGGGGGCAAGGGCCGCCTGCAGCCCCTGGCGGACCAGGGGGTGGTCGTCGGCGATCAGGATCCGGATGGTCATGCCAGCTCCAATGGCAAGCTGGCCTGGACCCGGCCGCCGCTTGGGGTTGGGCCGGCCTGGAGGGTGCCGCCGACCTCGGCGACGCGCTCGGCCATGGACACCAACCCCACCCCAGGTCGCCAGCCATGACCGTTGGCTGGGCTCGCGGTCCCGTCGTCCTGAACATCGAGACAGAAGCCGTCGGCGACCGATACGGTGACGGTGGCGCGGCTGGCATGGGCGTGGCGGGCGACGTTGGTCAGGGCCTCGGTGACGATCCGGTAGGCGGCGACCTCGACCGCCGCTGGCAGGACCGGAAGGGCTGGTGGTGCCTGCAGGATGACTGTGAGCCCCTGGCGGCCGAACCGGTCGACCTGCTGGTCGAGGGCCCCGAGCAGCCCCAGTTCGTCCAGTGGCGCCGGTCGCAGGTCATAGATGATCCGGCGCAGGTCGCCGATGGCCTGCTTGGCGTCGCCGCGCAACTCGGACAGCAGGGCATCGGTTCGGCCGGGGGCGGTGTCCAGGACGCTGCGGGCGGCGTCGGCCTTGAGGGTGACCGCGGTCAGGATGGGCCCGAGGCCGTCGTGGAGGTCGCGGCGCAGCCGCCGGCGTTCCTCCTCGCGGGCGGCCACCAGCCGCTCCCGGGAGCGCTGGAGTTCCTGGGACAACAGCACCGCATGCAACGCCACCGCCACCGGGGCGGCCAGCACCTGGAGGACCCGCCGGTCGGCCACCCCAAGCCTCTGCTCCCCGGCCCGTGGGCTGACCAGCAGCGCCCCAACCTGCTGGCCCTCATGCTCCAAGGGGACCGACTCGCCGGCGGGGCCTGGTCGGCCGTAGGCCGCCACCTCCAGGTTGTCGACCAGCAGACTGGCCGACGGCAGCCGCAGGGTCTCGCACACCGTCTGCAGCACCCCGATGAGCACGTCCCCGCCGGGGGCGTCCCGCAGTCGCTCACCGAGCCGGACCATGGCCCGGACCGGGTCGTGGCGCTCGCCGTACAGCCGCCGGTCGACCCAGCGCTGGAGGCGGTCCCGGGCCGGCGCGAAGCTCACCGCGATGACCGCGGTCGCCACCAGGCTGCCGCCTAACCCGACGCCTTCGCGCAATAGCCACTCGGCCCCCTTGACCACCGCGACATACACCCCGACCCCACCAGCGGTCAGCAGCCCATACACCACCGTGCGGTTGATCAGCCGGTCGATGTCGTACAGCCGGTAGCGCAAGACCGCGATCCCGATGGCAAGGTAGACAGCCCAGAGGCCGAGCGCGACGAGGACGGCTCGCAGCAGCCCGATCGAGTCCCAAGTCAGCACGGGCACCAAGGCCGCGATCAGGAGAACGGCCAGAAGGACGGCCGCATAGGCCAGCCACTTGACCTGCTGACGTTGGCGTCCGCGTGCCTGCCGCAGCCGGACCAGCAGCGACAAGGCACCCACCGCCAACAGGAGCAGGACAGGCCAGACCAGCTCGTCGCCCAACCAGCGAACCAGCTGGTTGGGCAGGTCATATCGCCAGAGCAAGTCGAACGGGTTCGGGCTGCCCTCGACGATCATCGGGCCGGGCGCGACCGCCGTCGACAGCGCCCAGACCACGGCGACGACCACGCTCGCCCAGACCACCGGTCGCCAGCGCGGCGAGGGGGGCCGCCCGTCCGGGAACAACAGCAGCACCAGCGGGACCAGCCCCCAGGCCAGGGTCTCCATCACGGTCCCAACCCAGGCCGCCTCGAACCCGCCCGGCTGGATCGCGTAGTAGCCGCGCTCCATCGGGGCCACATACCAGGCCCACATCTGGTAGGCGAAGGCGGCGCCACGCACCGCCACCGCCAGACCGAGCAGACACCACACCCAGCCGTAGCGGTTGGTCGGTTGGCGCCAGACGATCAGGGCGCCCAGCAGCGGCGCACCGAGGACCCCGAGGGCCTCCACGGCCTGCATCCGCCAGGGCTGGAAGTTATGACCCAAGTACCAGTCATAGCGTTTGACCAGATGGAAGGTGATCGTCAGGGCGATCAGCAGCAGCGACAGCGCGCACACCGTTCCCCACAGGGTCCACGCCAGCAAGACGACCCGTCGTCTGTCCACTCGGCCCTCGATCCCCACAACGACGACGAAGAGCCCTCCGTTGTCCTGGGGTCATGATGCGCCTCCGCGCTCCCGGTGTCCTGGGAGCAGGCACCTAGTCGGCCCGGGAGATCTCCCGATCGGCTAGGGGCCTGGCCTCATCTGCCAGGACCAGCCCATGGCCCAGCCTGTCCTCGCAAGCACGCGACGAGGAGGGTCCCATGCACAACCAGCACGCCGGGCTCAGCCAGCAACTGGCCGCCCAGCACATCACGCAACGACTGGAGCAGGCCGCCCAGGCGCGGCTCGCCCACGGCGCTGGTCGGCCGCGTCGACGGCGCCGGTAGTGGCTGGCTCGTCGGTGGTGGCAGCTGGCCCGCCGGCCAGGCGTCGCCACCCAGCCGCCCGTCCGTTATCCACACCGAGTCCGTCGATCGGAGGCACCCATGTCCAAACTCGCCCGCGCCCTCATCCTCGCGGTCATGGTGGCGGTCCTGCCCCTGGCCGGCATGACCGCCGTCGCCTACGCCCAGCCCAACGACCAGGGCACCCCCAGCCAGCAGGAGCTGGCCGAGCGGTGGAACAACGACTACTACCAGGCCACCCACATGTCGCCCACCGAGCACAAGGCCTGGCTGCAGGCTAACGCCGCCCAGCGGGAACAGTCCGACCGGCGGACCTACTACTCCCATGCCACTCAGATGTCGCCGGCCGAACTCAAGGCCTGGGCGCAGGCCCGGGACCGCGCCGGCACCCCGACAGAGAAGACCGTCCAGGTGCCCGCCCCGGTGCAGCCTGACCAGCCGAGCGGGCAGCCGCTTTGGCTCGTCGTCACCCTGGGGGTGCTGGCAGCGGCGCTGGCGGTGGTCGCTGGGCTGGCCCTGCTGGCCGCCCGGCGCGCCAACCGCCGGGCTCAGGTCGGGCACGCGACCTAACAACCGTCACGGTCCCACACGCGATGGGGCTGCCGCGCCCACCGGCAGCCCCATCACCTTGCCGGCGACAGATTCCTGGCATAACTTGCTCGCGGCCACGGCAATGCGTCCGTCCGCCGGTCCCGACGGGATGGTTAGAGCGCATTACTGTGCCCCTTACGGTCGCGCACGACCTGCAAAAACGCAGGGTTGCACAGCGGTAAGCGCGTGATTGCTGATGAGGATGAGGTCCCAGGTTCAAGTCCAGCCAGGCCCACCAATTGGCCTGTGACCAGCAGAAATGCGGTCACGAGGTTTGAGGTGGCAACCCAACCAGGACTTATCCCGTTGGGGATGAGGTCTTGAGGCGCTTCCTCTTTGAGTCGGGAACAACGCCTCTGAGCAGCCTCGTTGCGGTTCCAGTGTGGTGGCGTGCCTCAGATTATTGGTTGTACAGCGATGTCAGGACGCATCCCTGTGCCTTGGGCTATCAGCTGGCCTGCAAACTCGAAGGTGACGCTCAGCATGGGTCACCTTCGAGACGGAGCCGTGGCTGCAGTCGACGCTCGTAGTGTTCAGCACCATCGCCGATGCTCATCTCCGTGGCGCCGATTGGTCACGGTCGATGATGGCGGCGGCGCTCACTGGGTCGTGGGCCAGTACATGCGTTTGTGTCTGCCGGGCGACCTCGGGGGTGGCGCCCGGGCCCGCGATCACGACCTGGGCCTGCGTGGCGAGCTGCTCGATCTCGGGCGCATGGTCCAGAAACCCCTCCGGGTTAATGCTCAGGAGGACCACGACCGCGGGCAAGAGGGATCGGGAGATGTCGGCGACGGCCCTGATCGGGCTGTCGGTGCCCAGGTAGGTGATCCGCCAGCCGCGGCGGCGCAAGGCGACACCGAATGCCAGCAGGCCGAGCTCGTGCTGTTCGCCCGGTACGCAGGCGAGAATAGCGCCTGGACCTCGGCCCTGACCCCAGCCTTGGGCGAGGCCGAGGAGGCGTCCTCGGAGCAGGTTGGAGGCGAAGTGCTCTTGGGCGACCGAGACCTCGCCGGTTGCCCACCGTTCCCCCAGCCTGTGTAGGTACGGAAGGATGATCTCCTGTAGGACGGTTTCGACGGTGTAGGCAGCGAAGAGCCGGTCGAGGGCGGTGTTGGCAGCCTGCTCATCCAGCCGGTCCAGTGACGCCGTGAGGTCGTCGGCCGCATCCTCCAGGGTGGTGGCCGGCGGCGAGGCCGCCTGTGGTGCTGGTTCGTCGCCACTGAGCACCAGGTAGGCCGCCTGGGCGGCGGCGAGTCCGCCGGACACCAGGTGCTGCATGCGCTGAACCCTGGCTTCGTCGGCGGCGCTGTACAGCCGGAAGCCTCCTGCGGTTCGTGCCGGCTGCAGGAGCCCGTAGCGCTGCTCCCAGGCCCGGAGCAGCTCGGGACTGACTCCGGTCCGTTTGGCCAGCTGACCGATCCGGAGGTAGCCCGGTCCGGCGTCGGGCGTGGCCTGGTGGCGCTGTTGTTCGTTCATCCCCGTACTGTACAAGCAATCAACGATCACTGTGCAGACTCTTGACAAGCGGCCGAAGTGCTGGCAGCCTCTCGACGGGACCTAGACAAACTCTAGACAGAAAGGAGGAGGTCCATGAAGAGGCTCAACGCCCTGGCCGCGATCCTCACGATCGTCGGTGGGCTCAACTGGGGCCTGGTCGGGCTGTTCAAGTTCGACTTGGTCGCCGCCGTTTTCGGCGGGATGCAGTTCGGTGAGGTGAACGTGGCCAGCCGCATCGTCTACGCGCTCGTCGGGCTGTCCGCGGCCTACCTGGCCACCCAGCTCCGGACGCTGGTCGGCGCATCGGAGCCGACCCCGGCCCACTCCGTCAGCTCCTGAAGGAGCCCCTGAAAGGATCAGGCAATGTTCCGTCTCCTCCGCCCCCGTCGCGCCGCTGTGGTCGGTGTCCTCGGCATGGCCCTCCTGGGGGCCGCCTGCAGCAGCAACGACACCGGCAGCTCGGCGAGCCAGGCTCCCGCCGCCCCGTCCACGACCGCCTCATCGATGGCGTCCGGTCCGTTCGGGGCCGCCTGCTCGGCCGTGCCGGCCAGCGGCGCCGGCAGCCTGGAGGCCCTGGCCCAGGACCCGGTGGCTACCGCCGCCTCCAACACACCGGACCTGTCCACCCTGGTCACCGCGGTCAAGAAGGCCGACCTGGTCAACACCCTGAACAGCGCCCAGGGCATCACCGTGTTCGCGCCCACCAACGACGCCTTCGCCGCCCTGCCCAAGGCCACCCTCGACAAGGCCCTCGGCGACCCCGACGGGCTGCTTACGACCGTGCTCACCTACCACGTGGTCCAGGGCCAGCTCAGCCCTGACCAGCTCGCCGGCAGCCACAAGACCCTCCAGGGCGGCACCCTCGAGGTCACCGGCAGCGGCGAGGAGTTCACGGTCAACGGCAACTCTGGCGTGGTTTGCGGCAACATCAAGACCGCCAACGCCACCGTCTACCTCATCGACCAAGTGCTCCTGCCCCAGAGCTGACCACCACCCATCCATCCCGGCGCGGCCACCGGCACCA